>FLSH01014444.1_pt1 | contig 11104 bp, 5 predicted proteins | sample 1550441 | NCBI WGS metagenome assembly FLSH01 (sample SAMEA4031756, study PRJEB14383) | metagenome | biome: human; feature: oral; material: saliva | place: Philippines | collected 2014 | reverse complement strand
GATGCTTCATCAGGCAAAATACTCTATCGCAAGTTTGTCAAAAACGAAACTAACAGAGATTATCTTGATGGACTTCGGTATATTACGGAGCGTGGAACTATGATAAAAGCAGTGGTGTGTGATGGGCATGTAGGACTTTTACAAGCTATAAGTTTCTGTCCCGTACAAATGTGTCAATTTCACCAATTTCAGATAGTTAGAAGACTCCTTACTAACAACCCACATTTGCCTGCAGGCGTTGAACTGTTGGCATTAATGAGAAGGATGTTCTCTATGAGAAAAGAAGAGTTTATAACCGCTTTTGATAAATGGTGTGATAAATGGAAAGAGTTCCTAAACGAACGAACTCTCCTAATCTCGGGCAAGACAACTTATACACACAGAAGGCTGAGAACGGCAAGACGTTCTATTAAGACACATCTGCCATGGATCTATACGTGTGAGGAGTATCCGGATATGCAAATACCTAATACAACAAACCTGTTGGAAGGATTTAACTCACAACTTAAAAGAGCACTACATAATCATAATGGATTGAATGAAGCTAACAAGAAGAAGTTTATAGATGGATTCATAAATACAAAAAAGTAGGCTGGAATAACCAGCCTACCAAATGTCCATTACTAAAACCCGAGAGTTTTTCAGCCTACCAAATGTCCATTACGCCGAACTTTATGATTTGAGACTACGAATTTCTCGAATGACACGAATCCTTATTATCCTTTGATCTTTGAACTTTATGATTTGTATCTTTGAACTTTCTCTACATCGGTAATTATAATTATGACGTATTGATGAGCACATGATTTCTATCGATTACGTATGAAACGAAGAGTTTTGCAATAAGCATTTACATAATTAGGGGAATTCGTAGTTGGTTAAAGTTTGCGTGGATAATGGTTTGAAAAAATATGACATAAAATCGGGTAAAAGACCTATAAACAAAGGAAAAAACACGTGTAAAGTCCCAGTTTGTAAACGGCAGTAAATCAATTCATTATGATGTAGTGTAGGAATAGGTGCTTAATTGGGTTTCAAAAGGGCGTTAGTAAGAAGCCAAAAGGGCATCTATTGCAAGTCAATTAGGCATCTTTTAGAAGCTAAAAAAGCATGTATTAGCTTTGAAAAACTTTGAACTTTGATATTTGAACTTTGAACTTTATGATATGGGTAGTTGACGAGTTGACAAGTTTACGAGTTTACAAGTTGCTTGTAGCGATAAACTTCAGTTAACAGTAGTAATCATAATTATGGATTCTGAATTTTGAATTGTGGATAAAAATAGTAATCATAATTATGAATTGTGAATTATGAATTATGAATTAACAGAGGATTATGAATTATACTTGGGGTATATAAAAAAAGAAACGGCAGAGCAATTGCTCTTCCGTTATCTCCGAATAACCACCGTCTCACGACGATAATATTTCTACAATCTTTACCTAAAATATAACTAAAAACCTAAATCTATTACTAACCTAAACAAATCTTCTTTTTCAATAATAATCCTGAGCAATCTTGAATACCTGTAAAGTCTAAAACCTTGTAACCAGATATGTTTCTCTTGAATTACAATGCAAAGGTATGGATAATATTCAGATTATCAAAATTAAACGATGAAAAATATCATTCTATCGGTTGTTTCTTGATATATATCAAATACGATGATTAGTGTAAAGTTGACCTTTTGAGGGTATGTTTTCTTTATGTAATGTGCTTGAATACCGCAAGAATCCTATTGTTTTCGTGAATAGAGTCGGGCGGAGCGATAGGCAAGCAAATGCGAGGGGGCTTTGTTAGTGGAAGCTGATTGTTGGCTCTTCCGTTAAATGTGTGGACGCTTTCCGTATTGATTTAATGGAAGAACCAAAGTTAGTCACTAAATAAAAACATAGTCAAGACAGTCAACTATCTATTCTTTTATCATCCTATGACATTGAACACCTTTTCATTTTAAGACTTCGGAAATCTATAGGCAGGGGCTTGAAACATCATTACATAATTTCAAGCAAGACATCTAAAAATAACGGCAAAAATACATAAAAAAAGTAGGTTTGTAACCATAAGGAAATCAATTAGTTATAAAGTAGCAAAACAAAAGGTGCTTAATTGGACTTTAAAAGGGCGTTAGTAAGGGTCTTAAAGGGCACCTTTTGCAAGCCAAAAGGGCGTCTTTTCGAAGCCAAAAGAGCATGTGTTCAAAATTATGATGTGAAAAATTATGACAGAATAATAAGTTATTAGCCTAATTAGCCCAATTGGACCAAATAGCCTAATTAGGCTAATAGGGAATAAATTGTTTGTAGAAGAAAGATAGACATCGCATCTAATTACATTTATCATATAGTTTATCCCCATTTGTAAAACCATCTAATAGGAGGTAATTATACCGGTGTTGGGTGTTGGGTGTTGGGTGTTGGGTGTTGGGTGTTGAGTCTTTATAAAACAATCTTATTGGATGAAAGCATACCATGTATGCGGATTATTCTCATTCTATTAACCTGTCTACGCATTTAATGGGAAGTGGCTTATTATTTTCATATAAATGTGTTTGTCTTTATAAGAAATATTGTACTTTTGCACTTGTAATAGGCAAATCCTTTTGCCCTTTCCATCTTCCTGAAAGGTATTAGGACTTTGTTATGACAGATTGGAGAGAGCTTGCAGGCTGGGAAGCGGAGCATAATCGTTTTGAAGAACAGTACTACAGCGCGTTCCTTGGATTTATGTAGGAAACAAAAACGGCTTAAAACACAGGAAGTAAGATCGAGAAGGATAACATTTTTTGTTCTTAGATACAATCGACGGATTGTCACTTTATGCGTAGGTGCTTTATATTCTTATAGGTGAAAGAAGTCATCCGCTTATTACGATAGGAAGTAACAACCCACTTCCCACGTTTATATCTAAGGAATAAGATAGTGGGACAAAAGCCCGAAAAAAGAATTAGAGATACAGAAATCATCTATAGAAGGATGTCTATAGATAATAATAATTGCTTTCATTTAATAGAAAAGAAACAATGAGCAAGCAAGTTTTTCAGACAGACTCCCGTCAGCGCTGGAGTTATTTTAAGTGGACCTTACGCGTCATTCTTACGATTCTCTCATTGTTAGGAATCGTTTTCTTGGCAATGTTTGCCTTGGAAGGAAGTCCTCAGATGCCTTTCCGTCACGACTATCGGAATGCAGTAACAGCGGCATCGCCTTATACCAAGGATAACAAGACGGCAAAGCTTTATAAGTCGTTCCGCGACTTCTTCAAGGAGAAGAAGATGCACAATAACTATGCGAAGGCTACGATTAAGAAACAACGATTTATTGGAAAGGCGGATAGTCTGACACAGAAATACTTTCGTGAGTGGGACGATCCACGAATCGGTGTGCGTTCGGCATGGTATGTAAACTGGGATAAGCATGCTTATATCTCCCTGAAGAACAATATCAAGCATTTGAATATGGTTCTGCCAGAGTGGTTTTTTATCAACCCTAAGACCGACAAGGTGGAGTATCGGATTGATAAGCAAGCACTGCGGTTGATGCGTCGAACAGGTATTCCGGTTCTTCCTATGCTCACCAATAACTACAACTCCGACTTCCAGCCTGAAGCCATAGGGCGTATTATGCGTGATGAGAAGAAGCGAATGGCACTTGTCAACGAGATGGTTGGGACGTGTCGGCGTTATGGATTTGCAGGAATCAACCTCGACTTAGAGGAACTTAATATTCAAGATAACGACCTTCTTGTCGAATTGCTCAAAGACTTCTCACGTGTTTTCCATGCGAATGGGCTTTATGTAACACAAGCCGTAGCCCCTTTCAATGAGGATTATAACATGCAGGAATTAGCGAAGTATAACGACTATCTCTTCCTCATGGCTTATGATGAACATAGTACGGGGAGTCAGCCGGGAGCGGTTAGTTCGCAGCGATGGGTAGAAAAGGCTACCGACTGGGCTGCAAAGAATGTTCCGAATGATAAGATTGTCCTCGGTATGGCAACCTATGGATATGATTGGGCAAACGGAGAAGGCGGTACGACCGTGTCATTCGACCAGACAATGGCTATTGCACAAGATGCAGATGCAAAGGTAAAGTTCGATGATGACACCTATAACGTGAGCTTCTCTTATCAGAATACCGACGATAAAAAGGTTCATCAAGTGTTCTTCACCGATGCTGCCACCACGTTTAACATCATGCGCTTTGGTGCAGAATATCATCTTGCAGGCTTTGGCTTGTGGCGTTTGGGAACTGAAGACAAGCGTATATGGCGTTTCTATGGCAAAGATATGTCATGGGAGAGTGTGGCAAGGATGTCTGTTGCGAAGCTGATGCAACTCAACGGAACCGATGATGTCAACTTTGTTGGCTCTGGTGAAGTGCTCGAAGTGACAACAGAACCTCACCCTGGAGACATCTCGATAAGGATAGATAAGGACAACCGCCTTATCTCGGAAGAGTATTATCGCGCTCTGCCTTCTACTTATACCATCCAACGATTAGGTGAATGTAAGGACAAGCAGCTTGTTATTACCTTCGATGACGGACCAGACAGCCGTTGGACTCCTACCGTACTAAGTACGCTGAAGAAGTATAAGGTCCCTGCAGCGTTCTTCATGGTGGGACTGCAGATGGAGAAGAATCTGCCATTGGTAAAACAAGTCTATGATGATGGTCATACTATTGGCAACCACACCTTCACCCACCATAACATGATTGAGAACTCTGACCGCCGCTCTTATGCAGAGTTGAAGTTGACAAGAATGTTGATAGAGAGTGTGACAGGACATAGTACTATCCTCTTCCGTGCGCCTTATAATGCCGATGCTGACCCAACGGAACATGAAGAGATATGGCCAATGATTGTGGCAAGTCGTAGGAATTACCTCTTTGTGGGAGAGTCTATTGACCCTAACGACTGGCAGCAAAATGTTACAGCTGACCAGATCTATCAGCGTGTCATTGATGGTGTACACCATGAAGACGGACATATCATCTTGTTGCACGATGCGGGTGGTAGTTCTCGAAAGCCTACCCTTGATGCGCTCCCTCGCATTATTGAGACCCTGCAGCATGAGGGTTATCAGTTCATCTCCCTCGAACAATACTTAGGTATGGACAAGCAAACGCTGATGCCTGAGATTAATAAAGGTAAGGCATACTATGCGATGCAGACCAACCTTTGGTTAGCAGAGATGATTTATCATGTCTCAGACTTCCTCACAGCTCTTTTCCTTGTCTTCCTTGCCTTGGGAATGATGCGCCTGATATTTATGTATGTACTGATGATAAGAGAGAAGCGGGCGGAGAACCGACGTCATTATGCTCCTATTGATGCTGCCACAGCACCAACAGTCTCTATCATCGTACCGGGCTATAACGAGGAAGTAAACATCGTGCGTACCATCACTACGCTCAAGCAACAGGACTATCCTAACCTGCATATCTACTTCGTTGATGATGGTAGTAAGGACCATACACTCGAACGTGTACATGAGGCTTTCGACAATGATGATACGGTTACGGTGCTTGCTAAGAAGAATGGTGGAAAGGCTTCAGCTCTCAACTATGGTATCGCTGCCTGCCGTTCAGAGTATGTCGTTTGTATTGATGCCGACACCCAGTTGAAGAATGATGCGGTAAGTAGATTGATGAAACACTTCATCGCTGACACAGAGAAGCGTGTCGGTGCGGTGGCTGGTAATGTGAAGGTGGGTAATCAACGGAATATGCTTACCTACTGGCAGGCGATTGAATATACGAGTAGTCAGAACTTCGACCGTATGGCTTACTCTAATATCAATGCTGTCACCGTTGTGCCTGGAGCTATCGGCGCCTTCCGAAAGGAAGTGATTGAAGCCGTGGGAGGCTTTACAACTGATACCTTAGCAGAAGACTGCGACCTGACGATGAGTATCAATGAACATGGATACATCATCGAGAACGAGAACTATGCTGTGGCACTTACCGAAGCACCAGAGACACTCCGCCAGTTTGTGAAGCAGCGTATCCGTTGGTGCTTTGGTGTGATGCAAGCCTTCTGGAAGCATCGTTCCTCACTCTTTGCATCTTCTAAGAAAGGTTTTGGTCTATGGGCTATGCCTAATATGCTTATCTTCCAGTATATCATCCCAACCTTCTCACCATTGGCTGATGTACTGATGCTCATCGGACTCTTTACGGGTAATGCTCTTCAGATATTCTTCTATTACCTCATCTTCCTTGTGATCGATGCCAGTGTGTCTATCATGGCTTATATCTTCGAGGGCGAACGTCTGTGGGTTCTTCTGTGGGTTATCCCTCAACGCTTCTTCTATCGTTGGATAATGTATTACGTCCTCTTCAAGAGTTATCTCAAGGCGATAAAGGGTGAACTGCAGACATGGGGCGTATTGAAGAGAACAGGGCATGTACAATAGCCCCACCCACACAAAAACCTCACCCCCCAGCCCCCTCTCCGAAAGGAGAGGGGGAGTGCTGGCAACAATTTGCTAAAGAATGACTGAAAGTTCTCCCTAACCAATAGGGGTATCTCGCTGATTACTCCCCTCCCTATGGGGGAGGGGTAAGGGGGTGGGGCTGCTATCTCTCTCGCATTCTACTCCCCTCCCTATGGGGGAGGGGCAAGGGGGTGGGGCCAGTTGGGTAGGGGAGTGAGGCTTTTCTTTTCCTTATCTCCAACCTCATCGGGTCCTGTATATTTGCCTTACTGATCAGTTGCAAGTAGCGTTCGCGGAGCGGACCGACCCTTACATTCTTTCGGGCACGGACCGATGAGATAACCGATGAGGGATTACATGGTTCGCGCACATGAAGCACCCTACAGATATGATGTACGATAGTTTGGAAGTCCATTGGTCTACCGCATTTATCCATTAGTCGTCCTGTCTCCCAAACCATGTGAGCCAAGTCGATGAGGTCACACTTCAATCCCGTCCAATACAATCCTTCCTCCTCGCTTCTATTGATTAGGTCGCAGAAGTTATCAACAATCCTTGTCGTCAGTCGCTCTTCCTCCTCTTGAGTCCAGAGGTGGGCAGCCTTCATTACTATATTAACTTTCTTCATCATTGTTCTTAGTGTTTTTTGTTATAGAATAATGGTTTTTTAATCATCTACCACCTTTATATATTCGTGATGCAGTGTAGGTCAGTAGGAGAAGTCGTCGGGTGGCGTTCGCATCTTCCTCCATGGAAACAGCCTACTGGGGAGAAGGCTGTTTCGTGAGGTTGCTGCAAAGGTAAAACCCTAAAGTGCAGTATATGTTCAATACCAAAAATTTTTTCATTAAATAAAACTAACGAAAAGACCACTAATTTGATTCGAAGGAACAAGACAGGTGAGCCACATTAAAAGTTTAGGGTTCATCTATAAAAACTACTAATCCTTATACTTTGAACTTTAAGACTACGAATTACGCGAATTACGCGAATCATTATTATCCTTTGAACTTAGAGGTTTGAACTTTGAACTTTATGATATGTACCATTAACGACTACGAATGTCACGAATACAAACAGAATGTGGATGAGTAGACATGGTATATGATAGAAAGATGAAGTATGAGGGTAGAATAAACAAGGTAATGATGAACAAAAGGATGGGTAATAGAAAGACAAAGTAACAGAAGAACAGAAGGAGAAAGGTAAAGAGTCAGTAACAAAGCCTTTAACTGCTTCTTTGGTAGAAAGGACATTACAACTATCTCTTAAATTACGAATAGGATAAACTTAAAAAAGAAACCCCACCACAGTAGGACTGACGTCCGAATGTGGTGGGGTTTATAGTGCCTTGCTTTTATGCGTATAAAAGCATAAACTGAACATTCTTGTTAGGCTTTAGACAAAGCCTTGATGCGTGATGCTATTGCCTTATTTGATGTTAGCAAATGGTGCAAAAGTATTATCTGAGCCAGTAGAAGATTCTTCTATGAATACGGGACGAATAGCCTTTGCTTGTCCCTTAGAGTTCTTTGAGAAGTTCCACTCAGTTGGACCAAAGAAGAAATCCCAGTTCAGGAGAGCACTTGTACTACTCATATACTGACCGTATGCACCTGCTCCATAAGCCATATCTCTATATCCTATTACAGCAGCTCCGTCTAAGCGTCTACCTGTAACAGGCAAGAACAATCCCTTATTAGCACGAACTAATGCTGTTACATTTGTGTACTTGTCATATCTCCTTGCCTTTGTTGGGAAAAGCTTCTTTCTATCACCATTATTGGTTGTAAAGAAACCTCCGTAAACAACTGTTCCCTTGTCTGTGTAACAGTAAGCAGGAATAACATGAGCAGTGGTATAAAGCGTCTTAAGCTCAGCTTCAGTAGGCATACGATATTTTCTCTTATTATCCTTTGTGTAATACCATGCGATATCTCCATGCTTACCATCAGAACTTATTTGCTGAGAAATCTCGTTTTTCCCCCAAACATCTAATCCTGCGATTCCCGTAAATGAGAGTGCTTTTGCAATAGAACCATAGCGGAAGAGGTCTACGTCATCTGTTGTTTGTTCTGGACTGCTCTCAAACTGTGAAGACTGGAGAATACCACCTGAAGAAACCTCCTTACGATTAGAGCCTAACATGACAGCACGACGTGATATCCACCACTGTGTCGGAGCAATACCCCAGTACTCTTGTCCATCCTCTACATAGTGAATGAAGTTACCAGTAGCCCATTTAATACCCTGTACCTCAACATAAGCCTTTTGCTTAGTATCTTCCATCTTCAATATATCTGAACGATAGACTTTACCAGTTTCAAAGTTGAGTGAGTTATATGACCTCTGTAGAACTTTTCCACCTACGTAAGCTGTAACAACAACATCTGTGTATGTACCAGGGATAAAGGCTACATAAGTATATTTGCCATCTTTAGAGCTAAATTTCGTACCTGTTTTTGGTCGGAGGACGATGTTCATAACCTCGTCTTCTTCGTTGTTATCAATATACTCTCCGCTATTGAGGTCGAAGATATCTGAACCTTTTACGTTTGAGATATAGATTGAATCGATGTTTTCAAGAGGACGATTGTTCTCGTCTGTGAAGCGTAATCCCCAAATGGTAACGATACGCTTTAGCTCGCCAAGGCTTACGTCTACTTTCTTTCCTTCAACCTTCTTTGGCTTCTGCTTAGTCCACTGGAAGTCGAAACGCTCACCAATAGTCTTTGCTGTACCATCCTGCTTAGAGAGGTTTAACTCGACGAGTTTCTGTGTTTTGTCACTTGCCTCATGATAAAGACTACTTCTATCATCGCTTTTAACAACAGGTGTAATGGTTCTTTTATCGCCTTGTGCAGCCTTACCAGGATAGAGGAAAGCAATCTCGCTATTAGTAGTGAGTGCAGCACTTGATGCTATTTCACCATCAAAGCGGCTTTTACCACCTAAATTCTTATTTGTTATATAGCTATAGTTAGCAGTATGAAGGTCATCCCCACCCACTACATAAGTTAAAATCTCATCTTGCTCACCCCATTCAGACTTAATCTTATGGGCAGCATCTTCACTCAGAGCACGTGTAGCTGGTTCCTGCTGCAGTGAGTTTGTGCCATCAGCAACGAGGCTATAAGTATGGATAGTTGTATTCTCGGCTGTAGAGCTGTCTACATCGTCATGACAGCTTGTCAGCAGTGGAGCAGCCATCAAGAAGCATGCTACAGGAAATAAGACATTCTTTTTCATCATCTTCATTTCTTAATCGTTAAAAATAAAATCTTTGTTATTCTTCTGATGTAAGCCAACTTGGCTGCCCCTTAGATTGTGCACCACTATTTCCGAATGGGTTTGGTGTATTGCCATTACCATTGCCGCCTGTTGGGTCACCGCCCTCTACAGGGTTTGTTGTTGTCGCACTAATCACTAAAATGTGTGATTCTGCTTGTACGTTAACACACGTACAAACAGGCTGCAGATAAGACATTTTCTGCATTGTTACATTACTTTTCATAACTTAAATACCGTTTTGGATTTACTATATTGTTTACCCTGATTGTTATTATTTCTTTACAAAATCTACCAATCCGTTAGTTTATCGCTGCAAAGTTACTTATTTGTCCTAATAAAAAAGAGAAAAATTGCAAAAAGATTGCGTGTGATTATTAATTAAATTAATTCTTTGATTAAAATCAATTAATTAAAAATCGTACACTTTAGCTTATCAAAATGTAAAGTGCTTATAAAACATACCTATTTCTATTGTTGTTTTCTAACACACACCTTTGAACTATTACCTTTGAACATTGAGGTTTGAACATTGAACTATTACCTTTGAACATTGAGGTTTGAACTTTGAACTTTATGATATGAACTACGAATTTCTCTAATTACGCTAATCTTTATTGTAATGTAATTCGTGTCATTCGCGTAATTCGTAGTCTTGTTGATTCTGTTTTCGTGTAATTCGTAGTCTTGTCGATTCAGTCTTCATGCAAAAAATATGTCATTGAAGTATATGTCTCTATGTCATTCTGTCTCTTATCTCATTCTGTCTGTCAAATGTTTTCACAATCAGCAAGTCAGTCGGGCATAAATAGCGTGCGAATTAACGGCTTTTTGGCTTGCAAAAGGTGCCCTTTAAGGTGCTTACTAACGCCCTTTTGAAGTCTTATTAAGCACCTTTTGAAAACCATTTTTGCAACTACTTGATAGCGAAAGACTTATAAGGGTGGAAGAATAACTTGTTTTTAACCCCCTTTCACATACTTTTCCACAATCGAAATGTAAAGAAAACCTCTCCCAACCCCTCCAAAGGAGGGGAGTGCCTAACGGATAAATATGGTTCTTTAAAATTAAAATACTTTGAACTACGAATTTCTCGAATGACACGAATTATTTTTTGTAGTTGACGAGTTGACAGGTTGACAAGTAGACGAGTTAATTGTGGCAATAAACCACAGCCAACAGTAGTAATCATAATTTGTAGTTTACGAGTTGACAAGTTTACGAGTAGACAAGTGAACAAGTTACTTGCAGCGATAAACTACAGCTAACAGTAGTAATCATAATTTGTAGTTTACGAGTTGACAAGTTTACGAGTAGACAAGTGAACAAGTTACTTGCAGCGATAAACTACAGCTAACAGTAGTAATCATAATT
>FLSH01000007.1_pt1 | contig 11120 bp, 7 predicted proteins | sample 1550441 | NCBI WGS metagenome assembly FLSH01 (sample SAMEA4031756, study PRJEB14383) | metagenome | biome: human; feature: oral; material: saliva | place: Philippines | collected 2014 | reverse complement strand
TTGGTCTTACGGAAAAATCCATGACCTTTGACTTTTTCATTAAATCTATTTTTCATTCGAAAAATTACCTCTTTTCTTTTTTATGTATAAATTATATCAAAAAAAAAAAAATAAACCAGAGAAACAACAATTTCTCTGATTTATTTTGTTATTGCCAAATGAATTTTGCCCCTTTGTTTTCAAAATCAATAGCAACCTTCGCTTTAAAAGGATCTCCATTCTTTTTCTTCATTGTTCTCTCTGAAGTAACATATTTAGAATACAAATCGTCTAATTCATTTTCTTTTAGCTTAATGTGTCCCTGTGTCAGCCACATTTTAAATCCGCAACTTGAATTTTCACAATGGTGTACCGAACCCTGTTGAATAATCGAACTTTCACAAATTGGACACTTGTATTTCGTAACTACTTCGTTTTGAATATACTTCGTTTCAATTTTCTTAGCGTCGTAATTCAAAATGTTTTGTGCAGAACATGGACCAGCTTTAGAAATCAAGCCAGTTTTGACATCTGTTTTCCCTGACGTTAGGAGATTTTCAATATCCTCATCTGTCATCAACTCGTCAACAATCTGCCGATAGAATTCAAACTTACATGAAGGACAGAGAATTTTCATACTATCTCTTAACATATTAGTTGCGCAATAAGGACATTTAAAGTTTGTTTCAATTGGCTTTTCAGTAAGGAATGCTTCTTCACAACCAGAGATTTCACCCGAACGTGCTTGGTCAAGCATTTTTCTCATTTTTTCTGGCTTAATATCTTGCTTATACATTTGAGAGAATACTCTAAACTTACAAGAACCCTCTCTTCTTCCTGTACATACTAAGAATGCCCCTGACTTTTCAAGCATTTTCTGACAAACTGGGCAAACATATCCTGAATCAATAATTGGGAATTTTCTTGCTAACTTTCTTTCATTTTTATCAATGTAAAGGTGAGCATCATACGTTCTTTTTTCTTTCTTTTTGTCACCTTCTTTAGGTGCGGCCACAAACCCTTTAATCACTCTAGTTTCATTCCCTGAAAAGAGGACATCAAAATCTTCTTTCTGCAATTCAACTTCTGCAGTTACTTTTGATACATAGACATGGCAAGAACCATCTGCTCTACCTTCACAAGCATAAGCATTGTCGTTTTCCAAAATTTTCTTTCCACAAGCAGGGCATTGGTAGCCTGAGTCGTGAGCAACAGCTTTAATTCTTTCAATTGTTCCGTTACTATTCAAGCCAACTCTTTGTTTGTATTTTTGTCGGCTTACGACTTTTCCTTTTTCATCCTTTTTCTCAAAAACAGCATCAACAACTAGTTCTTCTCCCGATTGAAGTTTTTTAAATTCAGAAGGCGTTAACAGGTGCCCACCAACATTTCTAAAACCTCCTACCATACAACCATTTGCTTTGTATCCAGAACAGTAAAAAGCTTTGTCGGTTTGATAAATATCACCACCACATTTGTGACATTTTGAGACAGCATTTCTTCCACCAGTTTGAGGAATTTCTTTCATATTGCTATCCTTGATTTCATCAATCATTTTAGCAATAGCTTCGTCAATTTGTTTTTCAAATTCTTCTTGAGTTAATTCACCCGAAACAATTTGTTCTAGCATGATTTCCCAACGACCTGTTGTATCCACATCTAAAAGAGAGAAATTGATATCTTTGTAATTTTTATAGATTGCCATCCCCTCTTCATTAGGGACCATAACAACTCGTTTACCCTCTTTTTCCCATGTCGCATATTTATCCGTTTTTACAATTTCGTCAATAATTGTATCCAAGGTTGCTGGTGTTCCTAGTTGTAGCTTTTCTAATTCATCTTTAATCTTATCATCAACTAGATATTTAGACGGTTTTTCACAAATATCAATAAGATCACCAGATGTATATCTTTTCGGACACTGAGTCGTTTTCTGAGTTAATTCAAAATTGTCTACTGTTACTTTGTCACCTTCATTTACATCTGGAAGGACGACATCTTTAATATCTCTATCCCCTGAATAAATTTCTTTCCAGCCTTTAGAAATAATTGTTTTTCCTCTTGAAACAAAAGTTTTATCTCCATCAACGACAACTTCTAAAGTTACCCTATCACTCACTAGAGGAGGCAGAAAAGCAGCCAGGTATCTTTTTGCTACCATCGTGTAGATGTTTTTTTGTTCTTGAGTTAATTTTTCAAAATCGGGAGCCTCACTTGTAGGGACCAAAGCGGAGTGAGAAGTTTTTTTGACTTCTGCGTCATTAACCCATTTTTTTGAGTTTTTTACTCTTGAAATATTTTCAGGTGTAACTTTCTCTAAATAAGAACTTAGACCTGGTACTACTTTAACAGTATCTAAAATCACATCAAGTTTTTCTGAGCTATCCAAATACTCAGTATTAGTTCGTGTATAAGTTAAATAGCCTGGTTCGTATAGAGATTGGATTATACTTTTTGTTTTTTTAGCGTTGTAACCAAACTTATTTTCAGCGTCTTTTTGAGCGGTTGATAATTTATAAAATTTTTCTCCGTATTCTTTTGTTCTCTTTGTCTCTTTTTTACTAACAACGCCAGCTTTAGACATAGAGTTTATAAACTCTTGGGCTTCTCCTTCAGTCTTAAACCAAATACGCCCAGTATCTAGTTCATCCTGATTATCTTCTTCATCTAATTTAGTAATATTAGAATTTGAAGGATTCGTAAGAAATCCAGAAAAGTTTTCTACATAGTTTGCTTTAACCCCAAATGTTGTTTCAGGTTTAAAATTTTGAATTTCTAATTCTCTTCGACAAACAAAGCCAAACAAAGTTGTTCTAACACGACCTGCAGAAACTCGGCATTTCATCTTCATGCTCCCAGCACGTGATATATTCATCCCAACTAAATAGTCTGCATGTTGACGAGCTTTTCCTGCTTTTGAAGTGTTTTTGTAAAAAGGCTCATCGTTACTTTTTAAATTAAGGAGCATTGGAAGGATTTTGTCTTCGGTAAGAGCATTCTCCCAATATCTCATTACAGGCAGAGTGTTCCCGATTTTTTCTAAAACTAAATCAACAAGTAATTGTCCTTCTCTATCAGGGTCTCCTATATGAATAACAAAATCATATTTCCCACTGTTAATTTCTTCTTTAATTAGATCATAACGTTCTTGAGGGGTAGGAAATTTAAAGCCATTAGCCTGTTTAGGAGCTTTTCTTTCTGGAGAAATACGATACTTCCAGCCACCAAGACTTTGTTCAGTTATAGGAAGTGTTTCCCAGCTCCATTCTTTTAATTCTTCATTCATTTCATCAGGCTTTAACATTTGCAACAAATGTCCACTCTGAGAAACAAACGTCACTTCATAAGGAATTTTATCTTTATATTTTTTTGCTACTACTCCAATTTTCCTTGCCAAATCAGGCTTTTCACAAATAGCTAACGCTCTTTTTCCTTGTAAGTTCATCATTTAAAATAATCCTTTTCCAATCAATCAAATCTAAAGAGGTAACGAACATTACCATTACCTCTTACTGTTAAGTTATATCGGAAAGCATATCATTTTCTTTCCGTAAAAGCAAATATCAGACAGGGCTTTGAATCAAAGAGATTTCTCTTTCAATATCTTTATTTTCGACTACAAATTCTTTATTAGTCCCTGTTGGGTGCAGTTTAGATTTTTTCTTTCCAACAGTAATATCTAATTGAAGCTGTTCCCCGTTCTTTTTATTTTCATAAGTTGCCGTATGGTTATCCATGATGATCACGTCGTAGTAGTCATGTAAGTTTTTATTTTTGGTTCCTTCATTAGAGAGTTTTAAAAATAATCCTCCTACCAATAGCAGTAACAAAGCAATACACTCCAAAGAAAATGAAATAATTTTATTTGTTGTGATTTTTTTCGAAAAATGATTATAAAGTAATAAACTACTCAGTACAAAACCGAGTAAAATCAAAATTACTCCAATTACAGCCAACCAAGATGAACCTTTTTCAAAAAATAGAAAATGTTTATCATTAGAATAACCAAGCCAAGCCATTAAAGCTTCCATATTTTTCTCCTATCTTAACTAACTAAGCACATAATTTCTATCTAAAAACTGTGCAGGATTCGAACCTGCAACCTTTCGACAAAAAATGCCGATTGCTCTCCCAGTTGAGCTAACAGCCTACAATTTGAAAAATTCATTCAAACTGTTTCTTCTTTTATTATATCATAGTTTCTTTTTCCGATTCAATAAACACATTCAGTTGATTTATTGTTTCAATCAGAATAGAGACCACAATTATTAATGTTGTCCCCCCAAGAGATAATTTTAAGCCTACAAAACCTGAGACAATCATTGGCAAAGTACACAAGCCTGCTAAAAATACAGCACCTAGCAAAATCATCGGCTTCGTAACATTTTCCAAGTGTTTTACAGTTTCTTCTCCAGGTCTTACCCCTTCTATAGTTGTATTTCCCTTCTTAAAATTATCTGCTATTTCCATCGGGTTAAAAGAAATTTCGGTGTAATAATAAGCAAAGAATATAAGCAAACCGATGTACACAAAGTAGCCAATAGATAATTTCCACATTGATGGAACAAACCAATAATCTTGTATACTAGCGTAATACAAACTCTTTAAGACCCCTTTTGGTGTGTAACCTGACAAAGATATAGCCATCGCTGGTAGCGAGATCATAGTAGAAGCAAAAATAACTGGCATAATATTACTAGTATTCATTTTCAATGGGAGAGAACTTTCCAATTTATTACTTCCACCTAATCTTCCTGCATATTGAATCGGAATGTGTAGAGTTGCTTCATTCAATATAATAGACAGAATGGTAATAATTAATAAAAATAAAATGATAAAAGTTAGCAAAATTAATCCATCTAAACCTTTTCCAGCAATGTGAAATTTATATATTCTATAGAAGTCACTGGGGATTTTCGATAAAATGTTAATCAACAAAATCAATGAAAAACCATTTCCTACTCCGTATTTGGTTATAATACCCGATAGCCAAAGTAGAATAGAGTAGCCAGCTACAAGTGACAAAGATATAGTAACTATTGGTAGCCATCCATTGTTAATAAAAAACGTCTTTTTAAAAGTAAAAGCCATAATTATGGATTGCAGGATAGCCATTGCAAGAGCTATATATTGAGTGTATTTAGCGACTATTTTTTGTCCACTATCACCACTTCGTTGCAAATTCTCTAACGATGGAAAAACGACCATTAGTAGCTGAATAACAATTGAGGCGCTAATAAAAGGAGTTATACTCAAGGAAAGAACTGAAAAATTTTCCATTCCTCCTCCAGTTAGCAGATTGTAAAACGATAAAGCTGGATTACTACTAATTAAATTTCGTATATAGGAAGAATTTACCCAAGGAATAGAAATCTGTGTTAAAACTCTTACCATAAAAAGAATGAATAAAGTCAATAACAATCTCCTGCGGAGAGTTTTACTCTTAAATAAAACAGCAATCTTATTCTTTTTTATCATGCTATAATTTTAACATAACGTTATGTATCCTGTCAATTGCATTATGCCTCTAGTTTTAGTAAAATAAATAAGAATAAAGAAATATAAGGTGCAAACTATGAACATAATCACATTGGTATTATTTTTACTATTAATTTTAATAACTACAGCTATCATTTTCTTAATTAATAAAGAAGATGTTCAACAGACTCCATCAATTGCGATTCATCAAAACAACAATTTATCAAGCAAACTTAAAAGAGATAAAATCAAAAAAGAATTGCCTATTTTAATATTAAGCTTAACATTTTTTGTTCTATTATTGCTTATTCAGAGGAGCTAAAGTAATCAATAAAAAAAGCCACTTTCGTGGCTATTTTTTTATTCTGTTTTCTCTTCTTTTTTAGGAGTATCAATTTTTTCTTCAGAAGATTCTTTGGTAGTAGTTTCTTCTTTCTTTTCTTCACTGGTGCTTGAAGGAGTTGGTTGATTCTCAGATGGTTTAGTTTCTGAGCTAGGTGCAGTTGCCTCTGGTTGAGATTGTGAGGCAGGAGTAGCTGGAGTTGAAGGTTGTGCTGGAGCAGGAGTTGCCTGCTGTGGTTGTTGTTGAGTCTGACGAGCTTGAGTTTGACGTTGATTTTGATTTGCGTCCTGCTTTTTCTCTTCACTTGAAGCTTTTGTTTCTTCTTTCTTCTCTTCTTCTTTTTGTTTTTCTTCAGTAGTCGAAGAAGTAGAACTTGAACTTGAGCTACTGTTAGATGAATAGACTTTCTTTTCTTTTTTAGTAGACGAACTGATTTTTGTAGCTTCGCTATTCTTCTGATTATCAGGTTTTCCGCCATTAAGTAGAGTGAAGCCAATAATTGCCGAACACAACACAACACCTGCAATTACATAATGTTTAGTTGGAATTCCTAAGAAACCTGATTTTTTCATATTTTCTTGACGCGAATGATGCTCTAAAGCTTCTTCGCCTTTTTCATCAAATTCATCATCATATTGTCCTTCATCGCTTGGTTCCCCATTTACAGCTTCTTTAAGAATTTCAGATTCTCCATTAAGCATCGGAATTTCAAACCCTTGCCATCCGTTCAATGTTTCTTTTCCAAGAGTGTAAATTCCAAATTTCCTTAATAGAACGACTCTTTCTCCTAAGTATCCACGATAGTGCGCGTGCTCTACGATATTTCTCAATACTGGGATAACTACTTCTTCTGGATATCCCCCATCAACTAACTTATCCCAATCTCCTCCTTCAAATGTATCCAACAGGTCTGGGTGATCCTGTACTAGTGTCGAAAGAATGTTATCAATAATCATTTTTAGTTTCCTTTTTTATTTTTTTCATTTTACATAAGAATAACATAACGTTATGCTAGTGTCAAGTGGAGCCTGCGGTACAATTGAATTTTATAATGTTTATTTGACAATATCACGATATTGTGATATAATGATACTGTAATTCATTAGAAAGGTGGTTGCAATGAAACGAAAATACATCTATTTAGACCTAGAAAGTATATTAGAAAAGGAGAAAATCTCGCAAAAACAACTCGCTAAAGAAACTGGATTGTTTCAGTCTCAGATTAGTAAATTAGTAAGAAATGAAACTGACAGCATTAACAGGAAACATTTGTCGTTGGTAATGAAAGCATTGAACATCAATGATTTCAATGAAATTTTAAAAAAAGATTAGATTTTATATTTATTTCTATTGACAATATCACTAGTTTATGATATAATGATAATGTCTTATAAAATAAGATTCAAAAAAAGTAAAAACAAAAAAGGAAAAACAAAAAATGTCAAAAAAACAAAATACACTTAAAACTGTAGCAACTGTTGCTACTATCGCAACTGCAATCGCTAGTTCAAACATCACAAAAGCTGATGAAGTTTTGAACACAACAACTAATGAAACTAACAATATTGAAACAACTGCTAATGAAAGCTCATCTACTAACATCAAAGAAGTGAGTGGAGTTACCGTTTCAAATGGAACAGCCATTGTTACTGAAACACCTACTGCTTCCTCTGTGGAAGAAGCTAAGCAGATCCAAGATGACGCTCAATCTGCAGTAGAAAAACAAACCAGTGCAGTAAATGAAGCTGAAAATGCAAAAAAAGTAGCTGATGAAAATGATAAAAATGCTAAAGCTGACTTAGAAAATGCAACTAATTTGAAAAAAGAAGCTACTGAGGAGAAAATTGCATCAGTAGAAAAAACTATTGAAGAAACTAAAAATGAAATCACTTCTAAAACAGAAGCTAAACAAGAAGCTTCAAAAACTACAACTTCTAAAACAGAGGTTTTAAAAGAAAAAGAAGCTGAATTAGCCAATAGCAAGGAAGCTGTTGATACCCAAACGAAAAAAGTTGAAGTCGCTAAAACTAATAAGGATAACGCTCAAAAAGTTCTTGACGGTACAGGAGCAACTGAAATCATCAACAACCGTGATGAAGCTAAAAAAGAAAGTGTTGCAAAAAAAGCTATTGAAAAAACAGCTAAACAAGCACTTGAAGTAGCTAAACAAGCTGACTTGAAAAAATCAAATGATTTAACAGAAGCTAAAGCTGTTAAAGGTGAAAAAGAAGCAAAATTGAATGATGCTCAAAATAAATTTGATGAAGCATCATCTAATGCAACAACAAAAACTTCTAACTTAGAAAATGCTAAAGCTGATAAATCTAAAGCACAAGATGATTTTAGCACTGCTGAAGCAAAACTTAACGAAGCTAAGGCAAACAAAGAAGTAGCTGAAAAAGATGCAAATACTAAAGCTCAATTAGCAGACGCTGCTAAAACAGCTTTAGAAGAAGCTAAAACTTTTGATGCTGATAAAGCCACTAAGATCTCTGAACTAACTCAGACAAAAAATGAACAAAATGAACTTGTTAAACAAGCTAATGCTGAATTAGCAAACGCTACTGCCGCTGCTCAAGAAGCAAAAGAAAACAAGGAAAAAGCAGATAAAGCTGTTGAGACACTCAACAAACAAATTTCTGCAATTAAGAACCTTACTATCCCTCAATTGTCTCAAAATGTCATTGATGCCTACAAAGCTTACCTAGCTGATGATTCAGACGCAAATAAAACCGCGTTAAACGATATCATCCAAAAATGGTTCAAAGACAGTAAATATGATTTCGGAACTGCTATTACAGAGTATTCTCCAGAACACCAAAATATCGTCATTAAAGATTGGTCTAACAAAGATATTGTCTTGCCGATTGACGATTCAGAAGTTGATTTGGATAACCTCACAGACAAACAAATTGAAGCCTTGAGCCAATATTATGCTCTTCTTTCAAATAATCTTCAAGACCAAGTTTGGGGTAGCCATCACTATATCGTCACTGAAGAGGCTGTTCAAGGGGTGAAGAACATCGCGAAAGCTTATGCTGATGAGAATAAACCTTATAGCTCAAGTCACAGTGACACAGCTTTGGCTAAAGATGGTCTTGATTCGATCACATGGGCAGGGGAAAACATGAACTTTAATAACACCCTGCTTGGATACGGGGCATACTACTCAGAAGCAAAAGAGACTCGTAAAGCAACAATGTCTCAATTGTATCGTGAAGTATATGATTCTGTTATTAGCTTTATCACTAACGACGTTCATGCTTACTTTGGTCACATGAAGCTTATGATTGGCGAAAAAGCTCCTACAAAAACTCGTGCCGTAGGTGTTGCCAATAGCTTTACTGCTAATGGTGTCGGACGTATGCACTTTATCGAATTCAAAGGTCAAGATGCTCATCTTGAATACGTTAAAGACGAACAAACTGGAGAATATCACTTTGTAAACGTCGATGATTACTATGACAAGGGTATTGCTAAGCCTCTTGCAACTCCATTTGATACTTCAAAAATGGAAAGTGAATTAGAAACTGCTAAAGAAACACAATCTGACGCAGACGCTAAAAACACGATTGCTACAAATAACCTTTCTTCCGCAACTGCCGCAAATAAAGAAGCTGAGGAAAAACTTTCTGAGATTGAAAATGAATTAAACACTCAAAAATCAATCGAAGATAAAACTCCTTCTGCCCAAGCTAAATATGATTTAGCAGTTTCAGAAAAGGAAACTGCTGACTCTAAGCTTGACCAAGCTGAAAAAGAACTTGTTAATGCAACAAAAGATTTCAACAACAAGAAATCTACTCTTGAGTCTGCCACAGCAACACTTGAAAATGCTGAAAAAGAAAACGAACAAGCTCAAGCAGAATTGAATGAAGCCACTCAAAAACTACAAGTTGCTAAAGAAGAACTTAAAAAAGCAACCGCAGAAGTACAACGTTTGGAAGCTATCAAAGACGAAACTCCAGAAGCTCAAAAAGCTTATGATAAAGCTCTTGCTGATAGCAAAGAGGCTGATGCTAAATTGGCAGAAGCTCAAAAAGTTGTAGACAATATCAATGCTGACATCCTTGTTAAAGAAAAAGCTCTCAAAGAAGCTGTTGCTGAAGTTGAAAAACAAGAAGCTACTCTACGCTCTCTTAAAGATCAATATGATGCAAAAGCATCAGAAGTTGCTACTGCTAAACAATTGGTTGAAGAAGCTAAGCAAGTTGAAGCAAACATCGAAAAAGAAATTAAATCTTTGGAAGAAAAACTTCAAAACGAAACTGCTAAACTTGAAAGCCTCAAAAATGTTGACAAACTTCTTGAAGTAGCCAAGGAAAAAGCTGAAAAAGCTGAAAAAGAATTGGAAGAAGCTATTAAGTTGTATAATGCTGAGTCACGTAAATTGGACGTGCTCAAAAAAGACCTTGAGGATGCGACAGCTCAATACAATGCAGTTAAAGCAGCTTATGAAGCTGAGTTGTTGAAGAAAGCTGAAGAAGAACGTAAACAATTTGGTGGACGTGACAATGTGCTTAATCCTATCCTTGCTGGTAACGGAGAATACACTAAATCAACAACTAAACATGAACAAAACATTAAAGTTAATGTTCAAACATCTAAAGAGTTTACCACAACTGAAGATGTAGCTTCTACACAATACAACGCTAATGAAGTTGTTACAGACGCACTTGAAAATAGCCAACACAAAGAACTTCCAAAAACTGGTGAGTTAGTATCAGTTCTAGGATTCTATGGACTTGCTCTTTTAGGTGGAGTAGTAAAACTTAAAAAGCGCAACGAACAATAATAAAATTCAGTCTTAATCATTAGACAAACAAAAAGCGATGAGATAAAACTCATCGCTTTATTTTTACTGTTCTTTTTTCTTACGAACCATAGTTGTCGCAATGCCTGCAACCGCAAGTCCTGCAAGAGTGAGTGCTAAGCTTGCCTCTGTTCCTGTATGTGGAAGTTGTGCTTTTGGTGCAGCTGGAGCTTGTGGAGCTGGAGTTGCTTTCACTTCTTCTTTTGTTCCAACTTCAATGATTTTATTCACTGCAGCTGTTTCTTCAACTTTATCTTCAGAAGTTACTTTACCAGTCTTAGGATCAACCATGTAAGTAGTTGTTGTAACTTTCTTACCGACTTTACCTTCTTGAACCACTTTGCGTTCACCTTTTGGAAGGTCTTTGTTCTCACGAACTTCTTCTTTAAATGGAAGTTCTTCTTCTACCACTTTTGGTTTCGTACCAATGTGAATGATAGTTGGTTTACCTGGAGTAAGGACTTTACCAGTCACATCTTTGACTTCAGGAGTTCCTTCTTGAACAAC
>FLSH01109740.1_pt1 | contig 11156 bp, 5 predicted proteins | sample 1550441 | NCBI WGS metagenome assembly FLSH01 (sample SAMEA4031756, study PRJEB14383) | metagenome | biome: human; feature: oral; material: saliva | place: Philippines | collected 2014 | reverse complement strand
TTATCAGATCAAGCTATCAAGGATGAACTTTACCAACGTGCATTGAAAGTCTACGATAGCCAAGTTGCGAAGCTTCGTGACGAAGAAGCTGTGAAAGAATTCCAAAAAGTCTTGATTCTACGTGTAGTTGACAACAAATGGACAGACCATATTGATGCCCTTGATCAGTTGAGAAATGCTGTTGGTCTTCGAGGTTATGCCCAGAACAACCCTGTCGTGGAATATCAAGCAGAAGGCTTCCGTATGTTTAACGATATGATTGGTTCGATTGAGTTTGATGTGACTCGCTTGATGATGAAAGCACAGATTCATGAACAAGAACGTCCACAAACAGAACACCATATCAGTACGACAGCAACTCGCAATATTGCTGCACAACAAACAAGTCTTCCAGCTGATTTGGACCTAAGTCAAGTGAAGCGCAATGACTTGTGTCCATGTGGTTCTGGTAAGAAATTTAAAAACTGTCACGGTAAACGACGTTAAGATTGACTAATTTTCAGGCGGATGCCTAGTGAAAAGTGAATTTTCGCTTGGCGTCCGTTTGCTTTATAAGGAGATGAATGATGGTATTTACAGCAAAAAGCCCTAAAATTAATATTGAAGAAGTTCGTAGTTTGTCAAAATTAGAAGGACAAGCGCTGGCCAATAAACAGCAACGCGATCAAGAGCTTGAAGCGATTATTCGTGGTGAAGATCAGCGTATTTTGTTGGTGATCGGTCCTTGTTCATCTGACAATGAAGAAGCAGTTCTCGAATATGCTAAGCGTTTGTCAAAACTGCAAGAAGAAGTCAAAGACCGCGTCTTTATGGTGATGCGTGTCTACACTGCTAAACCACGTACTAATGGTGATGGCTATAAGGGCTTGATTCACCAACCAAACGCCAAAGAAGCACCTAGCCTCATCAATGGTATCAAGGCAGTTCGTCATTTGCATTATCGTGTTATTTCTGAAACAGGAATGACAACAGCAGATGAAATGTTGTATCCAGAAAACCTTCCATTGGTCGATGATTTGATCTCTTATATGGCAGTTGGAGCTCGTTCGGTTGAAGACCAACAACACCGTTTTGTAGCAAGTGGAGCTGATTTCCCAACAGGATTTAAAAATCCAACATCTGGAAATCTCAATGTGATGTTCAACGGTATTTATGCAGCTCAAAACAAACAGAGTTTCCTTTTCCTAGGGAAAGAAGTTGAAACTACAGGGAACCCTCTATCTCATGCTATTCTCCGTGGTGCCCTCAATGAATACGGGAAAAACATTCCGAACTATTACTACGATAATTTGATGGATACTATTGCCCAGTATGAAAAGATGGGGCTTGAAAATCCATTTATCATCATTGATACCAACCATGACAACTCAGGCAAGCAGTATATGGATCAGATTCGTATCGTACGTCAAACTTTGATTAATCGTGACTGGAATGAAAAGATTAAAAAACATGTTCGTGGCTTCATGATTGAGTCTTATCTAGAAGACGGTCGTCAAAATGAACCAGAGGTCTTTGGAAAATCTATCACTGATCCATGTCTTGGATGGGAAAATACTGAAGCTCTTGTTCGTGAAATCTACCAAAGACTAGGAGAATAATATGGCATTTATCGAGAAAGGTCAAGAAATCGATATTGAAGCGATTAAGGCGGAAACACAACTATCTGCAGAAGTCTTGCAACATAAGGAAAGTCGTGATCAGGAACTAGCAGATATCCTTTCAGGAAAGGATGACCGCATCTTGTTGGTCATTGGTCCTTGTTCGTCTGACAATGAAGAAGCAGTACTTGAGTATGCTCGTCGTTTGGCAGACTTGCAGAAAAAAGTTGCGGATAAGATTTTCATGGTCATGCGTGTATACACAGCTAAACCTCGTACCAATGGAGATGGCTACAAGGGTTTGGTTCATCAGCCAGATACTTCTAAAGCCCCAAGTTTGATTAATGGTTTGCAGGCTGTTCGTCAACTTCATTATCGAGTGATTACAGAAACTGGTTTGACCACAGCAGATGAAATGCTTTATCCATCCAATCTAGTCTTGGTTGATGACTTGGTTAGCTACCATGCCGTGGGTGCGCGTTCAGTAGAAGATCAGGAACACCGTTTTGTAGCTTCAGGGATTGATGCACCAGTGGGAATGAAGAATCCAACCTCTGGAAATCTGTCTGTTATGTTTAATGCTATTTATGCAGCACAAAATAAACAAACCTTTCTCTTCCATGGCCAAGAAGTTGAAACTTCAGGAAATCCCTTGGCTCACGTTATCTTACGCGGAGCTGTAAATGAATATGGGAAAAATGAACCAAACTTCTACTATGAAACTCTCTTAGATGCTATCGGACGTTACGAGTCTATGGGTCTTGAAAATCCCTTTATCATGATTGATACTAACCATGATAATTCAGGGAAACAATATATGGAGCAAATTCGAATCGTTCGTCAAGCTTTGCTCAATCGTGACTGGAATGAAAAAATCAAGAAGACAGTTCGAGGCTTCATGATAGAGTCCTACTTGGCAGATGGTCGACAAAATCAACCAGAACTCTTTGGTTGCTCTATTACAGACCCATGTTTAGGATGGGAAAACACAGTTGCCTTGGTAGAAGAAATCTATACTACCTTAACAAAATAAGTGAAAAGGATGGAGTTGGGGGTATCTCAACTCCTTTTGAGGAAAATGATAGTTGGACACGGAATTGATATTGAAGAATTAGCTTCCATACAAAATGCAGTTGAAAAAAGAAAAGGTTTTGCCCAGCGTGTCTTGACAGACAAGGAAATGGAGCGCTTTTCTAGTCTCAAAGGTCGCAGACAGGTCGAGTATTTGGCTGGTCGTTGGTCATCTAAAGAGGCTTTCTCAAAGGCTATGGGAACGGGAATTGGGAAGTTGAGCTTTCAAGATTTGGAAATCTTGAACAATGAAAGAGGAGCTCCCTACTTCAGCAAATCCCCGTTTTCAGGAAAAGTTTGGCTATCAATTAGCCATACAGATCAGTTTGTGACAGCTAGTGTTATTTTGGAGGAGAATCATGAAAACTAGTCCACATAGACCAACCAAAGCCCTCATCGACCTGGGAGCTATCCGCTACAATATCCAACAAATGGGAGCGCACATTCCCAAAGATACCCTCAAATGGGCAGTTGTAAAAGCCAATGCCTACGGGCACGGAGCGATAGCTGTTGCGACGGCTATCCAGGATGACGTCGATGGTTTTTGCGTTTCTAATATCGATGAAGCCCTCGAACTTCGTCAGGCAGGAATTTCTAAGAAAATTCTTATTTTGGGAGTATCTGAGGTTGAATCTCTTTCACTGGCTAAGGAGTATGCCATTACCTTAACAGTGGCAGGATTGGAATGGATCCAGAAACTCATAGCTACAGAGCCAGACTTATCCGGTTTAACCGTCCATCTTAAAATTGATTCAGGTATGGGGCGAATTGGATTTAGAAGTACAGGTGAGACAGCACAAGCTCAAGTTTTACTCAAGGAACATGGGGCAAATGTCGAGGGGATTTTTACCCATTTTGCAACTGCAGATGAAGAGTCAGATAGCTACTTTAACCAACAGTTGGAATGTTTCAAGGAAATAATCGCAGGTTTGCAAGAAGTCCCTGAACTAGTCCATGCGAGTAATTCTGCGACTACTCTATGGCATGCAGAAACGATTTTTAATGCAGTTCGTATGGGAGATTCTATGTATGGTCTCAATCCAAGTGGACAAGTTTTAGAATTGCCTTATGAACTAAAACCAGCCTTGACCTTAGAAACTGCTATTGTTCATGTCAAAACAGTCCCAGCTGGGGCTTGTATGGGCTACGGAGCGACCTATCAGGCAGACAGTGAGCAAGTCATTGCTACTTTGCCAATCGGTTATGCGGATGGTTGGACACGAGATATGCAGAATTTCTCAGTTTTGGTGGATGGGCAATTGTGCCCTATTGTAGGGCGTGTATCCATGGACCAAATCACGATTCGTTTGCCTAAGCTGTATCCATTGGGGACCAAAGTAATCTTGATTGGTTCAGATGGAGATCAAGAAATTACTGCAACAGATGTAGCAGTTTACCGAGGGACTATTAATTATGAGGTGGTTTGTCTCCTCAGTGATCGAGTTCCGAGAGAGTATCATTAAGAAACAAAAGGAAAGGAGAGGAGCATGAATTTACATCAACCCTTGCATGTCTTGCCAGGCGTGGGACCAAAATCAGCAGAGAAATATGCCAAACTAGGAATTGAAAACCTGCAAGATCTCTTGCTCTACTTTCCTTTCCGTTATGAAGATTTTAAGACCAAACAGGTGCTAGAACTAGAAGATGGTGAGAAGGCGGTCCTATCTGGTCAGGTAGTGACGCCAGCTAGTGTTCAGTATTATGGTTTTAAGCGCAATCGCCTACGTTTTAGTCTTAAGCAGGGTGAGGTTGTGTTCGCAGTGAACTTCTTTAACCAACCTTACTTAGCAGATAAGATCGAGCTAGGAGCGACTCTAGCCGTTTTTGGTAAGTGGGATCGTGCCAAGGCAAGTCTCACTGGCATGAAGGTTTTAGCCCAAGTCGAGGACGACCTTCAACCTGTCTATCGTCTCGCACAAGGAATTAGTCAAGCAGGCCTTGTTAAAGTCATTAAAACCGCCTTTGATCAAGGACTGGATCTCTTGATAGAGGAAAATCTCCCTCAGTCCTTGCTAGACAAATATAAACTCATGCCCCGAAGTCAGGCTGTGCGTGCCATGCATTTTCCCAAGGATTTGGCAGAATACAAACAGGCTCTCCGTCGAATCAAGTTTGAGGAACTCTTTTATTTCCAAATGCAATTACAGACCCTCAAGTCTGAAAATAAGGTTCATGGAAGTGGTCTAGTCTTGAATTGGTCGCAAGAAAAACTAAGGGCAGTAAAAGAAAATTTGCCCTTTGCCTTGACCCAAGCCCAAGAAAAGAGCCTGCAAGAAATCCTAACAGATATGAAGTCGGACCACCACATGAATCGACTCTTACAAGGGGATGTTGGTAGTGGGAAAACAGTGGTAGCAGGTCTAGCGATGTACGCAACCGTAACGGCTGGGTACCAGGCTGCTCTCATGGTTCCAACAGAGATCCTTGCAGAGCAGCATTTTGAAAGTCTAGAGAGTCTCTTTCCTGATTTGAAACTAGCTCTCCTAACAGGCTCGCTGAAAGCTGCTGAAAAGCGCACGGTTTTGAAAACTATTGCCAAGGGCGAGGTCGATGTGATTATCGGTACCCATGCCCTTATACAGGATGGGGTGGACTATGCTAAACTCGGTTTGATTATCATCGATGAGCAGCACCGTTTCGGTGTGGGACAAAGACGTGTTTTACGTGAAAAAGGAGAAAATCCAGATGTCCTCATGATGACGGCAACTCCGATACCACGGACCTTAGCCATCACTGCATTTGGAGATATGGATGTTTCTATTATTGACCAGATGCCAGCTGGACGTAAGCCAATCGTGACACGCTGGATCAAGCATGAGCAATTACCCCAGGTTTTGACTTGGTTGGAAGGTGAGATTCAAAAAGGTTCTCAAGCCTATGTTATTTCGCCCTTGATCGAAGAATCTGAAGCTCTGGATTTGAAAAATGCCATAGCTCTATCAGAAGAGTTAACGACTCATTTTGCAGGGAAAGCAAAAGTTGCTCTCTTACACGGAAAGATGAAGAGCGACGAGAAAGATCAGATTATGCAGGAATTCAAGGAAAGAAAGACAGATATCTTGGTTTCTACGACGGTTATCGAGGTCGGGGTTAATGTTCCAAATGCAACAGTCATGATTATCATGGATGCTGATCGCTTTGGACTTAGTCAACTTCATCAGCTTAGAGGTCGTGTCGGTCGTGGGGAAAAGCAGTCCTACGCAGTTCTCGTTGCTAATCCTAAGACTGATTCTGGGAAAGACCGCATGCGTATCATGACAGAAACGACCAATGGTTTTGTTCTTGCAGAAGAAGATTTGAAAATGCGCGGTTCGGGTGAGATTTTTGGGACCAAACAGTCGGGTCTACCAGAGTTTCATGTGGCCGATATTATTGAAGACTTCCCGATTTTAGAAGAAGCTAGAAAGGTAGCCAGCTATATCAGCTCCCTCCCTAACTGGCAAGAGGATCCAGAGTGGCACATGATTGCCTTGCATCTAGAGAAAAAAGAATTCCTGGATTAAGCTTTTTCTAAGAAAAATATAAGTTTGCTTTTAGGATTGTTATCTATACTTGATTCATCAAAAAGAAACGAGGACTCTCTCATGACCATTAAAGTAAACTACCCAAAGACATTTCAAAAGGAAACTCAACCTTCTGCTAAATACTAAGAAAAGAGCGAAATCGCTCTTTTTTATTTTTTTAAAACTACTTTCAGAGGGATTCTTGCAGGGGTCAGACATTAAATCCACTTTCAGTTTCCCTTTCTTTCTTGCATTGCTTTCCCATATGTGCTACAGTTATGATAACGGTTACAAAACAAAGGAGGGTTTTATGAGAAATCCAGCATTAGTAGAAGAAATGAAAACATATAGAGGAAGAGATGAAGTTCCTCAAGATTTTGATGCTTTTTGGGATGGTGAGATTGACAAGGTTTCGGTCTTGCCTGACTACCAACTAGAGGAACGTGATTTTCATATTCCAAATGTGAAGTGCTATGAGTTAACCTTTAAAGGTACACGTGATGGCCTTGTTTATGCGCGTGTAGTCTTACCAAAATCAGAAGAGAAAGTACCAGTCATTTTCCACTTCCATGGCTATATGGGACGTTGCTGGGATTGGACAGATATGCTAGCCTTTACCGTCGCTGGCTATGGTGTCGTATCGATGGATGTCAGAGGTCAGTCTGGGTACTCACAAGATGGTCTGCGTTCTCCACTAGGAAATACAGTAAAAGGCCATATCATTCGTGGTGCTGTTGAAGGGAAAAATCAACTCTTCTACAAGGATGTCTATCTTGATATTTATCAATTAGTTGAAATTGTCGCTAGTCTGCCTCAAGTAGATGAAGGGCAGTTGGCTAGTTACGGAGCTTCGCAAGGAGGAGCGCTGGCTTTAGTGGCTGCAGGGCTCAATCCACGGATTAAACGAACTGTGGCTATCTATCCGTTCTTATCTGATTTTAGACGCGTATTAGAGATTGGAAATACCAGTGAAGCTTACGACGAGCTCTTCCGTTACTTTAAGTTCCATGATCCATTCCATGAGACAGAAGAACAAATCATGGAGACGCTTAGCTATATCGATGTGAAAAATCTTGCCCATCGAATCAAAGGTGAGGTGAGAATGATTACAGGGCTAGATGACGATGTCTGCTACCCAATCACCCAATTTGCTATCTACAATCGTTTGACGTGTGAAAAGAGCCATCGTATCATGCCGGAATACGCTCATGAGGCTATGAATGTTCATGTCAACGACCAAGTTTACAATTGGTTATGTGGTAGTGAAATTCCCTTTACCTATGTTGGCCAGTAAAAGTTTGTGAGATGAGCCTTGTCAAAGCAGGGCTCTTTTTGTGACAAAGTTCAGAAAGTAGTTTCAGTGAATATAAAACATAAAAATATATCTGAAAGTAAATTCTATTATAGATTACTAATGCTATAATTAAGAATATTTATTATATAATAAGTATAACATCAATGCGAAAGGAGTAAAATGGTTGCTTACTGGAAGAAAGTAAATAAAGGCAATCACAATTCAGATGAAAAAGAATGGGGAAACCCATCAACAATACAGTTTCTTTACATGCTTTAAGCCCTAGGGCTAAAAATTTTAAGCGAAAAAGAAAGCGCTTTATTTTTGTGAAAACGAAAGGAAAAATATGAGACAGAGAGAATTTAATCGAAAAGAACGCTATGGAATTCGAAAATTTACAGTAGGAGCAGCTTCAGTAGTTATTGGAGCAGTTGTTTTTGGCGTATCACCAGTTTTAGCCCAAGAAGCTCCAACAAACACTGGGGAAACAGCTGGTCAAGCTTTACCAGAATTACCGAAAGAAGTAGAAACAGGAAATCTAGCTAACCTTGATAAAGAACTTGCTGATAAGTTGGCAACAGCTACAGATAAAGGAACTGAAGTCAACCGTGAAGAGTTGCAAGCAAACCCAGGTTCTGAAAAACCAACAGAAACGACAGCTACTACAGAAGCTGCAACGACTTCAGAAACTCCGACTGAGACAACTACGGCAGAAACTGCTAATACTGAAGAAACAGATAATCAAGGAGCCCTTGCTCGGGATTATTACTCAAGAGAATTGGAAAATGTTAACACTGTCGTAGAAAAAAATGACGTTACGACCAATGCAGCTAATAATCAACGAGATGATTTGACAAGTGACTTAGAGAAACTGAAGAAACTTCAAGATGCAACAGTGCATATGGAGTTCAAACCAGATGCATCGGCACCACGTTTTTACAATCTTTTCTCTGTATCAAGTGATACCAAGGAAAATGAGTACTACACCATGTCAGTCTTTGATAATACAGCCCTTATCGAAGGTCGTGATGCAAATGGTGCTCAATTCTATGATAAATACACCGATGCACCATTAAAGGTTCGCCCAGGTCAGTGGAATTCAGTTACCTTTACTGTTGAAAAACCAACAACTGAAGTCCCTACTGGAAGAGTTCGTCTATATGTAAATGGTGTCTTGTCCAGAACAAGTTTAAAATCTGGGAAATTCATCAAAGATATGCCAGATGTTAACCACGTTCAAATCGGAGCAACTAAACGAGGAAGCAAGACAGTTTGGGGCTCAAACCTACAAGTCCGTAATCTAACAGTCTACGATCGTGCCTTAACACAAGATGAAGTTCGAACACGAAGTCAATTATTTGAAAGAGGAGACTTGAGGCAAGATCTTCCAGAAGGGGCTGAAATTTCTAAAAAAACAGATGTCTTTACAGCGGGTAAAAATGGGCAGTCAAATCCAGATGGTATTAATAGCTATCGTATCCCAGCTCTCCTTAAGACTGACAAGGGAACTTTGATTGCTGGTGCTGACGAACGCCGCTTACACCACTATGACTGGGGTGATATCGGTATGGTCGTTAAACGAAGTGAAGACAAGGGCCAAACATGGGGGGATCGCATCACTCTTACGAATCTACGTGACAATCCAAAAGCCAAGGATCCAAACATTGGTTCACCAGTAAACATCGATATGGTCCTGGTCCAAGATACGGAAACTAAACGAATCTTCTCAGTTTACGATATGTTCCCAGAAGGTAAAGGAATCTTCGGAATGTCTTCTGAAAGAGAAGTTGCCTATAAGGAAATTGATGGAAAAACTTATCAAATTCTATACCGTGAAGGAGAAAATGGAGCCTATACTATTCGTGAAAATGGTGTTGTCTACACACCAGATGGTCAGGCAACGGATTACCGTGTTGTTGTAAATCCTGTCAAACCTGCTTATAGTGATAAAGGCGACCTTTATCAAGGTGAACAGCTACTAGGAAATATCTACTTTACAAGCAATAAAACTTCTCAATTTAGAATTGCTAAAGACAGCTACCTATGGATGTCTTATAGTGATGATGATGGTAAGACTTGGTCTGCACCACAAGATATTACTCCAATGGTCAAAGCTGATTGGATGAAATTCTTAGGTGTGGGACCTGGAGTGGGAATTACCCTCCAGAATGGACCTCATAAAGGACGGATTGTCGTCCCTGTCTATACGACTAACAGAACTAACCACCTCAACGGATCTCAATCATCTCGCATCATCTATTCAGATGACCATGGTAAGACTTGGCATATGGGTGGCGGTGTCAATGACAACCGTACACTTCATGATGGAACAGTAGTTGATTCAAGCAACATGAACAATTACTACGCTCAAAATACAGAATCTTCTGTTGTTCAATTGAACAATGGTCAGTTGAAACTCTTTATGCGTGGTTTGACTGGTGATTTGCAAGTTGCGACAAGTCATGATGGTGGTATTACATGGGACAACAATGTAGCACGCTATGATGTACCTGATGTTTATGTTCAAATGGCGGCGACTCATACGGTTCAAGATGGTAAGGAGTATATCCTTCTAGCAAATGCTAATGGACCAGGTCGTAAGAATGGCTACATTCGAGTAGCTCGCGTAGAAGAAGATGGCGAGTTGACTTGGTTGCACCATCATTTGATTCAAGAAGGTGAGTATGCTTATAACTCACTTCAACAAATTGGACCAAAAGAATTTGGTCTCTTGTATGAACATCATGAAGCGGGTGGCAATCCTTATACTCTATCCTTCAAGAAATTCAACTGGGATTATCTAACTAAAGAGAGACTTGCTTCTAAAGAAGTGAAAGTTACAACGGCTATGGAAAAATGGCCAGGCATTATTGCTATGGAATTTGATTCAGAAGTCTTGGTAAATCAAGCTCCAACTCTCAAATTAGCTAATGGTAAAACTGCAACCTTCATGACTCAGTATGATACGAAGACTCTCCTATTTACAATAGCTCCTGAAGATATCGGTCAAAAAGTTACAGCTATTGAAGCGGGTGCAATTGAAAGTATGCATAACTTGCCAGTATCTGTGGTAGGTACTAAACTTACAAATGGTTTTAATGGCGACGAAGCGGCAATCCATGAAGTCCCAGAATTTACAGGTGGTGTCAATGGCGACGAAGCAGCTGTGGCTGAGCTCCCTGAGTACACAGAGCCTATTGCTACAGTAGGTGACCAAGCAGCACCGACAGTAGAACTACCTGAATTCACAGGCGGAGTTAATGCAGTCGAGGCAACAGTCAATGAAGTTCCAGAATTTGTAGGTGGTGTGAATGCAGTTGAAGCCCTCAAACATGAAGTCCCAGAGTTTGTAGGCGGTGTAAATTCAGTCCTAGCTCTCAAACATGAGCTTCCAGAATACGTAGGTGGCGTTAACGCAGTCGAAGCAGCTATCAATGAAGTCCCAGAATATAAGGTTGAGGATCAACCACTTGTAACTCTAGTAGCACAACAAGATAAGACTTACCAAGCTCCTGCAGCTCAAGCACAACAACCAGCTCTCCCTGAAACAGGAAGCCAAGTTTCAACTTCTCTAGTATCTCTCGGTCTTGTTGGTATGTTCTTGGGATTGTTTGGAATGGCTAAGAAAAAAGAAGATTAATCTACTATTAAATCTTAAAGATATATAAGAAAAAATAGTGAAATTGAAAG
>FLSH01014500.1_pt1 | contig 11191 bp, 15 predicted proteins | sample 1550441 | NCBI WGS metagenome assembly FLSH01 (sample SAMEA4031756, study PRJEB14383) | metagenome | biome: human; feature: oral; material: saliva | place: Philippines | collected 2014 | reverse complement strand
GTCTGTGTCCACTGCTTAGACCACCGGCTCGCCCCTATGCTGATTGATATTTTTTTGTCGATATTCATATCTATCAGTCCTTCATGTAGTAATCATTCGTAAAGCCTGCGGCCGTAAGCACTAGTCCTTCCGCCCACGGTATCGGAAGCGCAAACGTCTTCTCAACGATATCAAGATACTCGTCTGCCTCGTCCTTCGACACTTCGATGACCGCTTCGTCGTGAATGTGCATAATAGCCGGCAGACCGTTGCCTGATAGCCGCATCAGTGTAAGAGCTAAGCAGTCACGAGCGACGGCCTGTGTGATATTTTCGACGAGTTTCCCCCCGTAAGTTGATTCTGTAACCCAAGCGTTATTAAGCTGAGTCTTGAAGTGCACCGCTTCTTTGTCGAAGCTATTTAGCTTGATATGCGGATCAGGATAAAAGAGCTTACGCCCCGACGGCAGTTCAATCGTCATATACCGATATCCGTAGAACGGGTCGACTTCCAGACGGAACGTAATGCCGTGGTCAATTGTCATCGGATTTCCGGTCGTGACCGTGTATACGGCAGCCTTTTCAACCGTGTACCAGAGTTCTTTAATCTTCGGCGACGCCTGCCGCCAGAGCTCTACGATATTCGGCAGCTCTTCTTCGGTGAGCCCCATGTCGAGGGCCCCCATAGCCTTCAAAGCGTTGACTCCGCCTTGATAGCCCAGGGCCAGTTCTGCTACTTTTCCCTTCTGCCGCAGATGACCATTCACGCCGTGCTTCACGACGGGCACGCCGAACATCGATGATGCCGAAGCACAGTAGATATCGCCGCCTTCAGCAAAGACCTTCTGTCTCCACGTCTCGCCCGATAGCCATGCGATAACTCTCGCCTCAATCGCTGAGAAGTCGGCTACACATAACGTGTATCCTTCCTTAGCGACGATGGCCGTCCTGATGAGCTGTGAGAGCGTATCGGAGACGTCTCCGAATAAGAGCCCTAGGCCCACTCGATTAGATGCCCTGACGAGGTCACGAGCGATGTCGAGGTTCGTAATGTAGTTCCTCGGTAGGTTCTGCACTTGTAAGAGACGACCTGCCCATCGTCCCGTTCGATTCGCCCCGTAGAACTGGAGTGTACCTCGCAGACGGCCGTCTTGACCTGTGGCGCTTGCCATCATCTCGTACTTCGATACGGACGACTTGGCAAGCTTCTTACGGATAGTAAGTACCTTCTTCGCCAGGTCGTCGGCGTCTGACATGGCTGCGGCCACGGAGTCCTTCGTAAGCTTCTCAAGCTCCAGATTCGTATTAGAGTTAAGCCAGTCGAGCAGTTGGTTACGGCTGTTCGGGTTACTGAGGCCTGTAAGCTCGTAGGCCTCTTCCAGAAGTGCCTTTTTGTTCTCTTCGTCAATATCCAGGGCTCCGTTTACCAGTTCGCGGTCAATGCCGACGCCCGTAGCGTTCATGCGGATGTCTACTTGCCACTGACTTTCAACTTCTTCAGGAACCGGGAATGCGGATAATCTTCTGTAGCACTCCATCTCTGTCACAACGTCTTGCTTGTTGTAGGCGATATACGCTGCCCACTTGTCAGGATCGTGCTTAGGTAGGTTACGAGTGCGGCCGCCGTTCTTCTTCGTCGGCTTGCACGGTACGGAGAAGTATCGTATAAGTGCTGCCCCTGCTTTATCCTTGAGTTTATCCTGCGAAAGCCCCAGGGCCTTGCCAAGCTTAGCCAGGCCCATCGGATACCCGAGATATGCCCCGTGAATCATCGTGCATCTCCATTGTTCGACGTAGGTCTGATACCCGGCACGATTTAAGCAGGTGATCTCGAATTGCGCATTGTAGGCGTGCTTTATGACTTCGTCTCTTTTAAGGTCAAGGACTACATCATCGGGTATTGTCTCGCCTGACGCCAGGTCTACAACGTGGACCTCGCCGAAGTCGTACGCGTAAGAAAATAATAATATCTCGAATTCTTCGGATTCGGAATATTTGTAAACGCCGAACGAGATGTCGTTCGGCGAATACGTTTCTATATCAATGTTTAAGTGCCTCATACGGGTCTACATCGGCTGCCCGGTGATAGGATTAATCTGCGGAGCGGCATCTGCCCCGCCGTATACGTTGGCGGCACTTCCCTGAGGGGCTCCGAACACGGAAGCCGCCGAGATAGGCGCACCACCAAGGGATTCACCGTCGCGAACCTTCTGCACAGGTCCGAGACTGCAACCGACACCTTGAGACTGATTGTCGTAGTAGTAGAAGTTCACGAGAACGTTGGCATACATACCCGAATATACCTGTGTGTGATCCGTAATCGGATTGCCTGACATATCGACGACTTCAACCTTATACTTTGCATCCTGCCATGCGGTGAAGCTCCAGTGGCCTTTTGCTTCAGGGCCGAACTCTTTACCGTTCTGGGTATATCCGTCGCCGTCCCATACGGGTTGCTTCGGCTTAGCCGGAACACTCTTTGCACCATACTTCTGACGACCTTCCTCAATGGCTGCCGCAATGGCTGCATCGATAGCTTGCTTCTGGGCTACGTCGCTCTTCGGTAAGAGAATCGTAGTCGAGTACTTCGGCTTAGACTGGTTAACGCCCGTATACGGTTCCATGAGATGTACGTACGACAGACGAACATTCTTGAGTAATACTTCTGTAGCTTTCGGTGTAAACATAGTAGATACCTCCATGAATAATTAAGAATTAAATACGTCAGCCGCTGTCGGCTGATTGGTTATCCTCGGACGTTTGTCCGACTCTTCAACAAGTGTCGGCTTGCCGGGGTTCTTCACGACAAGGTCGCCGACCAATTCGCCAAAGGCCTTCTTGCCGACGGCTTTTTCCATCTGTGCTAGTGTCAGCACTCGGCGTTCGTAGAGAACGCTTTCATCAATTCCGTTCTTAATGAGCGTATCGACGGCTTCGTCTGTATCGGTAAATGCCCGGCTACCGCGGCCTTCAACCGCTTTCCATCCCGGTACGTCTGCACCGGCTAGAGACTCGGACAGGGCGTACTCTTTCATATCTTCGAGCCAGGCAGCCATGTCCTTTCCTCTCTTTAGATAATCGCCGAGTTCCTCAAGCGTAATGAGCCTCGGATCGTGTCGTTCGGACAGCTCAGTATATAATGAGTCGTTCGACTCGTACCGCGTCTTGCACTGCTGCTTTGCTCTACAGAAGCGGCACCAATCACCCGCTTCGAATTCGCCATTACCCGATATGGCCGCTTCGGCCTTCGGCTTAACGACCTTCTCGCCCCATTCGATGAGCTCATCAGCCGTCATTGTGAACTCCGATATGTTATTGACCCTCGGCTGTACGATAGTCATATGAACGAACTTGAAGCGGTATAAGAGCGACAGCTCGCTCATCGCGCCGAGAGCGTAAAGCATCATCTGCGGATTGTGGTCCGCATCAACGACGACCCCTTTACCGTGCTTGTAGTCGACAACGTGTAAAGTGTCTCCGGCTAATATTAAGCAGTCGGCCGTACCGAATCCCTCGGGTACGTATTGGCTGAAGTCGACCCGCTTCTCAATAAGTACAACAGGGGCTATTTTATACGACAGTATGATATCTATGACGTATTCAAGATACGCGTCTGAAGTCATTTCCATCTCGTTCTGCCACAGCTCAGACTTCATTATTCTGTTGCGCGCTCTTGTATACGTTCCCTTAGGCATTACGGTCGTAAACTTCTTGAGTTTTAGCTCGCAGAGCTCATGAGCAAGCGTGCCTTCTTGAGCATAGACCGATGTACTGTCAGGGAAGTCCTTCTCAAGAAGGGGGCTACCTGTACAATGCAGCCACCGGTGAGCCCCTGACGCGGATAGTAGAGCGTGTTGAGTCGGCATTATATCGTTGCCCCCATAGCCCGCAGGTCAGTTGCAAACGCGGGGTACTTATCTTCCGGCAGTTCTGTTAAGCTAATCACTTGATACTTTGTAAGAAGCGCCTGCAAGTCGGGCATGCGGCTTTCCATAAGCGCCTGCGCGGCTACCTGTAATTCCGGCAGCGTGTACTTTTTAACAGTCTGCGCTGTCGGTGCAGCCGTAACCTGTGTGTTTTGGACAGGCGCTACGGGTTCAGCTTGAACAGGCTGTACGGGCGCGGTGTCTATCGGGGCGGCCACTGCTGTTACCGGCGCGGGCGTCGGCTCTGTCGTTGCTTTTTCTGCCGGCTGTTTTGGAGCGGGTGCTTTTTTCTTGCCCCCTGCTGCGTGTAGCCACTGTTCCATTTCATTTTTTACTTCTTCCGGGGTACCTTCAAAACTAATTTTCATCATGATTCAATTCCTCCTGTAAGTTAATAATGGACTGATTATAATAGGATTCTTTTAGTTCAAACCCCAGTGCCCTGCGGCCCATGCGCAGGGCCATAACCGGCACCGTACCGATGCCCGCGAACGGATCCAGTACGATATCATCCGGGTTACTCCATAATTCGATGCACCGTGCAACTGTATCCAGCTGCAGCGGGCAAATGTGGCGTTCGTCTTTGTTATCTCGTGCCGCTTTATAGTTCAACGTGTTCGTTTGCCTAATGTCGGCCCAAACGGGATTTGCGTAACGGCGCCATACCTGATGGCTATAAATCGGCTCCGTGTTATACTTCTGCTTTTTGTCGTATAACTCCGGATCCGGTGTCGGGCGATCAATGCATCTTATACCCTCCGGCTCCTCTTGCCCGAAGAACCGGGTAAACCCTTCTGGATGGGCAATTGGCTCCGGATTATCGCCGGGCTTTCGGAACGTAATAATATAGTCCGGGGCGCCCATCCGGCACATAGCCGAGTCTTTGACAATTTGCTTGTGCAGCAGCCCGAGGGCTTTTGTCCGGGTTGCCTCTACCAGCGGGTCTTTCCAAATGGTAACGCGGCTGTGCATGACAAAGCCTGCATGCTGGAAGGCCCGGATGATGTCGCCCGGGAAATCTTTCATCCCGATGACGCCATCACGGGATTTTGTTAGTGGTAAATCCATGCAGTGTACAGACACTAGCCGCCCCGGCATAATAACGCGGTACAGTTCGCTGATGAGATACGTAAAGTGCTGCCAGAACTCGTCATCAGTTGCGGAGTTGCCCATATCCCGGTCACTGTTTGAATACACGTACAGGCTGCTGAACGGCGGCGAGAATATACTGTAGTGTACGCTGCCGTCAGGTAGGCCTTTCAACACTTCCACCGAGTCCCCGTTATACATGGCGAACCGATTGCTAATTAACTGATTCAAAACTTCCAAATCGAGACCTCCTATTGTAATCAAAGATTTCTATGCCGCTAGCCTTGGCGAACGCATATTCGGCCAGGCATCCCCGGGAGTTCTTCCAGTCGCCGGTCAATAGCAATGCATCACAGTGAGCTAGTAATGACAGGCATTTTTTAACGCCGTTTATATAATCTACAGTTTCATACGTAAATCCGAATTGGTGTATTGGTGATACGAATGTATCGTCCGCAAATTCGATCTTGCTAGAAAGCTCTTGAATAATCTGTTGTACTTCTTCTCTGTTTTCACGCAACCCGCCGTACGGATGTGCTACGTAGTATAAAAAGCTCCTCATTAACTGACCTCCATTTCCGCCCAAGTTGGCAATCGCATGAGTATTGTCGGATTGTATGTTGTTGACTCCCGGCGCGTTTTTGACAATTCTGAGCGTACCGCATCACGGGTTAGCCGGATCATGGCATCCCGCATGCGCCGCGCGTCGGCTTCTTTACGTTCGATATTTGCTTTAACCGCACCTTCCTTTTCCGATATGACGATGTAGGCGTGTACCTCGTGCTGTTGCCCGAATCGCCAGCATCGCCGTATGGCTTGATAGTATTGTTCATAGCTATCCGACAATCCGACAAATATTATGTTGTGGCAGTTTTGCCAGTTCATCCCGAATCCGGCGATACTGGGCTTTGTGACAAGGCACTTTAGGAGGCCCATGCCGAAGCCTAACATACAGCTCTGTTTCCGGGTGGCTTTGTCGTTACCCTTTACGTCTGCGCTAAATCGGATTAACTGTTGTAGTGCTTTTGACTCGTCATTGAGGTCGCACCAGACGAGCCACTGTTCCGACGACTGATTAACAAGTTCGGCAGCTGCACGACAGCGCGGCTGTAATGAGTCCTTACGGGCCCGGCGGCGTTCCATGAGCGATAGGCTAGGCACGTCTTCTCCGGTTTTGTCTACCACGATTTCATGCACATGTAGCCCCGGCAGATCGTATCCTTCGCATTCATACCCCAGTGATGCAGGGTTATCCAGCACGACGGCCCAGGTAGCCATCCATTCCCAGAATGTGCGTTCTGCGTGGCCTTTTAGCCGCCATTTCGCCGTATCGTTGCTGTCATGGATAAAGTACATTGACAGCATCTCGTTGCGTGACATGATACCGAGGAACTCCGCATGATTGCCTAACTCCATATAGTCATTCGGCGCCGGCGTAGCCGTACACGCCAACCGATACGGCGTATTGCGGAATCGGTTAATCAAGTCCGTGCGGACTTTACCGGTGAACGACTTTAATATGCTGGACTCATCCAGCACTATGCCCATAAGGTCATCCGTGTCGAACCGCCCCAACTTCTCGTAATTTGTGATATTTACACCCTCGACAACATCATCACTGGACTCGCATAGTTTTACGGGGATGCCAAATCGCTCACCCTCGGCTTGTGTCTGCGCGGCAACGGCAAGCGGCGCCAGAATTAGCACGGATCCGCCCGCGTGCAGATATACCTCATGCGCCCAGGACAACTGCATCAGCGTTTTACCCAGCCCGCAGTCAGCGAATATGGCGGCACGGCCCTTTGCAAGCGCCCACTTGACGATATCCCGTTGGAAGTCAAATAGGTTCGGGTTAAGCGCATTAGCCGATACCGTGAACCCGTGGCTTTCACTCGGTTTGGCCTTTGCAGCGATAAATTCGTTATACTTCATCATTCGTCTCCTTTGTGATATAATACCGTTGAAATGTTTTTACATTTGGGCCGTTCTCAGTTGCCGCTGAGAGCGGTCTTTTTCTGTTCTTTCAGGCATTCGTCAGGAATGCAGTAGTCTCTGTTCGGGCAGTCCTCACAACTCATCTCATCACCTCCTTTACATGAGAGCCGCCAAGACCACGATAAGGTATATAATCACCACACCGAGGCCTACTTCAGCCCCTTCTTTAAGGTAGTAAAGCGGTCCGTGAGACTCGCGCCGAATGGTTCTTGACTTACAAGTCGATTGAAGTTCATAATAGTTACGATTCACCCAGTCAGGCGGTGATTGTAAGGCGGTCGATTTCATTCTGCTTTCTCCTTCCTTAATTCTTCGTCCCACCGGACGGACTCAAGCGATATATGATTGCGGATGAACATCGGCCCCCAGGTGCGAATGAACCACTTCCATCGGTCGCCGAACGTAACGACAAGAATCACCTGATAATGCCTGGATAACGACGAACGGTTGAGATTATTGAAAGCGGCTACGATAACCGCATCGACAATGACTCGGTCGGCGTAGTGTCGGTACATCTCGATACCGCTTCCTTTCGCTGTCTCAGTAATACAAGTATTCATGATACTGAGGGCGGTCTTACTGAGGTCATAAATAGATTGGTCGTTCATGGCTATCTCCTTTTAATTTCGTTAATGATTAAGAGAATCATCGTGGCGATGACAATCGCACACGTCAGATTCACTAGAATGGTCACTGACGTCACTCCTTTCTACGACGAATTCGATTTCATCCGTCCCGTACAGAATGTTGAGAGCGATCTCTATAGGGCGTTCGGGACGGAAGTTAATGAACTGCCCATCGGTCGGGCTCATAGTTAATTCAGCTCCTTTCTTTAATCACTTTTAGTGAACTAGGAATTAAAAAAAATATACCCTACCGTGGTCTGATAATACTGAGCCAGTGCCAGCTTAACCTCATCCCTGGGTACCCTGACCCCCGCTTCATACATAGCAATGGCCGACACCGACAGGCCTAGTGCACTGGCGACTTCTTGTTGAGTCTTCTGCTTCTTCTGCCGTAGCTCTGTGAGCTTTTTGGCGATAAGACTTTTATCGAACATAATTTTTTTGTCACCTCCTGTTCACATAAAGTGTACATCAAATTCAAAAAACTGTCAACACTTTGTGTGAATATTTTTATTGCTGTTCTTCACGTAAAGTGATAGAATGTTTTTAAAAGGAGAGTGCACTATGGATTTCGCCAAGCGTTTAAAAGAATTGCGAGCGTCTCGCGGATTGACTCAAGATGACCTTGCCCGCGAATTGAACCTTGTAAAAAGCTCAATCAGTATGTATGAGAACGGAAAGCGTAAACCAAGCTTTGAGGTTCTCGAAGCAATCGCAGACTATTTCAATGTGAACATGGATACATTATATAGTTCAGCCCCGGTATTCGTTCCCTCACTGAAGCGGGTACCTATGCTAGGATACGCGGCAGCGGGTCAACCACTTGAAAACCTAGACGGGCAAGACACATATTACGTCGAAACCGATTCACGATATGCGGTTGACTTCTGTATCACTGTTCGCGGTGATTCGATGATAAACGCGGGTATTAATGACGGCGATATCGTCTTTGTTAAGTCTCAACCAGAAGTTCCGAACGGCAAAATCGCATGCGTCGAAATTGATAATGAGCGGGTCTGCATTAAGCGATTCTACAAGACTGATACAGGAGTTATGCTAGTCTCAGAAAACCCAAAGTACGCACCGCTTCAGTTCAGCGAGTCGAATTGTTCCGATTTTAAAATTCTCGGATTAGCGGTCATAAAACAAAGTGAAATAGTATAAGAAAGGAACGTGATCACATGGAGTACTTAATAATCGCCTGCGTTATCGGTGTAATCCCGGCCTTTATCGCCAGTTCGAAGGGCCGAAACTTTTTCTTGTGGTGGATATACGGGGCCTGCCTCTTCATTGTGGCTCTTATTCATTCCCTCGTAATATCGAAAGATATGAAAGCGATTGCGGAAGAAAAGAAGGCGCAAGGATATAAAGTGTGCCCGTTCTGTAAGGAATACGTAAAGCCGGGTGCCGTGGTCTGCCCCCATTGTCAGCGAGACATTCCTCAGCCGACGGCCGAAGAAATCGCCAAAGCTGAAGCCGAAACCGTCGAATGCCCGACGTGTCACTATAGAGCCCCGAAGGACGCCGACAGCTGCCCTCGGTGTAATAATCTGATTCATTAAAAAAGACCCCGCACAAGCGGGGTTTACTTATATACGGAGAACAACATGAAGAATAAACGAGTAGCCCTATATATACGCGTAAGCACCGAGGAACAGGCACGGCAAGGCTTATCTCTTGACGCTCAACTTACCGACCTCAGAAGCTACGCAGACAAGCACAAATACAAAATAGTCGGCGTGTACACGGACGACGGAGCATCAGCACGAAAGAAGCCGTTTTCCCGTCGTGCCTTCAAACAACTAATTGAAGACATTAGACAGAATAAAATCGACCGAGTTCTCTTCATTAAGCTTGACCGCTGGTTCAGGTCGGTCAAGGACTACTACAAAGCCCAAGAGATTTTGGACACGCATAAAGTTGACTGGGAAACGACTCAAGAAGACTATAATACGACGACTACGAACGGGCGGCTTATGCTGAATATTAAGCTCTCAATCGCACAGAACGAGTCAGATATGACAAGCGACCGTATTCAATTCGTCTTTGCCCAAAAACGAGCAAGGCATGAAATATGCAGTGGAAAAATTCCGTTCGGTTACAGCGTTCAGGACAAGAAGCTCGTTCCGAATGAGAATGCAAAGTACGTACAACCGCTTTTTGCGCACTTCGTAAAAACCCAAAACCTTACTGAAGCAGCACGCTGGATGTGTGGTCGTGGATTCTATTATACTTATGCGAGTATTAGCCACGTATTGAAAAACGAAAGATACATAGGGCGATCACACGGCGACGATAGCTTCTGTCAGCCGCTAGTCACGGAAGAGATTTTTTATAAGGCACAAAAAATAATAAAATCCAAAAAGTTAATCAAACGAACGCCGACCGGTCGGATATTCCTGTTCACGGGTCTTATTCGCTGTCCGACGTGCGGTCATCCGTATACAGGAATCGGTTGCGTCGGCAAAAACAATGGCAAGACATACTATTATTATCAGTGTCCGCAGAGCGTTTCACCGTTTAAGCCCTGCACTCATCGCGGACGAGTCACCGAAAAGAAGATAGAAGAAACGCTTCTCAACTTATTTGATGAAGCATATAAAAATTTCCGACATTCTGCTAAGAAAAAGCAAAAACAGCAGCCTGTTACGACCGACGTTGAGAAGTTAAAGCGAAAGCTCGAACGACTAAAAGAACTGTTCTTGAATGAACTCATCGACCTTGATGACTATAAAAAGACTCATACGGAACTGACTGCCGCTATCGCCGAAGTAGAAACGCCGAAGATACAGTCCTCTACTCCGCTTAATTATTATCTCCCTGGCGGCATTCGACCTTATTATGAGAAGATGACAAGAGAGCAGCGACGACAATTCTGGCATCAGGCTGTAGATAGAATAGACATTGATGAAGACGATAGACCGAGAATTACATTTATTTCTTAATTCGTAGTAGATTAACTATCCGTCAGGAAGCTTGGGCTCGAATTGCAGATATGCCTTACCGTTTGTATCCTTTGTAGCCAAAGCGGCCACCGTTTCGGGATATTTCCCTTTATCGATTTCATACAATGCCGCCGCATTATCAATCGTCCGGATGTCCGCACTGATTTTTGCTATTTTCGCCGTCTTTCCGGCAGACATAAACTTGGGAACGGCGACGGTAGCCAAAATTAAAATGATACTGACAACAACCAGCATTTCCAAAAGTGAAAACCCGTTTCTTACAGGCGTTATACGAAAACTTGCAATCTTCATCATATCATCTCCATTTCTTCAGTTCACGGCTGTAATCATATCCAGAAGCGGCAATAATAAGGCCGTTACGAGAAATCCGGTTACGATTCCCGTGAAAACCAACATAAGCGGCTCGGCAGCCTTGCGAATGGCTGTACTCGTTTCTCGGAGCCGCTTCCCGTAATAAGCGGAAACGGTCCGGAGAACGCGATCATACTCTCCCGTGGACTCGCCGACGCGCAACATAGTCTCGACGTAAGATGTCCCGAATCTTCCCGACTTGACGGCGGTACTGAAAGACATGCCGTTCTCCAGACAACGAATCGTACGCACAATATGCC
>FLSH01015670.1_pt1 | contig 11222 bp, 11 predicted proteins | sample 1550441 | NCBI WGS metagenome assembly FLSH01 (sample SAMEA4031756, study PRJEB14383) | metagenome | biome: human; feature: oral; material: saliva | place: Philippines | collected 2014 | reverse complement strand
ATTCTGGCGTCTGAGGAGAAGCAGCAGGAGCTGCGTGACATGGTGGCGCCGGCTGAGGCTGTGTTCTTGGATGCGAAGCTGGAGGCTGATCTGGTGGAGCTGTCTGAGGAGGAAGCTCGCGAGATGCTGGAGATGAACGGTCAGGATGAGTCCGGCCTGGACCAGCTGGCTCGTGTGGGCTTCTCGACCCTGGGCCTGCAGACTTACCTGACTGCTGGCCCGAAGGAGGCTCGCGCCTGGACTATTTATAAGGGTGATACTGCGCCGCAGGCTGCTGGTGTGATTCACTCTGATTTTGAGCGCGGCTTCATTAAGGCTGAGGTTGTGTCTTTCAAGGACCTGGACGAGGCTGGCTCCATGGCGGAGGCGAAGGCTCGCGGTAAGGTCCGTATGGAGGGCAAGGACTACATCATGCAGGACGGCGACGTGGTGGAGTTCCGCTTCAACGTCTAAGCTTAGAATAATTAAATAAATTAATATCTGAGTAACAGTGAAGTTATAAGATCCCCTTGAGACAGTTGTATCTTTGATGAACTGATGCTCAAGGGGATTTTATTATATCTATTCAATGTAGGAAATCTATTGGTTCTAGGAGGAACAAATGGTTGATGCAACAAAAGTATCAAAAATAAAGATTGATACAGAATATACTGGGGAGAAAACTTTTCCACTATTTTCCAGATTTAATAAAGATGGAGATAAAGAAAAAGATGCTCAGTGTGCCATTATTCTTGGTATGAATGGCTCGGGTAAATCTACATTAGCTCGCGCGTTGAGTACCGAAACGGATAAGACTAAATTCTTGGATAAGGAAGAAGGGGAGCTGGAAAGCGACTTTTCAAATGTTCATGTATTCAACGAGGAGTATGTTATTAAAAATTTCCGAGCATCTCCAGAAGATAGTCTAGATCCAGTCGTCATGCTGGGTGGTTCTGTGGTAGTAAACGACTATATTGATGACCTTAAAAATAGTATTTCTTCAATCGGTGCAAATATTGAGTCGTTGAAGAATAGGTATTTGAGTGATGTATTATCCGGCGAATCTGCAAATGTGAATATTCCTCATTTGGGATTCACTCTTACAGATTATGTGAAAGCTCTTATTGAAAATGAATTTCTTATAGAGGAGGAATTGTTATTTCACGATGATGAATCGGGGGTTGAACCAAAGATAGATTTATACGATTTGAATCAAATTACTATGCTGGGAGGTAAGTTTATCTCCAAAGAAGAATATGTCCGATGCATTGCTAGTGGATTTCAGAGAAGTTTTACTGATATCTGTAATGAGATAGCTGAAAGTGCATCGAACGACTATTCACTGACATTTATTGAAAATGAAATATGTAAAGCGATCGAATTATTGAGGGAAAATTGGGAATCCGTAGACAGGGGTGTAGATGGAGATGCAAGAATTGAAGTGTACAATGGGATTGATAATAATTGGAGAAAGTTGTCTTATTGGATAACTTTTTTGGTTTTTAAAGAATATAATTCAGTTTTTCAAAAAATTAGTTCATGTATTTTATCTAGTGAAGACAAGGAACTGTTTAGAGAACATAAAAGAGAGATTGTTAATCTTGAGGAGGTTCTTTCGGTATGGGAAAGGAAACTCGATAAAATCAATAGAAAAAATTCGGCTGTTCCTGTAATTAAATATATTAATGAACTGCTGGATATAGTTTTTGGCAAAGAAGTAATGCAGATTGAACCTGCAAAGAACCGTGGTTATTATGTTAAAAGTGGGCAAGAGTTGGTTAAGCCTAGTAGATTATCTGTTGGGGAGCAGAATGTTTTATCTCTATGCTATTTTTTTGCAACCCTTGCCCAAGGAAAATCTTTTACTACCTGTGTTCAAAGTAAAAATCTTGAATTTTCTTTGATGGAAAATCAGATTGTCGTTCTTGATGACCCTGTCTCAAGTTTTGATGACGGTAATAAATATGGTATAACATCCCTTCTTGGCTATTTGTGTCAATCTATATTGGATAAATCATCAAAGACGAAGCTGATAATCATGACGCATGATTTATCTTTTGCACTCAACATGAGCAAAATGATAAAAGCTATCAATGATAGTAAATTGTCCTGCTGGGAGCTGCAAAAAGATTCTTCAGATGTGCTTATAAAATCAAAATTTGAAGATATTGACAGGTATGCTGACACGCTTAGAATCATGTATGATTTTGCGGTGTGGAGTCGAAAGAAAGCGGTGGTTCCTGCACCGGTTCCTGCACCGGTTCCTGCACCGAATGATGTCCGACGTGTGTGGGAAGCGTTTGTAATGTTTGAGCTGGGAATGACTTCTATTGCTGAAATGGGGGACATGAAAAATCTGAGTGCATCTTTCGCAAAGAATCAAAGAATTGAGAGATTTGTTAGAATCTTCATTCCTCAACTTTTTATAAATACTGATTCTCATGCGAAGAGTCAAGCTATAAATGGAAACCTGTACCTTAATCCAACTCTGGTTGGTAAGCCGTATGAAGATTTTGTGACAAGTATCGTATGTTTTATGCATATTATTGCTCCGCGACATATAGCATGGCGTATGAAAAAATATAAAGGTGAAGGGAAGAACATCCTTAAATTTGTTAAAGAGTTGGATAATCTACTTAAAGATGTTCTAAACAACCCATAAATAGTTGCTGCTACGAGTTCCTGGCAAGGAATGCAGGGAATGCGTCGTGCGCGTCATCGCGGAGGACGTGTACCCCAGGGGATCCGTCAGCAGATTGCTAAGCGATAAAACATAACAGCGGAGCCCCGCACTGTGAATGTACAGTGCGGGGCTCCGCCCTATTAATCCTCGCGCGCCACAAAAGGCAGCCGCCGGGGTTTAAACCTTATCGACCGGGATTAGTGGTCAGCACCAACCATAACGTTGGAAGCCTTGATGACTGCGTAAGCGGTCTCGCCAACCTTCAGGCCCAGTTCCTTAATGGACTCGTTGGTGATAGAAGCAGAGATAACAACCTCCGGAGCGATCTCAATCTTAACGATGCCGTTGGTTGCACCCTCGGTAATCTCAACAACCTTGCCAGCGAACTGGTTACGTGCGGAAAGCTTCATGAAGTCGTGCCTTTCACTCAATAAACGTACAAATGCCCTAAATACTTTACACGCCTTATCTTCTGCACGATGAGCAAAAACCTGAAATTGCGCAAATATTACGCAAATTTTATGTTCTTAGCCTCCCCAGGTCTATTCCTCAGCCTCAGATGAGCCCCAGACAACACGCAGAAAAGTAGGCTTGAGACCCGCCAAATGGTATAGTCAGCACGAACGCGAGAATCCTCGCACCCTCCACCGTCGCACCCCGCCCTCGCTGACGCGCGCCCACATGCCGCAGCACCACCGCAGTAATACTGCAGCATCACCGTGGCAGGGGAGCGGCGCATCCGCACAGATCGAAGAAGGAACCATGAGCGAAAACCTCAACGAAATCGAAGCACCCGCCTGCCCCGAATGCAACGAAAACTACACCTACGAAATGGGCGAACTCTGGGCATGCCCCATGTGCGGCCACGAATGGGAACGCACCGCAGCAGGCGAAACCGAAGAAGCAGCAGGCTCCAAGGTTCTGGACTCCGTCGGTAACGAACTCGTCGACGGCGACTCCGTCACCATCGTCAAGGGCCTGAAGGTCAAGGGCGGCGCAGACATCAAGGCAGGCACCAAGGTGCGCGGCATCCGCCTGCTCGAATCCCCCGTGAACGGCCACGACATTGAGGCGAAGGTCCCCGGCGCAGGCCAGATGTACCTGAAGTCCTCCGTCGTTAAGAAGGCATAACCCAAGGCGATATAAGCCAAGAAGTATAAAACGCCTCCTGTGAGGCGCAGAAAAGGCGGCATCTCCCGCACTAGCTCACGCTAGGGGAGGTGCCGCCTTTGTGTATGAGGGGCTCATCTGAGAAAAGCTCAGCGCGCCCTCAATAGGACGGATTGTTACTTCCTGCCGGTCATGCCCAGGTACAGGGAGATGGTCAGCATCGCCGCAAAGACCGAAAGAATCCCACGCATCCAGTCGATGCCATCCGTTACGGCAACGCCCAGCTGAGCAGCCGCCCAGTTGCCGATAGCCGCGCCGATAGCGCCGCAGACAATGGTCCAAAGAAGCGAAATGTTCTGGCGACCTCGCATGAAGAAGCGAGCGATTGCGCCAATAATTGCGCCGGTAATAATGGTGCCAATAAGAGTGCCCATTGTTCTCTCCAAGGGTTGTACACCTGCCGCTGTGACAGGTGGCGTGTTAGTTCCAGTGTAGGCAATGCTGGTTACGGAAAGCTTAATAACGGGTATGTTAAGGTAAACGGCACCTCAATGTTTTACGTGTAAAACACTGAGGTGCCGTTCCTAATGAACGAAGCGACTACTTCGACTTGCGCCAAATCTTCAGAGCGCTACAAATCATCGGCAGCTGCAGGGGCAGGCGACCGTACGCAATAGCCTTACGCTGAGTGGACTGGTTACGCGCATCCAGCGCCATCTGAATATTCGCGGGGAACACCGCAACAAACAGCAGAGCCGCAAGCAGACCACCGGCACGGCGGGTCTTGCCATTAGCCAGCAGGGCGGCGGTGCCCAGCTCGGCCGCACCCGACGCGTGAGTGTACGCGTGCGCAGGGCCCGGCAGGTACTTCGGCACAATCGAGTCGAAAGGATCCGGGATGATGAAGTGCAGCGCACCCATTACAGCGAGGGCACGAGCCATGCGAGTAGCCGAGCGCTGCGCGCTGTACTCTTTCTTCTTAAAAATACTCATGCTCCCATTATGCGCCTGTCAGAGGCGTATTCCTCGGCTCAATGGTGCGCTAACCGTCGCGTGTTTGACTGTCTAGAATGCGGACTCAGCACGCCAAACGGAAATACGTTGTTCAAAAGCAGGTAAGATAGGGAACAACGGCACCACGCGCGGATGACGCCCCGCCTGCCCCTCGCCTTTCGGTGAGTCGCCAGATGGAGTAAAACACCGGGTGCCTACCGGAACAATCAAAGGAGTAATACCGTGAAGAAGATTCTGTGCATCGCTATCCTGGCAGGCGCCGCATACTTCGGTTACAAGAAGTTCGTTGCCTAAACAGCTAGCCCTCGGGCACCCTACATATCCTTAAGCAACGAAAACCCGCCGTCTCACATATGCACCATATGCGAGGCGGCGGGTTTCTCGTATGCCAAACGTCTGGGCCCAAACCCCCTGGCTCCAAACCCTCTGGCTTCAAACGCGTAGATTCGGGGCGTGAGACTATGAGGCGGGCTGCCTAGTAGCTCGGCGGAACCTCACCAGTCATCACAACCTTGTTCTGCGAAGAGCTCCAGGTAAACTCAGCGGTCGCGCGGCCGCTCGCGCTGGCGGAGCTCTCATCGCCCTTCACGTAGCGGTAGGTCACGCTAATCGAGCTGTCGGAGGTGCGGGTAATCACCGGGGAGAACGAGTACGGCTCATAGGTTGCGGTACCAATGAACTTGCCGCGGTGGAATAGCAGAATGTGGTGCGCCATCGAAGAGATGCAGCAATCAGACGGGGACGAACCCGGAATAGCGTCAATCCAGGACAGCTCAGCGCAGGGGTCGTAACCCTCGTAAGTGCGCGAAACGTTCGTCCACTGATCCCACTTGCTCTTATTCTTCAGCTCGCGCAGAGCCTTAGACACCACGGTTGATGCAGAATCAGACGCGCAGGTGGAGTCCTTCTTCGACTCAGACTTGGAATCCGACTTCGACTCAGAGGTCTTCGACTCGGAGGCGGTCGGTTCAGCATGAACCGTAATCGTCACCACCGACGGCACCGGAGCAGGCGACGAAGCACTCGGGGTAGCACTCGCGGATGCGCTCGGGCTCGCCGACGGGGCGGGGAACAGCTCCTGCGTAGAAGTAGCGCTCGCGGAGGCAGAAGCGCTACCAGAAGAAGACACCACGGTACCCGAAACAGCAGAATCAGTGCTTGCCGAGCAGGACGTGACAACAAGAGCTAGAGCGGCGCCCAACGCGGGTAGAGCCAAAGCGGTGCGGCCGGTAAAGCGGCGGCGAATAGAAGACATGAATACTCCTGAAGATGCGCGGCAGCGCGCATCGGTGCTGGTCAAGAAGCGAATAGTGAACTCGTCCAGTATAGGGAAAAAGAGGCTGGCACGCGGCGCGCGCGGTCAGCGCCGCTCGTTACCGTGGCATGTCGTTACCGTGGCAGGCGCGAGGGGTTGCCCGGCAACAAAAACCTGGCACCCCGGCAACAAAAACCGGCTAGCAGACCTTATCGTCCGTCAGATAATGCACCAGCCAGGCGCGCCGCGCGGTCGCAATACGCGCTGTAATTCGCGGAAAAACCCACAGGCTAATAGCGCCCTGCGCCCACAAAATCAGTGAAAACAGCAGCGGCCGGAACGCAACATCGCGCGGATCCACGCCCGGGTTGAGAAGGCGCGCGAGCGCATCCGACAGGAACAACGAAGGGAACATCAGCGACATCAGCACCGTACCCAGTACCCAGCCCGGACCGAAACAGAGCAGAACCCAGCGGGCGCTCATCCGCAGGTTCTTGCGGTGTGCCCAGCGGAACTGCCAGCCGCGCAGACGGTACGGATACACCACGCCCAGAATCGAGCCCAGGGACACCACAATAGCCGGCACTACAAAGAAGGACAGGGACATCATGAGCGTGGGGGTCAGGTGCTTGTCCTGACTGTGCAGAATCAGTGCCAGCAGGGTACCGGAAACACCCGTGATCAGACCGATTGCAATAGCTTTCGTGCGCACGAACAGGCGTAGGGCGTGCGGGTCGCTACTGCGCAAGGTCCGCAGCGCATGCTCCTCATCGTGGCCCATCAGGTTCGTTGAGGTGACGTCCGCAACCATCCAGCCGACCATCACCAGCGCAAAACCAGCCGGGCCCTTAAACTCGCTAAACAGCCACGAACGCCAGGCTTCCGGGAGTAGGTACCAGCAGATTGCCGCCAGCAGGGCGTTACATATGAGCGTCTGCGTCTCCACCGGGAAGGGGCGTGTGAACATGCGGCGCAGCTCAGCGTGCACACTCGGGCGGTACGTATTGTTCGGATCAATGAGGGCACGACCCTCCACCCGCTGACGGCGCAGGTCCTGACGGAGTGCCCTGAAATTCGTCACGGGATGCGCCAGCGGCGCAAGGCGGGAAGATACGTGCCTCAAAATGCTCACCTGCTCATTGTAAAGGTGCCGCTGGGGCATAATGGCACCGCAGGAAATCAGCTATGCGGAAACTCCGCCCGCTAGTGCCTGTGTCCCCTTGCACACCCGCCCTATCCAGGGGACAATGAAGACATGGCTGAAGTAACTCTACAGAACGAACTCGTAATCCACACCAACGGCGACCTGCCCGCAGTCGGCGCAAAGCTGCCCGAATTCTCGGTTCTCGCGGCTGATCTCTCCGAGATCTCCTCCGCAGATTTCGCAGGTAAGAACCTGGTGCTGAACATCTTCCCCTCCGTCGACACCGGTGTTTGCGCAAACAGCGTCCGCACCTTCAACAAGCAGGCTGCAGGCCTGGAGAACACCGTCGTGCTGTGCGTCTCCAACGATCTGCCCTTCGCAATCGGCCGCTTCTGCGCAGCCGAGGGCATTGAGAACGTCGTCACCTCCTCCGCTTTCCGCTCCTCCTTCGGTGAGGACTTCGGCGTAAAGCTCGTGGACGGCCCCCTGGCTGGTCTGCTGGCACGCTCCGTGGTCGTCGTGAACCCCGCCGGTGAGGTTGTCTACACCGAGCTGGTCCCCGAAACCACCAACGAGCCCAACTACGAAGCAGCCCTGGCAGCTATCAAGTAAGCCAAGTAAGCAGCTATCAAGTAAGCTTGGTACGGGAGCCGGACGCAATCCCTGCACCCGAACATACTTCCGTCAGGGACACCTGGCGGTACCAGCACAGCAGATACTGAACGTCTACAGCGCATGATCTAGGGTTCACCCACACATGCGGCTGGCGACAGCATAACGCCCCGCCCACCCGGTATTTCGGGTGGGCGGGGCGCTTTACTATATCCAGACGCTAGTGCGCGAGCCAGGCTTAGTGCGCGAGCTAGGCTTAGTGCGCAGAGGCGCCGGGATGATTGGGAGCGCTGGAAGTTTCAGAGGCTTCGGAGGCTCCGGCGGGCTCCTCATCCGCGACCAGCATATGCTCCGGCAGGGTGCCGCGGCGCTTAGCCACCACAAAACGCGACACCAACAGCAGAATGTACACCACCATCGAAATCAACAGCATCGACTGCGGCGCGACCAGCAAACCAACCGCCGCAGACACAGCAGCCATCACGCCAATCACATGATCCTTCGACGCATGGTAAGCATCAATAGCGAGCACCGCAAAAAGCGCGGTCATCACAAAATCCACGCCCTTGAGGTCACTCAAGAAACTCGCACCCAGCACGTAACCAAGCGTTGCGCTCGCCAGAACGCTCAGGTGCAGGCCCGCATGAATCCACAGGATGCGGGAACCACGTAGCTTATGGCGGTCCGGTCCGGTGTTCATCGCGTACGCCTCATCAATGAGGGTGTACACGGTGTAGAACTTCGCCAACCCACCACGCACACGCTCAATCGGGTACGACAGACCGTACATGAGGTGGCGCGAATTAATGAGCAGAGTCATCACCGCAATAGAGAACAGCGACGCATGATTCGAGACCATGTCAATCAGCACGAACTCCACCGAACCGGCAAACACCAGCACCGGCAACAGGGGAGCCACCCAGAACGGCAGACCGTAACTGTGCACCATCACGCCCAGACCAATGCCGACAAAGAACAGACCCAGCATGATGACACCGGCAACGCGAATCGCCTCAGCGAAGCCGCTCTCGCTCGGTTGCTGAGAGCCCTGGGCATTGGGGGAGGCGGTCGCCTCCACTACCGGAATCATGCCGGTCAGCGGAAGAGCAGAGGCAATAACCTGCTCAACCTGCTCCGGGCTCGCCTGGTGAGGTGCAGAACCTGAACCCTGAGGCGAAGAAGGCTGAGAAGAGGAAGCCAGAGAGGGCGAAACAGCGTTGTTTTCCTGATCCTTAGAGATGCTCATTGTAACCCCCTAGAAAACCCAGTTAGCCAGCACAACGCAGGTGACGGTACCCGCCACCATACTCAGCACCATGTTCTTACGCCACAGGTGCACCGCCACGGTCACCACCAGACCCGCCAGGTACGGTGCCGCCGTAGCGAACGAAGAATAATCAATCTTCGCCACCGCATAGATGGCAAGTAGCGCGACTGCGCCGAGCGGAATCCAGTGGCTGAGCGCATCCAAAAGTTCGGAGCCAGCCAGCGCCTTCTTCAAACCGAAAGGTAGCAAACGAAGCAGGAACGTAATACCTGCAGCCACAAGTATTGCGGCAAGAATATAGCCGGTGGTCACTTCACTGTTCATGAAGATTTTCTCTTTCTGCACATACTCAGCGAAAGAACCCGAAAGAGTGGAAGAACCCCTGAACGAGGCATGCGGGTGAAGCCGTGAAAGCATCCGCGAAAAAGGGTAGGGAGAGCCCCGCCGAAGAGGGGCAGGGTGCTAAGTAATGCGGTAGGTACGTGAGTTGATGAAAGCCGCGAAACATGGAGGCGGAGGGCCGTTCCTCCTGCACGAGTTTTTATGCGCAAATTTTCTGCGCAAGTTTTCTGCACGGATAGTTGTGCGCGTCAGTAGTTCTCGTGCGTGACCTCGGGTGATGCCGCTCCCGGTGCGGTGTTACTCCGGGGCGGCACAGCGTTCTGCGTCGCTAGTTTCCTTAGCGGTGTCTTTCATCTGAGTCATGGGGTACCTCAACCTCTGGGAGCCTCCGCGCAGGTTCGCGCGGGAGGCATTGTACGAATCCTAGAAATAGAAAGAGGGGAGAGCGAAGCTCCACTCATCTATCCTAACCGGTTTTGAACACGTATGTAACGTTCTTACCGCTGTGTGGAAGCGGGCGCATCAGCGGTAGCGGCGGTAGCTGGGCTCTCTGCGGCGCTTTCAGCCTCAGCCGCTACCTCATGCCCCGCACGATGCGGCAGAGTACCGCGGCGCTTCGCCACCGGAAAGCGCGCCAGTAGCAACACCACATACGAACCCAACGCCACCACCAGGAACGAGGACGGCGCAAAAATCAGCGCCACCGCAGCTGAAACCGCAACAAAGAGCGCCGTCACACGATCCGGGTTAGCGCGGTAGCCGTCCATCGCAAGAACCGTGAAGATAGCCACCATCACGAAGTCCACGCCCTTCAGACTACTGAGGAAGCTCGCACCCAGCACATACCCGAGGACTACGCTCAGAATCCACGAGACGTAAATCAGCACGTTCACCCACAGAATGCGCGCCCCCGAACGCTCATTACGGTCGGGACCGGAGTTAAGCGCGAATGCCTCATCACACAGAGTGTGAATCGCCAGAGCCTTAGCCCAGAAACCCTTCACGCTGTGCAACGGGTAGGAAAGACCGTACACCAGATGGCGCGCGTTCACCAGGAACACCGTCAACGCAACCGACGCCAGGGGCGTGCCAGCGCTGACCATGCCCACCATGAGGAACTCCACCGAACCGGCAAAAACTAGGGCAGAGAGCAGCGGCGCAGTCCAGATGGGCAGACCGTGCGCGTTGAGGATAATACCCAAACCCAAACCCAGAACAGCGATACCGAGCATCACCACGGAAGAATCCGCAACAGCCAAACGGAAATCATTCTGCACGCCTGTTCCCTTAAATCGAGTGCCCTGAAGCTTGGCGCCCTGACGCTTAGCGCCATGTAGCTTGGGAGTCTGTGCCATAAGTGGGTTCCTCGTATGCGTTACGTTCTGTGAAATGCCTCGTCTGCCTGCGCGCGGGTCAAGATAACGCCCGCCGCGGCTTTCCAGTGTATAGGAGCAAGCGGTTGACCGAGCAGAAAAAGAGTCCGGGAATAAAATATGAGAAACACGCTTATAGTGAATGACACTAAACAACGCGGCGCTGAATAACCTAGCGACCGCACAGGCAACCCGAAAGGAACTTCAATGGCTGAGCAGAATGCCTCCCAGAACACCGCAGAAGAGCAGAAGAAGGTGTACTCGCGCCAGCAGGAACGCCGCGAACTCGAAAACTACCGCCAGACCAAGATCGAGCGCATCGACCGCCTACGCTACCGTGCCTACGGTGCCAACGGCGCAACCCTCGACTTCGGTGTGGGTGAGGGGCTGCTGACCCCCGTCGAGCTGCTGCTCGCCGCGATTGCCGGCTGCTCCTCCGTGGA
>FLSH01439811.1_pt1 | contig 11224 bp, 8 predicted proteins | sample 1550441 | NCBI WGS metagenome assembly FLSH01 (sample SAMEA4031756, study PRJEB14383) | metagenome | biome: human; feature: oral; material: saliva | place: Philippines | collected 2014 | reverse complement strand
TAAAAAAGATAAGGAAATAGAAATGATACCGATAGGAAATGCAGCGGTGATAGTGTCAGCTGATACAGCAACTCCTTATAAATTCTTAGCAATTCCGTATGATAATGATGGCAATATGCAGCTGTTTGCATTGGAAGATGAGTAGGAATGGCGGGGTGTCTACTGGCAAACGGACTGGTAGTTTGATAGCAGGAGTGGGGCAATTTGGCTTTCTCCGTGTTTTAATAGAAGTTCATTTTTAAAAACATATAGTATGAAACGATTTATCATTACAATCTGTTGTGCCGCTCTCTTCATGGCTTCGAGCAGTGCACAAACGTCAAAAACCACCGAGAAATATATCATCGATGGGAGGGAAATAACCAATTTTGATGGTTCGCAACTAAAGGATAAGGTGATATTAGATTATAAAATAGAGCCTGGAACGGAGTGTTTCGTTCATCGGATAACAACGGCCGATGGTGTGAAAAAATCGAATAAAGTAGTCGATATAACGAGGATTGAAATCCCAAATCAAACTGATGAGGGGGCGAATAAAGGCAAATGTAAGATTGTTATCAAGAAAGATAAGTTGCTATATATCGTAGATGGTGTTGAGAAGAAATCAGGATTGGAAAGTATTGACCCAACCAATATCGCTTCGGTGACTGTGTTTAAGCCTGGTTCTAAAGAGGCTTTATCTTATGGAGAGGCTGGAAAGAACGGCGTAGTTATTATTAAAACGCGCAAAGAAGACCACATTGTGTACACCATTAATGGTAAGAATGCAACGAAAATAGAGGTAGATAAGCTCGCACCTAACCTGATAAAGAATATTATTGTCATGAAAAAGGGCTCGAAAGCTGCTGTGAAATTCGCCGGGAAGAAAGACGGAAATCAAAATGATTACATTTCCATAGAATTGAAATAAGATTCATGATAGCGATCATGATGACGTGTCTTGCAGGCTGTAGTCTCCCTGTAAGACACTTTTTTTGTTTCAAATAATCTCTTGTAATAATACAAATAAGAGAATGTGTTAAATCTGATGATTTATATTTACAATTCATCTTACATCTTAAGTGAATTTTAACCCCGTTGCTCTCTCTGTTCAATTTATTGCTGATTTTGGCTGAGTTGCAACGTGATGATAGTCAGAAGGTTATGAGAATTGTTGCAAATGTGCCTTGAAATAACATTGAAACTCGTTGTAATTTGCATCAAATTGATGCACAATCTGTATCATTTCATGCGGTAAAACACGGCAAATTACAAGACGATTTGCGTCATTTTATATTATGAATTTATTAGGGTTTATGAGCGAAAGCGTAGTCTACCCTGGGTCGTTTTACAGGCACTGCAGTGACAAAAGAAGCTTATGATAGACAGAATGGCTTGCATGCAGAGGTCCTTTTGTATCAATGCAGGATATTGTTGCAGCTGGTTATGCCAATGATTCAAAACAGGTTACGGGCGATATGGCTTAAATTATTTTGCATTTTGATAGCAATAAATTCGTTATCAATCGTTGTTTTTTGTAAATTTGCACCATATAATAGGAGGGAAATGTGTCTTTTCGTTTTCTGATGTTGATGCTGTGATGGGATAATCGTTGGCAAAGAAGCTGAGAAGATGTGTTAGAAGGGCTTTCAATAGGTCTGTTAACTCTATTTTTTTTATTGCATAAGGAAAAATAAAATACAAGATATAGCTATGAAAAGAATTCTCTTTTGTGTGTTCTTCTCTATCATTTGCATAGGCTGTTTTGCGCAGATGAGCGATAGTCAGGTAATGCAATTCTACCAGAAAGAACACAAAGCGGGTACTTCAAACGGGCAAATCGTCACGAAACTTATGCAGCGTGGCGTGCAGATTGACCAGATTCGACGGGTCAGAGACCAATATCAGAGTCAGTTACAGACCAAGAATGGTACGCCAACTACAGTCACATCAAGTGGTGTTTTGCGTAAGGATAACGACTCACAACCGCAGACACTGACGTCGGGAAATATGAAGTTAGACCAAACATCGCAGGAACTTGCAGCTCAACAATATGCGCAAGTGCAGCAAAACATAGACAATCATGTAGAAGAAGTGTTATCGCCTGGAGGCAAAAAGGTGTTTGGTCGTGACATCTTTAACAACAAACTATTGAGCTTTGAGCCCAATATGAACATCGCAACTCCCACAAATTATACCATAGGAGCAGGCGATCAAGTCGTTATTGAGATTTTCGGCGCGTCGCAAAAGACCGAGACTTTGACCGTCTCTCCAGAGGGAACAGTCACTGTTCCGGGTTATGGTCCGATCTATGTAAGTGGGATGTCTGTCGCAGCGGCTAATGCAAAGATACGTCGAACCTTAGGTTCTCGCTACAGTAGCAGCCAGATTAAGACGACAATTGGGCAGACTCGAACGATTATAGTCAATGTAATGGGCGAGGTAAAAGTGCCGGGTACTTACACGATTAGTGCCTTTGCAAGCGTCTTTCACGCCCTTTATATGGCAGGAGGAATTAATGGTTTGGGAACATTACGCAACATAAAGGTTTATAGAAACGGTCGTTTGGCGACAGTTGTTGATGTATATGATTACATCTTAAATGGCAGATTGACCGGCAATATCCGTCTACAAGACAATGATGTTATCGTTGTTGGACCTTATGATTGCTTAGTAGATGTGAGCGGATCTGTAAAGCGTCCCATGACGTATGAAATGAGAAAGAACGAAAGTGTGGCTTCAGTCATTCGCTATGCAGGTGGCTTTGCAGGGAATGCTTACCGCAAATCGGTGAGGTTGTTAAGGTCAACTGGTCGCGAGAAGTCAGTCTATAATGTAGGTGAATTCGAAATGAATAACTTCCGAGTTGCCGATGGTGATGTGATCAGTGTAGACTCAATACTCAATCGTTACGATAATATGATTGAGATAAAAGGCGCCGTTTTCCGCCCAGGTTTATATCAGTTGGGTAAAGAAATCAATAGTGTTCGTTCGCTGATTCAACACGCAGAAGGAGTTACAGAGGATGCTTACACAGAGCATGCCGTGTTACATCGTTTGAAAAAAGACCGCACATTAGAGGTTATTGCGGTTGATGTTAAGGGCATACTCGATGGGAGTGTGGCCGACATTCCATTGAAAAACGAAGACGTTCTCTTTATTCCTACCCAGAGTGATCGCACTACTGCACGCACCATTACGATTCATGGAGAGGTACAATTCCCTGGAGTTTACCAATACGCGGATAACGAAACGATTGAAGATTTCATTATGCAAGCGGGCGGATTAACCGATGCTGCCTCGACAGCAAAAGTCGATGTGTCACGCCGAATCATTGACCCTGCGGCAACAACTGCACCCAACGAGATTGCAAAGACATATAATTTCACCCTGAAAGATGGCTTTGTTATCGATGGAACGAATGGCTTTAAACTCCACCCTTACGATGAAGTTTATGTGCGAAGAAGCCCAGGTTATCAGCCACAACGAAATGTTTCAATAAGTGGTGAGGTGATTTTCGCAGGCACATATACGCTGAATAACAAGAACACTCGACTGAGTGATCTCGTCAAAATGGCTGGAGGAGTCACGCAAGAGGCTTATGTTCATGGAGCAAGAATAGAGAGAAAGATTAATGAAGACGAGCGAATCCGCATGAAAGCAGTAATGCGTGTCGTCAACAATCAAACCGGAAAAGATAGTGTTAACACGAATCTTCTCGACTCTGCAGAAACATATTATGTTGGAATTGAACTCGATAAAGCGCTCAAAAACCCTGGTTCGAATAGCGATCTTGTGCTTCGTGAGGGCGACAAACTTGTCGTTCCGACCTATAACGGAACGGTGAAGATTAGTGGAGATGTGATGTATCCCAACACTGTTGCTTATGAAGATGGACGAAACTACAGGTATTACATCAATCAAGCAGGCGGATTTGGTACGCGCGCTAAGCACTCAAAGACGTTTATTGTCTATCAAAATGGTCGCGTAAGTGAAGCTGGTAAGCACAAGATTGAACCCGGATGTGAGATTATTGTGCCCAGTAAGCCGAAGTCAAATGGTAATAGTTTCTCGCATGTTCTTAGCATAGGAACGAGTATTGCATCGCTTGCCACGATGATAGCAACAATAGGTAACTTGATAAAATAAAAGGATTCACGAAATCACTTAAAACATTTCATCCAGTATGAACGAAGAAAATCGTCAACAAGATAATGCTCAATGGGAAGAGGAAGATGCCTCTATAGACTTCAAAGCCTTATTTTTGGCATTGAAAAAGCATTGGAAAGCCTACGCCATTTGGATTCCGGCAGCAGTTATTATAGGTGCCATTATCACGAAATCTCTGCCCCCTTATTATGAATGTCAAGTGATGTTAGTCCCTGAACTCTCATTAAATGGAGGCTCAGGAGGCTCATTAAGCTCACTTGCTTCGAGCTTCGGTGTGAAGTTAGGAGGTAGTAACAACAAGGATATGGATGCCATTACGCCTAACCTTTACCCTGATTTGATGAACTCGGTTGACTTCAAAGGTAGTCTCTTTGATATTAAAGTGCATCGTAAAGACAGCAAGAATATGATGAGTTATTACGACTATTTGCTTTATAATCAGAAGAAACCTTGGTGGCGAACGCTATTTTCTGGGAAGGACACGATAAGGAAAGAGCGACTTAATACGTTTCGTTTGACAAAGCAACAAACAGCAATCATGATGGCCATTCAAAAGAATGTGGTTTGTGATGTGGATGATAAGACGGGCGTAATCACTATTAGTGTGACTGATCAAGACCCTTTAATATCGGCTACTATGGCTGATTCCGTGAAGTCACGACTACAAGAATTCATCACGAAATATCGTACAAATAAGGCACGAAATGACTTGGAAAATACGAAGAAACTATGCTTAGAAGCGAAGCGCCGCTATGAAAAGGCGCGCCAACTCTATGGTTCTTTCAGCGACAGTAATCAGGATTTGATTCTTGAAAGCGTTCGAAGTAAACAGGAAGACTTAGAGAACGACATGCAGTTACAGTTCAATACATACAACTCTTTGGCTGCAAACTTGCAGGCAGCTTACGCAAGAGTGCAAGAGGTTACGCCTGCTTTTACGACGCTTCAAAGTGCAACTATGCCAATAGAAAAGGCTGGTCCACAGGGTAAAAAGATTGTCCTTGTCTTCGTGTTTCTGGCCTTTCTTGGTGTGACGGGTTATGCTTTGTGGAAAGAAAACCAGTTTAAGGCGTTGCTTGGACTATAACATCAGTATATCATAAGATTCGTTTAATCAAATCAATATAATGTTTTCAACAGAAATTCTCTTTTTAATTGGCTTCATAGTCTTTATTGCTGGCATCCTCATTCTTGACATGTTGGTTATTGATCGCAAAGCACATGTCGTGTCAATCAAGGAAGCTGGTACGTGGACGCTTGTCTGGATAACACTTGCTTTGGCTTTTTCTGCGTTCCTTTGGTACTATGGTGACCTTGTACATGGCATTCATAGTTACGCCGATTTGCAAGGAGTTGCATCGCGATATGCCTCACATCTCAAGCTCAATCCTAATGATTTCGAGGCGAGTTTACAGTCATATCGTCATTATATGACTATCTCTTATCTTTCTGGTTACTTAATAGAGAAGACATTATCTGTTGATAATCTTTTCGTGATGATGATGATTTTTACTTCTTTTGGGGTAAAAAACACCGAGTATCAACACGTACTTAACTGGGGTATTTTGGGTGCGATTGTACTGCGCTTTGTATTTATCTTTGCAGGCGCTGCTATCATCAATCGTTTCGATTGGGTATTGATTGTCTTCGGCTTTGTGTTAGTTTATAGTGCATATAAGATGTATCGGGACCGCAACAAGCAAGAATCCATCGACGTACAGCATCATCCCATGGTGAAATTCCTATCGAAATATTTCCATGTTTACCCAAGATTTGAAGGTGATAACTTTTTTGTTCGAGCAATAAAGAAGGGAAATGATTACGAGCTGGTAGGCAAAGGAGTAAAAGGATTGCTTTGCATCACGCCACTCTTCGTTACCGTTCTTGTGATAGAGTTTAGCGATTTAATCTTCGCTTTCGATAGTATTCCTGCGGTATTCTCCGTTAGTCTCGACCCTTATGTAGTCTTTTTCTCAAACATTTTCGCTATACTGGGCTTGCGTGCAATGTTCTTTCTCCTGGCCGCTATAGCCGATAAGTTCCGCTATTTGAAGTTAGGTGTGAGCGTTTTACTATTATTTATCGGTGTAAAACTACTCATTCATAAATTCGTTGAGATAGACGCGATGTGGTCACTTGTCATTATTTTGGCTGTCTTAGTGATTAGTATTGCAGCCTCGTTGCTGATTAAACCTGTTGCAGATCCAAACAAACAGCAGCGTGATAATCCATAAAACAACGCATAACTCTACACCCCAAACAAGATGATAGAGATGAAAAGAGCCTCTGACAACAATCAATGTCAGAGGCTTTTTCTTTGAGGTTATGCTTTCATATGCACCATTTTATTTCAGTTCTGTAGTCTTTAACCACACATTCATGCAGCTTGTTCCACGATGATTCCAGGCATAATAGGGGATAAGGGTAAGCTTCATATCTCTTAATTGCAGGTTGCCCTCATTGTTGTCAGTCAATAGTTGTGCCTCAGTTTGCAAGGCATCAACTTTGAAAATCGTTCCATCGGCTTCCGTGTTCTTTATTGAATAGTCTTTTGTAAGCTTGAAAGAAGCCTTCTTGTTGACATAGATTTGGTTCGTGTTTGCACCAAAGTTGTCTGCGCTTTCGGCGCAATAAACGAGTGGACCACGTTCAACAGCAATACAACCACGGTCATCTTTAACCCTATTATCCGCCATAACCATGCGTGGTTTCATGTCAAGTTGCAGTGTGATTACATCGCCTTTGCGCACGTTTATGACACGAAAGTAGCCCTTATCCCATGTCTCTGGATAGCGTTTTTTGCCGTTAACAGCAATGCTCCAACCCTCTTCTTGTTTGTCGATAAAGCTGTAAAGACCTCCAGGAGTGACCTCACCTCGCGCCCAATTTGGTATGCGTATCATCACCGAAGCCTTTTTGTTGCCGCACTCTTTGACGCGAATTGATACCCTGCCATCCCACGGATAGTTTGTCTCAGTGACGAGTTTCATGTGCTTTCCTCCTACATTTATGTCGGCTTCTCCAGCCATAAATAGATTCACATAGACGTCATTCCCACGCACAGCATATACATATCCCGGAACAGAAGGAATGAAACGACAGAGGTTACTCGGGCAACAGGCGCAACCAAACCATGGTTGTCGTGTTGTTGTTCCATCGGCATTAAACTTATATTTGCCGTCCGAAGAAAGAGGATTAGGGTAGAAGAACCGACCGCCATCAATGCTCATACCACTGATAACGCCATTATATAGCGTGCGTTCTAAGCAATCTATGTATTTAGAATCACCGTGAAGCATGAATAATCTCAGGTTAAGATAACACTGAGCAATGGCTGCACACGTCTCGTTATAAGCTGTAAGGTTAGGTAGTTCGTAATCAGCACCAAAGGCTTCTCCCTCATGTCGTGCGCCAACTCCACCCGTAAGATAATATTTTTTGCTTACAATGTTGTTCCAAATCCTATCGATAGCCTTGATATAAGCACTGTCCTTAGTGAGTGCTGCGATATCCGCCATGCCGGCATACATATATCCTGCTCGCACAGCATGCCCCCAAGCTTCACGTTGTTCGACTACGGGCAGGTTGCTTTGTGTGTAGATGTTGCGTGTGTTTGTTTTGCCTCTATAGTCTAAAAAGAATTTAGCTTCATCGAGATAACGCTTATCTCCCGTTGCAAGATAAAGCTTTGCGAGTCCCATTTCGGCTATTTGATGCCCCGGAACCACGCAAGATTGGGCCGCCTTTGGCCCCACTTCACGCACTACACAATCGGCATATCGTCGTGCAATGTCAAGGAACTTGCGTGACCCAGTGGCTTGAAAGTGGGCCACAGCAGCATCAAGTAAGTGGCCAAGATTATAGAGTTCGTGGCTCAATTCCTCTGCTTTCTGCCACCTTTTTCCACCCGACCAAGGGTGTGGATGGGCTGGATTCATCGTGCGAGCTGTATAAAGATAGCCATCGTTTTCTTGTGCTTTACCTACAATAGTAAGTATACTATCGATATAGTTTACAAGCTTTTTATCGGGAAAACTCTGTAACATGTAGCTGGCACCCTCTATAGTTTTATAGACATCGGTATCGTCAAAAGGATATAACATGAACTTTTGCACAACGTATTTATCACTCGGATGTGCTGCCTTTTCAAAGTTTTCATATCGGTGTTCGCTTTTACATTTGCTGAAAGCCAATGGGATTGTCACCTCCTTTGCAGCCTTCAGACGTTCGCCAAAAAATGAGTTTGGTGCGAGTTTAACGCTTGTAAACGGCACCTGTTGATAGGGATAGCCTGCTATTGCAGGTTGAGCGATTGCGCCAACTGCTGTTGCTGAGGCGAGGAGTAGGGTGAGTAGACTCTTTTTCATGTTGCGGTTTAAAGGATAAAATGATTGTTATTATATGGCGAAAATAAGGTTTTCTTTTCTTGAAACCAATTAAGTGTACATTGAATAATCATTATTTTGAATAATTTAATAGATTGGCTTGCGCTGTAAAGTCAATCTCATTCCTTGTCAATCTTAGGCAATAAAGAATGCAAAACCTATGGTGTTGAAAACAGACACAATCTCAATGAGTGAACAATTCTCATGTAGTAATGGATTATTATCTCATAGACCATTATTCTATCCATGATAAACGATAAAATGAAATGACGCAAATCATGCGATGAAATGACGCTAATTTGGGAAAGAAATTTAACCCTGATAAACTTATCTTGTTGTAGTAACAATGTTGTCTCTAATTTTATCCACGTTTATTACCTAATAACAAATAAAAATGTTAATTTTGTAGCGTGTTTCTTCAGAGACACAATGACATCGTTGAAAAAATAAGAGGCGTTATGCTTATCTTGTAAGTCGAGAACCTAGGAAATTCAAGACACTTGCACAAAGATAGCATAGTGGTTCTCACGCTATAGCGTGGGCTGCTATTACTACTTTCGTGCAATAGGTTTTCCTAGGACCTTCGACTTAGAATGTGGACATAGCCAGTTCACGCTTCTGCATTATTAATCCTATTACTAACTAACTTTTTAAGGGCTGAACGGACTGGATAAAGGCTCAATAATTGACTATGAACAAACAAGAATTGTATGAAAAATGGGTAGACAAGGTCTGTCAGTATATCGAGAGTGTAGGTCCTGATATTAATTGTACGAGTTGTGCAATGCAGTCTAAACCTGTGTTGGATAAATTTCCACAGGTAGTATTCCTTGGCTACAATGCTCATGAACCATTCCCTTATCAAGGGGCAAACAAGGAACGATTTTATGAAGGAAATCCTTACTTTTACACTGAGCGTGAAAAGTGGCCTGTATGGGGAAAACTCTATGCAGCCATGAAATGGGCTAAGTTTACAGAGCCTATGGAAGACGGTAATTTCGTGTTTATGAACGCTGTTTATTTTGGCAGTCAGGATATCAAGGATCTGAAAGCCAAGAAAGGAAGTGCTGAAATCATCAACCAATGTCTTGATTTCAGTGCGGAAGTCATCAAGGACATTTACCGTCCAAAAGCCGTGGTCTGCTTCTCTATACCCGATTGCTTTACTCCTTTTATCAATCGTTTAAACATTAAGGAAGTAGAGAGCATAGTTCCCCCAATAGTTAATGGAGAACCTGCTAAACATGGTGTAGCAAAAGCGATGTGGGACGATATAAAGATTATAGGTATACCCCACCCTTCAGGCAGAATCAGTTATGATGATTTGGGAGCAATCGCAATGTATCTGCAAAATGAACTTTAAATAAACTAACTAACAAAAATTATGGGACAAATTGTAAACTTTGGTCGCGAAATGATTCGCATTAATTCTGAGAAAAATCGTATTGAGTATTCAACAAATGGAGGGAATAGTTGGCATTCTCGTTATTCAGGTTCTAATGCTGGCGAATTTTATAGCTTGTGCATTTATGGTAATGAGTTATTGGCTTGTACCTCTAAAGGGGTTTATTACTCAAATAATGGAGGTAACAGTTGGCATTCTCGTTATTCAGGTTCTAATGCTGGCGAATTTGAGGAGATTACTGTACAAGGTAACGAGTTACTTGCCCAAACGAGCAAAGGATTGTATTATTCTAAGAATGACGGTATCTCTTGGCACCGTCGATAATTTAACCTTATTCCCCAGTCTCTTTATGACTGGGGAATAAACAGAAATAGTTTTATGAAAAATATAGAATATCAAAGACTAATTTCTCTTAGTCTTATTTTTATTGCTATTGTCGTATTCTTTGGTAGTGCCATTATGTTTGGCAACTACAATACACAAGATATTTGGCCGCGAATTGTTGGTGCATTGTTTGGAGTGGTCTTATCTGCCATCATTACAATGCTTCTTTTGTCTGGTCAGACTCGTAATGCTTTGGAAAAGGAACGCAACGCAGAAATATTTAAGGAGAAACTGAAGATTTATCAAGAGTATCTTCATGCACTATGTAAAATACTGAAAGATGGTGAGATTACATCAGAGGAAGCTGTTGAGCTGCAATTTCTAACATCATATATCTCATTACACACAAGAAGTAAGAGTATTTATAAAATAAGTGCTAATGCTTCAAATATAATCAATTTATACGTAGGTGAGAAGTCGCCAACAAAGAATACAGAAGACTTGCTTAAAAATCTCTTTGAGATTGTCCATTGTTTTAGAAAAGAATTATATCCGAAAGACATGACGTGGGATAATACTGATATTAATAAGACGATAGAGAAGCTTCAGATTTTAGAGCAAGTGGCAGTATAGTGGAAATACTCGTCTAAAGTGGTTCCCCTTAGCTCATTTAAGCTGGCCCTGTTGTAATTGTGCAAAGTGGTCCTATAGAATCATTTAAAGTGGTCCTGTTTTATTTTGTTTTTGAGTTTATCTTTTTGGTGTAAGAATATTCACAAGGGTATTCCTATTGTAGTTTCAATCGTTTCTTGCGCGCCTATATAGCCTCCCACAAATCACTTTTTAAAGTTTTTTGCGCTTGCGGGCCTCCCGCAAATCACTTTTTAAAGGTTTTGGCGCTTGCGGGCCTCCCGCAAATCACTTTTTAAAGGTTTTGGTGCTTGCGGGCCTCCCGCAAATC
>FLSH01003677.1_pt1 | contig 11241 bp, 6 predicted proteins | sample 1550441 | NCBI WGS metagenome assembly FLSH01 (sample SAMEA4031756, study PRJEB14383) | metagenome | biome: human; feature: oral; material: saliva | place: Philippines | collected 2014 | reverse complement strand
TTCTTCTTCGCCTCCCTGAATACGAACGACATTGTCGCGTGCCACTATCCTGAGCTTAGGAAACAGTGACCTCATCATCTGCAGGTGACTATTATTGACCCCATAGAATATCAACGGGTCAATGTCATTTAGTATTATATGTTTTGCTATCAATTCTTATATTAATTACTCCGTGGCAAAATTACAAAAAAAAAGGGAAACTTCCAAGCAAAACTATAAATAGAATATCTAAACAATATTATTTTGTTGATATGGCAGATGTTGATAAGGCTTGTTCGTTTATGTATGGCATGGCTTTTGACTAAATTACATACATTTTTTCCGTATGTTCTATGTGACTTTTGTTTTTTATATGTCCAATGTGAATAATATTTACAAGATTGGCATCTCAATGTGGAACGTGATGAATAACGCCCCCTTATTATTCAGAACTGACGAAATGAGCCTTGTATATTGTAAATAAAAATCATCTTTACGATTTTTCACGAAATAGAAAACTAAAAGAACTGAATTGCCAAGTATGCATAGCATAACGACGCATCTTTGAGAACCGGTAAAAGGAGAAATAAACTTCATTCCTTGCTTTTCATCTTTAAAAACGGTGGTTATGTATGCAAAAAGCGACGGTTTTATCGGCAAGAAGCGCCGGTTTTAGCGTTAAGAAACGACGCTTCTTGAAACTGTTTCGCGTTTTTGTTGGAATCAAAAAAGCACATCACGTTGATTGTCAGTGTCTTTCATATAATGACAAAAATCAGCGTTTTTCGTGACTTAAGGACAACGTGTCGGCAAATATCGGCTGTATTTGCGGTTAGGATCGCCTTTTTGTTAATTTTATTCATAGTATTCGTGAACTCACGGAAAGACGACAGGAAAACAACGGAGAGATGTTGGCAACGCAAAGACACCCCTGCAAATATGCTACTTTGGGGACAATAAAAAGGTACTGTGGTATATTGATAGATTTGGGTTTATCGTTGAGCGATAGTTCTTATACAGGTCTGTTCTTGGTAACTTATAAAAATCATGTTTTTTCTTGGTATTTTCTTTGATTTGCACTATCTTTGCAGATGAATAGATAAATAGGCTATGAAGATTTCCCCAAAACGATATATTCAAGGATTTTGTATTGTTGTTGTTGCTCTCGGCTGGGCACGTGAGTTTTTCCCCTCGCTGAATCAGTGTTCTTTTGAACAGATGGTGGCAGACTCAACTGCTCTTGTGACCGATTCGTTGAACATAGTTATTGAGAATAAAAAACATGTAACAGAGGACAAAACTGTAGTTGAAGAGAGGCATAATAATAACACGAAACAAAACCTAAATAAGAACTTTAGTAATAAATCTCAAAAAACTGATGTAGAGGAGATTGACTTTAAACCTCATAGGATTTATAGTGTCAGCAGTTTTAAAAACTCATTTCCTGATCAAAACGATGTTCAGCTTGTTGCTGCCCGGAAGAATGGCGTAAAGCCAGTGGCAAATCGTACCGATGCGGAAAGGAGGAAGAATGAGCTTGTATATATAGGTTCAAATCATTATTTCTTTGTTGATAAACTGAGAAGCAGCATTCCTTATCTTGTCCCTTCGGCATCTGTGCTTTTACAAGATATTGGAAGAGCATTCTACGATTCTTTGCAGATAAAGGGAATCCCTTTGCATAAAATAATTGTAACAAGTGCATTGAGAAGCCGTGATGATGTCATAAAGTTGCAAAAACGAAATCTTAATGCTACAACACAGAGCTGTCATCAGTATGGTACCACTGTTGATATATGCTACAACCGATATAAAACGGTGGAGGCGCCTGATGGTCCTTCGCGTCGTGCGGTGACAAACGACACTCTAAAATGGGTGCTAAGCGAGGTTCTGAATGATATGCGCAAGCAAAACCGGTGCTTTATTAAATATGAGGTAAAGCAAGGATGTTTTCATCTGACGGTTAGATAATTAAATTATAGAAGTATCAATACGATTCTGTAATATAAATTCTTCTGAATAGTTTTTTTGTTTTAAGTGAGTATTTTAGCAAGATAATAGAGTAGTATCGCTTTGATTATTTTTAGTGGAAGACTTTTCAATAAAATAACATTGAAACATAAAGAGGTAGTAATCAGGAACACTTTTTATAGCATAATGCACGGAACGTTAATTTATAAAATCAGAACAGGCAAAGAACATATATAATATTTCCTATGGTAACACTTGAAATAATGGAGTTTGTTGAGAAGAACATTCTCCCTCGATATAATGAATTTGATTCTTCGCATGGCATCCGTCATGTACAGAATGTTATAGCAGAGAGCCTTGTCCTTGCAAGAAAACTCGGTGCTGACGAAGATATGAGCTACATCGTGGCATCTTACCATGATCTTGGTCTGGAGGGTCCGCGTGCTATTCATCATGTTACAAGTGGCAAGATACTTCAGTCAGATGCCCGACTCAGGCGCTGGTTCTCTGCTGACCAGATAAAGATAATGAAAGAGGCTGTAGAGGATCATCGTGCTTCTTCGTCGCATCAGCCACGAAATATCTATGGTAAGATTGTTGCAGAGGCCGATCGTGAACTCAATCCGGAAACTGTATTTACGCGTACTATGCAGTTTTCATTTGAGCATTATCCGGAAATGAACCGTGAGCAGCATTGGGAGCGTTTCTCACAGCACCTTGAAGAGAAATACTCCGAGACGGGTTATATCCACCTCTGGATACCAAATTCCCCAAATCATCAGCGGCTAAATGAATTGAGAAGCATTATTCGTGATAAGGAAAAACTTCGTGAGGTATTTGACAGATTGTATTCGGCATTTAAGTAGACTGAAAGATGAATGAGGTAAAACAGAATTCTGCAAAGGCGTGGTTTCTTGCTGCTCGTCCAAAGACTCTTACCGGAGCTGCTGTCCCTGTGATGATAGCTCTCGCAATGGCAGCTCATGATTCGGAATATCATGTAACATGGTTGCCGGCATTGCTTTGTTTTCTGTTTGCTTTCATAATGCAGATTGATGCCAATTTCGTAAATGATTTTTTTGATTGGCGTAGGGGCAATGACGACGAAGCTACACGTCTTGGTCCATTGCGCGCCTGCTCTCAAGGCTGGGTGACGTCTAAGGCAATGGTAAAAGCACTGGAAATAACGACTGTTCTTGCAAGTGTTGTGGGATTGCCGTTGGTTTTCTATGGCGGTTGGGAGATGATTCTTGTCGGTGTTGCTTGTGTAGTTTGCAGTGTACTATATACTACAACTCTTTCGTATCTGGCACTTGGTGACGTTCTCGTGTTGCTTTTCTTTGGAATCGTCCCCGTTTGCTTTACTTATTATATTCAGACACATGAGATAACTATGCGTGTTTTCCAGATGTCGTTACTTTGTGGTATAGTAATTGACAATCTGTTGATAGTAAATAATTACCGTGATATAGACAACGATCGCAAAGACGGGAAAAAGACACTGATTGTGCTTTTGGGAAAGAAAACAGGGCTTGCTCTTTACCTTTGCTTTGGTTTAATTGCTGCGGTAGGTGTTTTTTTTATCAGTAATGGTACGGCATTAAATCTCGTGATGATTGCGTATGTTACCCTTCATTGCCTTACATTCATGAGGATGCGCAAGCTTAAAGGCAAGGAACTGAATATTGTTCTTGGCGATACGGCACGCAATATCTTTGTTTTCGGGATGCTGGCTTCGGTAGTTCTACTGTTAAGCTGATGTCGGAAAAGAAAGAGGAATTTCCGTCTAATGCTATCGCTTGTACTTCTTGAAACGGAAGAAATCTCTCCATCCGCTGAAGTCTTTTTTTAATATAAGACCTACGCCTTGAGTGTTAAGTGAATTCTTGGTGAAATACTTGTCGTTTGTTTGGTTGTAGATTTTTACAGCCATGTTGCCACTCGGAACAAGCAGGTAACGAATGTCGAAGTCGCCGATAAATGACGAAGTCGCGTTTGGGTTGTCACGATAGCCAAACTGACCATTCACCAGCAAGCGGTTATTCAGTAGTCTTCCAGATACCAGTCCCTCATATTCGGCATTGTAAAGTCCTTCGTCGCCCGTAGAGATATTTGCGCCGAAGTTCCAGTTGTTACTGTTGACGACATTCTCAAGAACACTACTCAACTGTTGTGAAAGAGTCCCGCTAAGTATGCTTTGCATGGCAAGTGAAGTCTGGCTTTGTCGAACTGCGTCATCAGTGTAGGCATTGTTTTTTCCTTGGTTGAGGAAACGGCCTACGGCAAGCAGATAAACCACCTGTTGTTTCATTTCCTGCTCGCTGTTCATCAGGCTCATTATCATCTGCTTTGCATCAGAGCTGACAGTTGGCATGTCAAGTGAGAAGTCAACACGTGGCTGGTAAGGAGTGCCACTGATATTCATAAGACAGTTGACGCGGATATTGTTGTTTGAAAACGATTTTCCAATATTTATATCGGAAAGCGATACTCCGTTGACGGTGTATTGTGCCTGCAGATTTAGTGTAGCATTATAAGCATCGCCACCGAAAGCGATAGTACCGCCAGGCAGGAACTCAAAATCGCGCTTTATAACATTCTGTATCGTCAGTTTGTAGATGCCATAATCGACATTATAATTTCCAAACATGTCGAAAATACCTTTGTTATAATATGATGCTCTGATAACACCATTGCCGTTAAGTGAAATATAATCACCGCTTGTCTGATCCATCAGTAGTTTTAACGTAGCGTCATTATTACAGTGAATGAGGAAGTTGAGATATAGATTTGTGTTCATCTCCTTCTCCTTTGTCACTTCTATAAAATCATCATCCTCAACGGTAAGCATCTGCTGATTACGGTCGTTCCATGTGATGAACTTACGGTCAGATATCGCGTCGGGACTTGCGGCGTTATATACAATCTGTGATCCTGCATTCGGTGTGGCATCAATATCGATTACAACTTCACCACTCTTACCTTTTATACTGCATGTTCCTGTGGTATAGGCAGTGCCATAGAAAGTGTCTTCGCCGAACGAATGTGTATCGTAAGCCAGAAGGTTCTGTGCGTCAATGTTGAAATCGTAACTGAAGTTGCTAAGGTTTTTGTGGCGTAGATGACCATTGACTATACCCAAATGACCGTCACGGTCGTAGATGGAATCATTCTTGAAGACAATATCGTCGGGAGTAAGATATACAGAGTCGCCACGAAGAGTATAGTAGGTGTTGAGACTTGTAACGCCTGCAGTGCCTTCGACCTTAGCCTCGCCTATCAGTTGGATGGCTTTGAGTGGACCGACAACATTTACTTCACCTGTGCCATAGATGTCGATGTCGTTCAGGAATGAGTTGCAAAAGGTGTTGAGAAACTCTAATCGTGTGTTCTTCGCTTTGATATGTAGGTCGATGTCACTGTTTTTAGGCGAAACGTAACCTTTTATGTCAGTGATTCTTTTGCCTTCGTCAAGTGCAAGTCCGTCAATATTTATAGCCCCATCGTTAATATTCCAGTCAGCCTTGACGTCGAGCGTGCCAAGCCGTCCTCCCTCAAAGGTAAAGTTCTTTACCTTGATTTTTGTATCTGCTTCAGGTGTTCCAAATAGTGAACGCCCCCTTGCAATGCCTGTAGCATAGCCTGCAAATTCTACAGAATGGAAATTGACAAGACCTAAAATATAGCTAACATTGACGTCTTTCAATTCGACAGTGATCTCATCGTTTATGTCTTTTGTAGCATTGCCGTTGATTAGAATATGCTGATCATCATGATGTATGGAGAATTTATTTATCTCGAGATGCTTTGAATAATATTTTATCTTCGCAGGGTCAATATTCCATATTGTGTCGTTTACATATATCACAGAAGGTAATATGTTAATTTCAGCCTGTGGCTCATCACTATCGTTTGTGCTGAAATTGGCTGTGGCATTAAACTCTCCCTTTATAATCTGTTTGTTGTCGGTGTGGAATACGAACTTCGTATCTAACTGGTTATTGGCAGCCTTAGCCCTTATTGTATAAGTGGCATCACCATTATCGCTGATTTGAGAGGCGTTGATGACAGCCTGCATGGTATCGTTAGGGCACAATAGCAGCAGATGACCGTTTCTGTAGTTGTTGCCATTATAAGCAAAGCGTGACGCGTCAAGTCTAATATCTATTTTATGCTCTGCATCGTTAATGTTTGCGATTAAATGTACAGGTTCATGTATTTGAAGGTCGATGTCAAACAGCTTTTGTGCTACTTCTGTATTATTTATAGTGGCATAGATATTGAAATTGTTGTTTGTCGCGGGTCTTTTCTTAAGTCCTGGAAGTGTAGGCAGACGGTTGTAAATGGCATTTGTAACAGAGTTTACAAGAGTCTCATAGTTGAATTCTCCCTCTGCACGGAGTGTAGCAAAATCACTCTTGAATGTTAGCTGGTGAGTCTTTTCTTTTACTGTTTTATGAATCTCTATTTCGTTAAGCTTATAATTTCCTTCGTCATCTCTCATCGAGAAGTCTGTGATTAGCAGATTTCCATTAGAAGACGGAAGGTCTTTGCCTGTTAAAGTTCCGTTCACAGCGAAAGAGAATCTTTTGCCTTCCCATTTGTCAGTAAGTCCTAATGATGCAGGGGCGAGGTTGTCTACCTGTCCTGAAATTGATATCGAATGCGACTTTATTAATCTGTCGTAGTTTGCAATGAGGTTTATATTTCCTGCATTGTCATTGATGTTGATTGTTGCGTGGCTCTTGCCATTCTTTATATAACTGGCAATAGCCTTTGCGTCTTTGAATGTGTGATTATTGTAGGTGAAGCTTTTAACATCAACATTGCCTGATGCACTGATTATATCATTGCCTTTGATTACTCCTTCGGCAAAAAGGTTGCCTGTGAAGGTACCGAAAGCGTTATTATTAGTAAGCTCACCGATGTTAAAGTCGGTTGCTGTGATATCTGCTTTTACATGCTCTCCTGTTTTCTTTATATTTACATTAATATCGCCTAATGAAGTTGATAGCTTACTTGACAATGTCGTGTTATTGCCTCGCTTGTTGGCATTTACCGAAAGGTCTATTTTCCCTATACTGTTTATAAACTCCGGCAATGCGTTGGCCTTATTCAGCATAGTGGCAGTCTTCATTATTCCCTCACTGCTTGTCTTGAGCTGTTTGAGTTGAAGATCCCAATCTTTGCCGGCATTAAAGTCAAGTATATCTCCATTGGCTTGCAGTGCGAAATCATTTTCTTGACTTAATAAAAGGTTGTCAAAATGTATATTTTCGTTGTCGCCTTTAATCTTTGCTGATAAGGTAATGGTTGATGTGTAATTCTTCAATGTGGAATTGAAAGCTCCTAAATCACAAGGTGTTATGTGTGATTTCTTGATTTCACCTTTATAGCTCAAAGTGTTTGCTTTTACTTCCTTATTCTCATATTTGTAAGATGCTGTCACTTCCGGGATATTAATCTTTGTTTTCGGAAGTTCTATAGAAAGGTCGTGGAGAATTGCTTGCTGTCTACCTGCATTGACTTTCGCCGATAATCTCTTCAACTCAAAGCCAGATTTGTCTTTCAATGATATTCTTTTGATGTTAATATCCAGAGAGTCATTAGTAAGCTTGTTGAGAATAATATGCGCACTAATATTTGAAAGATTAATGTGGTTAGTTGATATATTGTATATATTCTTATCGTCGAGTTGATTGTATGACAACTCGCCTCTGCGAATAATAAGGGAACTTATTTCGAGGTTCAGTGGCTTTTGTTCAGTTGTCTCGTTTGATGCAAATGAATCAATGATGAATTGGAAATTCAAATCATCGTGTGCAGATTTTCTATAAAGGGTCGCTTTCACTCCAAATAGCTGTGCAGATGATATAGTAATTTTTCCTTTTACTAAGTCTCTTAGTTTTACTTTTGCTGATATGCGAGGAGCACGGAGCATTTCTTTATCCGATAAATCATTGACGAGCACGTCATCAATGATAATACGATTGAGCATTCCCAAATCTACATTTCCAACATACACTCTTGTTCCGAGCTTGTCTGAAAGCGCGTCTGCAATCTGTGAGCCAATATAATGTTGTACTGCCGGTATATTCAACAGTACGACAAGCACTAAATATAAACCAGCCAATGTCCAAATTAGTGCGTTTATTCCTCTTCTTATTCTTTTCAGATAATGCCAATATTTGATTTAGATACAAAATTACATTCTTTTTTGTCAAATCTCAATCTTTTCCTGGTTTTTCTTCTGTTTCTCCCCTTTTTTTTATTATTTTTGCAGTTGCATCGCGCAAAATAATTTTAATATGTCCGCGTGCGTGGTACTTTGTAAAATTCAATACTTATACATACAAATAAAAAGTTTATGGCAAATGTAATTAAATTACGTAAAGGCCTGGACATTAATCTTGTGGGAGCAGCACAGGGTGAGAAGAGTATTCTTCCTTTAAGTACAGAATATGCTCTCGTTCCTGATGCTTTTGTAGGTGTCACGCCGAAGATTGCTGTTAAGGAAGGTGATATTGTCAAGGCTGGTGATGCCTTATTCGTTAACAAACAGCAACCTGACGTGAAGTTCGCTTCTCCTGTCAGTGGTGTTGTTACTGCTGTTGAGCGCGGGGAACGAAGAAAGGTACTTTGTGTTAAGATTAAAGCCGATGCAGAACAGCAATATGCTGATTTTGGCAAGAAAGATCTTTCTTCAATGAATGCTGCAGAAGTTGTCTCTGCAATTGTTGAGGCAGGTCTATTCGGTTATGTTACCCAGTTACCTTACGCGGTAGTAGCAAATCCGTCGGACACCCCAAAGGCAATCTTTGTTTCTGCTTTACGTGACATGCCTCTTGCATGTGACTTTGAAATTGAGCTAAAGGGTAATGAAGCCGCTTTTCAGACCGGTCTTGATGCACTTTCAAAAATAGCAAAGACATATCTTGGCGTTGGTGCTAAGCAGAAATCTCCTGCTTTGTTTTCAGCAAAGAATGTTGAGGTTACCGTATTTGATGGCAAATGTCCTGCAGGAAATGTTGGCGTGCAAGTTAATCATCTTAATCCTGTTAATAAGGGTGAGGTGGTATGGACAGTTACTCCAACAGCTGTGATTTTTATAGGTCGTCTGATGGATGAGGGAAAGGTTGACCTTACTCGTACTGTTGCGGTGGCAGGTGCAGAGGTCAGACAGCCAAAGTATGTTGATGTGAAAGTAGGTACTCCTATTGCCGACATTTTGAAAGACCAGCTTGACAATAACGATGGAAAGCGCATCATTAACGGTAATCCTCTTACCGGTGTTCTGGCATCCTCCAATGCTTATGTTGGACCACAGACATCAGAGGTGACCGTTATTCCTGAAGGTAATCATGCTGACGAGATGTTTGGCTGGATTCTTCCACGCTTTAATCAGTTCTCTACAAGCCGTAGCTATTTTTCATGGCTCTTAGGTAACAAAAAGTATAATCTCGACTCTCGTATTAAGGGTGGAGCACGCCATATGATTATGAGCGGAGAGTATGACAAAGTGCTTCCAATGGATATTTATGGTGAATACCTTATTAAATCAATAATATCCGGAGATATAGACCGTCAGGAAGAATTAGGTATTTATGAGGTTTCACCTGAGGATTTTGCTTTGGCAGAATTCGTTGATTCTTCAAAACTTGAACTTCAAAAGATTGTTAGGCAGGGTCTTGATATCCTGAGAAAGGAGAATGCATAGTATGAAGACTTTAAGAAATTTAATAGACAGAATCAAGCCTAACTTTGTCGAAGGTGGTAAATTCTCTGTTCTACAGAGCGTTTTTGATGGTTTTGAGACATTCCTCTTTGTACCAAATGCTACTTCAAAGTCGGGTGTTCATATTCATGATGCCATAGATTCAAAACGAATCATGTCGTTCGTTGTTATGGCATTAATGCCAGCATTGCTTTTTGGAATGTATAATGTTGGTTACCAGAATGCACTTGTTGCAGGTAAACTTGCAGAGACGACATTCCTTTCAATGTTTATTTTTGGCGCTTGTGCAGTACTCCCAAAGATTATCGTTTCATATCTTGTTGGCCTTGGTATTGAGTTTGTCTGGGCACAGTATAAGCATGAAGAAATTCAAGAAGGCTATCTTGTATCAGGTATTCTCATACCAATGATTATACCTATAAACACTCCGTTATGGATGCTTGCCATTGCATGTGCTTTCGCAGTGATCATTGGTAAGGAGATCTTTGGTGGTACAGGTATGAATATATTCAACCCAGCACTCGTTGCACGTGCTTTCTTGTTCTTTTCTTATCCAACTATGATGTCGGGAGACTCTGTTTGGGTGGCTAACGATACAATCTTTGGCATGGGTTATGTCCTTGCTGATGGAACAACAGCTGCAACGCCTCTGGGCATTGTTGCTCAAACAGGTTCTACGGGAACAGAACTCTATGATGCTATTATAGGTTTTATCCCTGGTTCAATTGGTGAAACATCTGTTATAGCCATTGCCGTAGGCGCTGTTATCCTTCTTTGGTCTGGCATTGCCAGCTGGAGAATTATGTTATCTGTATTTGTTGGTGGAGGTCTTACAGCGGCTCTCTTAGCATCTGCAGGCATGGACGCTGCAACATACCCAAGTGCAAGCATTGGTCTTCAGCATCTTGTATATGGAGGCTTTGCTTTTGGTGCTGTATTTATGGCAACAGATCCTGTTACATCATGTAGAACCAACCGCGGACAGTATATTTATGGTTTATTAATAGGTTTTGTTGCAATTATTGTGCGTGTCATGAATCCTGGTTATCCAGAGGGAATGATGCTCGCTATTTTGCTGATGAACATGTTTGCTTCAACAATTGATCACTATGTTGTTGATGCTAATATAAGAAAACGTGCTAAACGTGCTAATAAACAATAGGAGGAACACAATATGGCAAAACTGAATACAAACAGCAATACATACATTATTGCTTATGCAACTATCCTTGTTTTGATAGTGGCATTCCTTTTGGCATTCGTGTCTTCATCTTTAAAGGATACACAGGATAAGAATGTCAAGAATGACGTTAAGTCACAGATTCTTGAGGCTCTTCAGATAACCACAGACGATGTTGATGCCACTTTCTCTGAATTAGTAAAGGATAATCTTTGGGACGGTTCAAAGCTTACTGAAGTTCCTGCTGACGAGTTTGTTACAAATTACAATCCTGAAATTAAGACAGGTCGTTTCCATGTTTTTGTGGCAACAGTTGATGGTGACACAAAATATGTCATCCCTGTATATGGTGCAGGTCTCTGGGGTCCTATCTGGG
>FLSH01003716.1_pt1 | contig 11293 bp, 10 predicted proteins | sample 1550441 | NCBI WGS metagenome assembly FLSH01 (sample SAMEA4031756, study PRJEB14383) | metagenome | biome: human; feature: oral; material: saliva | place: Philippines | collected 2014 | reverse complement strand
CTAGAAGGGGGAGGGCTATAAATATTTAAAAAGTTAATTGTTTATAGAGTTAAATGTTTTTCAGTTTAGGTGATACGGATTACCTTTCGGCCACAACATAGTTCCATATCTGACTATGCGACAATAAAGTACAGTACTGTTATCGTCATCTCTTATCATCATCTAATTAATATAAAGAGTCTGTTGGATCATACCGCTAAGGTATGGAATCATTAAATTATAAAAGTAAAGTTTCTTGATATTTAAAGAGAAAAGAAACTCTATAAAAGAACCTCTCCTAAATAACTCTATGTTTAATGCTTCCCTAGCAATTTAAAAATAAAGATTAATATGTAAATTCTACTTTAGTAGCAGCATTTACTTCAGACAAAGCAGAATCAATTGTTTCAATATAGTTGTTTACCATATCAATGAATTTACGAACCTTTACCCCATCAGCTACTTTAAGAGGATCAAGGATTTTAACTTCATTATCCTTACGAGCCTTTTCTTTTGCTTCATCAATATCTTTAGATGTAAAGTTTCTCTTCATTTCCACAGGGAATTTGCGATCAAGTTCTTTTTCTACTTCTTCTTCAGCTTTTTCATCAAATTCTTTTTTCTTAAGAATTTCTGTTCCATATTTAGAACCTAAAGAACGTGCAAGAGAACTAAGAACTTCAACAAAATATTTCTTTCTAAGAATAGCTTCCGCAATAGTAATTTCTTCTTCTCCTACTTCTTTCCCACTAAATACGTCTTTAATAGAAATAAAAGCAGGTACACGTACCATTGTAGTAGCATTAGCTTTTACTCTAGCAGCATTTAATGCTTTAAAACGAATAAGGAGAGCATCAAATTCATCAAAATATGCAAGAGTATTCTTTTCTGCATCTTCGATACTAAGAGGCCCAATAAACTTATTATAATCAAAATAATAAGAAATAAGATGGAATTGTTTTGCAGAAACGATTTCATTAAGACGTTTTGCAACCAATTTTTGTTCAGAGATTAATTTAGCAATGCTCATTGTTTCGGTAGTAGCCATTACAATACCCTCCTATATAATAAATACTAAACGTTAAAAATAACTAATTATTTGTATACAGCATTTTTATTTATTATAATAAACAACTATGAGATTCTGCTAAATTTTCCCAAAGGATAACTTCATGATTCTTCTTAGCATTATTATCTTTTTTCCACAGATCAAATGTCTTTTTAAGATCTATCAATCGTTGATTAGATGACCCTCTAAACTTTAGAGATATATCTTTTTGTTTAATTATAAACTCTCCATCTACTAACACATCAGAATTATGAAGAAGACTTTCTGTTCCACTATATCCATAATTTACAAATTTTTCTTTCTTTATTCTAGTTCCAACTAATTCATCTAACTTATATCCAGAGTAGACCCATATATTTTTTGTGTCTTTAAATTCTTCTCTTATTTCTTCTACGAATCTTCCTAAGCATTGTACATTCTTATGTTCAAATGGTTCTCCACCAAGAATAGATAACCCAGATATATAGTCTTTTCTTAAACAATCTTTAATAAGATCTTTTTCTTTAAAGGTAAATCTTTTACCAAAATCAAAATCCCATGCTTCTTTATTATGGCATTCGGGACAATGTCTTGTACAACCTGATACAAATAAGCTAACTCTAACTCCTTCCCCATTAGCTGTATCATATGTCTTTATTTCACCGTAATTCATATTTATCTCCCAATTAAAATATCTAGTGTATCATAAAGATACACTAGATATAGATTATTTAGTTTTATAAATGAAGAACTCTATCGTGGATTTCATTAGTTCTACCATAATTCCACATATTGTTTCCTAAATATCCACAAGTTCTTCTTACAATACTCATTTCTTTAGGATCATGGTTTCCACAATTCGGACAAGTCCAAACCATTTCACCAGTTTCTTCATTTTTATCTAGTTTGATTTCTCCTTCATAACCACATTTATAGCAGTAATCGGATTTAGAATTGATTTCTGCATAAAGGATATGATCATAAATATGAGAAAGCACTTTCATAATAGCCTCAACATTATTAAGCATACTAGGACTTTCTCCATATGAAATAGCCCCACCTGTACTAAGTTCTTGGAACTGAGATTCGAAATTAAACTTATCGAAGATACTGATAGGTTCTGTTACATGAACGTGGTAAGAGTTTGTTACATAAGGTTTATCAGTTACTCCTTCTATAACACCAAACCGTCTTTGATTTGCTTTTGCAAATTTATAAGTAGTGGATTCCAAAGGAGTCCCATAAATAGCATATCCTAAGTTTTCCTTTTCTTTCCATTCTTTACATTTTTCATTCATACGTTTCATAATAGCAAGAGCAAAAGGAGTAGCTTCAGGATCTGTATGAGATTTTCCAGTCATATATCTTACTGCTTCATATAAACCAGCATATCCAAGAGAAATAGTAGCATAACCACCAACAAGAAGTTTATCTATTGTTTCACCAGGTTTTAATCTTGATAAAGCACCATGCTGCCAAAGAATAGGAGCATAATCTGAAGTGGTTCCTTTTAATCTATTATATCGAACTAATAATGCTTTATGAACTAATTCCAAAGCTTCATCAAACTTCTTCCAAAATACTTCTTTGTCTCCTTTAGAAGATAATGCTACATAGGGAATATTAAGAGTTACTACACCCATATTAAATCTTCCCCAATATTTATAATTTCCATTTTCATCTTTCCAAGGAGAAAGCATTGAACGGCAATTATGTGAATTTATACCAGATACATCGAATCTATCGGATTCTGTTTCTACATCGTATTCATATTCCCCAATATTTCCTAAAAATTCTACTGATTCTACAGTATATTCTTTTGAAAAATCACTTTCTTTTTCATATTTGGATGCAGGAACTATATCTCCAGGTTTTAAATCTTCTACTGCTATTCTTCCTCTTTGAGTCGGTAACGGATGATCACTTGTAAGTGTTAATACTCTTCCATTAAACTTTACTCTATTCCAACGATTATAATCATCATTTCTTATAAACTTCTTAACTTTTACAAATCCATTCGAAGATGAATCAAAAATAAGCATATTTTCAGGAACAATAAATTCTGATTTAGCTCCTATCAATTTGATCATAGATCCACCATATATAGACACTAATCTATCCCATGCTCTTTCAAATGATTCTACAAATAATTGATTATTAAGCTTATAAGTGATTACTTCTTTCCCAAATACAGCACCCATTGGGATTACAACAGTTCCTTCTTTTAATTCTTTCATCTTCTTTTCTGAAATATAATCAGGAACCATTCTTTTAGCTGTGCATTGAGCTGCCATTATTGTGAGATAGTAATATTCATCACCTTCATGAATATTATCATCTTGTAATACATAGATAAGTTTAGGGAATGTAGGAGTTACATATACACCTTGTTTATTCTTAGTACCCTTATATCTTTGGCGAAGGGTTTCTTCTATAATCATAGCTAAGTCATGTTTTTCTTGTTCATTCTTAGCTTCATTTAAATACATAGATTCTGTGATAAAAGGAGCTTGACCATTAGTGGTCATAAGAGTTACAATCTGATATTGTATGGTTTGAATACCTGATTTGATTTCTCTTTTAAGTCTTTCTTCAGCAATCTCTTTAATCTGTTCTTCAGTAAGAGTAGCACCAGAAATTTCTAATTCTTCTTTAATATTGTTAATAATCTTCTTACGAGATACATCTACAAAGGGAGCTAAGTGAGCTAACGAAATAGTAGCACCACCATATTGTGAAGATGCCACTTGTGCTATAATCTGAGTTGCAATATTGCAAGCAGTTGTAAATGAATGAGGAGTATCAATCTTTGTTTCAGAAATTACTGTACCATTCTGCAACATATCTTCAAGGTTAATAAGACAGCAGTTGTGCATCTTTTGAATGAAGTAATCCATATCATGGAAATGAATTAATCCTTCATTGTGAGCTTTTTGAATATCTTCAGGAAGTAAAAGTCGGTTGCTAATATCCTTACTATATTCTCCAGCAATATAATCACGCTGAGTAGAATTGATTGTCGGATTTTTATTTGAATTTTCTTGAAGAACTTCTTCATTCTTGCAGTCGATAAGATTAAGAATTTTTCTATCAAGATCATTAGATTTTCTCATAAGAGCATGTTTATATCGGTAAGTAATATACTCTTTTGCTAATCTATATCTTCCCAGGCTCATAATACAATCTTCTACCATATCTTGAATTTCTTCTACAGATACAGCTCTATCCAATTTAGAGCATTTGTAGTTAATCTTTTCAACGATTTCATCAATCATCTTAGGACTTAATTTATCTGAACCTTCATACGCATTATTAGCTTTATTAATAGCCTCACAAATCTTATAAGCATCAAAATGAACTTGCGACCCATCTCTTTTAATTACATACATAATTTATTTAGCCTCCTAATAGGATTTTTATTTTAGAACCATTTTGGTTATTCAAATGTATTTATTCCTGTACTAGATAAAAAAATATAACATGTACAAAAATACTATATTTTGTATACAAAACTTATTTGATCTACATTGGGTAGATTATGAAATAAAGTTCATATTATTAATTAATAAAAAAATAAAGAGGACCATTTAAGTCCTCTTTATTTTATTTTACTTATTTTTTCATTTCATTTGCTGCTTTTTCTGCCTTTTTCTTTTTACTATACATCGTGATCATATATGCAGTAAACAGAATAATTAGTGTATGGAGTTGTGTAACATAATCTAATAGAGTATAGATAAGGCTACCAACCTTAGCAAGGCTACCAGGTTCTTTCTGATCTTCCATGATAAAGAACATGGGAGTACCATCTTTAGACATGCCTTCATATCTAACTTTCAGGCTGTCAATATGGCCTTCCTGATCAGATAAGAGTCGATGCATCAATGCTTCTTCTTCCTTTGTTTCAGCATGGATGATAACACTATAATCTAATCTCTTATAGTCTCTATCATTAAAGTATCTTTCTAATCCTTTATCAGAAAGAACGGCTGTGCAAACACCATTTTTATTTATAACCGCAGGTGCTGCAATGTATGCATCGTGAATATTATAATATTTTCCTTTGTCATACTCTTTGTTAGCGGCATTCTTATCAGTACTGAAAGCCGTAATTATTCTTCCAGTTCTTTCGTACTCGTAAGTATGGGCTATACCTGCACCTTCCATAAAACCCATTAAAAATGTGCCTATAATAAATACATAGACAACTAAGAGAAGTCCAAAAATAGTTTGGACTTTAAAAAGGTCATTTTCAATACCAAGTTTACTTGCTATCTTCTTGGTAATGAATAAGACCGGATTCAAGAATAAATCTACAGCTTTACTAGCTTGAGATTTTTCTTTTTGTACTTCTTCTTGCTTTTCTTCTACTGCTTTGCTATTTACCTTTCCATACTGTACATGCTTCTTTTCTTCCATGATCTTAATCTCCTTTTTAAAATTAAAATAAAGTTTATAAAAAAAGTAGTTTAATAAACAACACTGTTGGTGATAGTGGATCACCATGTTGTTTTCCGATGGGCTTGAACCCATCTCATGTAAATAAGTTTATCAACTTATTTATTCATTCACTACTATAATATATAATTATAAAAAAAAATAGATTACAGTCCTAAGGCATTAAACCTTAGGACTAGATTTTAGTTATTATCATCAATTTGATCATCAGATAAAGTATCATCTTTTAATTCATTAGGTAAGTAAAGAAATACACTTTTTAAATGATTATTGTAATCATCATAAGTAAAAGACATTTCTTTAGCATATATATCCATACGTTTATCAAAACCAGTAGAGCATTCAAATCTCATATTATCAAGAAGAAATACACTGTTTCTTACTATAGCATATAACTTATTTTCAACATAATCTTCCATAAACATTTTTATGTCTTTATATCTAAATATATGAACAAGTCTATCTTTTTCTTTATTATATAAGAAATAAATAGTAGCTTGATCTTTTTTCATCTGTTTAACCCAATCAAGATGATTAGGGAATAAACTCATATAATCAAAAGGAAGAAGATTATCTAAAAAGAAATCAGTTAAGAATTCTTGATCATCTGTAATCTTTCCATAATCTCTTTTAAATACCGTACTAATTTCATTAAAAGGAAGTTCTATAAGAGTTACACCAAAATCTTTAATATAGACATCATAAAACTTACCAGTGCTTTTTAATTTAACAGCATAAGAAGGAGAATAATAATCTGGAGTTCCTTCTTTCATGCAAAAATAAATGGCACTTATATCCGAAATATTAAATTTGATATCATCGGATGTATCTGTTTCTAAAATTAATTTATCATCTTTAGCTTTTGCTTTAACAAGTCTTAACCACTCTCTAAATTCTAGTTTTCTAGGTTTGTATTTCTTTATCTTATCTTCTTTCTTCATGTATTTTATACTCATATAATATACCCCATTATAAAAAAATAAAGGGTGTATTAAAACACCCTAATTATTATTCGTAATCTTCTGAATCAGTATACTTATCATAATTTTCTTTGATAGAATCTCTAGCCCATCCATTGAGATTATTAGGTTTATCATCAAATACCATTATATCTGTGTATTTAAATTCAGGAACAAAATTAGGTGTTCCAGGATTACCAAAGGCAGGTTCTAATTTATCGTTTTTACTAGGATCGTTATCTACTATATATACAAAAGCAGTATTTTGATCTAACCATTCTATTTTGTGTGCAAACCCATGTCTTAATTCACCAGTAATGTCATCATTATATTGAACTTGGTTTTGTATTCCATCACCAACTTCAGGAAGCTGGCTAATGTGTCTATGTAGCATTCTAATTCCTCCAAATAAAAATAAGGGTATTGGGAATTAACCCAATACCCATTAAATTAGATTACATTTTTATATTTTTCTTTTAATGCTTTTATCTTGCTCATTTGTTCAGTACTATAATTATCTCTAGATAATCCAATTAAGCTATTTAAGTTTATAAGAATATCTTTGAATATATTGATGGAAGGGTTCATTTTTCCATCATCTCTAGAAATACAAAATGCATTTCTAGGAGAGTATACAGCTTCGCAAGCATCTTTAAATTCTTTATTATAAATCATAAGAATATTAAGTGTATCTCCATCAAAATCAGCAGCTAACCCATCTAATGTATACACATCAATACCCATTGTATAATCTTGTGTACAACCTACAACTCTTTTATATACAATCGATTGATAGAAAATTGTAGGATTTCTATTGATTAGCACAGATACACGATTTGTTTTTATTAATTCATTAATAATCTGCAAAACTCTAGGATCTACTTTTAAAGATGCATAGTACCAAATCTTATATGCTTGAGAATATGTGATATTGTAAGACTTCTTTATGATATTTATAAGTCTTTGCTGCATTAAGATACATAGCCCAAAATAAGGTAATGTAATTTCATCCATTCTTAATTTAGCATTAGGAACAATAACTGAACGTTCTGAAAATGCAGTTCTTCCTGAGATGATAGATCTTAAAGTACCTTTTTTACCAGATAAAATATCAATGATTTCTTTGGTAAGCTTTCCTATCTTAGTTTGCATATCCCAAAGTACTTGATTTTGATATTTCTTGTTTCTATAAATAGAAAGATCATCTTTATTTACAATAGCTGCAAGCTTTGCTAATATATTAAAATCAGCATTGGTAGATTCAAAGGTAAAGTTTGTATTTTCTTGTTTTGAAATTCGAAGTTGAGTAGTATATACAGGAATAGAGTGTATAAATACCTTATCTCTTTCTTTTATTATCTTATCATAGAATTCTTTTTTAGCAGGTTTCTTTTTTCTATAATACTCTATGATTTCATCAAATCTATCTCTAAGACCAAGCATCCCAATTCCATCAAAAGGCCCTGTTGTTTCTTCTGATTTCTTTCTTCTTCCATGACTAACCCTTTTAGATTTTGCTTTTAATAAACGTTTATCATAATTCGTCATAGGAAGCCCATTTGAATCTAGTTCTACTACAGGTTCTATAATTTTTTCTAATGTACTTTTACCTATAAAACTAGATAAAGTAAGATACATCAAAGGATGTATCAAACAAAACTTTTCTTTTAATTTAATCCATCCAAAATAAGTAAAATCTACCCCAACGGGTTTTACTTCAGTACCACATACAGGGCAAACCCAATTCTTATCCCCAGGCACAGAGTAAAAAGCCCCTTGAGTACAACCATATTTACAAGAGTATCTATCAGAATACGGATTTGGATCTTGTAATGATTTCCCATATCTAGAACTAAAGATAGAATCAATAGAATTCAAAGTTTGTGTTATCTTCATGGGTTCTTTAATAATAAACCCATGTCCATTACTAAGATCTTTCCTACACTCTTCATCAAGATTAATCAATTCAAATTTTGTAAAATAATCAAATATCTCATTTCTAGGGTACTCATTTTCACTATTCCTCATTTTTCTCCTCCTAAAAACGCAAAAAAGATTAATATAAAGTTTTCCTAAATATAAAAAGTTATCAACCAATAGACTATATCAGTCTATTGGTCATATTTATAATATATATCTAATTATATGATTACATGATTTTTAAACTTTTTATATCTTTCTACTATCCATTCAGCTTTTTCTAAGGTAAGTGTAGCAATTTTTACTCTAGAGCTCATCTGTAAATAGTCTTTTAAGAACAATATGAATTCATCTTCTGTAATATAGGTAGTAAGTGAATCATATATTTTAAATACTCTATCTTTAATCTCTTTATATTTAGTATCAAGATTTAATTTTATATCCAAGTGATTTTCAATTTCACTTTTAATAAGTTCAATATTTATAATATAAGTATCTTCATACTGAATTGCTATGGTAAATATGTCTTTCAATTTCAATCTTTCCTTTCATAAATATTATTTAATGCATTATTCAATTCTATTATAAATTCATCTCTTACACTCATAATGTCATTACTGAGAAGGGTTATACCTTCATTGGTATCACTTTGTTTTTCTAGATTATTTATATAAGTGCTATACAAGAATAATAGGTTCTTTAAAGATTCAAGTAATTCTTTGTCAGTTATATTTACATCTTCACCGTATACATTTTTGTTAAAAATATTTACCATATCCATTACAACAGCTTTTTTAAAATAGTCTATATAACTAGATACTTTTTCTATATCTATAGCAGCTTTAAGAGGTTCTTTCTTTTTAGGGATGATTAAGCTCTTTATAGCTTTGGCTTTATTTGATAAGAAGTCATTAGCTTTCTTTACAGCTAATAATAATGTATTTCTTTTGATTTGAACATTAGATTTGAATTCTCCATTTTCATTTGTGAATTCATTAAAGCTATTATAATAATTGCTGAATCCATCATCGGTTAATTTATAAAATATAGCCATTCTTATTCCTATATCATTTAGTTTTTTGATATACATAATTTTTGCTTTGCTAAGATTTTCTAAATCTTCTTCTTTACCAAACGGTTCTAATGATTTAGGAAATAGAGTTGTATAAAGATTTAGATAAGAATCAAAAAAAGATACAGGAGTTTGTTCTTCATTAGCTACAGTTTGTACATTTCTATATATGATTTCCATTGTTTCTATATACTTATCTAAATTTATATTATTTAGATCAGCTTCTAGTTGATCTATAAAAAGGTCATCATTAAAAGAATTGTTGTTTTCTTCCATTTAATTAACCTCCTATAAAAATTGGTATTGGCGACATTTAAATAATTTCTTTAATTCGGAAGGGGTTTATAATGAAAATAGAAAAACGTTTTTCTAATAAAATAACAGATCCTAAAGATATTGAATATCTCGTTGGAATCAAAGAAGAAGAATGTACTAAACTTTCCTTTGCTATGGATATGTTTGGCGATTTTGATGATAAAAGAAGATTTAATACATATGATACAGTAACTATTCCCTCTGGATCCTATGGTCCAGAAGGAAATAAAAATATAAATCCTATCAATACCACAGTAGGTATATGGGTTTTTAATAAAGCTTTTATTGAAAAAGAATTGTTTGACTTGTTTGGGTATATAAACAAACCCATTACTAGTAAAGTCTTTAAAGAAATAAATAAAAAAATGTCTTATGCTGTAATGGAAGACAAGTTACCTCTTGATGCTATCAAGAGATATATTATGAAGACAGAAAAATTCCAACCGTATTGTAATATCTTATCTACTTCTATTACAGAGAATATGCTTAGTATACCTAAAGCTATTTCTAAGAAAAAGCAAGAACTTCTTAAGAAATATGAAAAAGAATTAGCTACTAATGACCCTATTGTGTCTCAGAAGATTGAAAAAGAACTTATCGAAGAATGTAAAGTATTATTAAAAGATGATCCTTCTATCGATATGATCAACTCTGGGGCTAAAATAGACTGGGGTAATAACTTCAAGAATATGTTTGTAATGAGAGGAGCTTCTAAGAATCCTGATCCTCTTAATCCTAATGGAGAATATACTATTATTAAATCTGATTTTATGACAGGTATAGCTCCTGATGAATATGCTGCATTTGCTGATTCTCTTACTGCTGGCCCTTATGCTCGTGCTAAGAAAACAGCAGATGGTGGTGCTATGGAAAAGACTTTTGTTAAGGCATTAGAACATTTATATATTCTTCCTGCTGGTAGTGATTGTGGTACTAAGAGAACTAAAACAGTTTTATTAACAAAAGATAATATAGACGATTGGATGTATTCTTATATTGTAGAATCTGGTAATAGATTAGTAGAACTTACTTCTGATAATAGAGATTCTTATTTGGGTAAAAAAGTAAAATTCAGATATTCCGGATTATGTGAGTCCGAAAAAGGAATCTGTAATAAATGTGCTGGTAATTTATTTACTAGATTAGGAATTAAGAATGTTGGTGTAGCATCTTATGTAATTCCTGCGAGCATCAAATTAAAATCTATGAAAACCTTCCATGATAGTACAATAAAAATATTTGATATGGGAGATTATGGTTATAATAAAATATTTGGATATGAATAAAAACATTCTCCATACTCATTTCGAGTATGGAGTTATTCTTTTCATAAATATAAATATCCAAATAAGAGTAATAATATAGGAACAAAAACTATAATAGAACTTAGAATACCTTCTACTTTACTATCTTTTATCTCTTGATCTATATCCAAAATCAACTGATCTATATATTCAGCAATTGGAATCATCTTTTCCTCTTCCTTTCCTCCCCTATTATTAATAAGTATATTACTTTTTAATTTTTTAATTTCGAGCAATT
>FLSH01006430.1_pt1 | contig 11329 bp, 8 predicted proteins | sample 1550441 | NCBI WGS metagenome assembly FLSH01 (sample SAMEA4031756, study PRJEB14383) | metagenome | biome: human; feature: oral; material: saliva | place: Philippines | collected 2014 | reverse complement strand
TTAGCTCCTGCAGCATCCTTAATGACCTTTATGATAAGATAAGTCATATTTTCAAGCTGAAAAGCTGCCTTTTCATCGGGATCAGCAAGGATGGTTGGCTTGTCTGCCTGCCCTGCATCTTGTGGGTTATAAGCATAGTATTCACTTGGAACACCTACATTCCAAACGTACAAACCATTAGAAAGTTTCTTCAAACCAGTCTTTGCCAACACTGCAGGACGCCATACATCCAAGGTTTGTTGTACGGTCCAATCGTTCAAACCTGAGTGTGCAGCAAACTCTACGAAGTCGGCATCTTTTGCCAATTCTGTCAATGTCTTCTCACCTAACTTATAGACATCAGGATTGAAAACTACTGTCAATGGCTCGTCTAAGGTGAACTTATCGGTGAAACCCTTGTCTTTCTTGCCGCTGAAGAAACGGATTCCATCACCCGATTTCTTAAACTCCTTGAACTCAGAACGGCTGTCAGGAGCTGCGAAAACACCCGACCACATACTACCATCCTTCGTCTTCAGACGCTGCCAAAAGCCTGGCCAAGCATCATCTTCAAACTTTGAAACATCGCTGCTAAAGTACTGTGTTGGTACCATTGTCTTCTTGTAAATGTTATTACCGAGGTACTCCAGCTTCGCAAAGTCAGACGAATTACCACCATGACCAGCGTCTGGTTCAGTCGGTTGCCATGCCCATAGATAGAGGTCGACGCCCTCTTGAAATCCTACATCGGTCATATCGTAGTAGAAAGTAACCTCTTCATCAGCCGTGAAGACAGCAGGAACTGTCCAGCACTTTGGTGCCTTCGGTAGTTCTACACCATCAGCAAACAATGCCAAGGGGAACAAGCACATCAATGCAAATAATATTTTCTTCATATTGATTCTGTTATTTTAGGTGAGACAGGAAGTTATGTCGAGTCGATGTAACTTAGTGCTTGGGCCTACAAAAGTCTATCTTTTGTAATAGCTGTCAGCTCAAAAGCACAAGAACAGATAACCTCCAACCTCTGTATTTACTTTACTGCCTGAGTCAGATTGTAAGTGTAGGAGACAAAAGGCTGCCCATTTGTCTTACGTGTCAAACGGTATTCCAACGTCTTCGTATTACCCGGTACGGCCGTTACAGTGAGTGCTGTCTCAGCCTTTCCATCGTTGAGAAGGAGTCGACTTGGCGTGTTGTCGCTCTTAGTGAAGTTATAGTCCATCTTCCATGTACCACTTGTTGGCAACAGCATCGGTGCACTTCCTTCCACCGTGAAGGTCGATGGGTTGCCAGCTTCGTCTTGGTTTAGATTGATGACAAACGTGTCAAAGTCGAGCAAATCAGTCAATGTCTTTGTGCGAGCATTCGCTTCATCAGTCTGCATAACAGAGTTAACCACCCACTTACCACTAATCTTCTCGCTCAGTGTTATTGGTGCTGTGTAACTTCCGTCATCAACTGTAGAACATCCCGTGAACGCCATTGCCGTAGAAAAGAGTAGTCCAATAGCGAACAAATTACCTGTGATTGTTCTCATAGTGAATCTTGTTTTTAGTTATTGAATAGTTGTTTTATAATTTCATTCTCTATTGGCAAAGTTAGCTATCAAATTCCAATAAGTAAAGAAAACTACCAATTGTATAAACATAAAAGGGTGATGTGAAAATGCAAATGACTGAAAATCAGTTCTTATCTGTTGCCCTTTAATTATAATGATATAACTCTAATATTACAGTTTTCAGCCTTGTTTAGCATGTAATTGAGCCTTTTCAATCAAAAAAACAGTCGATTTTACGTCTTTCTGTTGACGTTGATATTCATCCCACAGCGGTCTACTACGGAATTATTTTCATGAAAAAAAATAATTATTTTCATGAAAAAAAATATTTCCACTCGTGAAAAAAAATATTTCTCTTCATGAAAAGAAATCGTTTGTGCACATTTTTGAATAGCTTAACAAGCGTCTATGACTATCGTGTTGAGCAATGAATAAGAATAAAAAGAAGGTCGAATGACGTATCAGATGAGGCTTGTAAGGAGTGAAGAGAAGGCCGAACAGTAGTGGAGAGGATAAAAAATATAGAGCCTATCTCACGACAGACTCCACACTCTTGAATTAACTTATAAAATGAGTTTAATTAATTCTATATTACTTAAATTACCCAAATAACAAATATATATACCAAATATTATAACGAAGTTCACACTCCTAAATAAACTAAACCTAATCCGTATTATTATTATATGAAGCTCTTCATTCCACTGAATAAGAAACCAAACAATCTGTTTCTATAGTCGAAAACGAAGCTGATAGACTTGTTTTCGGTTAGCGAAATTACTAAAAAATACATGGATGGCAAGTGGTTTAGAGGATTGTCAATGACAAATATAAAGAAAACGAAGGGTAGATAATGTTGCTTAACATTATAAGGTGCTGGTTTACAGAGATGTTTTGAAAAGTGTGTACACCCTATAATATAAGCTTGTTATTTGATGAGAATGATGGTAAAAATCCTTGTTAAGTGTCTTTCTTACGTAAGATAATCTTTGTATTAAGTTCAATTAATATTCGTTTAATACGTTGATTATCAGTAGTATAGACTCTTCATGATGCGTAAACACTTAGAATTGGCTTTTTTAACTTCATATTATAGTATGAAAACTCTATTTTTGTGATTGTAAAGTCTAACCTTAAGACCTTATTAAACAAGAACTAAATTAAGTGATATGATGAAGAAAAATTTATTAATCGCACTGACACTTCTATTGTCTTATACAATGGTGTCAAAGGCATCAAAGGCCGACGAGTGGAAGATACCATCGGCTGATGCCAAGGGACGAGTGGGTGCTTTGATGCCTTACACACGTTACGACTCAGAGACTGCAGCACTGGGAGGAGGCGCAACATTGAAGACCTCGCCTACATGGGACCGTAAGAACATTGCTTCGCAGGCTTCCCGTCAGTCGTATGTTGACCTCCCAACAAATGGTGCTTACGCCGAATGGACAATGAGAGGAGACGCTAATGGCATCACATTACGCTTTACTATGCCTGATTCTCCTGACGGGATGGGACTGAATGGTTCGTTGGATGTCTATGTAAATGATAAGAAGGTGCAGACAGTCAATCTGACGTCTTATTATATGTATCAGTACTTTGCTGGTGGTAATCCAGCTGATAAAAATGACGGAGGAACGGCTTGTTTTGCCTTTGATGAGACCCACTTCCTTCTGAATAAAGCCCTTCGTGCAGGCGATAGAATCCGTATTCAGAGTTCTGGGGCCAATGGTTATGACTATGGAGTAGACTTCATAGAGACCGAGGTAGTGCCAGACGAGATAGAATGTCCTGCTGGTGCGGTGAACGTAACAGACGCCAAATACCGCAAGTATGTCAAAGGGAATGATTATCTCAAGGCTTTTGAAGAAGCATTGAAAGATGCAGATGCAGGGTCAAAGATACTTTATATCCCTGCTGGAACCTTCGAATTGAGTAGTATTTGGTATATCTTTGCATCCGACGTAACAATTACTGGCGCTGGTATGTGGTACACTAACCTTAAGTTTACGAACCCTAATCCATTCGGAGGAGGTATTTCGGGCGGTAATGGCTCACATGGTAGAGATGGCTATTGTAGTAATGTTGAAATCTGTAACCTATACCTTAACTCCAATCTAAGGAGTCGACACAACCAGCAAGCAGTGTATAAATGCTTTATGGATGTCTTCAAAGACGGTAGTGTTATCCATCATGTATGGGAAGACCACTTTGAGTGTGGCTTCTGGATAGGCGACTATAATGGTGCTGTGGATTACAGCAATGGACTGAAGATAGTAGACTGTCGTATCCGTAATAACTTTGCTGACGGAGTGAACTTCTGCCAAGGAACATCTAATGCAACGGTTTATAACTGTAGTGTTCGCAACAATGGCGATGACGGTTTGGCAATGTGGAACGATCATACGATGGGGGCGGTAGACGAAAAGAACAACACCTTCGCTTACAATACCATAGAGCTTATCTGGCGTGCAGGCGGTATTGCCCTCTATGGCGGTGATGGTCATAAAATCTATAACAACTATCTTGCTGACATGTTCATGGCTTCAGGTATTCATCTGAATGATGTATTCTCTGGTCCAAAGTACACGAACACACAGAAGATTAGCTTTGACAACAACATACTCGTGCGTTGTGGTACCAACGATGACAGCTGGCATGAAGACTTAGCAGCCATTGATATCAAAGGTGGTGTACGCAATGTAGTCTTCAACAACACCAAGATCTATGATTCACCTTTCGATGCTATCCGTGTCATGTCAGGCCCATCAGGCATTGAATTTAAGAACACAGAGATTCTTGGTGCATCCCTTGCAGGACAGACAACAAAGTATTCTACATGGGAACACTCTACTGGTGCTATCCGTTTGGACGTCGATGGTGTGAAGTTTAGCAATGGTATTAAGATTGCAAACGTCGGCGAAGACAAGATTAAGAACAACCAGACATGGCCTGTATGGACAGATAATAACAAGGCACGTGCGGCAGCTATCGGTTATGAATACCTAAGTGACGCTACGTATAAAGTTCCTGATTTCCCAGAGGCAGACACCAGTCAGCAGGGAGGAATCGTCAATCCGTTAGAAGGAATCAAAGGATATGACGTCGATCTACAGGGTTTACGATGGGAGAATACCGATGGTAGCACCTCACTGAAGGAGGGAGATGCTGTTACCTTTAAGTTTGCTCTTACGAACGTAAGTAATGTTGACATTCCTGCAGGGGTCAATCTTGGCGTGAAGGTGACTGTCGATGGACAGGAGAGCTTCGTTACAACAAGTTATAAAAAAGGGTTGAAGGCAAAGCAGACTATTATCCTTACGACACAGACAGCATGGAAGGCAGTAGCCGGTGGACACGTGGTAAAGGCAGAAGCCGACTATCGTAACCGACTGACAGATGAGTTAACAAGAGACAACAACAATCGTGAGAAGAAATTTAATGTAGCTGAGAATGAGGACGATGGCGACTATACTCCTGTGACAGGAGGCTATGACCTTGTTGTAACAAAGGTTGCCTTCGACAAGAAAACCATTAACCCTGGAGATGAAGTACGCTTCACAGCGACGATTGTCAACGCTGGTGACAGAGACGTACCAGCAGGTACAAAGCTCGGTGTACAGTTTCAGATTGATGGTAACACGAGTGTTATCACATGGAACGATAAGCACTATGGCGGTTTGAAGTCACATCAGAAGATAACGCTTTCAGCAACTGGTGGTACGAACGGAAAGAACACCTGGACGGCAACAAACGGTGTTCATACCCTCACAGCATGGGTAAATGACACGCACGACTATAGAGACGAGGTGAATGGCAGCGATGATGCAAATAAGAAGAGTATTGAGTTGAAGATCCCATTGGGGGCTGTCAGATTCTTCTCAGCAAGTGAAGTCAGTTCGCCAGACGACTTGAATAACCTTAACCAAGCCAATGCTATTGACAGTGTGAAGGGTAGGACAGAGGCGGAAGGTGCCTACTATGACCTCCAAGGAAACAAGGTGGCCACAACAAAAGAGAACCTTAAGCCAGGGCTTTATATCCACAATGGAAAGAAGATCATCGTAAGGTAATAGCAGAACTAATCATGGGAAAGAGTAGGAAACACACTTTCCTATAAAAGATAAAAGTATCGGCCGTAAGAAAGTTACGGTCGATATTTTTTTGTAGTTATTAATAATTGTTTTATTTTTGCAGGTAGATTAGAAGGAAAGAAACCTTCTGATTGTCAATAAACAATACCTCAGATGAATACGCTTATGAAGTTATACCTGTCATTTCTATTCCTGCTTATTCCCTTGCTTGGCGTTGCAAACAATGGAGAATGGGAGAAGCGACTATACCAACTCGACCAAAGTTTAGAGAAAAAGAAGGTATATGAGCATGAAAAACTTGAGAATATCAAACGATTGAAACAACGTTTGAAAACGACTCCAAGGGCTGACAGATTTGATATTAACCGACAACTCTTCAACGAATATTCATCCTATCAATATGACTCGGCCTACGTCTATGCCAATCACCTGCTCGCTGAGGCTCACAGACTGCAAAACCCTAACTATGAAGTAGAGGCACGCTGCGACTTAGTCTTCTGTCTGTTGTCTGCAGGACTGTATTCTGAAGCCTTTAACGAACTACATTCTATTCACATCGAAGGGACAAGCGCCAACGTAAGAAAGCTTTACTTCACAATGGCATCACGCCTCTATTATGACGTGTCAGACTATACCCGCACCGAACCTTACCAGAGTCAGTATGTGAAGCAGGCTGGTGTTTATACGGACTCCTTGCTTCATTATCTTCCTAAGGGGTCGGCTGAGCGACTCTATGCCATAGGAATGAGACAGATGAAGGAACGGAAGTATGAGGCATCACTCGATACTTTCAAGCAGTTCCTACAAGGAAGAAGAGTAGATCTGCACCATAAGGCGATTGTTACCTCTTGTATTGGATGGATTTATCTCTTCCTAAAAGAGAACGACCAAGCCATGGACTATCTTGCACAGGCAGCTATCTATGATAACGAAGGGGTTGTAAGAGAGACCACAGCGCTATGTACCTTGGCTAAACTACTTTATAGGGAAGGTGACATACAACATGCAACAGAGTATGTCAGAGAGTCGCTTTCGAATGCAAACTTCTATGGCGCACGACAACGAGTGATAGAGGTTAGTAGTGTGTTGCCCATCATCGAACAAGATAGATACAAGATAATGCAGGCGCAACGCAATGCTATAGCCATCGCAGCAGTCGTCTTTATCCTCTTTCTTATTGGTCTGTTGATGGCAGGATGGTTCATCCGTAAACAGATGATAAAGCTGAAGAAGGCACAAGCACTTATCGCACGACGCAACCAACAGTTAGAGGCTAAGAACGAACAGTTGGAGGAGGTGAATAAAATCAAAGATGAATATATTGGTAGATCGTTCTATATTAATTCGGAATACATCAATAAAGTAGAGAAGCTCTACCGTTCTATTGATCGTAAGATATCGATGAAACGATTCGATGACCTACGTTCCTCGTTGAAAGAAAGTGAATTAGGAGAAGAGAGGAAATCAATGTTTATTGATTTTGATGAGACTTTCTTAAAACTCTTCCCACAATTCATAGTGCACTACAACAAACTCTTTGACGAACCTGACCAAAGACCTGTTGAGAAGAGACAGCTCACGACAGAGATGCGTATCTTTGCCCTTATCCGATTAGGTATTACTGATTCTGAACGTATTGCATCGTTCTTAAACTATTCTGTACATACCATTAACACTTATAAGACACGTGTTAAGAACCGCTCAAACGTTGATAATGATAAGTTTGAACGTTATATAATGGAGATTAATTAGGGGTACTCTTTATGTGTGATGAGGCCCCGAATGTGCGTTAGTGTTCGTAAACTCCAATCGTGCTAAGGCTTTGTAGTAAACGTATTGGATGCAAGGTATTGTATAGGCTTGTATACCATCGAATGAAGGCCATCAAAGGAAAGAAAACAAACAAGCGTTTATAGGTGATGATAAGTAAATGACTACGGAATAATAGTAGTCTACTTATAACCAGCTATAAACGCCTGTTCTTATTGTGTTAAAACAGTATTTTAGGCATCAAAGGCCTCTTCTTCAGCCGCAGCAATGATAGCCTCGCGGTCAATATCCTTTGAATGAGAAATGTCTGAGAGGTCGAAAGTATCGGTGTTATCCCCTTCTTTCGTCTTCTCCGAAGCCTCCGTCTGCTCTACCTTCTTCTCATCAGCAGCCGATGACTTCTCATCAAACACCTCTGTATGGAATGGATTCTCGTGTTTCTCGACATCTACTTCAGAACCAACGATAAAGTTCATGTCTTGAGAGGTCTCTGGAACATTGAGGACAGGTTCCTCTTCCATCTTTGTACGGTTGGCCTTTGCTACAAATATCTCGTCTATGAACTGAGGTTCCCGACGAAGTCGTTGTAGGGTGAGCTTGGATGCCTCTTGTTGACTTTCCTTCTTAGAATAACCATGACCTTCCCCACATGGGATATCCTCCATAATCACTTGGAAATGGAAAGTAGGACTCCCTTGTTTGTCTTTCTGGTTTTCAATCAGCTTGAACTCCATCTTAACCTTGTTCTTCTGGCTCCATTCGATGAGCTTAGACTTGAAATTTACCTCCTTGTAAGCTACCTTATCAATATTGATAAGCTTACCAAGAACCTGCTGTTTCATAAACTTCATGCAAGCATTATAGCCGTGGTCAAGATAGAGCGCACCAACAAGTGCTTCGAAAGCATTACCACCAAGATAACTGTTATGTGAAGATGTGTGGCCGTTAGAGAGTATCAACTGACCGATTCCCATCTCCTTTGCCAGACGATTCAGCGTATCGCGTTGTACTAATTTAGAACGGGTGTTCGTTAAGAAACCTTCGCGCTTCCCAGGGAAATGCTCGTAAACAATGTCACCAACAATGGCGTCCAATATAGCATCACCAAGGAACTCAAGCCGTTCATTGTTTACTGGCTTGCCTTTCTCGTTACGACGCGCTACGCTCTTGTGTAAGAGTGCAGTCTTATAATAACTGATATCGTGGGGGATAATGCCGATGATTTGGTACAAAGACAAATAAAGCTCCTTCTCCTTACGGAAAGGGAGCTTTATTCTATCGATAATCTTATTCAGCATACTTCTTGAATATGACACAAGCATTGTGGCCACCAAAACCGAAGGTGTTGCTGAGCGCAGCACGTACCTCACGCTTCTGAGCCTTGTTGAACGTAAAGTTCAAGTTATAATCCAATTCTGGATCCTTGTCATCATCTTCATGGTTGATGGTAGGAGGAATGATGTCATCCTTAACAGCCATTACGCAAGCTAAAGCCTCTACAGCACCAGCTGCACCAAGAAGGTGACCTGTCATACTCTTTGTAGAAGAGATATTCAACTTGTAAGCAGCCTCACCAAACAAATCCTTGATGGCCTTTGCCTCTGAAATATCACCTACAGGAGTTGATGTACCGTGAACGTTGATATAGTCAATGTCCTCTGGCTTCATACCAGCATCTGCAAGTGCTGCCTTCATAACGAGCTTAGCACCAAGACCCTCTGGGTGAGAAGCTGTGATATGATGGGCGTCAGCTGACTCGCCTTCACCAACCATCTCTGCGTAAATCTTAGCTCCACGAGCCTTTGCATGCTCTAACTCTTCAAGGATAAGACAGCCAGCACCCTCACCCATTACGAAACCGTCGCGACTTGCTGAGAATGGACGTGATGCGTGCTGTGGATCATCATTGCGTGTTGAAAGGGCGTGCATAGCATTGAAACCACCTACACCGCAAGCGCATATAGCTGCCTCGGCACCACCACTAACAATGATGTCAGCCTTACCAAGACGAATCTGGTTGAATGCTGCAGCCAAAGCGTTGGTTGAAGAAGCACAAGCTGAGGTTGTAGTGTAGTTTGGACCGTGGAAGCCAAACTGAATACTAATCTGGCCTGAAGCAATGTCAGCAATCATCTTAGGGATGAAGAATGGATTGAACTTAGGACCATTCTCAGGATGCTGTGCATAATAAGTCACCTCATCTTCGAAGGTCTTGATACCACCAATACCTACACCATAGATAACACCTACACGGTTCTTATCAATCTTCTCCATGTCAAAGTTGGCATCCTTAACACCCTGAATGGCACTAACCATTGCTAACTGAGTGTAACGATCAAGCTTACGAGCCTCCTTACGATCAATATAATCATTGATGTTAAGATCTTTTACCTCGCAAGCAAACTTTGTCTTGAATAAGCTTGTATCGAAATATGTAATAGGAGCAGCACCACTCTTGCCTGCAAGCATATTCTTCCAAGTCTCCTCAGGAGTGTTACCCAATGGAGTAACAGCACCAAGACCTGTTACAACTACTCTTTTTAATTCCATGTGTGAAATATAAAATAAAAAAGTAAAGTAAAAAAAAGCCAAGCAAAGGAACAGACGCTTTGCTTGGTTCTTTTATCTTGAGTAAACCTTACTTAGCGTTCTCCTCGATGTAAGAGATAGCGTCGCCTACTGTAGAGATCTTCTCTGCCTTATCGTCTGGAATAGAAATACCGAACTCCTTCTCGAACTCCATGATGAGCTCTACTGTATCCAAAGAATCAGCACCGAGGTCGTTTGTGAAGCTTGCCTCTGGTTTTACCTCAGCTTCGTCAACACCAAGTTTCTCTACGATAATAGCCTTTACTTTTGATTCAATTTCTGACATAATTGTAAGTTTTAAATTGTTTAATATTGATTTCCAAATTCAAAATGCGGTTGCAAAGGAACTGTTTTTTTTCCATGTATGCAAGTTTTTTGATTAAAAAAGCACTCTCTATTGCACAAATCATATATCTTTGTGCATGTTTTTATACATTTTATCACATTATAATGCGGTAAATCAAACAATTATATAGTATTATTCTAAACCTTATTTATGCCTCAGATTTTAGCTGAATTAGTTTTATAAACTGGTACACCTTATTATTATAGAGACAAAATCAAGGGCTTCAGACTTTTGGAGTGATAATGATCAGCCTAAACTTAAGGTCTCTGACAAAATGTTACACAGAGAAATGGAGAGTACGGAGGGATATCAAAACAAAGCACTGGTAGGCAAGGAGGCACCATCAGTGTGTGGAGCAATGGAGATTGTTTGTCAATTCTATGGTTCTTCCGTTAAATGCGTAGATTGGAAATAGAATAAAGGCTTATGCACTTGCAAGGTATGCCTGTCCAAAATCACATGGTCTTACATCGGAAGATAAACTACAAGATAAGATGCAGAAAAGGCAAATTGATGCTGTGTCTGTTCATTAGCATGTCTTTCTGCCTTTACATACAATTTCTTACCATAACATCGGTGTCTGTAAATATTTTTACTCAGTTCAAAACTGACACATACTCTTCTGGCTTCTAAAAGACGCCTGATTACCGTGCAAAAGATGCTCTTTTAGCGTGTTACTAACGCCCTTTTGAAGTCCAATTAAGCACCTTTTAAGAATGACTTGATAACCTGTTGATTGGCTGCTGGTTATAAACTTGTTTTTTTGCATTTGTTTTTTATATTTGCAGATGATATGCCTGAAATTATGTAATGACTTTTCAAACTCTTGTCTGTATTTTGAACGTATTAAAATGAAAAGGTTGTTTTGCATCGGAGGGTGATGATAGAATGGACAGTTGACTGCCTTGCCCATGTTTTTGTTTGATGAATTATTTTGGGTCTTCTGTTAAAGCTGTACGAAAAGCATCTACGCATTTAACGGAAGAGCCA
>FLSH01000478.1_pt1 | contig 11334 bp, 13 predicted proteins | sample 1550441 | NCBI WGS metagenome assembly FLSH01 (sample SAMEA4031756, study PRJEB14383) | metagenome | biome: human; feature: oral; material: saliva | place: Philippines | collected 2014 | reverse complement strand
TCAAAGACCTTCTCAATGCGTCTGCCTAAAGCGTCATACCTGAACGTTACAGTTTTGCCGTCCGGCCGTGTTACACTTCTAAGCATACCATTGCCCTGCCACGTATAGGCATAGTCACCGCTCTGCCATTGAAGGAACTCATCCCGTGCCTCCGCATTACGCGATGGTTCCATCCTGCGCATGGTCTTCAGCACAAGGTTGCCATGGCTGTCATAATAATACCGCCACTTCTTGTCCTCACGCAGCTGTCCACCACGACCATAACTCCTGTCCGTTCGGTCAGGGCTATCATACACATTACCCATTGTATCTGGGTTACGCCACTGACGACTTCCGTCACCAAACACTGCCCCTGACAGAGAACCGAAGGCGTCATAGTCGTAACGGACACTTCTGCGGTTTATTGTGTCAAACGTTTGTAAAAGACGAAGATTATCCCCCCAAGTATATGACTTGTCATACAGCGTTCGCCCATTATGCCGGACACGCTGATGTGCAGGACGGCCAATGCTGTCATAGTGCATCGTATTCTCTACACAGCCAGGCATCATGCGTGATGTTTCACGCCCGAACCGGTCGTATGCTATGTCCGCTTCCCAAGGCTTCCTCTTTCTTGACATACCAGCTGATATGTGGTTGACAGCGCCTTTTATATCATATCCGTAGGTAATATTTCCTTCTAACGCACTGACGATATTTGAAAGTCGGGAACGTTCATCATACCTGTGTTCCACTGTACGCCCGTCCTGCGTTTCCTTTATGACCTGCCCCAAAGCATTACGCACGAACTCCGTCACGCTGTCCCTGTTGTACGCTTTGGTGAGCCGTCCAGCCTTATCGTACTCCCAAGCCTCCCAGCTACCATCGGTGTACTTGTTGTAGGTAAGTCGCCCAGCTTGGTCATGCTGATGATGCACAGTCGTACCATCAGGCAGCTGTGTCGTGATCACCGTGCCGTCAAGGTCACGGATATAGTGGCGTTCCGCTCCGTCGAATCCCCTCTCACAGATTATCTCACCATTAAGGTTACGTTCAAAGAAGTATCGTTCACCGTGTTCGTTCTCGACAAACTTCAGCCTGTCATAGGAATCATACTCATAGTTCAGCGCACTGACCATGCGCATACTACTCGTCCGACGTTTCTGACGGCGCAGGTTACCCATAGGAGTGTACTCCATAGTCCACACCTCATTGCCACTGGTAACTTCAACAGGCAGGTCGTAGGCATCGTAGGAGATGCGCATCACGCTCTGTTCAGGAGTTGCGTAGCGAGTAACACGGCCAAGTCGGTCACGTTGCCATTCTGTACTATTCCCATCCGCATGCCTGTGTTTCAGAGTCGTGCAGAGCCATTATGCACGCATGAGTTTTATGTTTTATTTGATTCCAAGAAGGACATACATGTCATTTCTTGCCTTTTCTACAGCAGGTGAGGGACGAAAAATACCAGCCTTTATGTAGGGAACGAAAACGCTCAGAATCTGGTCGTCAATGAAATCAATTGATTTTCCCTGTGTGTGACGGTAATGGATGAGAGCAAGTATCTCTAAAGGAAAAACTCGTTGTGAGGGATAGGTAAACTCGCTCCTTACGAAGTTGTCGTTGTTGGATTGTTTGACATGGTATTCCAGCATGTCCGACAGAAGAGTCTTGACCTTCTCTTCATCGTCAGAAAGGATGTTGTCCATGCAGTCCTGATAAAGTGTTGACAAAGGTTTGGTGACGTATGGAGTCCACAAGTCGTGGTTCTTACCACCCGTATAGATGTCATATAACAAGAATGCTTCTTGGAGTGTTGTGTCCTGATAATTTACACTATACTCCATAGCTATATATTCCTTTATTAAATTTATCATGGAATGGAACATGATATCCCTCTCTTTTTCTTCACCAAACATAAGGATTCCTAAAAAGAGAGAAGATGCGCCAACCAGCATATAGCGAAACTTCTTTTCTGGGTCATGGGTGTACATTGTGCAAACCATATATTCCAGTATATAGGAATCGATAATACCAGTAAAGTCCTCTTGATTGGGATTGTGCCAGAAGGGGTAGAAATGCATGCCAAAGTAATCTCTAAATACTGTGTCGTGCGTAATGTAATTATCAAAATCAATAGACATATTTGAAAGAAATTCTATCATGAATTCATCATCGTCTAGCACATAGTTCTTGAATTTTTTCAGTTCCTTTTCCACAAGTCGATCAAATACTTTCTTTTTCATTAATGATGTCCTCCTTTTTTAAGTTTTTGTTGTCTTTTTGCTTCTGTATCCCAATTCTCATACCTGATGGAATCTGCATACAATTTCCCTTTTTCACCACGCTTTATACCCACATAGGCTACTTTTCTATCCCCTAAATTAGTCATGATATCCATGCTAGTTCTCTTATTAATTTTGCCATTTGCTACAGCATTATTCACTCGTGTCCTTACAAAGTCGTTAGGTTCCATCTGGTCTTTAGAAAGATTGAATTTTCCTACCGTAGAAGACTTCACCTCAAAGGCATCATACTTTCCTGTACTTGGATTCTTGGCAAGCACATCAATACCGTTGTTAGAGCCGTACTTTACGTCTATAATCTCATAACCGTTCTTTTTAAGGTCATTAATTACAGCTTTTTCACCAATATCTCCCACAGCATGTCCGAATGGTCGTAAGCCAAATATATCATACCAGTTATTAGGACTTCCGACATACGCATATAGTGTCGGGTTTCCGCCCACCAATCCTATCGGATCTTGGCTAATGTAGGTTCCTGTATTCGGCTCGTAGTAACGAAATCTGTTATAATACAGCCCCGTCTCAATATCTTCATACTGCCCCTGATACTTAAACGGAATGAAGGAGAAATTATCGTTGTCCTTCCTGTTCTGTCCATTCACACAGAGCATACCATCACTCCAACCGAAATGGGAGGTTATATTATGTCTGCGTGTAGCTTTAGCTTTCTAATGCTTTAAGAATATAATCCTCAAAGGATTCGCTAAGAACATTTAATTCACCATAATCATAATCTTGTAGTAATACTTTTCCTTCTTTACTTATACCAATTGGATTACCAGCATAATCAGTACCTATAATAAGCCAGTCCAGATGTTCACTTTCTTCTTCCCGAAATCTTTTGGTTAAACTAATTATTGAATCTTCTCCCATCAGTTCGGAATTGTGGAGGCCGTATATTTCTTTATTTTTTATCAGAGATCCTCCATAGTTAAGCAAGAAATAAACATAGTCTTTATCGAACTGAATACCTAACTCTTTCTCTGCATGGACTATTTCCTCCAAATTAGATGGCGTTCCTTTTGCAATCATATTATTTGTGAAGAAATCGTTAATCTTTTCTATTGTACTCTTTTCCATTTTTGTTATGTTGAAGTATTTATATTCTAGTGATGCGAATTACTTTTCTTTCTTTTCTTTAGTTCTTGCCTTGCTCTGTTCTGCCAATATTCCTTTCGCCAATTGTTGAAATCTAATCTGTTTTGCCCAACTCCAGTCCCTTTTTTATTACCAAAAGGATGTTGTATCTTATTTCCTATACTATGCTTGCTAACAGGCATTTCAATTATTGGACCTGATGGATTTTGTTTTTGGTGGTGAAGTACTATCTTTTCAGTACCACATGTTCTTCCTCCTTTGGTTGTTCCTGCCACTCCTTCTTTCTTCATATACTCTAACTGATTAACAGACATGTGGCTTAAATCTTGTTGGTTTATTACTTCTAAAGTTAGCCCATTTGAATCAGTAAAAGGAATTCCTTTATTCAATCCAAACTCATCTAACCAATAGTTGGGGTTATGCACATATGCATATAACTTGTGACCTCCCCATAATCCTATCGGGTCCTGGCTGATATAGGTTCCTGTATTCGGTTCATAATAACGAAATCTGTTGTAATACAACCCCGTCTCAACATCCTCATACTGACCCTGATACTTAAACGGAATAAAGGAGGAATTATTGCTGTTCTTCCTTTTCTTCCTGCCGAAGATGTCAAGCTCTTGTTCCCATACCTTGTTGCCGTTATTGTCAAATGCCTGCAGGGGAGTGCCGAGGTAGTCAGACACGATGGAGAAGCTCTCGCCGTTGGCAGCGAGCTTGGCAGCAGGAATGAACGTGTCCTGCTCGAAGAGCCAGGTGGTGACATCTGCCCTTCCGGCATCAGAAGAGACCTCCTGCCACTCGTGCAGCGGCACATTGCCATCCCACACGAAGTGAGTAGCGACGCCCTCATAGGTCTTCTCGGTCCGTCTACCCAGCGCATCGTATGCGAATGACACTTCCTTGCTGTCGGGACGAACAACCCTCGACAGCATACCGTCACTCTGCCAATCATAACGCCAGCCTGCACCAAAGGCACGGAAGGTTATGCCGAGCTCCTCCTCCAGATGCGCCTTCTGTACGCCAAGCGGAACGGATACGCCAGCCCAGTCCAGCGTTCTGAACTCCTTGAAAACGAGGTTGCCCTCGCAGTCATAGTGATAGAAGTAGTCACGGTCTTCCGCCAGACGGCTGCCCGCACCGTACTTACGGTCATCCTTCTCACGTGTTTCAAAGAGATTGCCGATACGGTCAGGAATACGGTAGATGCGCTCAACGTCATTCCCCTGCTTGTACTCAGCAGAAAGGAGATTGTCGAACTCATCATAGTCATAGCGTACCCGGCGCCCCGTAAGACCGTCCTCGGTTGCATGAAGACGGTTGCCAATGCCCCAGGTATAGCTGCGACGGAACTGTTCGACATTGCGTGCACCCACCGACTTGTAGGTCTCACGTCCAAGGCTGTCATGATGTGTCTTTACATGCACTCCGCCTGTAAGTTCACGCTCCGTCTCCAGTCCTACCCTGTCACGCTGCCATCTGGCTGACCATCCTCCGCTGTTCATCTCACTGAGGTTGCCATCCTTATCGTGGGAATAGTCAATGCTTGCCCCAAGACTGCTCTCAGTATGCACGTGTCGTCCTGTGCGCTCATATTTGCGCATGATGCAGTGCCCGCCCTGCGTCTCTTTCACTATCCGCCCTCCAAGGTCGTGCTTGAAGGTGACTTTTATTTCCTTGTTCTCAGCACGCAGTAGCCGCCCATCCTCGTCATAAGCAAAGCGGCTTGTTCGACCGTCGTGCTGTGTTTCCTGCAGGATATTGCCAACACCGTCATACTCATATTCTGTCTGTCTTCCCTCGGGACGTACAACCCGTGTCACCCTGCCAGCACCATCACGAAGGTACTTTCACTGCAGACCGTCAAAGCCCGTCTCCTCCACGACACGACCGAGTCCGTCAAGACGGAAGGAATAACATTCTCCGCCCTCGTTGATTATCTCACGCAGCTGCAGCTCACCGTCATAACGGAAACGCACATGATGGTCGAACTGCCGCCTGCCCGTGAGCGTGCCCAGCGGGCCGTAGTCGAACTCCACGTCGTGCAGCAGGTCCGATGCCTTGACGAGGTTGCCCGAGGCGTCGTACGCCAGGTTGTGCACGTTGCCGTCCGCTTCCTCGATGCGTACAAGGTTGTCAGCGTCGTCGTAGGCGTAGGCCGTCACATTCCCAAGCACGTCGCGCGCCCACACCATGCGGCCGCGGCCGTCGTACCGCCAATCGCCAATCGCCAATCGCGGTGCAGCCCGTCGGGGAAGGTGAGCCGCACCAGTTCGTGCCGTTCGTCGTACGCCAGCGTGAAGACACTCCCCGTTAGTCAACTATTTCCAAATCCCGATTTACCCTTCTGCAATATTGTAGCTTTCTAGCGTCCAGACTTTATCTATCAGCCTATATCGGGCTGATAGCTGTGTCTGTTCGTCCACTTCCCACAATATGTCCTGTATTTTACCATTATCAGTATCCGTGAATTTTTTTTGTCTTGGCTTTCCGAACAAAGCCATTGCACGATCGTAAGAAACATTTTCTATAACCGCCAACTTAAAACTGCCACTATCGTCAGGTAGCCAAAGGTTTTCAATGAGAAATAGGCGCATGTCCTCCACCAAGTCTTTTTCAATGGGTTTGAGAACGGGCAACTTGTTTCTGTATTTCTTTATGTTCTCTGCAAAAAATGGGAAGAAATGCTTACCCATAATCCGCCGTTGCATAGAAACGTTATTCTTATAAGGATTAAATTCTTCTTCGGAGATTATCAAATCCATACCAAGATAATTGCAATCCTTCTCAAACCGGACTTTTGACCGGATGCCACGTGTGGTGTACAACGCTCTGAAACAAAATACAAAGCCAAAATCTATTTGCGCGTATTTTGTTTCTATCACTAAAGAAAACAATCGAAGGTCTTTACTAATCTCACTAACTTTCAGAAAGTTTGGAGAATCAGAAGTAATTCTTACTCTATCCATAATATTAATGAAAACATTTGTTGCCAGCGGGCTTTTTCCCAAATCGTTTTTCAAATTTCTTTATACGACTTGTCTCATAATTTTGGAATGGAACTTTTGCCGATTTATTGGGGGAATACTGTAAACGCTTATATTCTAAATTGTTCTTGTCCAGCCATTTCTTAGTATATCTATTTTGAATTTCAGTTCCATCTTTTCTTGTTCTGAAATTCGTTGTTTCCCCTATTTTCCAAGTATCCCCTTCCTTTAGATATGTTTTGCCCACGGGCTTATCATTCCCCCATTCATACACATCATAATAACCATCCTTCGTTGCCACTAATTTGTATACTTCGGCAGTCAACCCTAGAACATCATTCCAACAGTTTACGTCCGACACGTATGCGTACAACGTAGGATTGCCACCTGCCAACCCTATCGGGTCTTGACTGATGTAACTTCCCCCATTCGGGTCGTAATACCTGAACCTGTTATAATACAATCCTGTTTCCGCATCTTCATACTGACCTTGGTACTTGAATGGAATGAACGCAGACGGGCGTTTCCGCTGTCGCCCGTAGATGTCCAGCTCCTGTTCCCACACCTTGTCGCCCTGCTTGTCGTAGGCTTGCATGGGCGTGCCGAGGTAGTCGGACACGATGGAGAAGCACTCGCCGTTGGCAACCAGCTTGGCGGCAGGCACGAACGTGTCTTGCTCGAAGAGCCAGGTCACTACGTTTTCTTCCGCCCACTCGTGCAGCGGCACGTTGCCGTCCCAAACGAAGTGGGTGGTGGTTCCTGCAAAGGATTTTCGGATGCGGCGACCAAGGGCATCGTATGCGAACGACACCTCCTTGCCGTCGGGGCGGACAACGCGGGCGAGCATGCCGTCGCTTTGCCAATCGTAACGCCAGCCCGTGTCAAAGGCGCGGAAACGGATGCCAAGCTCGGTTTCGAGCCGCTCCTTATTAATGGGGGCGATGATGCCGCCGCCCCACGCCATTTCCTTGAACTCCTTGAATACGAGGTTGCCCTCACAGTCGTAGTGGTAGAAATGTTCTCGGTCTTCGGCAAGCCGTCCGCTGGCGTCATACTTGCGGTCGTCCTTCTCACGCATTTCGAAGAGGTTGCCCATGCGGTCGGGCACGCGGTAGAGGCGTTCCACCTCGCCGCCGCGTTCGTACTCGGCCGAGATGAGGTTGTCGAACTCGTCGTAGTCGTACCGAGCCACACGGCCCGAAATCTCGTCGCGCGCCACCAGCAGGCGGTTGCCCATGTCCCACGTGTAGCGGCGGCGGAACTGCTCCACGTTGCGCGCACCGTCCAGATCGTGGTCCGTCTACCATCTGCTAGAAGTCAGTGTGAAAGTTTCCTCGATAGCCAACCAAAAGACAGAGGCTTGCACTTAGTCATGTAGACAATCATGATTCTATCCAATCGATGTAAATCGTTTATTCTTTAGGAATAAGGATTGGATTGTCATTCACTTCGTTGACAGAAATTCCTTGAGGAACAAACATAGCTCGGTTGTGAATCATAAAATTACCCTGTTTACCATCATAGTTGAGAATGGCATCAGGAAGAGCGATTAAATTATTCTGTGGCTTAGCTGAAATTTCTCTTGTCCCGTCAGGCAAAATATAATACCAGCAAACCTTTTGGCCTAATTTCTTTAGAATATTGTATACCTTATTTTTCCATTCTTTTTCTTCTTTGTCGTCTGTTTCATATGAATCTGCTATTCTTCCATGTTGTAAACAACCTTCTACATTTGTATCAGGTGTAGAACGTAAAAATTGCATTTGAGCCCGTCCCAATTGGAAAAAGTGATAATATCCGTTACGTATCTTATAACACTTACTCAATTCTTCTTTACTAATCAAGTCAAGGTTAACTATTGAGAAGAACTCACTGTTCAACTCTGTAACATCGCTAACCAAGCGCCCATTTACACATGCTTCAAAAGAGGGCTTTACATCTAAGAAGTATATGTTGGGGTTACAAGCTCTCAATGTCTTACAAAACATTTTTTCGTCTTTTGTTGTCATAAACAACTGGCAATCTCTCATTCTTTCCATTGCTAATATTCTTTTAATGGCTAGACGTCTTCGCTTTGTTCATACTTAAATCACCGGGATCGTCTCCCTTGCCTATGGCTATTACAACAGTATCTGGGGCATCTGCTTTTATTCTATTAAGATTAGTGAATTCCCTATTTGACATTCCATTGAAACTTCCCTTATCCACAGTATTAATGTGGACTATCTTGCCATCTGCTGTTTTGAACGTTAAGTCTGTATAAGAACCACCTTTGGTGCTACCTGGAATAGGTTTACTTGGCCTAATATAAACTTCTTTCATTTGGTTCCCAGCATCATCTAAGCCGCCACCTATATGGGTTGCACCGGGATTATCTGACATGAATTTGTCTTTAACCACTTCAATGTGATCTCTCGTTGCCTGATTTCCTCTTCTGCTTAATCCAAAAGGATCTATCAAATTATTTGAGTTTGACACATACATGTATAGGATTAGGCTTCCACCAGCCAATCCTATCGGGTCTTGGCTGATATAACTCCCCGCATTCGGGTCGTAATACCTAAACCTATTGTAATACAATCCAGTCTCTGCATCCTCATACTGCCCTTGGTACTTGAATGGAATGAACGCGGATGAGCGTTTTCTTTGTCGTCCGTAGATGTCCAGCTCCTGCTCCCACACCTTGTTGCCCTTCTTGTCGTAGGCCTGCATGGGCGTGTCGAGATAGTCGGAGATGATGGAGAAACACTCGCCGTTGGCAACAAGCTTGGCGGCAGGCACGAACGTGTCTTGGTCTCTTCCATCTATTCGTGCTGCGAACGCTACTGCAGGGAAGTCGTTATAGTTATAGTCTTCTATAACCATCTTCCAATATCTAAACTGTTATAAAAAAAATCCAATTGTGCCTTCATCATTTTTGTATCCCCTAGAATATTTTCTAACGCCTTACCATATTTTTGTACGTCGTCAGCATTACCAATATAATTCGTTAAAACACGAATACCGTTTACATAGACTTCCTCCTTGTCTTGATTTGAAAGCATAGAATCATTCGAAACAGATGCTATAACTTTTATGATATCATCTTTCAGCTTATCATATTTTGTTAAGCAAAGTTTAGCTTCTTCTATGGTGTTACAAGGAGTACTATCTAAAGTAGATAAAGATTTCTTTATTTTACATAGTTGTTTTATATAATCCATAATATAATTTAAAGATGTTTCTTTACAACAGTATATGCTTCTTTTGGTATTTCCCCATCAATAAGGACCTCAGCATCCTTTGTCGCATATCCAAAAGCTTTTCCTTGTAAGGGTTTTCCTGTCTGTGGATCAATCCCATTAGAAATATCTATAATTTTCTTTGGTTCAATTTTATCTGTATTGATAGCAATAATGGTGGATTTGTTGGATTTTGCATAGAACTCAGCTCTGTCCATCTCCTTTGTCGTAGATATATATTGCGTGTTTAATTTACCATTTTCCACATGCTCTTGAATGCTATAGTTTGCATTAGCATCCTTGGGCTGAATACTAGTACCTGTATTAACAGATGATTCTTGTATAGGATTAACTGCTCTATAAACAACAATTAAACCATAAAAATCTACAATTGCATTAGGATCTTTTACATATCCATACAACGTTGGATTGCCACCCATTAGCCCAATTGGGTCTTGGCTGATGTATGCTCCAGTCCTTGGGTCGTAGTAGCGGAACCTATTATAATAAAGTCCCGTCTCCTTATCCGCATATTGTCCCTGGTACTTGAACGGTATGAACGAAGAGGGGCGTTTCCGCTGTCGTCCGTAGATGTCAAGCTCCTGCTCCCATACCTTGTTGCCGTTATTGTCAAATGCCTGCAGGGGAGTGCCGAGGTAATCAGATACGATGGAGAAGCTCTCGCCGTTGGCAGCGAGCTTGGCAGCTGGAATAAACGTGTTCTGCTCAAATAGCCAGGTGGTGACATCTGCCTTTCCGGCATCAGCTGCAACTTCCTGCCACTCGTGCAGCGGAACGTTGCCGTCCCAAACGAACTGCGTGGTCGTTCCTGCAAAAGATTTTCGGATGCGGCGGCCGAGGGCGTCGTAGGCGAACGACACTTCCTTGCCGTCGGGGCGGACAACGCGGGCGAGTATGCCGTCGCTTTGCCAGTCGTAACGCCAGCCCGTGCCGAAGGCGCGGAAACGGATGCCCAGTTCGGTTTCGAGCCGCTCCTTATTAATAGGGGCGACAATGCCGCCGTGCAACACCATTTCCTTGAACTCCTTGAATACGAGGTTGCCCTCGCAGTCGTAGTGGTAGAAATGTTCGCGGTCTTCGGCCAACCGGCCACCGGCATCGTAGCGGCGGTCGTCCCTCTCGCGCGTTTCGAAGAGGTTGCCCATGCGGTCGGACACGCGGTATAGGCGTTCCACCTCGCCGCCGCGTTCGTACTCGGCCGAGATGAGGTTATCGACCTCGTCGTAGTCGTACCGAGCCACGCGGCCCGAAATCTCGTCGCGCGCCACCAGCAGGCGGTTGCCCATGCTCCACGTATCACATACTCTTTCATTCAAAACACATTTGCGGTTCCGCTACACAATGCATATTTTGATGCCTGCTTTGGTACACATTTGTTTTACTCGTTTAAGAATATAGTCTTTTTCCTTTCTTGAAATATGTGAATCAAACCTCTTCTTATACCTAATATATCCTTTTCCTATTCCTGTCTTATCATCAAATTTTTCAAAATATTCGATGTTGTCTAAAGACTTCTCTTTTTTATAATCTTGATACAATTTGATATAAGATGAATATATGACAAAGTCGCACTCATCTGAAGATACCATTTCTGAATCAATATAGTAAGAAATTCCCGTAGAGGTTACATACTCAATACCTCCACGTCTTAATAGTGCCAAGAACTCTCCATTTTCTCCCCTTACCGTGTACTTTTCTTTATCCATAGCCTATTAATGA
>FLSH01021975.1_pt1 | contig 11401 bp, 9 predicted proteins | sample 1550441 | NCBI WGS metagenome assembly FLSH01 (sample SAMEA4031756, study PRJEB14383) | metagenome | biome: human; feature: oral; material: saliva | place: Philippines | collected 2014 | reverse complement strand
CGGAGCAGGCGCCCATCCGCGGCGAAAGTGCTCATGCGGAGCGGGGCTCTATCCCCGATATCTCCCCATCCGCGGAGCAGGCGCCCATCCGCGGCGAAAGTGCTCATGCGGAGCGGGGGCTCCGTCCTCAAGGCGCCCCAGCGCCGCAGAGGGGGCACTCCCCCGCGAGCGTGAGCGCGAAGCCGCTTGATATACCCCAACCCCGCGCATCCTGAGCACGAAGCCGCCTGGTACTTCCCCCGCGCGTCCTAATGCACCCGTGGGATAATCGCCCTATGAGTTTTTCTGAGTTCACGCGCGCACCCGAGGTTTCTGCGGAGTTTGCGGGCCGGGTGCGCGGCCTGTTGTATGCGTCTGCGCTGGGTGACGCGCTGGGCTATCCCCTTGAGCTGCTGTCGGCGGAGCAGATCGCGGAGCGCAACCCGAAGCCCTGGGAGGCCGCGTACGGCGAGCTGCTGATCAGCGATGATACGCAGCTGACCTGCTACACCCTAGACGGCCTGACGGAGGTTCTGGAGTGGAATAACGAGGGCGCGGCGGCGGATGAGTTGGCGTGCCTGTGGCTGGCGTATTTGCGGTGGTTCCGCGGTATTGGCGAGGCTCTGCCGGAGACCGCCCCGTTTTCTTTGGATCGTGAAATTGACGGGTCGAACGAGTTGACGGCTCGTCGCGGTCCGGGTGCGGCGACGTTGCGGGCGTTGGGTACCGGTGAGATGCAGCTGGTGTCGAAGTCGGTGAACCCTGATGCTCTGGGTAGCGGCGCGCTGGTGCGTTCGGCGGCTCTGGGGCTGTTGCCGGTGGCTCAGGAGCGCACGGTGGTCATGTTGGCGGTGCGCGGTGCGGCATTGACGCACGGCCACCCGGAGGCTTTAGTGTCAGCGGCGGCGTACGCGCTGCTCATCCGCGATTTGTTGGCATCCCCGTCCGGCTCGTTTGACGCGTTGCTGGAGGCGGCGCGTCGTGTGGTGTCGTGGTGCGGTTCGGTTGCCGGGGATGATGCGATTCCGGGTGATGGTTCCCGCACCGTGGAGGCGCTGAACCGTGCCTTCGAGCTTTTGGAGCGCGGTGTGGTGCCGGGGCCGCAGGCGGTGGCTGAGCATTTTGGTACGGGGTGGACCGCCCCGGAGCTGCTGGGCACGGCGCTGTGGTGCGCGGCGGATGCGCTGAGGAATCTGTCCGCCGATGCTGATGATGCGACGGTGCGTGGCACCCTGTTTGAGGGGCTGTGCCGCGCGGTGTCGGTGGATTCTGATTCGGATTCGGTGGGAGCGATGGTCGGTATGCTGTGGGCGGCGGCCGGTCTGCCGGTGGGTTCGGAACCTGCGGGTGATGTCTGGGCACAGGCGCTGGGTCGTGTGCGGGGCTTGGATCAGGTGGAGGCGGTTGCGGAACGCTATCTGCGCCAGTTGGGCCTGTAGTAGCGCTGCACCTCGACGGCATAGCGGCGATGCGGAGCGGGGGCTCCGTCCTCGAAGCGCCCCCAGGCGCTGAAGAGGGGGCACTCCCCCGCGAGCATCGTCCGCGTGCCGGTCGTGCGGAACTGTGCCGCAAGCATTGTCCGCAGAGCCAACCTGACATACTCAGCCTCTGTGAAACTGAACTTTGACGGCGTAGCGGACATGCGTAGCGGGGGCTCCGTCCTCGAAGCGCCCCCAGGCGCTGAAGAGGGGGCACTCCCCCGCGAGCATCGTCCGCGTGCCGGTCGTGCGGAACTGTGCCGCAAGCATTGTCCGCAGAGCCAACCTGACATACTCAGCCTCTGTGAAACTGAACTTTGACGGCGTAGCGGACATGCGTAGCGGGGGCTCCGTCCTCGAAGCGCCCCCAGGCGCTGAAGAGGGGGCACTCCCCCGCGAGCATTGTCCACAAGCCGTCTCACGAACCCTACCTGCGCAAACCTATAAGGGTACAGAAAAGGCTCTCCGGTATTTCGGAGAGCCTTTTCTGTATGTGCTAGATCTAGCGAAACTGAACCTAGACGGCATAGCGGCGATGCGGAGCGGGGGCTCCGTCCTCAAGGCGCTCAGCGCCGCAGAGGGGGCACTCCCCCGCGAGCATCGTCCGCGTGCCGGTCGTGCGGAACTGTGCCGCGAGCATTGTCCGCAAGCCGGTCGTGCAGAACTTACGCGAGCATCGTCCGCGTGCCGGGCAGCAGACCAGCTGCACGAGCATCCGCCAGCACGTTAGAACCGCTAGATATGAACTTTTAGTCCAGGTAATCGCGCAGAACCTGCGAACGCGACGGGTGACGGAGCTTAGACATGGTCTTCGACTCGATCTGGCGGATTCGTTCGCGGGTCACGCCGTAGACCTTACCAATCTCGTCGAGGGTCTTGGGCTGACCGTCGGTCATGCCGAAGCGCATGGCGACGACACCGGCTTCACGCTCGGAGAGGGTGTCGAGGACGGAGTGGAGCTGCTCCTGCAGAAGGGTGAAGGACACCGCGTCTGCGGGGACGACTGCTTCGGAGTCTTCGATGAGGTCACCGAATTCGGAGTCGCCGTCTTCGCCGAGGGGGGTGTGCAGGGAGATGGGCTCGCGGCCGTACTTCTGAACCTCGATGACCTTTTCGGGGGTCATGTCGAGTTCCTTACCGAGCTCCTCGGGGGTGGGTTCGCGACCGAGGTCCTGAAGCATCTGGCGCTGCACGCGGGCGAGCTTGTTGATGACCTCGACCATGTGCACGGGGATGCGGATGGTGCGGGCCTGGTCTGCCATGGCGCGGGTGATGGCCTGGCGGATCCACCAGGTTGCGTAGGTGGAGAACTTGAAGCCCTTCGAGTAGTCGAACTTCTCGACGGCGCGGATGAGGCCGAGGTTACCTTCCTGGATGAGGTCGAGGAAGAGCATGCCGCGGCCGGTGTAGCGCTTGGCGAGGGAGACGACGAGTCGCAGGTTGGCTTCGAGCAGGTGGTTCTTGGCTCGCTTGCCGTCGTGGACGACCCAGCGCATGGCCTTCTTGAGGTCCTTGTCCATGTCGGGGTTTTCGGCGAGCTTGTGTTCTGCGTAGAGGCCGGCCTCGATGCGCATGGCGAGGTCGACTTCCTGCTGTGCGTTGAGCAGGGAGACCTTACCAATCTGCTTGAGGTAGTCCTTGACGGGGTCGGCGGTTGCGCCGGGGGTGACGACGCGCTGAGCGGGGGCATCGTCGTCGTCGCTGGCGGTGAGAACAAAGCCGGAGCCCTTGGCTGCTACAGCCTCGGCGGCCTTCTTTTCTTCCTTCTTGGCGACGGTGGCTTCGTCTTCTTCAGGCTCTTCGTCGGCGTCGGTGGTTTCGAGATCGTCGTCGAGTTCGAGGTCGAAGTCGTCGTCGGTCTTCTTGCGTCGTCCGCCGGTTTTGCGCTTGGTGGTTGCCTTAGCGGTGGTCTTGCGGGTGCGCTTGGGCTTTTCCGCGGTGGTTGCGGTGGCAGTATCTTCTGCGGTGGTTTCCTTGGCTGCCTCGGAGGTGGTCTTGGCTGCCTTAGTAGCCTTAGTAGTCTTGGTTGCCTTGGTGGCGCGGGTGGTCTTGGCGGCGGTTTCTTCGGTTGCGTCGCCGGTTGCAGTCTTCTTGCTGGGTGCAGGTGCCACTAGTACCCTTTCTGGCTTGTGTTGGGGTGCTTTGTCTGCAAAACACCTAAGACCCTGTCAAGTCTGTGCTGGCGTCCTCTTTGGTGTGTTTGCGACTCTGAACCGGTTAACGCTGCGGGACGGGTTTTTATTCCGCTCGCGTTGGTCGTTTACGTGGTGCCGCGGCTCGTTGTACTGAGCTGTTTGAGGGCGCGCTATAGCGCATCGACTGTACGGGGTCAATACATAAGTATTGCAGATTTTCGGGGGCTTTCAACTTGACTGGCCGTAGGTCGGGGTGTTTTTGCGGGGCTTGAGGGTGCTGATGGTGGTCCCTTCGGTAAGCGCGTCGGTATTTGCACGCCGAGCGGTGAGCCAGGCGGGGCAGGTTCCGGTGGCGAGTCGCGCATCGATGATGTTGGGGCTGAGGCGGAGGTCGTGGAGCTGTGCTTCGTGGCGCAACAGGTTGGCGTAGGTGCTGTGTCCCTTGAGCCAGTTGCTCCAGGATTGAAGGGTGCGTAGGGCGCTGTACTCCGCGGTGTTGGAGCCCGGAACGAGAAGGCTGGAGAGAAGCTCGAGGGCGTTGAGACGGCGGTAGTCGGGTGCCTCGACGTCGGCAGACCCGGCGAGCGCGGCGCGGTAGTGGTTGAGGGCCGCGAGGCGGCGGGGTTCGCTCATATAGGTGCTGTTGTTGAGCTGTTGGATGATGTGTTGGTCGCGGTTTTCTTCATCGGTTGCGGGTGCTTCCCCGTCCGTTTCTGCGGCGTAGGGAGAAACCCGACCGCCTCTGTACTCGTGGAGGGTTTCTTCGTGAAGCAGGGAGCTTTCGGCGAGGTCGATTCCGTCGAGCTCGGTGAAGGTCCAGCGCTCGAGATCGGCGGCTTGGATGGTGCGATGGGTTCGGCGAATCCAGTCTTGCCACTGATTGCACTTGGCGGGGACGGTGCGCACGGCGGGCCCCTCGCCTGCCAAGGCGGCGGTGAAACTGCGAGGCATCCGGGCCTTTCGGGTGATGCGCGTGCCGTAATGGGGCGGTTCGATGGGCTCTTCGCGAGGCTCACCGAGGGGTGCGGCGCCGCCGAGGGCATAGTAAATGTAATCGGTGGTGTACCGCTGGATGGCGAGTACCTGCTGGGTTCGGTCGAGGCCGTACCCGGCGAGGTACGCCAGGGTCTCCGGGCTGAGAATTTCGAGGGTGCTGTGCTCCTCGAAGGCGTTGGTGAGGGTGCTGGGCTGCAGGGATGCACGCAGGTGCCCAGCGACCTCGGCGGGGATGAGCTCGCGGAGGGTGTCGCCGATGGTGCGTTCGCTGAGCTCGGGCGGGGTGTTCAGGTAGGGTTCGACAGCGCTGATGGCGGTCTCCCAGTAGCAGAGGTCAAGCTGGGCCTGGCGGTAGGCTCGGCCGGTGGTGGTGACCGGGACGCGTTGAGCGCGGGTTGCGCTCCAGAGCTCGGTGGCGGATTCCCAGTCATCGCGGGCAGAGGGGTTGTTGGTCGTGTCGGTATCCCAGGGGCTCCGGGCGAAGTTGCCGGTTGCGTCGGGCGCGATGCTGTCGCCGAGACTGGTTCGCCATGCCTGGTAGCGGCTGGCGTGAAGGTCTTCGATGGGTCCGAGAAGGGTGAGTGCTTCCATGCGGTCGTTGAGAGCCCACACGGTGGCGGCGCCGGCGTAGATGATGTCTTCGCAGCGTCGTTCGCCGACGATGCGCGGGTCGAAGAGCATGTGTGCCCAGGAGCTGATGCGGCTCTGCGCGGTGATGTCTGCGCCGACTTCGTGCAGGGTCGCGGCGGTTCGGGTGGCTGGGTCGAGTTGGCGTTGGCGTACGGCGTTATCGCCATCGACGATGATGGCGTAGAAGCGGTTGAGGGGCGCCCCGTCGTATTCGGCGGGAATCATGGTGAAGAGGCCGGTGAGGTACACGGCGCGGTGGCTTTCGGGGAGCGGTTCTTCAGGCAGGTTGACGCGCAGGCTGGGGCCGAGGACGGAGTTGTGGGCGGTGAGGATGATGAGGGAGCGTTCGGGCCAGTAGCCGTTGTGGTGGAGGGCGTGGCTGAGAACGTCGTACTCGGTGGAGATTGAGGGAGGCGCGGGGCTCGGGGTGCCGTTCGGAAGACTATCCGTCCGGACGGCTGCGCTCTGGAGGCCATCTCGGGTGTTAGGGTTCTGGGGGCTGGGCTTCTGGGTCTTGCGGTGCTTGTTCATGGTTCCACAATGTCAGGTGCGCCGCCTTGGCATCCGTTAAAGAAAAAATCTGTGGATATCTCCTCTGTAAAGAGAAGAAAATCCACAGATTTATTCGTTTTGTTCGGTTTTTCGGGTACTGCACCGCGGCGGTTCCGTCACATTCGGTCACGAACGCCCCGCTGTACGGTCGGTTGGAGGGCCGCAGATGCAGGTGAGTCTCCCCTCCTCCCGGCGCCACGCCTCGACGAATCGGTTAGCGTCTGCCTAGCGTTCCCCTAGTGCTCGTCCAGGAAGCGTTCGAAGAGGGCACCAATCTCGTCGCGGCTCGGAATGTTGTTGGCGTCCCGTCGCGAAAGCGGAATGGCGATATCCGAGGTGCGGTAGTTCTCGTCGTAGTTCTCTTCCATGGTCGTGATCATGCGCCCAATTTCGGGGTTCTGCTTGACCTGGTCGTTAATCTGCCCGTGCACGTGGCGGGCGGCCTCGCGCAAATCGTCGGTGGGTAGCGAGAGATGCGCGGCCATGCCCACGTGCTCGAGGGCGGTGAGGGTGCCCTGCGGCAGGTCGGCCTCGGAGATGTACTGCGGAATATTCACGCCGAATCCCACGGTGTCGTAGCCGTTGTCGGTAAAGAGTACCTCGAGCAGGTTGGTGATGGTCGCGTGCATATCCGCGGTAGGCTTCCACGGCGAGATGCCGCGAATCAGGTCCTTGCGGGAACCGTGCGCGGTGACGGGGAAGGGCCGGGTGTGCGGCACGGGCATGGGGTAGGCCGAAACCAGCACGATGAGCGAAGGCTGCAGGCGTCGCACAATGCCGAGCAGAGCCTTCTGAAAACGCTGCCACTGCAGGTCCGGTTCGGCGCCGGTGAGCAGCAGGAAGGGCTGATCGAGGCTATCCTCGACGGCGTAGAGCTTGAGCTGCGGGTACTGCGGGTTCTCGAAGTGGTCCTTCTCGTAGTGCACGAAGGGGCGGCGGGCGCGGTAGTTGTGCAGCTGGTCGCTGTCGAACTCGACGATTTCAATGTTCTTCAGCTCGCTGAGGAGCACCTGCCCGAGCTGTCCGGCGGTGGATCCGGCGTCCTGCGGGCTGGAGAGGGCGATGACGAGGGTCAGCCCGTGCATCCGCGGATCGTCGAGGATTTTAATGTTAGCTAAGTAGAGATCTTCGGGATTGAGCATGACAGCCTCCTCACTATGAATCCGTTCGGCCCGCCACACCGTGTTTCGTCGCGGGGCTGGCCGACGCGCCTTTCTGTCAACAGACGCTTTCCGTAGTCTTTCATTCTATGCCAAGAAGATTGTGTTGGCTTCTATCTCGGCGTTTTCTCGCGGCGGGTGAACGGTCTGCCCTGCATGAGCCGAAATGCTGGGGACCCCCGCGGACGGCTTGCGAGCGTACGCGCCGCTCCCCCGCCCCATCCGGTAGAGTAGAAACGGGTAGTCCGCGTACTTTTGCGCGGCGCATCCCGCCTCTACGGGCACCGTTTCGCACGGTTCGCCAGCTTCGGGTGGGATGGTTTCAAGAAGACATACGCAAAGGAGTAACGATGTCTCTTTCCCTGTCGATTCACAGCACCGACCTTGAGGCGCTGGAGGCCGACGTTCTGGTCCTGGGTGTTCTGAAGGGTTCCGAGGGCCCGTACCTGGCCCCGAACTCGCTGTCTGAGGATTCCGCCGAGGGTATCAACGAACTGCTGGAGGCGCTGGGTGCCTCGGGCGCCCCCGATCAGCTGCTGCGTCTGCCGGGTCTTGAGGATTCGGGTGCCGGCATTGTGGCTCTGGCTGGTCTGGGTTCCGATCAGGCTACCGGTCAGGAGCGTCTGGATGCCCTGCGCTATGCCGCTGGTTCGGCAAGCCGTCAGCTGGCCGGTTCCGCCGAGGAGATTGCCTTCGATTTCGGCCTGTCCTCCGTGGATGAGATTGAGGCCGTCGCGCACGGCGCCGTGCTGGGCAACTTCATCGAGGAGGGTATGCGCGGCAAGACCCAGGATTCGATTAAGGAAGAGATTGAGTCCGTCCTGATTATTTCCTCGATTGATCCCGACGAGGCGGAGCCCGCACTGGTGCAGGCCCTGGTCCTGGGTGAGACCACCAAAGACGCACGCCGTCTGGTGAACCTGCCCCCGTCGCACCTGTACCCCGAGACCTTCGGTGAGTTTGCGGCTGAGCTGGCCGAGGATTACGCAAACGTTGAGATTGAGCTCTTCCACTACGACCGCCTGGTCGAGGAGGGCTTCGGCGGTATTGCCGGCGTTGGCCAGGGTTCTCCCCGCAAGCCTGTTCTTGCCGTGGTGAAGTACGTCCCCGAGAACCCGAAGGCTCACGTGGCTCTGGTGGGTAAGGGTATCACCTTTGACTCCGGCGGTAACTCGCTGAAGCCCGCCGCTTCGATGATGACCATGAAGTGCGATATGGCCGGTGCCGCAGCCGTGCTGAACGCCGTGGTGGCCTCCGCTGAGCTGGAGGTTCCGGTGGCCGTGACCGGTTACCTGTGCCTGGCCGAGAACATGCCCGGCGGCCACGCCCTGCGCCCCGAGGATGTCATCACCATGCGCGACGGTCGTACCGTTGAGGTGCTGAACACCGATGCCGAGGGTCGCCTGGTTATGGCGGACGGTATCGCGCTGGCTTCCGAGGCTAAGCCGGACGTCATTCTGGACATCGCCACCCTGACCGGTGCCGCTATGGCCGCCCTGGGCCTGCGCACCGCGGCTCTGCTGGGTGACGAGGAGATTCGCGAGCGCGTGCAGGCTGCCGGCGCATCCGCCGGTGAAGCTTACTGGCCCATGCCGCTGGAGTCTTACCTGCGCAAGAGCCTGGACTCGCAGGTTGCCGATATTAAGAACATCGGTTCGCGTTTCGGCGGTGCCCTGACCGCGGGCCTGTTCCTGAAGGAGTTCGTGGGCGAAGGTATTCCGTGGGCACACCTGGACATCGCGGGCCCCGCGTTCAACGAGGAGGCACCCTACGGTTACACCCCGAAGGAGGGTACCGGCTTCGGTATCGCAACCCTGGTGAACTTCATCCAGTCCTACGCCAAGTAGAGGGTTCGGCGGCGCCGGGACTCTTGCGGAGGGCTTCCTTTCTGCAGGGTTTCCGCTGATTACTGAACGGTTATATAGGGATGCGCGAGGCGCTTCGGCCGAACAGACCGGGGCGCCTCGCGCGTTGCGTTGAGGTCATTTCCGCCTTTTCTCGGTTCGTCGGGGAGGGAGCTTTTCTTCTCCCGTCGGGGCCTTTCAGCATCCCCGTGCGAGAACGGCCGGACGGGGTGTCCAGCATGCTATACGCCTCGAATTTTTTGGCCTCTTTGCGGGATTATTTGGCTAAAAACCGCCCTGAGTGAACTTAAAGGGGCGGTATCGGGGGTATTGTTGTATTAAGTGTTTTTCTGCGTACGCGGATGGGCGCGCGTCTTTTTGATACGGGCCTGCTGTGTGTGCCGGGGAACCTACCAATAAGGTAAGAACTCATTGCACGGGGTCGTACCCCACCAACTATGCAAGGGAGCAATATCGTGGCTCAAGAATTCGATATCCTCATCCTCGGCGGCGGTTCCGCTGGTTACTCTGCAGCTATTCGCGCACGCCAGCTGGGCTTCACCGTCGGTCTGATTGAGAAGGAAAAGGTCGGCGGCACCTGCCTGCACACCGGCTGCATCCCCACCAAGGCCTACCTGCACGCAGCTGAGCTGGCCGAGGACGCACGCGAGGCATCCAAGGTCGGTGTCAACGCTGTTCTGCAGTCCATCGAGATGGGCAAGGTGCGCGACTACAAGGACGGCATCGTTTCCGGTAAGTTCAAGGGTCTCGCTGGCCTGCTGAAGATGAAGGGCATCGAGATTATTGCCGGCGAGGGCAAGCTCACCGCTCAGGACACCATCACCGTTAACGGTGTGGAGTACAAGGGCAAGAACATCATCCTGGCTTCCGGTTCGGTCTCCAAGACCTTCGGTCTGCCCATTGAGGGCCGCATCCTGACCTCCACCGAGGCTCTGGAGATGGACTACCTGCCCAAGAGCGCTATCGTGCTCGGCGGCGGCGTGATTGGTTGCGAGTTCGCATCCATGTGGAACGCTATGGGCGTGGACGTCACCATCATTGAGGGTCTGCCCCACCTGGTCCCGAACGAGGACCCCGCAATCATCAAGGTCCTGGAGCGTGCCTTCAAGAAGCGCGGCATCAAGTTCAACACCGGCACCTTCTTCGAGAAGGTCGAGCAGGACGCTAACGGCGCTAAGGTCACCCTGGCAGACGGCAAGGTCTTCGAGGCTGACATCGTTCTGGTCGCTGTTGGTCGTGGCCCGAACACCGCAAACATGGGCTACGAGGAGCAGGGCATCCCCATGGATCGCGGCTTCGTCCTGGCTAACGAGCGCCTGCACACCGGCGTGGGCAACATCTACGCAGTGGGCGACATCGTCCCCGGCGTTCAGCTGGCTCACCGCGGTTACCAGCAGGGCATCTTCGTTGCCGAGGAAATCGCTGGCCTGAACCCCACCGTTGTTGAAGACATCAACATCCCCAAGGTCACCTTCTGCGATCCCGAGATTGCATCCGTCGGTTACTCCGAGCCCAAGGCTAAGGAGAAGTTCGGCGCTGACAACGTTGAGACCGCTGAGTACAACCTGGCCGGTAACGGTAAGTCCGCTATCCTGGGCGCCACCGGTATCGTCAAGGTTGTTCGTCAGAAGGACGGCCCCATCGTTGGTGTTCACGCCATCGGTAAGCGCATGGGTGAGCAGATTGGTGAGGCTCAGATGTGGGTTGCTTGGGAAGCATTCCCCGAGGACGTCGCCAAGTTCATCCACGCACACCCGACTCAGAACGAGTCCCTGGGTGAGGTAGCAATGCTCCTGAACGGCACCCCGCTGCACAGCGCATAATCCAGGCGCACATATTTTTACTGGCTGATGTTTTTCGCGTCGGCTTAGTTACGACCTTTCAGGTCAAGGCGGTGACGGGCGTATCCGCTGAACAACGCCCCGCACCCGGATGCGTGCTCCCCGGTTCTGAACCGGGGGCGCGCGTCCGGGTTGCCGCCCCACATTTTTCTAGTTCAAGCATTCACCAAGGAGAACGGGAAAGATTATGTCCCACACCGTAGTACTGCCCGCACTGGGCGAGTCCGTGACCGAGGGTACCGTCACCCGCTGGCTCGTAGAGGTCGGCGACACCATTGAGGTTGACGCACCCCTGGTTGAGGTTTCCACCGACAAGGTTGACACCGAGGTTCCCTCCCCCGTAGCAGGCGTTGTCGAGCAGATTCTCGTCCCCGAGGACGAGGACGTCGAGGTCGGCGCTGCTCTGGCTATCATTGGCGACGGTTCCGGCGCTGCTGCTCCGGCTGCTCCCGCCGCTGCCGCTGCACCCGCAGCTCCCGCTCCGGCTGCTGAGGCTCCCGCAGCACCCGCTCCGGCTGCTCCCGCCGCTGGCTCCGCTTCCGGCACCGAGGTCCTGCTGCCCGCACTGGGCGAGTCCGTGACCGAGGGCACCGTGACCCGCTGGCTGAAGGAAGTTGGCGAGCAGGTTGAGGTTGACGAGCCCCTGGTTGAGGTTTCCACCGACAAGGTTGACACCGAGGTTCCCTCCCCCGTTGCAGGTACCCTGCTCGAGATCCGCATCCCCGAGGATGAGGACGCAGAGGTTGGCCAGGTTCTGGCTATCAT
>FLSH01449911.1_pt1 | contig 11421 bp, 10 predicted proteins | sample 1550441 | NCBI WGS metagenome assembly FLSH01 (sample SAMEA4031756, study PRJEB14383) | metagenome | biome: human; feature: oral; material: saliva | place: Philippines | collected 2014 | reverse complement strand
GATCTACCACGGCATGCGCCTGATCTCGAAGCTGCGCGGCACGAACCTGGAGGCGGCGTCGCCCGCGTCGGCGCCGTCGGGTTCGGAGCTGGAGGGCGAGGCGTATTCGAAGCGCCACCGCTCCCCTGCGCCGCAGGCTGACGCCTGATCTGACGCTTTCATTGACGAGGCCGGGGCTCGGCCATTCGCTCACCACACGATGGGAGCGTGGCTGGGCCCCGGCCTCGTCCGTCCCCATCATTTCGCACGTAATTCCCCGAGCGCGCCACGAACACTGTCAGCACAATGCCCGGAATTCCAACGTTTGCAGGCGCACCTACAAAGTGACCGGATGAGAATTACGTGCGAGATTTTAGAGAAGGGCACCAGCCGCGAGCGTGACGACGGTAAGAAGCGGCAGGAACCCCTGCTTGATCGCGGCGGAGCGCTTATTGGGGGACGTCACGAAGAGCAGGAGGGCGGCGGCGAGCATGGAGCCGACACCAAAAAGCACGAGGGTCAGGCCGACAGGGCGCGAGGCCAGGAAGTAGACGGTCATGCCCGCGAATGCCTCGATGGCGAGGAAGAGGTTGTAGAAGCCCTGATTGAAGGCCATTTCCTTGGTGGCCTCCGCGGATTCGCGATCCATGCCGAAGACGGACAGGGCGCGCGTGGTCCACGCGAAGGACTCGATGTAGAAGATGACAACATGGAGGGTGGCAGCCAGGAAGGCTGCGATCATTCCAAGGATCAGCATGAAGCCTCTTTCGTCGATAAGCCATGAGAGTGGGTACCAACCTACTCCTGCCAAGTGCAGATCAACCAAGATGCAGCGCAGCGATCACCACATGATCAACGAGTTTTCCCTCACAGATTGCGGCCATGACGAGCGCCTAGGATTCATCGCTCGCCCCGCCGCCGCGCAGCTCGTCGAGCAGGCCCGCGGTGATGATGCCGGAGGGCAGGGCAACGACGGCGACGCCCATGAGCGAGGAGATCATGGCGATGGTGCGCCCCACGTCGGAGGATGGGTAGAGGTCGCCGTAGCCGACGGTCGTCAGGGAGACGACCGCCCAGTACACGGCATCGAAGAAGGTGTTGAAGGTGTCCGGCTCGACGTTGAAAATGACGAGGGCGCTGACGAGGATGTAGCCGATCGCCAGGCAGAGGACGGCCAGCAGCGCCTCCCTTTGCTTCTCGAACACGGCGGCGATGGCGGAGGTGCTCTTCGAGTAGCGGATGAGCTTGAAGGCCCGCAGCGTGCGGAACAGGCGGAGGACTCGCAGCGTGCGCAGCGCGTCGTTGAGGGCGTTGAAGACGGGCAGGATCGACGCCAGGTCGATGATCGCCATCGGCGTGAAGGGGTAGATCAGGAACGACAACGCGCCTTTGCGTAGCTTCAGGTCCGCCGTCGCCCAGCGGGCCAGGTAGTCGACGATGAACACGAGGACGCACGCGTACTCGATCGTTTCGAGGATGGGGCTGGATCCTTTGAAGCACAGGGGAAGAAGGCTGGCGATGATGAGCACGGTCATGACGCGCCCGTACCACATTGCTGCTCTCCCATCGCCGTTGAGCAGAGAGTAGAGACGTTTTCGCACCGTTGACACTCCTCATTGATAGACGCCTGACGCGCCAAGAAAACTCACCCGCCACTGGAAACCGCCGCACACCAAGCGAGGGGCACGACGCTTGTCAGTCGCCGACACCACGCACTGTAGCACCGCGCCGAGGCCCGCCGACGACGCCCGCACGCGGTTCGAGAGCCGTTCGACAAGCACACAGCGGCGACCGATTTCGCGAAAGCATCAACGAGTCTCCCCTCACACTCGCTATACATATCAATTATTTCCACGTAATGTGTTGACCATGGCAACGGATGCATCATCGCTGTTTACGGCCCTCGTGAGCGCGGAACTACGCGCCTGGAACGCGGTCGAGTCCGCGCTCTGCGAGGCGAACAACCCACTGTCACTGGGCCGCTTCCTGGTCCTGCGCGCCGTGCGCGACACCCCGGCCTGCCGCATCCAGGAGGTGGCCGCGAGCCAGGGCATCACCCTCGGCGCGGCTTCACGCCTGGTCGACCGCCTGCACCGCGACGGCCTGTTTCATCGGACGCCGTGCGAGCACGACCGCCGCGCCACGATCCTGACGGTCACCGACACGGGCATGACCCACCTCGCCAGCGCCGAGGCCATCGTCACCGCCGAGCAGGAACGACTCCTCGCGCCCCTCTCTCCCAACCAGCGCGAGCGCCTCGCCCACGCGCTCGCCCTCATTGACGAGGCCGCGGACCCGACGCGCGCGGACGCGTCGGCACGCGGGAAGGGGCGCGCATGATCCGCTTCGACCACGTCTCGAAGACCTACCCGGGCGGAACGAAGGCCGTCGAAGACTTTTCCCTCACCGTCGAACGAGGCTCGACGACGGTCCTCCTAGGAACCTCGGGCTGCGGAAAGACGACGCTCATGCGCATGGTGAACGCGATGGTCACCCCGACCTCGGGCGCGGTCTTCGTGCGCGGCGCCAACGTCGCGGACGAGGACCCGGTGCGCCTGCGCCGCTCGATCGGCTACGTCCTGCAGGAAGGCGGCCTGTTCCCGCACCGCACGATCGCGGACAACATCGCGACCGTGCCGCGCCTGGAGGGCGCCGGCAAGAAGGAGTCCCGCGAGCGCGCCCTCGAGCTCCTGGAGCTGGTGGGCCTGGACACGCAGATGGCCGATCGCTACCCCTCCGAGTTGTCGGGCGGGCAGCGTCAGCGCGTGGGGGTCGCGCGGGCGCTGGCGAACCGCGCGGACATCCTGCTAATGGATGAGCCTTTCGGCGCGCTCGACCCGCTCGTGCGCGCGGATCTGCAGCGGGAACTGAAGGAGATTCAGCGCTCGCTGGGTACGACGATCCTGTTCGTGACGCACGACGTGGACGAGGCCTTCACCCTGGGCGACCAGGTCGCGGTCCTGTCCACGGGCGGACACATCGAGCAGGCGGGTCGCCCGCTCGATCTGCTCACTTCCCCGGCCTCTACCTTCGTCGCCGACTTCGTGGGGGCCTCGCGTGCGGCGCGCCCGGTGCGCCTGACGGGCTCCCACGGCCTGGTCGTGGACGAGGCGGGAACCCCGGTGGGCACGCTCACCCAGAGCACGCTCACGCACGGCACCCAGGGAGGGGACGAGGCCTCGGCCCCCTCGCCCGCGCGGCGCGGAGGCGCCGAGCCCGCAGGAGTGCGCCCATGACCTGGCTGTCCTCGAACCTTGCGCTGATCGGCGAGCTGACCGCGGAGCACCTGTGGATCGCCCTGCCGGCGATCGCGCTCTCGGTCGCGCTCTCGGTGCCGATCGCCCGCTGGGCGGCGTTCTCGCGCCGCGGCGGCTGGGCGCTGTCGGCCCTGTCGGCCCTGTACGCGGTGCCGTCGCTGCCTCTCCTGGTGGTGGTTCCGGTGATCATCGGGGTGGCGCTGCGCTCGAGCGCGAACATGATCGCGGTGCTCACCCTGTACGGCGTGGCCGTCCTGGTGCGCCAGGCGGCCGAGGGTTTCCGCGCGATCCCGGGCGCGACCCTGCGGGCGGCGAACGCGTGCGGCTACTCGCTGACGCGCCGCTTCGTGGAGGTCGAGCTGCCCCTGGCGACGCCGGTCATCATCGCGGGGACGCGCGTGGTGGCCACGTCCACGGTGTCGCTTGTGACGGTGGGCGCATTCATCGGGGTGCGCTCGCTGGGCACGCTGTTCACGGACGGTTTTCAGCGCGGCATCACCGCCGAGGTCGTGGCCGGCCTGGTCGCGACGGTGCTCCTGGCGCTCGCGGTGGACGCGGCCGTGCAGGGGATCGGCTGGGCGCTGACCCCGTGGGCGAGGAGGGGGACGGCGTGAATATTCTCTGGGAAGCCTTGAGGTGGCTTGCGACCCCGGCGAATTGGGTGGGCGAGTCGGGAATCCTCGCCCGGAGCGCCGAGCACCTAGGTTTAACCCTCCTCATCGTGGCGCTTGCGACGCTGGTCGCGCTGCCTGTGGGCACGTGGATCGGGCACACGGGCAGGGGCCGGTGGCTGGTGGGTGCGACGGGCGCGGCCCGGGCGGTGCCCACTTTGGGCGTGCTGACGCTCGCGGGCCTGTGGCTGGGCATCGGCCTGGCGGCTCCGACGCTGGCGCTTCTGGTGCTCGCGGTCCCGCCGCTGCTGTCGGCGACGTATTCGGGGATCGCCTCGACGCCGCGCGCGACGGTGGATGCCGCCCGCGCGATGGGGTTGACTGAGCGTCAGATTCTTGTGGGCGTCGAGGCGCTCCACGCGGCGGGCCTCGTCGCGGCGGGTGTGCGCTCGGCGACGCTGCAGGTGATCGCGACGACCACCCTGGCGGCTTACACGGCGAACTATGGCCTGGGCCGCTTCCTCTACGCGGGGTTGAAGACCCGCGACTACGCGCAGATGATCGGCGGCGCGATCGTCGTCGTCGCGCTCGCCCTTCTCGCGGATGCTGTGCTGGCGGCCGCGAGCCGCGCGATTCGCGCCCGCACTCACTCGCTCCCGGATACCGGGAAGAATTCACTCAAGGAGTCACTATGAAACGCTCGATGATTACGCTTGCGGCCGCCGCCGCGTCCGCCCTGGTGCTGGCCGCCTGCGGGTCGGCGCAGACCGTCGACGGGGGCACCACGGCCTCGTCGACGATTGTCGTGGGCTCGCAGGATTACTACTCGAACGAGATCATCGCCGAGGTCTACGCGCAGGCCCTGGAGGACGCCGGTTACACGGTGGATCGGCAGATGCGCATCGGCCAGCGCGAGGTCTACATGCCCGAGATCGAGGCCGGTTCGATCGACGTGTTCCCCGAGTACACGGGCAACCTGTTGCAATACCTGGATTCCGACGCGACCGCCCGTTCGACGGATGAGGTTTACGCGGCGCTGACCGGCGTCCTTCCGCAGGGGCTGCGCGCCCTCGACCAGGCGCCGGCAACCGACCAGGATTCCTACGTCGTGACCTCGGACTTCGCCGCGGAGCATTCGCTGACCTCGATCGGTGACCTGGCCGGCGCGGGGCCGCTGACCCTGGGCGGGAACTCGGAGCTTGAGACTCGCCCGTATGGCCCGGCCGGCCTGTCGCAGACCTACGGGGTGACGGTGGCCTTCACGCCGATCGAGGATTCGGGCGGCCCGCTCACGGTCAAGGCCTTGAGGGATGGGGATATCCAGCTGGCGAACATCTACTCCTCGGATCCGGCTCTGGCGGACGGCACTCTGACGGTCTTGGCGGATCCGCAGGGCCTGTTCCTGGCATCGCACGTCGTTCCCCTGGCCTCGGCCCGCGTGGACGATGCGGCGGCCGCCGTCATCAACCGCGTGAGCGCCGCGCTCGAGCCCGCGGATCTGGTGGAGATGAACCGCGCGTCCACGCAGGAGCAGCGGTCGGCGTCGCAGATCGCCCGGGAGTGGCTGGCCTCCAAGGGTTTGGTGTCCTGACGAGCACCGCTCGGGAACGAGGCCGGGGCTGGGGAGCGTGTTCGCGTTCCGCGCCCCGGCCTCGTAGCGTGTGATTATGGGCACAACTGCGCCGTTTTATGTGACCCACACCATCATTTGACCTACTTTTTACGTTTGTAACCAAAATGTAATGCGCACATGATGGACACGTCCGGATACTTCCACGCGTGACGGGCTACCCTCGAAGACATGACCACGGGCATAGCCCACCGGTCCCGTCCATCAACCAGGAGGTAGTAACCATGAACCTGAAGAAGGCATGGCTCGCCATTCCCGCGGCGGCTGCGCTCGCGCTGACCGCCTGCGCCGGTGGCGGCGGATCCGCCACCACCACCACCAACAACGGCATCGTCCTCAACGGCTCCGAGCCGCAGAACGCCCTGCTGCCCGGCCAGACCTCTGAGACCGGCGGCGGCCGCATCCTCAGCGCGATCTTCAGCCAGCTCGTCCGCTACGAGGCCGACGGCACGGCCGTCCTCGACGTCGCCGAGTCCATCGAGCCCAACGAAGACAACACCCTGTGGACCGTCAAGCTCCACCAGGACCGCAAGTTCTCCGACGGCACCCCCGTCAAGGCCGAGAACTTCACCCGCGCATGGAACCTCGTCACCTCCCAGAACCAGAAGCAGGCCTCCTTCTTCGACTCCTTCGAGGGCACCAATGAGGAAGGCGTCGGCGAGCTGACCGGCGTCCAGGTCGTCGACGACTACACCTTCACGATCAAGCTGAAGAACCCCGCCTACGACCTCATCACCCGCCTGGGCTACTCCGCCTACGCGCCGCTTCCCAACTCGACGCTGGACGACCCGGACAAGGGCGGCCAGGTGCCCGTCGGCAACGGCCCCTACAAGCTGGCCTCCGACGACGCTTGGGAGCACAACGTCAAGATCACCCTCGTCCCCAACGAGAACTACGTCGGCGACGAGAAGCCCCAGAACGAGGGCGTGACCTACGTCTTCTACAACTCGATGGATGCCGCCTACAACGACCTCAAGGCCGGTAACGTCGACGTCCTCGACGCCGTTCCCTCCTCCGCCATGGCCTCCTACCAGCAGACCTTCGCGGGCACCTCCGTCAACGAGCCCTACGCCGGCATCATGACGCTGACCATCCCGCAGTACCTCGACCACTTCAAGGGCGAGGAAGGCAAGCTGCGCCGCCAGGCCATCTCGATGGCCATCAACCGTGACGAGATCACCTCGACGATCTACGCCGGCGCGCGCACCCCGGCCAAGGACTTCACCGCCCCCACCCTCCCGGGCTACTCCGACTCCCTGCCCGGCTCCGACGTCCTGACCTACAACGAGACCAAGGCGAAGGAACTGTGGGCCCAGGCCGACGCCATCGCCCCGTGGGACGGCACCTTCGAGATCGCCTACAACTCCGACGGCGGCCACAAGGAATGGGTGGACGCTGCCGCCAACTCCATCAAGAACACGCTGAACATCGACGCCCAGGGCAAGGCAATCGTCGACTTCAAGACCATGCTCCAGCAGGAGGATGACCAGACCATCGGCGCGTCCTTCCGCTCCGGCTGGCAGGGCGACTACCCGTCGATCTACAACTTCCTGCAGCCCCTGTACGTGACCAAGGCCGCCTCGAACAAGGGTGAGTACTCCAACCCCGAGTTCGACGCCCTGATGACCAAGGCGGCGGGCGCCGCCAACGCCGACGAAGCCACGATGGCCATGCAGCAGGCCCAGGAGATCCTCCTGCAGGATCTGCCCGTGATCCCGCTGTGGTACTACAACGTCAACGGCGCTTGGTCCAAGAACGTGAGCAACGTGACCTTCGACTGGAGGGGCCAGCCCATGCTCTCCGAGATCACCAAGAACGCGAGCAAGTGAGTTCCTAGGAACTCTCCTCACCCGAGGGGGTGGGCGGCGCCAGCCGCCCACCCCCTCGGCGTACACCGACCTGACAAACACGATCAGACCGGCATATGTCACCTGCCCGCGCACCCGCACAGCGCCCACCCGGCGCCAGCCGCCCGCAATGTGGGCCACACTTTCGCCCACGAACAAGGGAAAAGCCCTGATCCTCCGGCCACATCACGGCCCCCACGCCTCATTTGCCCATTCTTTACCCTATGATGGGACATAAAGGCAGCCCCGCCCCCAGCGGGGCGCACGAACGGGAACGGCACCGCGCCCATCCCTCGACACGAATCTAAAGGATTGCCCATGCTCCGCTACATCGGACGGCGACTCCTCCAGACCATCCCGGTCTTCTTCGGAGCCACCTTTCTGATCTTCGCGATGGTCTACCTGATGCCAGGTGACCCCGTTGCCGCCCTCGGTGGCGACCGCGGCCTCACCGAGGCGGCCGCCGCTCAGATCCGCGCCGAATACCACCTCGACCAGCCCTTCTGGATGCAGTACCTGCTCTACCTCAAGGGTGTCTTCACCCTCGACTTCGGCAAGTCCTTCAACCAGCAGCCCGTCATCGACGTCATGGCGCGAGCCTTCCCCACCACGATCGCCCTGGCCATCTACGCCCTCTCCATCGAATCCATCTTCGGCATCACCCTGGGCGTCATCGCCGGCGTGCGCCGCGGCGGCTGGTTCGACTCGACGATCCTCGTATTCTCGCTCCTGCTGATCTCGGTGCCCACCTTCGTCCTGGGCTTCGTCCTCCAGTTCCTCCTCGGCTTCAAACTCGGGGTCCTCCCAGTCACAGCCAGCGCCTCGGTCAACATGGCATCACTGACCATGCCAGCCATGGTCCTCGGCGGCGTCTCCCTGGCATACGTCATCCGACTCACCCGCCAGTCCGTCTCCGAGAACGTCTCCGCCGACTACGTGCGCACCGCCCGCGCCAAGGGCCTGGCCAACAGCGCCGTCATGACGCGCCACATCCTGCGTAACTCCCTCATCCCCGTCGCCACCTTCCTCGGCGGCGACCTCGGCGCCCTCATGGGCGGCGCCATCATCACCGAGGGCATCTTCAACATCAACGGCGTCGGCGGCACGCTCTGGCAGGCCATCCGTCTGGGTGAAGCCCCCACCGTCGTCTCCATCACGACCGTGCTCGTCCTGGTGTACATCCTGGCCAACCTCATCGTTGACCTCCTCTACGCCGTGCTCGACCCGAGGATCCGCTATGAGTGATTTCATCCCCTCCGCCAACATTTCCCGCACCCGCGCGGGACAGGACCACTACGTCTCCGAGATCGACGAGACCGGCCTCGGCGCCGTCGACGCGGTCCCCGACGAGGGCGCCCCCTCCTCCATGTGGGGCGAGGCCTGGAAGCGCCTTCGCTGCCGCCCGATCTTCTGGTTCGCCGCCACGATCATCTTCTTCGCGGTCATGATCTCGGTGTTCCCCTGGCTCTTCACCAGCCAGGACCCGCGCTACTGCGTGCTCTCCAACTCCCTCGGCGCCCCCGAGCTGTGGAGCCACCCCTTCGGCTTCGACAAGCAGGGCTGCGACATCTACTCGCGCGTCATCTACGGCGCCCGCGCCTCCGTCTCCGTCGGCATCCTGACGACCATCGCCGTCACCCTCATCGGCGGCACGATCGGCGCCCTCGCCGGCTACTTCGGCGGCTGGCTCGACTCCCTGCTCTCGCGCATCACCGACGTCTTCTTCGCGATCCCCCTGCTCCTGGCAGCCATTGTCTTCATGCAGATGTTCAAGGACTCCCGGTCCATCACCATGGTCGTCGTCGTCCTGTCCGCCTTCGCCTGGACCTCCATCGCGCGTATCACGCGAGGATCCGTCATGAGCGCGAAGAACGAAGAATTCGTCACCGCGGCCCGCGCCACCGGCGCCTCCCGCGCGCGCATCCTCATGAACCACATCATCCCCAACTCGATGGCCCCCATCATCGTGTACGCGACCGTCGCGCTGGGCACCTTCATCGTGTCCGAGGCCTCCCTGTCCTTCATGGGCATCGGCCTGCCGAGCTCGGTCGTCTCCTGGGGCGCCGACATCTCCACGGCCAAGGACCAGCTGAGCGACGCCCCCATGGTTCTCTTCTACCCGGCCTCGGCCCTGGCCCTGACCGTCCTCAGCTTCATCATGATGGGTGACGCCGTGCGCGAAGCCCTCGACCCGAAGGCACGCAAGTGAGCGAAACGAACAACACCCCCCTCTCCGAGAAGGAGATGGAAGAGATCGTCGAACGAGCCGTCGCCCCCGCCGCGGCCTCGGCCCCCGTCCACCCGGACGACGAGAAGCCCCTGCTCAAGATCACCGACCTGGAGGTCACCTTCACCTCCTCGACCGGCATCGTCCCCGCCGTGCGCGGCGCGAACCTGACCATCTACCCCGGCCAGACCGTCGCAATCGTCGGCGAGTCCGGCTCCGGCAAGTCCACGACGGCCGCCGCCGTCATCGGCCTGCTGCCCGGCACCGGCAAGGTCGCGGGCGGAACCATCGAGTTCGACGGGCAGGACATCACCAACCTGTCCACCAACGAATGGGTGGCCCTGCGCGGATCCGGCATCGGCCTCGTCCCCCAGGACCCCATGAGCAACCTGAACCCCGTCCTGCGCGTGGGCTACCAGGTCAAGGAAGCGCTACTCGCCAACAACGTCGTCCCCAAGTCCGAGGTCGGCGAGCGCGTCACCCAGCTCCTGGAGGAAGCCGGCCTGCCCGACGCGGAACGCCGCGCCAAGCAGTTCCCGCACGAGTTCTCCGGCGGCATGCGCCAGCGCGCCCTCATCGCCATCGGCATGGCCGCGCACCCCAAGCTGCTGATCGCCGACGAGCCCACCTCCGCCCTGGACGTCACCGTCCAGCGCCGCATCCTCGACCACCTCGAAAAGCTGACCGCCGAGATGGGCACCGCCGTCCTGTTCATCACGCACGACCTCGGCCTGGCGGCCGAACGCGCCGAACAGCTCGTCGTCATGCACCGCGGCCGCATCGTCGAATCCGGGCCCGCCCTGGAGATCCTCCAGCGCCCCCAGCACCCCTACACGAAGCGCCTCGTGTCCGCCGCGCCCTCCCTGGCCTCGGCCCGCATCGAATCCGCCCACAAGCGCGGCATCCAGGTCACCGACGAGGAGCTCACCGGCGCCGGCAAGGGGTCTGTCTCCACGGACGCCATCATCCGCGTCGAACACCTCACCAAGGAGTTCGACATTCGCGGCGCCAAGAAGGGCAACAACACCTTCCTGGCCGTCGACGACGTGTCCTTCGAGCTGCGCCGCGGCACGACCCTCGCGGTCGTCGGCGAGTCCGGCTCCGGCAAGTCGACCGCCGCGAACATGATCCTGCAGCTCCTCAAGCCCACCGCCGGCACAATCTTCTTCGACGGCCAGGACACCTCGACAATGTCCAGCGCGGAGCTCTTCCGCCTGCGCCGCCGCCTCCAGGCTGTGTTCCAGAACCCCTACGGGTCGCTGGATCCGATGTACTCGATCTACCGCCTCATTGAGGAGCCGCTGAAGATTCACGGCTACGGCACCCTCGAGTACGCCGTCCAGGAGATCAAGCGCGCCGAGGAGACCGGTCGTGAGCCCGAAGAGTGGATGTCCACGCTCGTCGAGGCCTCGGAGGGCAAGCGCACGCTGACCGCGGCCGAGAAGCGCAAGCTGAACCCGAAGAAGCTGCGCATCGCCCGCGCCGCCGAGCTGCTCGACATGGTGGCCCTGCCGCGCAGCGCCATGCGCCGCTACCCGAACGAGCTGTCGGGCGGCCAACGTCAGCGCGTGGCCGTGGCCCGCGCCCTCGCGCTCAACCCGGAGGTCATCGTCCTGGACGAGGCCGTGTCCGCCCTGGACGTGCTGGTGCAGAATCAGATCCTGTACCTGCTCAACGACCTGCAGGCGGAGCTGGGCCTGTCCTACCTCTTCATCACGCACGACCTGGCTGTCGTCCGCCAGATCGCCGACGACGTCATCGTCATGGAGAAGGGCAAGCTCGTCGAGGCCAACTCGACGGACGAGCTGTTCAACAACCCGGTCCAGGACTACACGCGCGAGCTGATCGAGGCCGTCCCCGGCCGCAACAT
>FLSH01003446.1_pt1 | contig 11445 bp, 16 predicted proteins | sample 1550441 | NCBI WGS metagenome assembly FLSH01 (sample SAMEA4031756, study PRJEB14383) | metagenome | biome: human; feature: oral; material: saliva | place: Philippines | collected 2014 | reverse complement strand
TTTTAAAATAAAATTATAATATTTTAATTATATATTGCCGTCTGTAGCTGCTGCTTGTCTTGTAATCATAGATGCATTATTATAAATAATTGCAGCAATACCTATAACTGCACCCGCCATAGAATAACGAGAAGGAGCATCAGTAAATAATTTATATTGCAATTTATTTATTTCTGCAATATTACCAATAAATGCAGTTAATGACATTTCATGATCTACCATACCTGGTGCTACACCTGTATATAAGTTCTTATATAATTCATAGAATAATGGTTTCTAAACTAAATCCAAAACACTATCCACCTTAGATTGCAAACTAATTTTCATTGCATACAATACTATATTTGCTATCATTTTTGGTAGTTCTGATGCAGTAAATACTGATAAACATTGTGCTATATAAGCATCATTTTTATCTTTAATATTAAATGCACCAGGTTTTCTTAATGCATAAATCTTTTTATTACCTAAATTAAAGGTAAAATATTCTGTCATCTCATTTATAACTTCATTTACCTCAGACATTGAATGATCTGCCAAATAATCTTTAATTACAAACTTTTCAGGAATAGAAAAAGCATTTGTAAATGTTTTATTTGCCAACTTAGTAAAATTAGTAGAACCACCAGGGAAATTATCTATAATCTTTTTAAATACATTACTGATAGTTAAAGTCTTAGATTTCCATTTACTTGTTGCAGTTGTTTGATATTCTATAATCTTAGTAAAGTACTTATCATCATCCTTCATTAATGCAGCTGTACCTAATGTGTGATTTTTCCAAATACTATCTAATACTTTATTATTAAATGTTGAATCCCATTCATTATACTTAATCCATTCTGTAGATGGAATAGTATCATCACCACCCATAGCAGTAGTAATATGTTGATCTATCCATTTTCTAAATAATTCAATGCGAGATATAGACTAATTATCACTTAAAAATCTATTACGATTTGCCCATATATTCCAAGCTTTTTCTGGTAATTCATTTAAGGCTTTTTCCAATTTTGGCTGACTAATATTACCATCAACAAAAATAGAATTATATAATTCTGGTCTACCCATAAAAATAATCTTTAACTCACCAAGAATAGAATCTGAAACTTTTTCAGACCAGTCACGTGGAGTCCATGTAGTTTTATCTAAACCTAATGTATCACTATCTAATAATAGAGATTCTACATCTTCTATCTTCATATTTTTAACTACTTTACGGTCTTCTGCTGACATTTGATTATCTCGTGAACCAAGATCAAGTGCATCATACCAAACACCATCTGATACATTTTCTATAAATGAGCATATCATTTCATCTACATTTTGTCGTACTTCACCATTAGGTCCTACAGCTTTCTTTTGACGAGCCCACTCTAACCAATCACTCTTCTTTGGTACATATAGGATAGAAACATAACGGTCTGCTTTAGCTGGTTCCCAACGAGATTCAGAAGAGGTTTCTAATTCCAACATATCGATTGAACGGTTTGCAGCTAATACAAAACCCCAACGTGATCCAAGTACCATATTCTAATATACTTTATCATTTACTAAGTTCATTACAATAGAACCTACAGTACTATTCATACGTGAAAACTCATCCATAAATATCACACCTCCATAATACTTATGCGGTTCAAGTTCTGTACCATCATCTAATTTAAGATCTGATGCCCTATACTTATATAAACCACTATTATAATATTCATCTTGTTGTGCACGAACTCGTGGATCTGGTGATGGATAATATGTTGGTAACCAAGACTTTGGTACATCTATTGCATTCTATTCTCCTGCAATATTTGTTACAGTATCAGGTAAAACAAAATCTTCACGGAACATTTGTCCTAACACAAGATATACAGTATCAAGGTCAATACCATATATATCACGAATATCATTAATGGCTTGCTTTACTATAGCAGTTTTACCAATACCTGGCGCACCCCATATAAGTAAAGGTTTTTCTTTAGATGAAGAACCATCTTCACGAGGTGTAATTTGTTTTACAATATTACTAACTAATAAAGATTGTAATTCTTTAGCATCTACTTCTTGTCCATATTGACCAACTACTGGATTATGTAATGTAATTACAGGTGTTTCATTAATATGTTTAAGAGCCTTATTTGGACGATAATAATTTTCATTAACATAGTGAACAGCTTCACTTACAGTTGAATCTTCGTCTTTAACATATTGCTTCATTACTCGTTTCCAATATGTTTCAATTTCTCTTACATCAGATTCCATAGTAGTATCTAAATCCCCACTATTAAGTCTTACACCATTTTTAGATGCTACATCTATCATACCCTATGAAGGGAAAAACTTAATAGCTGGACTTAATAAACCTTTATTTGCAGCAATAGTCATATTAATAGGAGTATTAATATATTGATATTCTACTTCGCCTTCTTCATTTACAGGAAATAAAAATCCTTTAACCCTACGAATAATTGATTTTACTGTATCTAATGCTTTACGTCCATAATCCTTAATTTTATCAAGAAATGCTTCATTCAAGTATACTGAATCCATAGGAATACCATCTTGTATATCATATCCCTAAAATTTCATAGAACATGTATTATTTGACTCATTAATTGATGTTATCATACCGCTAACTTCATACTTAGTACCATCAACTTTATGAATAAGTACAGCAGGTATATTGAGCCTTTTGTTAGATTTTCTCATATAATTATTAATAATTAATGAATTATTTTTATATTTATATGAACCAATTAATTAGTGAAAATAAAACAGTTACATACATTATAAAATATAAGGAGAATAATTTTTTAAAAGTTATCCTCCTTTTTATTTAAATTTCATCATCCTTAGTAAATTCAGTATCATATTTACTAAGTTTAATAGGTTGTTGTAAAATATGAATTGCTATTGGAGTATAAGAATCAGGAGTATCATCTCCATTTATATCAGGTCCATCTCCTTGATAATATATAAAATATCCTTTATCATAAAATAACTCTGCAATTTCATCAGCAGTTTCTTTATCTTCTACGTTTTTATATGTATCATCAAATTCTCCCCAATCAAGATATGCACCACCATCATCTTGAATATTATTAATTAATTCATTAATTAAATCATCGTTCTATATATCACTTTCTCCATCCCATGCTTGGTTATCAGGAATTTCAACTTTTTCTCTTATATAGTGTTGACATTTTTTATTATATTTCATATGTTAAAACAAATGGTTATTATATTTTATTATTTATAAGTTGTTACTGCGCAATAAATATTTAAAGTTCAACTTTTATTTTAAATTCATGAACAATAAAAAAATATTAAGTACACGTAAATAGTATTTGTTAGAAATGGCAAAAGCTAAGGATCGTACTATAGATAAAAAAATATGGGCAACAATGTCATCATAGTGCTCACGTACATATAAAGCTACACTTGGTGAATTTGCACGAGTTCCAAGTAATGCATCTACTAATGTATTATTGTAGAAATATGTAGCAGGTATTATAATTTTTAAATGTCCATGTCCTACATCACCAGAAGAAATAGATGCAATTAAAGCATATAAGAATTATGGTTTAGAATTAATTAATAGAGGTATTTCATTTGATACTATATTACGTTTATATAATGAAAATGCTCCAGATTCATTAATAGGTACAAATGCTGCTAACTTAACAGTTAATTCAAATGAAGATGATTTAGAGCAGGCTGCAAATAAAGAAAATATATTATCTGATACTGAACTTGATGATATTGCTGTAGAAATTCAAGATTTAAAAGATGAATCTGATATAGATAATGATAAGCTTGATGATATAGAAGATAAATTAGGTTTAAATGATGTTGAAGTTGAAACTAATATAAATGATAATTCATTAAAAGAAATTGTAAATGTTCTTAATGATAACAATATTGATTATGATATAGTTTCATTATCTGAACCTGAAATGGCATATGCCCCTAATAATATATTATGGAAGAATTATCGGAGAGGTATGTTAAACTTATAGAATGTATTAGGTATAGATGAATCTAAAAAATTTATTCATTTCTCTTTGGATAATATCGATATTAGAAATAACATGCAATCATTTAATATTCGTTTAACCCGTTTATTTAGAGGAAATAGAAATAATATATTAAATGAAATATTTGGTATTGGTAATATATATGGTACAAATGATGCACGTCTTGTTTTAAAACGTGAATTCTTTGTTGGACCTCGAACAGTTCAAGAATCTATAAAGAACCTTATATATAAATTAGGTACTAAAAATATTATTATTCAATATAATAGTAAAGATCTTATGGATAGGGGTTCGCAAACATTTACTTATGATAAAGTAACATTCTATATATAGAATAATTAAAAATAGTTAAAGGGATAAACATTTAAGTTTTATCCCTTTATTTTTTACTGAACATCAGATTTAAGCATTTCTTTACGTTCTTTAGCAATACCTTTACCAAACCATGATTTAATACTCATATCTGCTAAATCATCTTTTGTGAAATATTGATAAACTGGTGATTGAAGCATTTGCTTATACTCTGTAGCATTTAATGTACCAAGACCTTTAATGTATAATATTTTATAACCTTTTAATGTAGGTTCATCTTTTTTGAAATCTTCAATCTTATAATATCTCTTAACATCTTTTCCTTTAGTTGCTAAAATAATAGGTGATATACTTCTACATATCATTTTAGCTTCAAATAATTCAGGAAATAAATTAAAGAATGTAAGTAATAAACCTGCAATTTTAGAACCATCATAATCAGCATCAGTTGCAATAACAATTTTTCCAAAGTTTAATTTATTTACATCATTTTTCTGACCCCATTGTAATCCTAATATTGTAATCAAATCAGATAATTCTTTATTAGCCATAATTTTAGTTGGACCCATACCAAGAACATTCAAGATTACACCACGTAACATATATGCCGCTTGTGTTTGAGGGTTACGGGCTTGTCTGAAACCAGCACGAGCAGAATCACCTTCAAATATCCATAATTCTCTATCTTTAGTTTTACGACTATTAGCATCAATAAATTTATCATTATTACGCATCTTAGTCTTTGCTTGCTTATTGAGTTTACGAAGTGTTTTTTGATCTTCTACTTCAAGTTTCTGTTTATACCAATCTAATACAATATTAACAAGTTCAGATTTATTAATTTGATTCAAAAATTTAGTAGGAACTTCAAACTTATAATTTTCTTCCATTGAAAATCTTTCTACTGGAGTAGTTAAGCATTCTTTTGTTTGTGAAGAATAAGTAGGATTAGTTACATGGAAAGTACAAAACATAGAATATTTGTTATCAACATTACGTACAAGGCCAATATCAGTTTTATGTTTTGTTAAAATATAATCATGTACACTTTGATTTATTTCATTACGTACAGCACGAATATGCGTACCTTCTGAACATTCTGCACCGTTCACAAAACCTATATTAATATTTCCATCTGGATAAATCCAAACTGATTTTTGATTATCTGAAAAACTTACGACATTATCTTTATCGATATAGTTATTATATAATTCAATATATTCTTCAAATTTCTTAAACTTCCATTTTATATTTCTAACTTCTTCACCATTATTAGTATGTATAAAAGTAACTTCTAATCCTGTATTTGCAGCCGCTGCATCAATACATCTCTTTTCTATAATATTAATAAAACCATCTGATAATGAAGTAACATCATCAAATTTATCAAAATCTATATTAAATGAAATTTCAGTGAAATGTCGTTTACAATCTTTTACAACTAAATTATCATCAAGATTTCTCATATTATTTGACCATGATCTTGAATATGATTTATTTCCATCTGCTGTATATACATTAAATTTAGTTGCAAATATAGATGCAATCTTAGAACCTATACCATTAGTTCCGATAACATCTCTATCTTCAGAATCATTATAATTAGATGATGTACGTAACTGACCAAATATAAATTCTGGAACATATACTCCTGCCTCTTGATGCATTACAACAGGAATACCACCATTATCTGTAATCTTTACATAACCTGAATTATCTACAGTAACTGTAACTTTACTAAGACCCATATTATTAGGTCTGCGGTACTCATCACATGAATTAGATATGACTTCATCAATAATCTTTAATATACCTGGAACATACTTAATCTGCTCCCATGACATCTGTGCATTATCTACTGAATATACAAAGAAATCTTTTTCCTCTTCTCTAATAGAGCCAATATACATACCAGAACGCATAATAACATGCTCTATTTCACCCATTGATTTATATACCTATTCTACTGCTACTGTTTTATTCATTTCGTTACTCATTATTAAATTATCTATTATCCTTTAATTTTTTAATCCACTTATTATTCTATATTTTTATTTCTATATAACTAAGTGTTGCTTTTTATTTATAAACGAAAATTTAAGTTAAGTCTAAAATAAAAAGAAACTACAAATTAATGTAGTTTCTTTTTAACTTCTAATTGTTCCTCTAAATCCTTTACTTTTTCTTTTAAATCTTTATTTAGTAACATATATTTTGCTACATCCATATAAGCGATAAATCCTAACAAATATATAGAAACATCTTTAATTCCCTCTTGATAATAAGAAATAACGCAACATATTAAAAATAAAAGAGCTAAAAAATATGCCCACCATGTAACATCAATGCTATGTAAAAACTTTTTCATATATTTTATTTTTTATTTCTCTTTTCTCGACGATACATAAGAATTGCTATAGCACTCATAAGAATCGTTGAAATGCATAGTAATATATTTCCACTAAGTAAATAACTTAATGATATGATAATATAAAGAACTGCAAATAATAAATAAATTTGTCCTGTTGAAATAAATTTTTTCATATTTTTATATTTTATTTTATGTTTTTTGTCATTAAATGAATTAAAAAGCCAACTCCTAAATACATAAGTAACGCTCCTCTTATTGGACATGCATATGGGCCAGTACCATAAATAAACCCGCTTAAAAATAAAACTGTTCCCAGTATAAATTCAAGTATTGTAATTATAAAAATTTTTATATGATTAAAAAAATTTCTCATATAATTTAAATAGTTTTGAGTTATAAATTAAATAAATTATCCATATATTAAGACATGCCAATACTATTGAAATTAAACTATTTAATAGCATATAGTCTAAGAATAAAATTATTCCATTTCCTATTAAATAAATTATTAAACCAACCCACATTATAAGTAAGAATGTGGTACATAAAAATAACATTGTAATAGCAAAATCTTTAATTTTTTCCATTTTATTTTTATATTTGTCGGAACCAGAGGATTCGAACCTCCTACTCTCTCCTACTCCATAGAAAACTCTACCAATTGAGTTATTAAGTCCCGTAAATTACTTACAACTATATATAAGATTACATTTATAAATTGTCTATAGTTTTAATAATAATTTGCAAATTTTTATGTTTACTTAACTAATAAATAGTTATATAAGAAGTTATATAAAATCATGATTAATAAAAATAACTATAAAAATAATTCTAAAACATTAATTCCTGTAAATGAAGGTTTGTTTGGTTTCAGCTCTGCACCAAAGCCTTCAATGCAATTATCATCTGAATATATTAGAAGTGCATCTAATGAGGATATTGCTAATGTATTAGTAGAGTATGCTAATTATTTTATGGATAAAACAAATTCCGATGTAAATAAGGCAGTTGATGCATTTGTAAATAATATTGCAGAATTACTTAAAGCTGTAAAAGAAGATGTTAAAACAGGATTTAATTTCTTTAATTCATTTGGTTTGGCCATAAAAAATAGTATTATGGGCAAATATAAATCTATTAAAGGTAATACTAAAAATTTAGGTAATTTATTAATTTTTAGTGTAGCAGCATTAGTTAAATGTGGTGTTAGCGGTTACGATACTGCTATTCGTGCATTATCTAATGTATATAATATTATTAACACCTTTTTAAGTGAAGCTTGGACTGCATTCATAGAAAAATTTGATGCAGCAAAAGATAATATTGCTAACTTTATTCAAAAGACAAATGATAATATTAAATTATTCCTTGCTGTTGCTGGTGCTGTATTTTATTTAATCTCTATGAAAGTAACTGGAGCAGCTCAAGCATTCCAAGGTTTTATTAATAAAATATTAACATCTGTTAAAAATAATTCATTATTTGCAGTATTCATTGTACGTACATGGTTTGGTACTAAATCTCAAGAATTATTGAATTTTGTAAGTACCACATTTAATGATGTAAAACAAACATGTGTTAATGTATGGAATAAATTAGAAAAACCTGTATTACAAGTATGGAAGAAGACTACTGAATCTTTATTAAATTGGTTGAGTACTATTAAATTAGGTATGGATTTATTGAATCAAAAGATTAAAGATATTACCACTAATGTAAAGAATTCTGCAATAGGAGTTAAAGATAATATGACATCTGCCGTTATTAAAAAGGCTGTACGTTCATTGAATAAACAAAATTATCCACTTGATAAAGTAATGGATATGGTTAAAGCTGCATATAATGAATCTGTTACTATTAATAATGGTAAACGTTCACTTAATGAATCTGTATTTAAACATGCTTTAAAACGCCAAGTTAAACGGTATCACTATTTAAATGGCTAATTTAAGTAATTTTTATAAAAAAGTTTAATTTTTGTTCAAATTATTCATCTGCTGTGAAGGACTCTAAAATAAGAGTCCTTCATTTTTATCCTTCAAATTCTGATTTTAATGTTTTCCTTAATTCTTTGAGGTCATTTAAATACATATCTTCAATAGATGTATGTTTAATATATTCTGCTTCTTTTAACATATCTTCCATCTCTTTTTGAAGTTCTGCATGTTCTTCTTTAGTTAATTTAGAAACTTGAACCTTTAATACATCATCTGGTAAATTATATTTCTTTAAATCTTCTTTAACTTCTTCTACTTTCCTATTTGTAATAGTAAATTCACCTGATGTTACAAGTTCAATAAATTTACATATATCAGTAATTACTTTACATTTATTTTCTATTTGTTCAATATGTTTTTCTTTTCTAACATTATACTTATTTAAACGAAAATCAACAAAATATTTTAATAATTCATACTTATCACTAAAATGTTTTACTTTTTGTTTTTCATCTATTGTATAAAGTATATCATCATTAATTACTGTATATAATAGCATTTTCTTTAACAGATTATCTTTCTTATCTGCTTGCATTTCTCTTGCAAGTTTTGTTTTTGGAAATTGTATGCGATAATCTAATACATCATCATGTGAGAAGTTCTTCCAATCTTTTATATAACCTTTTTCTATATAGTTATTAAGTTTCTTTTCTAACTTATCATATGTTACATCATAAGGTAAATCTGTTATACGAAGAATATCTGCTCCTAAATCAGTTGTATAAACACCCCATGATACCCACTTATTTAATTCCTTATCAAATACAAAATTCTCTTCTTTAATACCTCTTACATAAGGTTTGATTATAGTTTTTATTTCTTTCTTTTTTATATATTCTATGCATGCATCTATAATATCAATAGGGTTATATGAAAAACATGAATATTTATAACCTGGTGCCATACCTTCTGTTCGTGAACATAATATAGTTGGAATTATAGGCAAATAATAATAAGGTTCAAGATATACACCTTCATCAAAAGTATATTCTAATAAATCCTCATCTACTTTATAAAGTTTAGCAAATGGAGATAATTTACAATATAGATAACGAGGTGAAGCAGCTGCTTTTGGATCTCTTAAAGAACCATGCTGACCTGCAATAGTAATAGGATTCAAGTTATCCGAAAATTCTGCAGCTTCTGTTAATATAGTTGTATGAATAGATGCATCACCATGCATATATAATGTATAATTATAAATATCACCAGCAAGGTTAATATTCTTTACTTCTGCACCATTTTTCATAGAGCCTTTAAATGCAGCATGCATCATTTTACGAGCACCAACTTTAAATCCATCTATAACTGATGGTAATGCTCTGGTTTGTATAACATAATGTGCATATTCTCTATAATCCTTATTTAAAAAATCTGTTATATCTCTTACTACTTCATTTTGAGTATTATCTACATTAAATAAATCTACTGTTGTAATTGTATGTTTCTTTTTCATCTACAAATTAATTTGTATAGTTTTGCCTTATATTTATAAGACAATTTTTGAAGTTTGTCTAAATCAATAAATATATTGTAAATTTTACAATTATTTTCTTATATTTTCATGAAGCCAGTTCTACATCCTTTCTTAATTTTCTGTAACAATATCGTTGCATGCTTATTACATATTTTTCTATTTTTTATTTTTTTAAAAAGAAAAAAGAGAACTTAATGAGTTCTCTTTAATTTTTTGGACTAATTATTTCTAAAAATTTCTTTTTCATTTCTGAGTCTTTCAATGTCAAATAACCATATATAGGTGGTATTTCTTCCCATACTGAACGATTTACCCATATAGTTTCATTACTATTCTTAGGTTGAACTTCTTTAATACCATTCATTTTTATAAAGAACCTACCATGTCTATACTTATAGTGTAAATTATCCCAGTTTACATCATACTCATCCTTAAGAATTTGTTTAATCTCATCGGTATTCTTCTTATTCATTTTAGTATGGCTCATATATACATCTGCAGTTTGATTAATACTATTTCTTATACAGTCATTTTGCCTATATAAGAACCATGCATATGCATCATTATCATTTGGTACTGACCATACTTTGCAATCAAACTCAAATAAACTATCATCAGTAGCAACTCCCTTTGATTGTTGTAATTTATGAAATTCCATAGTAAAATAAGTGCTTGCCATTGCTGCACAAATACTTTGAATTTTACATATCCTACCACCCCATAAAGTATCTGTTTCTGGTGTTATATGGTCATTTATAATAATAGAAATTTCATCAGACTGAGTATAGCCCAAACATGTACCTTGTATATTCTTTAATAGATATTTTGTAGTATTATTCATCAACGTAATAAAGTCATTATCAAAAGGTCTTTTAAATCTCTTTTTAATTTTCTTTGAAAAACAATGTCCATCAAGCATTATAATGATAGGACAATTTGGCATGACTTTATAATCAGTCATGCTTCTATAATACTCACACTTATGTTTTAAACTATTAAATTTCATATGTTGTAATTTATTTTAAGCTATTGCGTTAATTGTATTTGCTACATCATTTAAATCCTCACAAATGATACCATTATATTTTTCTACTAATTTCTTAATAGCATCAAATGATTTAATTTCGGCTTTAGTAAATGTCTTACCAGTATCTAAACTCTCTTCAAGCACTGCAAATATAGTATATACTACAGTTTCTTGCAGTTCTTTATTATACTAATACTATATAATATTATATAAAATAAATATAAAAAGTT
>FLSH01004981.1_pt1 | contig 11447 bp, 6 predicted proteins | sample 1550441 | NCBI WGS metagenome assembly FLSH01 (sample SAMEA4031756, study PRJEB14383) | metagenome | biome: human; feature: oral; material: saliva | place: Philippines | collected 2014 | reverse complement strand
TGGCTGATGGTACTGAGGTGAACAGCCCGGTGCAGCAGCTTGCGGTTGCTGTGGGTAAGAAGGCGTCGGATGCGTGCTCGTTTGAGACTGCCGTGCCGAAGGAACCGAATGCGGCTAAGGACGACTTTAGTGGTGTGCGCCGTGTGGATTCGGCAACCCCGGGCGGTACCGCTGGTGCTAACCAGCCCGGCTCCGCACAGTCTGGTGCTGCGCAGTCCGGTCAGGCTGGTGCTTCCGGTGCTGCCGGTGATGTGAATGCGCAGGGTTCAGCTGACGGTTCGGCTGATGGTTCTGCTGGCGGCGTGTACCCGGGCGGTATTTCCGGTGGTGGTACCGGTGGCGGCTCCCTGGGTCAGTCCGGTGTGTCTGCCGCGTCGGGTGGCGTGAGCTCCCAGCAGGGCGGCCTGGCGCGTACTGGTTTTGGTGCGGTGTCTGTGGCTGTGGGTGGCGCACTGGTGCTTGGTGCCGGCACTGTGATGGTGCTGCGTTCCCGCCGCCGCGCCTCCTAGCGCTCGCCGCGTGAGGACACGCTGATACGATAAAGCCCCCGCGGCTGAGAGGATGAACTGCCTCCCGTTTCTTGGACAACAAAATTAAAGTCCAAGAAACGGGAGGCTTTTCATGTCCGTGCATCTGGGATTAAGACATGATCGTTTGCTCCGGGAGCAAGCAGCGGAAATGTTTGAGAAGGGACGTGGCTATCGTTTGACCGCCAGCAGGCTTGGTGTGTCCGCCGCGACTGTGAGAGAGTGGCAGAAAATGTACCGCGTCATCGGGAAGGACGGGCTTCTTGCCATGGGAGTAAAGCACACCAGATACGACTATGAGACCAAGGTTGCCGCAGCCAGGGCCGTGGTTGATGGTGGAATGAGTAAGCCTGAAGCGATGATGCGTTTCGGTATTGCGAGTGTGACACCGTTGAAGCAGTGGTGCAGGCTGTACCGCCAGGGCGGCGCGCAGGCGCTTAAGCCTAAGCCCAAGGGCAGGCCGAAGGGGTCGGTGCGGGCGGTGCCACCAACGCGTGAGGAGGAACTCGCCGAGCGTGTGCGCAAGCTTGAGGCACAGGTGGCGTACCTAAAAAAATCGATTGCCCTGAAGGCGCACAGACGCTCCCAAACCGGGACAAAGCCCTAGTGGTCGCGCAGCTTTCAGGGCAGGGACACTCGGTGCGTGATCTCCTCGAAGCTGCTGGCCTTGCCAGGTCGAGCTACTACTACGCACTGGCTCACCCCCAACAGCCAACCAGAGTGCAGCTACGTCCCAAGGTCGCACAGATCTTTTCGCGAACCCCCAACGGGTGCGGTCACAGGCAGGTAGCCATGTGCCTGCGCGCTGAGGAAGGGGTGCGCATTGCCGATAAGACGGTTTTGAAGATGATGCGTCAGATGGGGTTGCGCTGCGGTATACGCCGTGAGAGGGCCTACCACAGGTACAACTCCTACAAGGGGGACGTGGGGCAAAGTTTCGAGAACATCATCGGTCGCGATTTCAAGGCCGATGGCCCCTGGCAGAAACTGGGTACCGACGTCACTGAGTTCAAGCTTTCCTTTGGTAAGGCCTACCTGGCGCCGGTTTACGACTTTGCCAGCAAGGAGATTGTTGCCCACTCGATCTCGATGTGCCCTAATCTTGCCCAGCAGCAAGAGATGCTTCAGATACTTATGGATGCTAAACCTGAAGGGGTTGAACCGATTTTGCACTCGGATATGGGGTGGCAGTATCAGCACGAGACCTATGTCAGAATGCTTGCTGATAATGGTTTTGTTCAGAGTATGTCACGTAAAGGTAACTGCATCGATAACGGCGCTACTGAGCAGGTCTTTGGGCATCTGAAGGACGAGTTTTTTCGCGGCCAAGACTGGCAGACCTTTGAGAGTTTCAAAGCTGATCTTGATGCCTATACTACGCATTGGAATACGGTAAGGCGTCAGGTGAAGCTTAGGGGCCTGACTCCGGTAGAGTACCGGGATCAGGCCCTGCAGGAGGCCGCATAACGGCTAGTATTTAAAGCGTCCAAGTTTCGGGGCGCAGTTCAGGATGACTCTCGGCTACGGGGGCTTTCTCTATTCGGTGCTCCAGGAGTTATCTGGACGATTCAGATGCGTAGTGCTCACTAAAGATATGGTTGAGGGGCGCTCGCAGGCGCGGCGACTGCCGCGTGTGTGCGAACGCCCCTCCGTCTCGAAATGAGGCTTTTATCGGACCATATAAATGGGTTTACTTGTCCATTTCGTAGACCCAGCCGCCAGCGTTGCAGTAACGCTTACCGTCCTTCTCAGTGATGTAGTAACCAGGCTCGTGGTTCTCGCACTTCTGGATAACCTCACGGGCCTCTCGGTTAGACTTCTCAAGGTTCGCCGCACGAATCTGGAAGAAAGCAAAGGTCGCAATATATGCCACCAGAACCAGCACGAGGGCGGTAATCGCCATGCCCTTACCCTTACCGGTGCCATTCTTGACCATGACCAGAGCGATTACAGCGAAAATGATGGTCGGGATGGTCAGGAACGAACCAATCACAAAAATACCGGTCAGGGCAGAGATAATGCCCAGGACTAGCGCGGTTACTGCCGCCCACTTCTTCTTCGGTGCCTCGACGGGTGCGCCGTATGCAGGCTGTACGGCGGGTGCCTGCTGGGTGAACTGCGGCTGCTGCGGTGCAGCCGGCTGCTGGGTGTTTTCAGACATGAAAGTCCTCTTTTCGTGTGTGGTTGCGAATCGCTTAAATGTGTATATCCTCTAGTGAGGTGGCGTATATCTCACAAGCATACCGTACTTGAAGAAGCTCTTTAGTGAGCTAGAAACGGGTTTGTCTACACGCTATGGCGCAGTGTCCACTGTTGGAAATTTTTCCCATAAGGGGATGTTTGGAGTGTTTTTTAGCATGAGATGGTGTAATGTTCAAAGTGGTGCGAAGCACTAAAGGTGCGTATTTGATATTCGCGTATCTAATGCACATCTTCCGGCAACTCAACGACGAAAGAGGATCACCGTGTCTGATCGCGTACTCTCATCGCAGGCAGCCAAGGATGCTATTACTGCCCTGCAGAACATCATCAACGGCGGCCTGCAGAACGAAATCAATAACCTCAACCAGCAGGGTAACCAGCTGAAGGATCCCAACAACTGGGACGGCCCCCTGGCTGAGCGTTTCCGCAATGACACCTGGCCCGGTGTAGAAAACACCCTGCGTAACTTGACTCAGGAACTGACCGACCTGCGTGAGCAGCTCAATCAGATTTCTACCGATATTTTCCAGGCAGGTGGCGGCTCCTAAGCCTCCCCTGGTAAACGCCGTTTACCGCCCCGATCCCCAGCTGTGGGGCGGTGTGCGGTAGGCGGCGTTTTCTGTTATCCGGCTTCAACACATGTTATTTCCAGGCATGGTGCGCGTGCCTGTCATAACGTGTTTAATCACCCCACTTCCGCACTTAAGATATTTTCAGAGGTCCTATCATGTCTTCCGGCCCGAATCCCCCCTACGCTAATAAAGAGGATGTTAAGTTCGACGATGCAACATCCGATGCCTTGGCGAATGCGTGCCGTAAAGTAGCACAAAACATCGATAATGCTATGCCTGGGCTCAAGTCCTCTTTGGCAACTGCTCTCGAGGATTTTGAAGGACACTATGCGGAGGTTACTGCTTCTAACATTGATACTGCTGTAAGCGATGGCTATGACATTGCCCGTATATTCAGCCAGTTAGCAAGTGTCGTTGATCAGTTGAAGGAAGCGGCTCACAAGGAGCAGGCGAACCGTCAGAAGGCACGCGACTATGAGAACGAGTGGTTTGGTCTCCACAAGGCGTGGGATGACTTCTGGGGAAACGCTCCTGCGAAGGTGGAGCCGTATGTGCCGAATACCGCGATTGATACTAAATCACTGGGTAATCGTGAGAATACTGAAACCCGTTCCTCGGGTATGGCTGTTTCTTCGGCGCGCCCTTCGACCGTGCGTGCTCTCTCTAATACCTTGGGAAACCTTGGCGCTAGCTTTGACGCTGAGCCCGGTCATATTCGTGGCCTTGCTTCTGACTTTGCGGCTAAGTGCCAGTGGGGAACTATTGATGCTGAAAGTCTTATTGCCACCTTTGAGGAATGGAATAAGTCGAACGCCAACGATAAGACCTGGTTGGGTATTGTAGCCGATACCTTCAAACAGGCTGGTGGTGAGGGCGAGATTAGCGCCGTCTCGAATGAGACATTGGGCAATGCAATTGCTGCAGCGGGTGTCAGCACCGAACGTCATGATTTGGAAGTTCCTGCACCTGCTGTTGTAGGTAAGCCCGCTACCAGTGGTTATGTGAATGACCCCGTGAACGTTGCGACCGGTAACTTCATTGAAGAAGAGACCGATATGGCATTCTCGGGTGTGGTTTCTGCCTGCACTGTGACCCGTATGTACAACAGTGTGGCTGTCTTCGGTCAGCATGCTGTATCCGGTGTGTTCGGTGCTGGCTGGTCCTCGAATATTGAGAGCCGCGTGCAGCTGAACGCTGAGAATGCTGTCTGGACGATGCCTGAAGGCCGTGAGGTTACCTTCGACCGAATTGTTCGTGAAGACGGCACCCACGGTTATGCTCGTGCTCCGCGTGAAGCGTGGTGGCTTGAAGAACTGCCCCTCACCCAGCTGATGGGTGAAGAGGGTTCTAGTGCTGACCCCTCCCTGCGTTATATTTTGCACGCTACGGGTTACGATGCCTCGTCCCTGTTGCGTATTTCCGACAACTCTGGCACTCAGCACATTTTTAGCCTCACCGGTGTTTACCTGGGCATGAGCGCTGGAGCAGGTACCGCTGTCGCGTACCTGCGCGATGAAGAGGATCGTGTTGGCGCTATCGTGCATCAGCGTGGTGCACGTATCAACGTGGAGTACACCGAAGCTGGTCTTGTCGGTGCTATTCATTCTTCACGCGGCCAGTCTGTGCGTTACGAGTACGTCACCCTTGACGGTCGTACTCACCTGTGTGCTGTGTACGGTGACGCCGGTACCCGCCGTTATGAACATGACGCTGCTGGCCTGATTCACCGCGTGGTGGCTAGTACCGGTGCTGTTGAGGTGACGAACTACTACGACCCGACCGGTCGCATTACCGAGCAGGACACCGAATACGGTCGTCGTGTGCGCTACCGCTACCTGCCGAACGGCATTACCGATGTTTCGAACGAAGACGCCTCCTACACGAACCTTTGGGTCAATGACCAGTACGCACGCCTGACCGCTATTGTTGATGCGGAAGGTGGGCGTACTAGCTATGCTTACGATGACTTTGGCAACCGTGTGAGCGTGGTGGACCGCGATGGTTCCCGTACTACTCGCTACAGTGATGAGCGCGGCCGCATTATTCGTGAGGTCACCGATGAGGGCGCTGAAACCCTCTTCGCCTATGACGAGTATGACCGCGTAGTCTCCGTGGCAATGAGTGCTATTGAGACGGACCCGCGCGCTCGCCGTGCTGCCCGTCTGGCTCGTCGTGCCCGTATGGAGGCTAAGGCTCAGGGTAACGCCCTCGATAAGACTACTTCAGGGCAGGAGTCTGCCCAGAGCCCTGCCGTAAGCCCGATGACTACGGTGACTTACGAGTACGCGAATGATTTTGAGCGTAATCCCTCTTCCATGACCGACGGCAACGGTCATGTGACCCGTTTTGAGTGGGCTGATGGCCTGCTGCAGCGTGTAATGAGCCCTGAGGGCGTTACCGTCTCCTTTGAGTATGACGAGTGTGGTCTGCTGACCGGTATTCGTAACGCTGAGCAACAGCTGACCCGTTGCGAGTATTCTGCTGCAGGGCACCTGGTGAAGATTATTTCCGCTCTTGGCCATGAAACTAAGTTCACCTATGATTCTGCCGGTCACATGGTGTGCCGTCAGAACCCGGATGGTTCCCGCTGGCGTTTTGAGTATGCTGCTGGCGGTCGCTTGGTAGCATCGGTGGACCCTGCTGGTGCTCGCACTGAGTACGAGTATGGTCCGAGCGGTGACATTGTTGCCGTGGTTGACCCGCTGGGCCGCCGTATGGAGCGTTCCTTTGATACGAACGGCAATATTGACCGCATTACCTTGCCGGGGGGCGCGCAGTTCAACTACGCCTACGATGGTTTGATGCGTCTGGTCCGCACCATTGACCCCGCCGGTGGTGTGTGGACTCGCGAGTATGATGCCGCGAGCGCCCTGACCGCGTTGATTGACCCGACCGGCGTGAGCGTACGTAATTCCGTCGATTCCTCGCGCAAGACCTTCACCACTAATGATGGTGTTGACCGGGTGCGTATCTCGTGCGACCACCTGGGCCGCCCGGTGCGTAGCGAGGTTCTCTCCGATGATTCTGGTCCGCAGGTTAGTGCAGATGCGGACGACCCGACTGTCTCCACGATGGTTTACGACGGTGCGGGTAACCCCGTGGAGGTGCTGGACGCTGAGGGCGGTCTGAGCCGTTACGAGTACAACGGTTCGAACCAGATGGTGCGCATGATTTCCCCCGCGGGCCGTGTGACCGAGTACAGCTACGATGCGTGCGGTCGACTGGCTGCAACCTATGAGGCTGCCGGCACTGCGGAGCAGTCTGTGACTCGTTACGAGTACGACGCTGACTCCCGACTGATTCGCCAGGTGTACGGTGACGGTTCTGAGGCGCGCGTTCGCTATGACGCGTGCGGTCGTGTGCTGTCCATTACCGGTTCCGGCGTAGCTTCTCCGGTGTTCTACACCTGGGATTCCTGCGGCCGCGTGAAGAGCATCCGCGATAACAAGTGGGGTACTCGTTCGTTCACCTATGACGCCGCTTCTCAGGTGGTCGCGGTGACTAATGGCGCCGGTGGCGTGACCCATTACCGCTATGACGAGGCGGGTAACGTTACCTCCGTAATGGACCCTGCCGGTCGTATTACCCGCTACGAGTATGATCTGATGGGTAATGTCCTGGCGGTAACGGATCCGCTGGGTGTACGCACTACCTCTACCTATGATGCTGCCGGTCGTCTGCTGACCAGCACTGACGGTAATGGTGCTGTACATTCCTTTGGTTATGACCGTGACGGTGTTCCCTGTTCCCATTCGGTGAACGGCTCTCTGCTGTACCGTATGGAGCGTGGTTCTGCGCGCCGTACGATGACGACTTATGACCACGCGGGCGTTGATGCGTTTGGTGCTCCCGTGGTAACGGTCGAGTCCTACGACCGCTTGGGCCGTCTGGTCCGTCAGCGCCGTGAGTTTGGTGCCCAGATTCCGGAGTCTTTCCGTACCGCCTACATGGACGAGACCGGCGGCTACGAGCTGTCCTACGCTTACGATGCTGATGGTCTGCGCACTGAGTTTGTGCACCCTCTGGGTTCGAGCGCTTATGCGTATGATGCTGCAGGCCGCATGGTCAAGCAGACTGACATCACCGCGTATCGCCTGGATGGAACCACCGTTACCTCTGAGTCTCGTGTGGAGTCTTCCTTCGAGTACAACGCGGTAGACGCACTGGTGCGTGCACAGGTGTCTGACCTGGCGGGCACTTGGGTTCGCGAGTTCGGTTACCGTGGCGCACACATGACCTCTGTGACCGAGCAGCCCGCTGAGGCAGACTCGGCTGTGGCAGACTCTTCTGAGGCTCTGCACACTGAGATTATTCGTGATGATCTGGGCCGTATTAGCGGTGTGGATTCGCCCGCTGGCCTGGTCATGTACACCTACACTGACGCGCAGATGCTCTCGTCTGCCGTTCGCGGCACCGAGACCCTGCGTTGGACCTATGATGCCGCTGGCGCGCTGGTGCGCGTTGAGTACTTTGATAGCGCCCAGCCTCAGCACGCTTGGGTGAAGGTGCTGGTCACTGATGAGGGTGCCCGCGTTCGCGCAGTGTGCGTCTACGGCGTGCAGGATGAGGCAAAGACCGACTCCCAGTCGGCTGAATTTGCCTCTGCTGTTGAGGACGCTCAGGCGTGGCTGGGCCAGTGCCCGGAGTCCGTGGAACTTGAAGGCGTCACTTTGGTGCCGGTCTCGACGAGCGTGTTCTCTTATGACGGTAATGATTCGCGTCTTCTGCAGGTTTCTTCGGATGGTTCCGGCTCGTCCTTGACTTATGGTGCGGCTGGGTTTGTGAACTCGGTGGCATCGTGGGGCTCTGCTGACGATTCTGCCGTGTCCTTCTCGCTGCTGTGTGCTTCTACTGATGGTCGTGTGCTTGCTGCCGGTGGTGCGCCTACTGGTGCACCTGAGTTTGGTGTGCCCTCAACCGGTGCTGGTGTTGGTTCTGCGGCTGGTTTTGATGCTTCGATGATGCACCCGCTGGTGTGGGATGAGAATTCGTTTGTTCCGCGTGTGCTGGGCGTGGGCGGTTCGTCGATGCCTTCTGTGGGTTCACTGGTTCCTGGTGCCGGTTCTGGTGCCGGTTTGCTGGATCCGTACGGTTGGGATTCTTTGGGTGTTGCTGCCCCTGCTGTGCCGTCTGCCCAGGGCGCTTCTGCTACTGGTGGTGCGCCTGTGTTGCCGGATTCGCTGGTTGGTGTTTCTGCAGCTTCGGGCGTGGTGCTGGGTTCTACTGGTTTTGAGGTATTGGGTGCCCGCGTGGTGGATTCGCGTGTGGCTCGCTTTACGGCGCCTGATCCTTTGGCCGCGCCAGTGGGTGCTGGTTGGGGTGCTGACCCGTTCTCGCTGGTTGGTGGTAACCCGGTTTCTTTGGTGGACCCGTGGGGCCTGTCGCCGGTGTCGGTAGAGGACTTCGATAAGTTCCGTGAGGAGCGTATTCGAGATAAGTGGACGAACCGCATTAAAGGCATTCTTACTGTAGTCGGAGTGGTAGCTTCTATCGCTGCTATCTTTGTTACGGGTGGAACTGCTCTTGTCGTCTTAGGCGCTATCGCCGGTGGTACTATGGCGGCAGCTAACGCTATTGATGAAAATAAAGACCCTAATACTGGAAAAGTCGACTGGGGTAATGTTGCCAAATCAGGCGTAATTGGTGGTATTTTCGGCGCCATCAGCGGTGGTATGGGCAAGTGGGCGAACGGTGCTGCAACCAAGCTGTTCAAAGGCGCTGCGAATGGTACCGGTAGGCTACTAGCCTCTACCCCGACGCGTGTACTGAAGGCTACGGGGGTTCGTATGACGGTTGAAGGTATCAAGGGCGGTGTGACTAGCGCCGTTGATGGTACTAAGGACTTGGCATTGAATTTGGCTACGGGCGGTAAACATGAGTATTCGCTGAAGGAGCACGCTACCAAGGTTGCATCTAGCATGGCGTTTAGTGGCCTCAACAGCATGATTAGTCCGGTGTCTGGTTCCCTGTCTAAGGTTGCATCTAAACATATTCCTGGAGTGAATGAAAAAGCACTTCGCAAGGGAATTGATGTGACGGCTAATGCTGTATCATCGGCTGGTCAGAGCGCCTTTGATTCGTGGAGTACGGGTAAAGAAGTACGTGTTGAAGAGCTGGTATGGAATGGTATAACAAGCGCAAAGAATAGGTATGGGGATTATGAGGCCCCTGCCGGTAACGTGGGGGATCCGAGTACGTTGAAACAAATGGGCACTCGTCCGTACACGGTGGGAACGTATTTGAATAGTACGTCCCGGGCAGAAAGTACCAGGAAATATTTTGCGGATGAAGCACGTAATTCGGTGACAAGTTATGCGGATGAACGACTTCATATTAATGATAGCCTTGAGGATTTATATGACCGCTATAAGGAATCAAAGGGGGAACAAACGCCTGATACAAATGCCCCTAATGAGCCTAAGCAGGACAATACTAATGGTAAACAGACTCAATCGAAACAAGGTAGGAAGTAATGAGCGCTGTTGAAGACGGACTTCTCGGAGGACTTATCGTCGCCCTAATACCGGGCTACCGCATTAAGCTCGGCAAACCCACCCTAAACAAGAGGCAGAAGAGGCCCCTCGCGGCGTTTATCACCTTCTGGTTTTTCACCATCTTAGGGTTTATTGGCGTGCCGCTAATTTTCCTCTCTATAGGTGCATACGATGACCTTGCTGATGAGTCACAGGCAGGGCTGGTTATTGCCGCCCTTCTGATTGGTGTCTTAGGTATAGGCCTGCTGGGTGCTATCCCGTTGAATCACTGCTACGCCTTTTACCTCGAGCTGCGCGAGGACCACGTGCGGTGGCGTAATTGGCGATGGAAGGAACGCACTTTCACCTACCCCTCCATCACGTTCGCCCATGTGGAGAAGAACATGAAGAACGGGTTCTTGCGTATCGGCAGTACTGAGATGGGTAAGCGCACTTGTAGTTTTGACCCGTATCAGTTTGATGCCACGATCCTTATGGCGCAGGTGCTTTACCGTGATGATCACGGACGTTGGGCTGAGGAGGACGGCCTGGATGCGATGAGCGTGGTGGGGATGTATGGCTCTTCGCGCGATATTTATGCCCAGTTTTATGACTTGTGTGAGACGAAGTATGTGGTGGGCGTGACGAAGAGTGAGCGTCAGATGCGTCGAGGCAAAATAGAGTAAGTCTTCTGAGAATGGAGCTTAAAAATGAAAGCCCCTGGGTTGAGAGATTACCTCTCAGCCCAGAGGCTTTCTGCGTACCAGCGGCGGCTCATTTAAGCGCCACCATTATCGGGTGATAATCGCGAAGTCGCTGCTGGACAGGTTCGTGAAATTACCAATCTGCGCGTTCAGGCGGCACTTAGACGTCACCGACAGCGCCGTCACCACCCGCTGATCCTCAGATACCAACACATGCCCCGAACAGCCATCCGAAAAACTAATCAACTGAGCATCTGGAGAAATCGCCTGAACCAGCGTCGAAAACTCACCCGTACGCGGCAAAACCATCAACGGGTTCAACTCATCCGCACCACTCGGCCACACCGGAACCACCGTCACCGGCAAAACACTCTGATTCACCACACGAGAAGGAACCCGCAACTCAATCGACCGCAAACGCTGAATTGGGTACGCCGTCGAACGAACCTCCCTGTCAGAAATAGCCTTCGACGTCTCAGAATCAATACGGTTCACCCACTCCTCAAAAGCACGCGAATCCTTAAACTCAGCAGACACATTCGCCCGAACCTGCACCACACCATTAGCCGGGATACTCACCCCAGACAGATTCCACGAACACGGAACATCCACCGCAGTCACACTCGACTGATTCTTCGACACACCAGAAGACACCTGACCGGCATCCCACGTCACTGAAGCACACGAACCACCCTCAACACCGGGAAGCACCTGCAAAATATCGCCCCGAAGAGCCGACTTCTGCGACGAAAACTCAAACGTCAGGCGGGCACTCTTATCCCGCGGGTTATACGTACCCTCAATACGGGTACCCAAACCACTCGGCAAAGACGCCGAACTACGGCTCGACGCAGACCACGACTCAGCCGTCTTAGACGCCCCCTTACCGCCGTTCAAACCCACAAAAGCGAGCACACCCACAAGAATCAAAGAACCCAGGATAGCGCCCCACACCAGCGGGCGGCGCAA
>FLSH01457078.1_pt1 | contig 11453 bp, 10 predicted proteins | sample 1550441 | NCBI WGS metagenome assembly FLSH01 (sample SAMEA4031756, study PRJEB14383) | metagenome | biome: human; feature: oral; material: saliva | place: Philippines | collected 2014 | reverse complement strand
TCAACCCCTCAACGGTTTTACATGACATGATGGCTGATGTCGTCGAGTCCGGTTGTACGGTGAAAGATGAGATAAATCACATGCTTGCACTCTCATTGGCGCGTAAAGCCGCTGTTCCCGTCGGTCAGGTGTTAGGAAATGAAGAGATGAACGACCTGATAAACAAGCTTTTCGCTTGCGATAACGTCAACTATACACCCGACGGCAAAGGAATATTCACTATGCTCAAATATAGTGAAATTATGTTAAGACTTGGGTGAGTTTTACTATATTTGGCGTTTTTTTGTGGAAAAATCAATAATATGGAAGTAAAATAGTGTTTTTTTTTTGAAAAAAATGTCGTGTTAAGAAAAAACTTTGTATCTTTGCCACAAATATAAGATGTAGGCTTTATGCCCATAATTAACTAAATCTTTTAATAGGAACATCATTTTTAAATATAAATAAGTTATGAAAAAGTTATTGATTGTTTTGGCTTTTGCCGGCGTTTGTATGTCATCCATGGCACAGGACGCAGATCCGACACTTAAATATAGTGTTGCAACAAATTCATTCTGGAGCAACTGGTTCATCCAGGCTAACGCAAACTGGAGTGCGTTTTATTCAAATTCAGAGCACGGAGCAAACCTCGCCAAGAGTCCTATCAAGGATTTCCGTAGTACCCCTGGTTTCTCTGTAGCTTTAGGAAAGTGGTTCACTCCTGGTATCGGTCTCCGTACGAAGTTCTACGGCATCTGGGGTCGTCAGGTACAGAGGAACGAGAACAAGCATTCTTACAAGTATTGGAACATAGAGGAGCAGGCTCTTCTTAACCTGAGCAACATCTTCTGCGGTTACAATCCTTCACGTGTATGGAACTTCTCTGTATTCGCTGGTGCCGGTGTAGACCGCAACTGGGATAATCGTACTTATTCTATGTCTTACTCCCTTGGTTTGATGAACCAGTGGCGTCTGAGCGACTGTGTAGGTCTTAACCTCGAGCTCGGCTGGCTCTATAAGGAGCACGATGCCGACGGTCTTACTCCAGGCAAGGGTAAAGTAAATGCCATCTACTGGGAAAGCCACGACCAGCAGCTCTACGCAGAGCTCGGTCTTACCTTCAACCTTGGCAAAACCGGCTGGGCGAAGACTCCAGATGTTGACGCTATCAAGGCACTCTCACAGGCACAGATTGACGCACTCAACGCTCAGCTTGCTGACGCAAATGCAGAAAATGCCCGCCTGAAGAACCTCCTCGCCAACCAGAAGCCAGCTCCTGCAGCAGAACCACAGGTTATAAAGGAATTCGTTAGCCCGACAACTTCTGTATTCTTCAACATCAACAAGTACGTCATCGCTTCAAAGAAGGACCTTGTTAACGTTAAGGCTGTGGCAGAGTTCGCCAAGGAGAACAGCACAAGCATCCTCGTGACAGGTTACGCAGACTCCGCAACCGGTTCTGCGAAATACAACCAAATGCTCTCAGAGAAGCGTGCAGAGACCGTTGCCAACGAGCTCGTAAAGATGGGCGTAAGCCGTGATAACGTTAAGACCATGGCAAAGGGTGGCGTTGCAGACCTCTCACCGGTTTCTTACAACCGTCGTGCAACTGTTGAGATAGTAAAATAATCTCTATAATACAATCAACGATAATACTCCCCGGTCTCTTCATTGAGGCTGGGGATTTTTTTGTTCTTACGCTCGCATGCTGCATGAATAACTGCAAATCGGGTCAATAGACTCCACCTTATCCATGCCGAGTGGAAAAGACATAAAGCCAAGGAAAAAAACATAATGTGGTCTACTGATTGAATATAATTCTTATCCATAACAGGCTTATCGTAAAGAAAAATCAGCTTCGCGTTTTTTAGCGAAATAGAAAATTAAAATCGACGATTTGCCAAGTCTACATAGCATAAAACCACATTTTCAAGAAGCGACAAGGGCTTAATACGGCTTGATTCCGTGCTTTTTACTTCAAAAAGCGGTGGTTCTTTACGTTGAAAAGGGCGGTTTTATCGGCAAGAAACAACGCTTTTAGACTCAAGAAACGGCGGTTCTTGAAAGTGATTCGTGTTTTTGTATACACTTAAAGGGAGTATTACACTGATTATCAACACCTTGTGTGTAATGCCAAAAATAAGCGTTTTTCGGCAGCTAAGCCAATGCGCCGGCAAATAATGGCTGTATTTGCGGTCAGAACAGGCAGTTTGTTGATTTTATTCACAGCATCCGTAAGATGCAAAAAAGATAGGGAGAAGCCTGAAAACTAAGGAAAAAGACATAATGCAGTCCAATATCTCGATTGGGGATTATAAAATACGAACTAAACCTTTGCCTTGATTTCTGCTATAGTACGTTGTACTTGTGGGGATGAAAGATAAAGTGTATTCTTCTTGAGCATGGATGTTATTGTCTCAAGAGAATTTTCATAGCATGAGAGTTCATTCTCTTCCTGAGTAGCATGCTTGCTCTGGAAACGTATCTCCTGTTCGCGTTCATTTATAAGATGATCGCATTCCTTTGTCAACATAGGCACAATTATATCATTAAAAAGACTATGCCCATGTATATATAGATATGTCTCTTGCGGGAAAACAGAAAGCCTTGTCATCTCATCAAGAAGCTCTCTGTATGCTTTCTTCGCCTTTGTTGAGGCTGATGCTTCTATTTGCTTGAGTTTACGCTCAACCTTACTTTCAAGTCTCCTCAACGTATCATGGACATGCCATTTCACAACTGTTCCCGTCTGAATGGTCTTTATAAAATCATTCAGCCCAAAATCACCATACGAGGCATTACGTGCACAAAGAACATTCCATACGAAAAGTGGATAGATAATCTCCGAAAAACGAGATAAGAACCATTCAAAATCGAGAATATCTGGTGAATCTACAAGTGTCACCATCACACATACCTCACGCAATGACGAAGCCAAGCACTGGAGATTCTCTATAGAATAGGCGTATGTGTGAAATACATACGGATTAAAACATATCTCCTGAGACATACTGTTTGAGCCCTGCTTCAAGTAATCATAGTCAGCATCAACACAAGCTATCATGTTCGGACCGACAGAATCCTTAAAGGCTGACATCAATACAGCCTTCTTCCCTCTTTCCAGCTTGCGTCCTCTGGCTGGCAGCATCACTTGAAAATAACGCTCCGGAGTCTCGAGAGTTGAAAGAATGCTCCTCCAAAAGAATACATCGTCATAACTCTCTACATAAGCTATGACTTTCCGTCGGGCATTTTTCCCATTAAGAGCATTTGATGCCTTTATATAATTGGAATTAAGATAGTTCCCTAATGGCATAATTGTTCGAGGTTAGATAGTTATTAATCAGAAACAATTCACAGGTTTACATCCCAGGAAGAATCTCTATGTCGCTCACCTCCGTGACGTGCTCCAACCAACCGTTCATAATTACAGCTGGTGAATGTGTGGATAGGATAATCTGTACATTAGGATTAAGTTTCATAATCGTATCAATGAGACGCTGTTGCCATTCTATGTGCAGGCTGACTTCAGGCTCGTCCATAAAGAGTACGTATGGTTGCATATCCTCAACAAGCACTGTCAACAGAATTGCCAGCATCTGCTTTTCTCCTGACGAAAGCAAATAAGGAAAAAGTATTTCGCCCATCTGCGAGAAACGTATCTCATTCTCCGTACGTATTATCTTTTTCCCCGTATCAGCAAAGAAATCATCAATCAAATCTTGAAATAATGTCTTCTGCGAGGATAACTTCTGTGCTTTTTCAGCACTGTCAGGTTCACCACTCTGAAGAGTGGCAATGATGCGATTGCCGATGTTTACCTGATAATCGAGATATTTTCTCTGCAATTGGAATATCTGCCAGTCAAGTTCTGTTGTCAACGACATGTCCATCATAGAAACAGCATCAATATTCATCAAAGGACGATCGAATGAGCGAATTATATCATAACGTATCCATTTTGCATCTTCGGGATAAACATCCAAATGAACTCCTTTTAGCATGTGACTTGGAAATTCTCCTCCTTGGGCAAGTCCTTTCACAACCTTATTTATAATAGTGCTCTTCCCAACGCCGTTTACACCACTTAGGACATTTACTTTCCTATCGAGTGTCCAACGTATATGTTTCTTTCCTGACCAAAGAGAATCAATCTCAATCTGGGTAATATATTCTGCATATTTCATATATGGTAAGGTTTTAAGAGACAACGTTTATTGTTTAAATGCCAAATCAATGAGTATGAATATCTCTGTACGATATTCCTCAAGTAATCCGATCTTATTGAGTTCATCAATCATAATGTCAATTACAGATGATTGCCCGTTATCATATTCACTTTTTACAAGCTTACTAAGACAAGCCACAGATTCACCAATACGATTCAATATCCATAGAGATATAGCTTTGCAGGCAAATCCAAAATGGTCCATATTTTCATCGTCTATCTTATCGTAAATGTTCAGAGCTTCCTGGAATTTATGTTCACGCATATATCCTCCGGCAATAGCTTTTAAGTAAAGCTCCTCTTCTGGATGATTGTATGACAACCGGAAAAGAATCTTCATGCCTTCTTCAATCTCTCCGACTTCTATATGGCACAATGCGACACGATAGTATTCCACATCGTAATCATCATCTTTCTGTGACAGTTCGAGAAACTTCTCATAACATTCCAAAGCATCTTGGTATATCCCGTCAAGGAAACAACAATTGGCTGTATGTTGCAGAATAAGCAGATTATCAGGCTCCATTAACAGCAACTTGTTATAGTAGGATATTGCCAAAGTATAATCGCCCTCCATTTCATAGTTGAGCGCTAATAACTTTATATAACCGCTATTATCTTCAACATTATAAATATTCACCAATGTATTGAGTTCATTCTTGAATCTTCTACGAAGCATCTGCCGCCCAATACGAAGTGGATAGATTGTTCCAAAGAAATATTTTTTCATCAAACGGTGCAAAAAGAAACTTGCACTTTCGGCTTTCGCAAAAGGATTACTGAAATACGCTTTGTCTGTATAAAGATAGAAAAAACGATAGAGATCATTCAGGTATGCCCTTCGTGTGAACGCCTCCACATTAGTTGTCTTATCCTCAAAGGCTGGAGCTACTTCACCCTGCTTCATCATATCAAGCATATCCTTTGGAATCTGAGATATGACATGTGCCAAAGAGAGTATAAAACTGTATTTGTCGGAGTTACAGAAATATTGTCCATCTACAATCTTGGCAAGAAAAGCCATCGGCACATCACGAAGATTTGTCGACATGACCTGCGGGTGCTCAATATAGAATGGGCAGAACCAGTTCATCAGAGTATAGAAAAAAGAAAAGCGTTTCGCTTTTGAGAAGCCGCCGAAGAATATGTCTGCACCGTTTTCCTGCATCTTACGCATTCGTTCGACTGCAGATTCTAACGTCTCCATTTCTTTCTCTTCTTTGTCAGGATGTAGAATATTGTCAATATAATTATTCTTCGTGTTCTGCCGATCTATCATATTCTGCCCACCTTTCATCAGAGTTGGAAGAATATCGTTATTGATCGTTTCTTCATTAGATGTAGTATCCATACAATGAAACACCTGAGTCTGAAGGTCACAGAAGGTCTGTTTCATTCCTTCTACTGACATTAGTTCATCCAACGAAGACTCTATGAGATCCTTATTCACAGAGAGATCTATGCTTTCCGGCAAACCGAATGCGACCCCTACAATGGCTCTCTGACGTATCAATACTTGAGTTGACAATGCTGATATACGGCAAAGAGTGTGAAACTTCCAAGCGTCAAACACCATACGCTGTGCCATAAGCATAGCAGACAGTATTATCTGCTGGTCTATGACATCGACCAATGGCGACAGCAATAACTTCTCCATCACTGACGCCTCTGATTGGCTCCAAGGCTTAGAAGTGAATATAAAATCGAAAAGGAATATTCGATACTGCAACAGTCGTTGATGTATTTCCCGTTGTTTTTCCTCTGGATTTGAGTAAAGTGATGCAAGTGCAAGCTCAGATACATATCCACTCAAAGTCTCTTCAATGCTTTCATATTCGCACAAATGGCGCAGAGCATTTGAACGTGATTGTTTGAATGCAGGATTTTGGTCAGCCACGCAATCGACCATCAATGATGATGTTATGCTATACAGACGTCTCTCCAATCTACGATACACCTCCTCACGCTGTGTATCCTCAAAGCCATTGGCAAAAAACTGTACCAGAAGAGAATAGTCGTTTTCAACCAATTCAACTTCTGCTAATGCTGCAGAGAGATGATGATCAAGACAGATTTTCTTCAGATCTGTTATTGTCAGTCCCAATCCTCTGTAATGGATATTATTTAGTATCTGTTGTAATTCTACAATCACGTTATATTTGAATTAATAGTTATCTAATATATGAGTCCACAGTCTTTATAATCGTGTCGTCAGGACGCTCACTATGTGTGAACATTATCCGTGGCAAACGGTTGACGACTGCAGTATCGGCATCACAATATTTCTGCATCTCGGCGGCATAATTCTTTATGCCATATTTGTTTATTGAATCACATGCCTCTGAATAAACCTTTGACAATGCTGATAAGAACGACTTGTTATCAGAATCCATAGCAAACTGTTTCCTAAATGCCAGAACGCCAAACTTCATATCATTCTTTTTAGGTTTGACAAGAATTTTATGCCCTTCCATCTGCGCCTTCGTTGCCCAAGGTTCCGGCAACCATTCTGAGTCCATCTCGTTATTTATGAGCATATTATAGCGAACCCTTACATCATTTATTTGAACCTTAAAAAAAGGATCTCTGACATTCACACCCTCAAACTTTTTATCTGTCAGATAGTCTGTGGCAGAGAAGCGAGTTGAAGCCACCATTTTATCACCAAACTGGTCCAGGCGGTTCAGTCTGGCAGCCTTATTACTAACCAATGACCAAGTCAATTCAGTAGACGTGAGGTAATAAAATGACAGTTTTTTCTTTTGACTTATATATTCTGTGCGAAAAATATCCGTAAAAGCACCATCAACCGAGCCTCCTATCAATGCTGTATCTATATCCATATGAGCGGAAAAACGGCGGAAAATAACGTTTAAACTGTCTTTTTCCATCCATCCTCTTTCGTAAGCAATAAGCAGCGGAAGGGCATCTATTGTAGGCATCACGGCAATTTTGACAGCATTACTCTTATTGATAGTCTGAACAAGGGTTCTGTCAGAATCTGTCTTCGAGTCCTTTTTTGCACAAGAAACAGCAAGAAACGTAAACAAACATATATATAAAGGCAGCTTTCTCATTCGTCTTCTTATTTTCAACAAAAGTACAAATAAATTTCCACGTTGCAAAATAATTTATTATTTTTGCATGGTAAACATAGTAAAAATGGCAAAAGACAAAATAATGTATGTGTGTGAAAACTGCGGTCAGGAAAGCGCCAAATGGCTTGGCAAATGTCCGTCCTGCAACCAGTGGAACACCTTTAAGGAGATTCGTGTCGCAGCTCAGACCACGGGAAGCAATGCTGCGCGTTCTGCAGCACATAGCGTAAGAAATGGTTCTATCACAGCTATTACAAATGATAATAAACGCCCATTTAATCTCCGTTCTGTGTCATCAAAGGACGAGCCACGCATTGATCTCGGTGATACAGAACTGAACCGGGTACTTGGAGGTGGACTTGTCCCGGGTAGTATCATTCTGCTTGGCGGTGAGCCGGGAATAGGGAAAAGTACTCTGACGCTTCAGACAATACTGAATCTCAAGAACAGAAAGATTCTCTACGTTAGTGGCGAGGAGAGCGCTCATCAATTGAAAATGCGTGCCAACAGACTATTAGGAACTACTTCCGATGACGGGTCTCAAATAAGTGATAATCTGATGGTTATGTGCGACACGCAACTGGAAAATATTTTCGAACATATTAAGGACGTATGCCCTGAAATTCTTGTCATCGACTCAATACAGACAATGGCAACTTATGACGTTGACAGCTCTCCGGGAAGCATCGTTCAAGTACGTGAATGCGCCTCTGCCTTGCTTCGCTTCGCCAAGTCGAGTGGCACCCCTGTAATACTGATTGGACATATCAATAAGGAAGGAAGCATTGCCGGTCCGAAGATTCTTGAGCATATTGTAGATACTGTCATTCAGTTTGAGGGCGACCAACATCACATGTACCGCATTTTAAGAAGTATCAAGAATCGTTTTGGTTCCACATCCGAACTTGGAATATATGAAATGCTGAACAGCGGATTGCGCCAAGTAAGCAATCCTTCCGAGCTCCTACTCACTCAGAACCATGAAGGGCTGTCGGGCGTTGCCATCAGTGCGGCAATAGAAGGCGTACGTCCCTTCCTCGTAGAGACGCAAGCCCTTGTTTCGAGTGCAGCATACGGTACACCACAACGCTCGGCAACAGGTTTTGACCAGAGAAGACTCAATATGCTTTTAGCTGTACTCGAGAAACGTGTCGGCTTTAAACTGATGCAGAAGGATGTGTTCTTGAATATAGCCGGCGGACTTCGCGTCACCGACCTTGCTATGGATCTGAGTGTCATTGCAGCAGTACTTTCGAGCAATGTCGACACTCCAATAGATGCAGGTTGGTGCATGTGTGGCGAAGTGGGACTGAGCGGAGAGGTGCGACCTGTGAATCGTATCGACCAGCGTATATCAGAAGCAGAAAAGCTCGGTTTCTCCGATATTATCATTCCAAAATACAATCTTCAGGGCTTAAATACGAAGAAATTTGCTATTAGAATTCATACCGTCAAGAAGGTTGATGAAGCTCTCCGCTGTCTGTTCGGATAAAAAGATTTTGAGCCTGATTGTCCGAAAGGCGATATACAACTGTCCGAACGCCGTTCGGACAATCACAATTAAAAACATAATGAAATAACGAACACAGCTTATTAATATTGAAAAAATAGACATGACATCAAATAATGATAATAAGATTGCGAAGGATGCAGCAATAATAGTATCCGGAGGCATGGATTCCGTTACCATGCTCTACGAATATAAGGAACACATTGCCCTTGGCATATCGTTCGACTATGGTAGTAACCATAATGCAAAGGAGCTTCCTCTTGCAGCAATGCACTGTGAACGCCTTGGAATAAAGCATATAACCATACCATTATCTTTCATACACGAGTATTTCAAGTCAAGTCTAATTGAAGGAAGTCACGCCATTCCAGAGGGAGAATACAACGAGGACAACATGAAATCGACGGTAGTACCTTTCCGAAACGGCATAATGCTCAGCATTGCTGTAGGTATAGCCGAGAGCAATGGACTAAAGCGTATATTCATCGCCAATCACGGTGGCGACCACACAATATATCCAGACTGCCGACCGGAATTTATTGATGCAATAAATAATGCTTCTGTGGTAGGAACATACGAGCATTTGACAATAGAAGCACCATATACAGACATTACCAAGACAGATATTGCCAAACATGGCAAAGCTCTTGGATTGGACTATTCCGAGACATGGTCGTGTTACAAAGGCGAAAAACATCATTGTGGGAAATGCGGCACTTGTGTGGAGCGTCGTGAAGCGCTGAAATTGGCAGGTATAGAGGACAACACAATATATATGGGGTAATGAACATTCGTGTTTGTTATATAAAAATCGGTAGAGGGAGTTTTATATTTACGTAAATAGCCTTTTGAAGGCGAATGACTACTTTTTTTCGTGACACATAATCATAAAGACTTCGAAAAAAAGCAATATGCAAAACATAATATTGGAGAAACAATATGACATGATTGGAAACGAATACATAATATGAGAATTTGTAGAACATTCCTTAAAATAATAGATAGGTTTTTCTCCATTTTCGTATTTTTTCGCTACCTTTGCAGGGTAAAGAGATTAAAATAATAAGTATAACATAAAATTAACATTCACAACAACTATGGCAACAAAAATCAATGATTACGATTTCGCTGGTAAGAAAGCAATCGTTCGCGTAGACTTCAACGTACCTCTAAAGGATGGTGTCATCACAGACGATACACGTATCCGTGGAGCTATGCCAACACTTAAGCTTATTCTTGAGAAGGGAGGCTCACTCATCATAATGTCACACATGGGTAAGCCAAAGGGTAAGGTTAAGCCTGAGCTATCGCTATCACAGATCGTAGACGCAGTAAGCAATGCACTCGGTCGCCCCGTTCAGTTTGCAGAGGACTGCGCAAAGGCTGACGACAAGGCTGCCGCATTGAAGCCAGGTGAGGTTCTCCTCCTTGAGAATCTTCGTTACTACCCGGAGGAAGAAGGCAAACCTGTTGGCATCGATAAGGAAGATCCTGCTTATGAGGACGCAAAGAAAGCAATGAAGGATTCACAGAAGGAATTTGCAAAGAAACTCGCTTCTTATGCTGATTGCTGGGTAATGGATGCTTTCGGTACAGCTCATCGTAAGCATGCTTCAACAGCTGTCATTGCTGATTTTTTTGCTCCAGAGGATCGCATGCTCGGTCTGTTGATGGAAAAAGAGGTTGCAGCCGTTGATGCTGTTCTCTCAAACATCAAGCGACCATTCATCGCTATAATGGGTGGCTCAAAGGTATCATCAAAGATTGGCATCATTGAAAACCTGTTAGGTAAGGTTGATAAGATCATACTGTGCGGCGGTATGACATACACATTTGCAAAGGCTCATGGTGGTGAGATTGGCAAGTCAATTGTTGAGCTCGATAAACTTGAAGTAGCACTTGGTGTTGAGGCGCTCGCAAAGAAAAACAATGTAGAGCTTGTCCTTGCTCCCGATGCAATATGTGCAGAAGAGTTCAGCAACGAAGCTCCTCAGACTGTTTGCCCTGCAAATGCAATTCCTGATAACCTTGAAGGTCTCGACGCAGGTCCTCAGGCTCAGAAACTCTTCGCAGAAGCTATAAAGGGTTGTAAGACAATTCTCTGGAATGGTCCTGCAGGCGTATTTGAGTTCGACAACTTCTGCGATGGTTCACGTGCCATCGGTAATGCTATTGCAGAGGCAACAGCAGAAGGAGCCTTCTCACTCATCGGCGGTGGTGATTCTGTGGCTTGTGTCAACAAGTTCGGATTGGCAGATAAGGTTTCATACATCTCTACTGGTGGTGGTGCTCTCCTTGAGGCTATCGAAGGTAAGATTCTCCCAGGCGTAGCTGCTGTTGAGTGTTAATCAAATACCATTATTTAAGGGGTCAGAGTGAAAAATTCTCTGACCCTATTTTTATCATGCAAAAGATTATTCTATAAAGCATTTTATATTCCTAATTAACAAGTCTTACCAACCAGAAATATCCGCTGACCCAACATAAAGCCATACTGTTCTGCGAATAATAAAAAAGACCAATAGATAATCTATTAGTCTGATTGTTTTTTTAGTGAAGAGGAGGAGACTCGAACTCCCACGTCACGATTGACACTACCCCCTCAAAGTAGCGCGTCTACCAATTCCGCCACCTCTCC
>FLSH01003582.1_pt1 | contig 11453 bp, 9 predicted proteins | sample 1550441 | NCBI WGS metagenome assembly FLSH01 (sample SAMEA4031756, study PRJEB14383) | metagenome | biome: human; feature: oral; material: saliva | place: Philippines | collected 2014 | reverse complement strand
TTAATTCTAAAATTTCATTTTTTAATTTTTCAATTTCTTGTAGATATTTTTTACCTTCATCTTTTTGGAATTTTTTATTTATTTCTTCTATTTCCTTTTCAGTATATAATAATAAGTTATTTACTTCTATATTCTTTAACACTTGGAAAGTATTTTTTATATTACCTAAGTCTAAAATTTCTATTTTTGAACTATATTCTTTTTTTATAGGAGCTAAATTCCCATTATGAGAAAAAATCTGATGAAAATAACCTATTATGTCTTTTGAAATATATTGGCTATTAGATAATATACAATATTCTATTCCATAATCTTTTTCTAACTCTCTTTTAAGATATTCTTTTATTTCTAGAATTTCTTTAAATGAATCTTCACCATTTGAAGATAATTCAATATTAACTTCTCCTTTATATTTTAAAAATTTTCCTTTTTTTTCATCTTCAGCCAAATAAAATTTTGTACCAATACTATTATTTTTACTATCTAAAATAATGTAAATTTTCATTAAAATCACCTATATTTCCATAATTTCTTCTAATTCACCAAGTATACTTTGTAACCAATTTTTCTTTTCCTTCTCTTTTTCAGTATATTCTCTTTTATTTTCTAAATCTAATAAATCCATTTTTATTTTCATTATAAGCTTATTTGTTTCTTTAGCTAGTTTTAAATCTATCTCTTCCATTTTTTTAGAAAAATCTTTTAATAATTTATCTATCTCTTTATCGTAATTATCAAATGCTTTTTTTATCTCAGCATTAAACATTTTGTGTGCTTCAGTCAATACCTCTTTAGGATGGTAATAATATGTGTAAGAATATCCTCCTCCACCTCCTCCACCTTTATATTGAATTTTATTTTCTAATATTTTATTTAACATTATTATCTCCTTCCACCTTATATTTATCTATATGATTTATTTAACATGTCATCTAATTTTGTTCTTTCAATTACAATATTTTCTTCTAAAGTCATTGACAATATTTTTTTCAATAAGTCTTCCAATTCTTTATTATTTAAATTGACATCCATCTTTTCAAATTTTCCTATGTATGTTTTCATTAGATCATCAAATTCATTTTTTATGGTATCTCTTATCTCTTTTTCAATATTACCTTTAATTTTTATATATTCTTGTTGTAATCTTCTAATAAAATTATCTAAATCTTTACTAGCTTTTGACTTGTCTGTTGTTCTATCTGTCTTTTCAATCTCTTTTAGTATATCTCCATTAATTTTTTCAACTTTTCCTTCTTGTTTTATTGTAAGTTGTTTTAATTTTTTGGTAATTTCAGCTACTTTTTTTTCCATTTGAATTTTTATTTGAGGAAAAATTTCTTTAGTTCTATGATTTAAAGTATCTATATTATCTTTCATATTTTTTAGTAGATTTTCATTTTTAGTAAGCATTTCATTTATTTTATCTAAAAATTTTTCTTTATCCAAAAATATTTTAAAACTTTCTAGAGATTTTACAATTTTTTCTGGAACAGAATATTTTTCTAAATAATCTTCTATATAATTTTCGAGTGCAGGAACTCCTGTTAATAGCTCAGCTAATTTTTCATCATCATTTTCTTCAGAATATTTTCCTATTTTAAAGTTAATTGATTTTTTTATAGTATTAGAAATATTGATAAGATTATTTATATTAAATTCATTATCTCTATATTCATCAACTATATTTTCTTTATATGTATTTCTTTGCTTTATAGATTTATTATTCAAAGAATCTTCATTCAATCTCATAAATAAGGCTGTTCTAGCTGCAGTAGGGATTATAATAGGATTTTTTATATTTAATCCTTCTAAATACTCTTTTACTTTACCTAATACCTTATTTATGTCATCATCATTATCATCTTCAAATCTTGCATCAAATTTATTTAAAACAAATATAAATCTTTCAGTAGATTGAAGATCTCCTTTGTTCATTTCTTCAGATATATTCTTTAATAAATCTCTATCATCATCAACACCAAGTTGAGTATAACTTAATATGTATAAAACTAAAGGTTTATAATCCTTTTTTAATAAATTATATGTTAATTCTTTATGTTTTATATCCATAGAATTATTAGGTCCAGGAGTATCTATCAAAATAAGTCTTGATTGATTTGAAGAAATATTTCTTACATTACCTTTTAGTTTTATTAAGCCTATATTTTCTCCATCGTTAAAAGTCTTTAGATCTTCCGCATCAATTTTTTCATATTTTTTTATTAGCTTATCTTCTTGATCATATATTTCAGCTGAAAAAAAGTTTATACTCTTATCATCTTCTATACGAGTAATTTTGGCTGTACATGCCTGATTTTTGGAAGGAATCAAATTTTTACCTAAAAAAGAATTTAAAAGAGTTGATTTCCCACTACTCATAGTTGCAACTACTGCTATTTCAAATTCTTGTTCAAAAACTTTTTTAAAATTTCCAAGAACTTCAGGAGTTTTTAACTCTTCATAAGGTCCATCTTGTATTTTTTTAAAAACACTTTCTAACTTCTTTAATCTTTCTTCTGTACTTAAAATTTTAATAAATTCAAATTTTATATTTTGATTTTCATCCATATTATTTTTTAAATCTTGAAAATCTATCTCTCTACCTGTGAATTTAATATCTAAATTTTTGTATCCATATTCTTTTTTTAAAATCCCCTCAAATTTTTTTACCCAATTCTGTAAACTTCCTTCCTTTATTGAATTTAGTTCACTATTTTCTTCTATTTTTTTCCCATCAATTAAAATTTTTGTAGTTCTTCTATATGGATTATACTTTAAATCTATTATCATTTTTCCTCCCAATAAAAAATTATTTCTTTAAACCTAAAAATTTATCAACACAAGCTCCTAATTTTTCAAAAGGTCCCCTTTTATTTTCTTTTTTTATTTTTCTACTTCTTAAAGGTTCTTCCTTTTTAAAGTCTTCTTCTATTTTTTCTTCTTTTACTTTTCCTCTAACTTTATCATGTACTTTCAATAACTCTTCTACTTTTTCTCTTGAAAAATTCTTTCTTGTTGCTGGAAATAATTCATAAAAATATTCCTCATCCCATTCTTCCTCATTTTTAAAATCAATTATTCCATCATCTGTAACATATAGTTCTTCACAGTTTTTAAGTAATTTTTCTACTCCTGGTTTATCAAATCTTATATAATTTAAAATTTCTTCTTTTAATTGGTCTCCATCTGTTCTCTTAGATGAAGTTGTTTTTGTTATAAAATTATTTTGAATATCTTTTTTAAAATTTTCTTTTTGAACTTTTCCTCTAACTTTATCATGTACCTTCAATAATTCTTCTACTTTTTCTCTTGAGAAATTCTTTCTTGTTGCTGGAAATAATTCATAAAAATATTCCTCATTCCATTCTTCCTCATTTTTAAAGTCAATTATTCCATCGTCTTGTTCATATAAAGTTTCACATTTTCTAAGTAATTTTTCTACTCCTGATTTATCAAATCTTATGTAATTTAAAATTTCTTCTTTTAATTTTTCTGAATTCATATTTACCTTGTATGATAAATATATAAAATATTTATCTATACGACCTCCTTTTCATAGTTTATTTTATTTAATATTTTTTATATAATTTATTTATACTGTGGACTTTTTATTTTAACCTAAAGAACTTTTGCTACTTTTTTAAGGAGACTACTGCCACACTCTTTTAACTCATATACTTATAGTTGGATAAGTTTTAAACTTTCATATATCGCAAGAATGTATTGTTTTCTAAGATGTGGATTCCACAGTTATTAATTTTTAAGGATGTGATCTTATGTTTTTACTTGGTATTGATATTGCTAAACTTAATCATGTTGCTTCTTGTATTGATTCTTCCACTAATGAAGTTGTTTTTTCTAATTTTAAATTCAAAAATGATTTTAAAGGTTTTAGCGCTCTTTTAAATAAAATTAAAAGTTTCGATGCTAAAAATCTTATTATTGGCTTAGAATCAACTTCTCATTATGGTGAAAATCTTATTAATTTTTTATTCATACATGATTTTAAAGTTGCACTTATTAATCCTTTGCAAACTTCACATCTGAGAAAAGCTAATATTAGAGATGCTAAAAATGATAATCTAGACTCTCTTAATATTGCTAAATCTTTAGTTTTTACTAAACTTAACTTCGTTTCTAAGAAGAACATTGAGTGTTTTTCTCTAAAAAAACTTACTAGATTTAGAAGTAACTTAATTAAGCAAAGAAGTAAAGCTAAAATTCAATTAACATCTTTACTTGATTTACTTTTTCCAGAACTACAATATCTTTTTAAAAGTAAAATTCATAGCAAAGCAATCTACTCTCTTCTTAAAAAACATCCTTCAACAGAGGAGATAGCAGCCCTAAAAGATGATGAAATCTCTAATCTTTTATATGCTTCTTCAAAAGGACATTTCAAAAAAGAAAAGTCCATTGAGCTTAAGAGTCTTGCTAAAACCACTGTTGGTATCAAGGATACTTCAATCTCATTACATTTAATTCAGTTAATAGAATTAATTGAATTATATACCAAACAAATTAAAGATATTGAAATTAAAATAACTGATATAGTTAATAATTTAGACACAACACTTCTATCAGTTCCTGGAATAAGTGTCATTGCTTGTGCCATTATATTAGGTGAAACAAATAATTTTGAAAATTTTTCTAGTTCTAAAAAATTACTTGCATTTGCTGGTCTTGATCCAAAGATAAGACAATCAGGTAATTTTAATGCTTCATCTTGTAGAATGTCCAAAAAAGGTTCTCCATATTTAAGGTATGCTTTAATCTTTACTGCTTGGAATATTGTTAGGCATTCAGAAAAATTTAATAAATATTATTCTTTAAAGCGCTCACAAGGTAAATCACATTACAACGCTCTCGGTCATGTTGCGCATAAACTAGTAAGAATTTTATTTACATTGATAAAGAAAAACATTTCTTATCAAGAAGAAAAATTAGAATAGTATATATTAGATTTTAACTATATGAAAAATCAAGAGTTTCATAACTCTAATTTTGTTATGTCAAAAATTCTTATTTAAAATTTTTTAAAAAAGTTCTTGACTTTTCATAGTTGGTCTCCTTAAAATAAAATTTTCTTCTTATGCCTTTCCAAATCTTTTTTTATTTTTTCATCAATGAAAGATTCTAATTCTTCTAATTTTCTTTTTTCTTTCTTATCTAAAACCTTTTCATCTCTTTTTAATTTATAATAAATAGCTGAATAAACATATACTTCATAATTATTTATCTTATTTAATTCTAAAAATTTTTTTGTTTTATTTAAAATTTCAGAAATAGTATCCTCCTCCGATAATAATATAGCATCTATTTTATTAACAACTACTACTAGCTTTCTATTTTGCCCTATTCCTTTAGTTAAAAGATATGAAACTAACCGTTGATCGTCTGTGGAAAAAAGATTTTCAGCATTCATTATTAAAATTACTTTATCTTCTTTTTTTAATCTCTCTAAATTTTCTTTTGTTATTATACTATGCTCAATATTCATAGAATTATTAATTCCTGGAGTATCATAAAAAATAGTATTTTGTAATTTGCTATAATTAGAAGGTACTTTCAAAATAATATCTTCTCTTTTATCATCTAAATTTAAAGATTTTATAAGGTCTTTATTAGAACTTAATTTTATTTTTTTTTCATCTAGAAATACATAAGGTTCTCTTAGTCTATTGTTTATATTTAAAATAATTTTCTTTGAAGTACAAGCTAAATTTGAACTAGGTAAAATATCTTCTTTTAATAAACTATTTAGAAAAGTTGATTTCCCACTGCTCATATTTCCTATAACAAGTATTTTTCTAAATTTTATAACTTTTCTTTTTTTACTTTTCTTTTTTCTCATATTGTCACTTCTTTCCCCTACTTTTTGCTATTCTTGAAATAATTGCTAAATTTTTCAAATTATCTTTATGGTTTATTGCTGGAATCCCTGAGTATATTGAATCATCAGAAATATCTGTATGAACACCTGATTTTGCAAATATAGTTACATTTTTACCTATTTTTATTCCATCCATAATTCCAACTTGAGCATAAATAGAACTGTTGTCACCTATATTTGATAACCCTGCAATTCCAGATTGATTAACCATTTTAACATTATTTCCTATTTTTACATCATGTGCTATAGCAACTGAAGACCCTATTCTGCACTTTTCACCTATTTCAGTTTGAGATAACACACCTCTCTCAATTACTGTATTGGCTCCTATATAAGAACATGATCCTATTTTTACTCCTTTTGTTCCTGTAAACATTTTTATTTCTCCATCTTCAGAGTAATAATCCCAAAATGGATTAGCTCCTATAACTGTTCCTGAATCAATAATTACATTATTACCTAAGATACTACCTTCTTTTATTACAACATTAGCTTTTATATTACAATTTTCACCTAAAATTACATTTTGTTCAATTACCACATTATTTTCTATATTACAACTCTTAGGAATTATATTTTCTTTTTTTGTTTTTTCTTGAAAAAATTCCTCTAGCTTTGAAATTATGGTTTCGTAACTAAAAATTGAAAATATAAAACTTTTTTTATAATTAAGACTAAAAAATGGGTTACATATTATTATTTTGGCCTTTGTTTTTTCAATATACTTTTTTTCTTCTAGTCTAAACATAAGAGCTATATCATTTTCAGTTGCATATCTAATATCTGAAAATCCTGTTATTTTTATTTTATCAAAAATAGGTCCATAAACTTTTCCTTCAAGTAGTTTTATTAAATCTTCATAAATTTTCATTTTATTTTTTCCTTACTATACTTTTGAATTATATTTTTTTAGAATTTCATCCATTTCTTCTGTCTTTTTAGTAGATAAATTTCCAGCATAAAAATCTCTTATTTTAATTAATCCCTTTCCCGTTAACTCATTTACTAATTCATTGAAAGAAACTTCATCTTTTTCTAATAATTCTGAATTTTCTTGACTTAACTTTACTGCATCCATTATATCTAAACCTTTCTTTTCTTGCAGTTCATAACAAGAAAAAACTAAACCCGCTGCTATTTGTTCATTTTTATCTCTTTCACTTAATTTTTCTTCATCTAACTCAAATCCATTTAATGCTTTCTCAAACTCTTCAAAATTTTCAAAATTTTCTCTTTTAATTCCTTTTTCAGAAGCTTGAAGAATTCTTTCACCTTTTTCTCTCAATTTCTCATCTTCCTCTTTTTCAATAATTCCTAAAGAAGTTAAAAGATTTCTAATCAATTTTTGTCCTGTCTTTGTTGTTACTAGAAATGTTATTAGCGGTAAAGCAAAAGGTCCTAAAACCGCTGATACTGCTCCTGTAATTGCTCCAAATACTGTTGATACTGCTCCTGTAACTATCCCCCATAATCCCATATTAATTCCTCCTTAAATTTTATTATTATGATTTACTAATGATTTTTTGATTAAAATAGAAATTATAACTTTCTATCCTATTATTTGGAAGACCCCTTCCACTTAATTTTTTATTTAATTCTTCTATTTCATCTTTTAAAATTTCATTATTCTTTGAAAGTATAAGTTTATATTTTTTTCTTTCAATATGCTTAGCTATAAAATACTCTCTTAAATTATCATTATTTTTTAATTCTTCTAAAATTTCTTTAAATTCATCAATATCATCAACAAATGTATTTTTATCAAATTTAGCAAAAATATTTCTAAAAGAATTTAAAGAAAATTTCATGTTACTAATCTCTTCTTCATCAAGGGTATTTAATTTTTTGAATGGTTCTAAAAAATTATCTCTTATCTTTTTGGATTTCATTAAGTTTTTCACTTCTTCATCACTATAATCTTTTTTAGCTTCTTCAAGTTCATAAAGTTTTTCTCCCATTTCTATCTTTGTATGAATACATTTCATCCATCCTTGGGAAAAGATTATTGCCTCTCCAACTCTTAAATTTGACAAATATGCTTTTTGATTTTCATCTAAGTTAATCATGTTTCCTATTACTTCTTTATCATCTTTTGCAAATATTTTATGTATAATCTTAGTATTTGTATTTTTCAATACCTCACTAGCTAATTTATTAGGAATTTGATCTACTATTATAAGACTTTCTCCATATTTTCTTATCTCAGCCAACATATCTGTAAACATTTCTACAGCCATTCTCCTGTTTTCAGATTCACCAGGAGATACTCTCGTCAATAATCTATGTGCCTCTTCTATTAAAGTTATATGTCTTACTCCTTTTTTTGAATCTTTTTTATATTCATATTTTAAAGTTTCACATAATCTTGACAAAATTAATGCCATCATAAAAGTTTTATCTGAAATATCTTTTAAGTCTTCTAATTCAAATACTACTTTTCTATTAATTATATCTTTAAAATTATGCGATTTTCTAGTATTTAACATCTGCCCCTTTGAACCATTCATCAGACTTTCTATTCTAGCAACTATTGAACCTTTATATTCTCCAGCTAATCTATCACCCATATTTTTTTCTTCTATAACTTCTTCAACTACCTCTAGCATATCTTCTAAAATAGGATAATATCTTCCCTCTTCTATATAATTTTTTAATTCTTTTTCATCTATTTCTATTATATTTTTATATTTAATATATTCTTCATGTAAAGATTTATTTCTTTCTAATTCTTTTAATCTTTGTTTGTTCTCATTAATTTTTTTTCTTTCTTTTTCTATAAATTTATTTTTTCCAGTATCAATATTCCATCCATATTTTTCATAACACCTATATATAGAAGTTTCAATAATTTGAGGCATTGCTGCTTCCATACTAAAAGCTGCTGTAAATGATGCTTTTAACATATCTATATGTGCTGTAAGGAGCTCTCCTTCAAAGAATTCAAATGGATTTAATCTAAAATTTGAGCATTCTTCATTTCCTAAAGTATATATTTCTATTTCTCCTAAATTAGCTAATTTTCTATATTCTCTCTTTGCAGGCTCTATTATTAAAAATGGCAGTTCTCCTGTTTCTAACAATAATTTTTGGCAGGTTGTAGTCTTTCCAGAGCCTGTGACACCTCCAATAAAAATATGTTTATCCAACTGTTTCAAATCTAAATCAATAGTATTTTTCGTTGAGCTCCCATTACTTATTAAATTTCCTAAAGAAAGTATATCCTTAGAAGAAGATATTTCAGGGCTATTAAGTCCGTATTCAATATTCTTTTTTAAAGATATTCCAACTACTTCCTTTTTAGGAATCCCCATTAAAATAGAACTTTCCATTGGAGTCATATACAATTGTGAGCTGATTTTCTTATTATTAATTGGGATTTGTGACAATAGAGAACGAATCTTTATTTTACTGTCTTCCTTTAAATTCATTTGGTCATTTATAAAAAAATGAATATCCTTAAAATTTACAATTTTTTCAATAAAACTAGTTCTATTTTCATTATTTATTTTTAATCTTTGAAATCTACATGGCACTAAATTGGGCTTATTATTTTGAATCATACTTTGATATGAACTTTCTAATATTTCCAAAGATAATTTATCTTTTGTTAATAAAACCATTGATGTTTTTAGACATCCTTTGGTTCTCATCTCATCAATTCTTGATAAAAATATTTTTTCAAAATATTCCATATTTCTAAGATACTGCTTATTTTGATATTCTATTGTACAACTCGTATGTTCATCTTTTCGTCTTGAAAGTCCTCTATTTTTTTCATAATTTTTATTTTCACCATCAACTTCAGAATGGCTATCACTTTTTCTCCAAGTGCTACCTGAATCTGTGTCTTCTTTAGTATAATTATCTTGCTTTTGATAACTATCACTTTCAGAGAGATTTTCATTTTCAGAATTTGATACTCCAATCTCTTGATTTTTTACTATTTTTTCAGAAAATTTTTCATATAACTCTTCTAAGCTATTGTTTATTTCCAGATTAAACTTCTTAAACTCTTCTATTGATGACCTTTCAAAAGAAATAATTACACAAAACTCTAAACCTTGCATGGATTTCAAAACTCTATCTAAACTTTGAATTCCTTCTTTATCATCATTCTCTTCTGATATTAACGATGGAATTCCTCTTAAAATAGAAACTTCTTTAAACTCTGACATACTAACTAGCAACTTTTCCTTTTTTATTTCTTCTACTTGACTTCCCTCAAAATTTGCCAAATAAAGATTTTTTAAATAATAAAAGCATATGTCATTTGAAGAATAATCTAAATCCTTTTCCGTATCAATTGATACTCCCATATATAATTTTACTGATTTCTTATCTCCACTTATAATATATAAATATTTTCCAATCTCATTTTTTAATGAAGATAGTAAACTTTCCATATTATTAAGTGAAGGATAGTCACCATTATAACCAATTTCAAGTATACGAAATAATTTAAATTCATTTTTTATATTACTAATTTCAAACTTGTTATCTTCAGTACTTAGGTTGAATATAGAACTTAATAAGATTTTCTTTTCTGATGTATTCTCTGTTGTAAATAATTTATAATTTTCTTTATATTCTTTTACTTTACTTTGAAAATTTTGACCATATTTATTCCATTTATTAATTTTTTCTTGGTTTTTATTTTCATTCTCCATTACTTTCCCTCCCTATTTATACATTTCATAAGTTCTTTTAAAATTTTCCTTAAAGCTCTCCCTCAAACTCTCTGGTTCAATTATTTCTATCTCATCATAAAACTGTGCAAAATATACCTTTGCTAGCTTATCACTACATTCAAAAGTATATATATCCCCCTCCTCTTTTAATAGCTTAGGTCTATTTTGATTGACTCTTTCATAAAGAGCCTTTCCTTCTTCTGTCATTCTTACTTTTATTTCGTTTCCATAAGATAAAAAAGGATCAAAGTTTTTCCTAATTGCTTCTATATAATCTTCATCTTTTACATAAATTTCGTTTTGTAAATTCCATATATTTTCAATATCAGAAATCCTATAGTTTCTGAAGTCTTGATTTTTTTCACAATAGCAAAACAAATAAGACCTATTCTCTTTAGAGGATAGCTCTATAAAATATGGATTTACTATTCTTGCTGTTGAGTGATATTTTATTCCTATTTTCTTACTGTTTTTGATTGCCTCTCGAATTTGTTTAAATGTATCATTGAATATTATTTCTTCTCTTTTGAACCTTAAATTATTGATGTACGTAAAAAATATATCCCTCATAAGTTCAGCTTCTGTTTCAGCTTTCTTTTCTCTTAGGATATCAAAAAATATGTCCTCATTTTCTTTCGATAAATTGAATTGGACTTTTTTTCCACTTGATTCTTCTAATTTGATTTTACTTAGATTTTTATCTATGTAGTATTTAAAAAGAGTATTCCCAATTTTACCTACAGGTACCTTGAAATACTCAGAATCTCCCTTCAAAATTTCAAACATAAAGTCTGAAACTGTTATTCTAACTTTCTTCATATTAAATACCCCTCAATATTTAACTGATTTTTTATTCTATTTTAGTATATTTC
>FLSH01024367.1_pt1 | contig 11466 bp, 8 predicted proteins | sample 1550441 | NCBI WGS metagenome assembly FLSH01 (sample SAMEA4031756, study PRJEB14383) | metagenome | biome: human; feature: oral; material: saliva | place: Philippines | collected 2014 | reverse complement strand
CTCAACGCCCGCCGGGTTCACGCCGCACAGCCTCACACCCCCTACGGGGCGCACGACCAAAGACTAGAGAAGATTACTCCTCGTCCTTCTTCTTCGGCTTGAAATCAACGCCAGCTTCCTTACGCTGCTCCGGAGTAATCGGTGCAGGAGCCGCAGTCAGCGGGTCGAAACCGTTACCGGTCTTCGGGAACGCAATAACCTCGCGGATCGAATCAACGCCAGCCAGCAGAGACACAATACGGTCCCAACCGAACGCAATACCACCCATGGGCGGTGCGCCGTACTTGAACGCATCCAGCAGGAAGCCGAACTTCTCCTGAGCCTCTTCCTCGCCAATGCCCATCACAGCGAACACGCGTTCCTGCACGTCACGGCGGTGAATACGGATCGAACCGCCACCAATCTCGTTACCGTTGCAGACAATGTCGTAAGCGTACGCCAGAGCCGAACCCGGGTCAGTGTCGAAAGTATCCATGAACTCGGGCTTCGGGGAGGTAAACGCGTGGTGCACAGCAGTCCACGCGGAGTGACCCAGAGCCACGTCACCGGACTCAGTAGCCTCAGCAGAAGACTCGAACATGGGAGCGTCAACAACCCACACGAAGGACCACTCGCCGTCCTTAATCAGGCCGGTACGGTGACCAATCTCAACACGAGCAGCACCCAGCAGCGCGCGGGAAGCCTTAGCCTCACCAGCAGCGAAGAAGATGCAGTCGCCGGGCTTCGCGCCGGTAGCCTCAGCCAGGCCAGCACGCTCAGTGTCAGTAATGTTCTTAGCAACCGGACCGGTCAGCTCGCCATCCTCCTGAATGAGAACGTAAGCCAGACCCTTAGCGCCGCGCTGCTTAGCCCATTCCTGCCAAGCGTCCAGGGTGCGGCGGGGCTGGGATGCGCCACCGGGCATCACCACGGCGCCCACGTAGGGAGCCTTGAACACGCGGAAAGTGGTGTCCTTGAAGTACTCGGTCAGCTCAGTCAGCTCCAGACCAAAACGCAGGTCAGGCTTGTCCGAACCGTACTTCTCCATCGCATCCTTGTAGGTCATGCGCTGAATCGGGCGGGGGACCTTCACGTCAATCAGGTTCCACACAGCCTCAACGATGCGCTCGCCCAGCTCAATGATGTCTTCCTGATCAACGAACGACGCCTCAATGTCCAGCTGAGTGAACTCAGGCTGACGGTCCGCACGGAAATCCTCATCACGGTAGCAACGAGCAATCTGGTAGTACTTCTCAATACCGCCCACCTGCAACAGCTGCTTGAACAGCTGCGGGGACTGCGGCAGAGCATACCAAGAACCCGGAGCCAGACGAGCCGGCACCAGGAAGTCACGCGCACCCTCAGGGGTGGAACGGGTCAGGGTCGGGGTCTCAACCTCAATGTAGCCGTCCTCAGCCAGCAGGTTGCGTGCCGCACGGTTCGCGTCCGAACGCAGGCGCATGATGCGAGCCGGCTCCGGGCGGCGAAGGTCCAGGTAGCGGTAGCGCAGGCGCGCCTCCTCACCCACCTCAACGTGCTCGTCAATCTGGAAAGGCAGCGGAGCGGCAGTGTTCAGCACCTCAACGGCGGACACCTCAACCTCAATCTCGCCGGTCGCCAGGTTCGGGTTCTCGTTACCCTCCGGGCGCTTGGAAACCTTACCGGTCACGCGCAGAACGTACTCGTTGCGCAGGTGCTCGAAGTCAGCCTCGTTGTGGAAAACGCACTGGGTGACGCCCTCGCGGTCACGCAGGTCAACGAAAGCGACACCACCGTGGTCGCGGCGGCGAGCCACCCAACCGGTCAGGGTGACGGTCTCTCCAATGTTTGCGGCGGTCAGCTCGCCGTTGGTGTGAGTGCGAAGCACAGACATTCCTTTCATAGCGGGCACCTCACGACTATAGACAGTAGCCGGGTACACGCGGTTGATGATATGCGCACACTGCGTGCGCCTTATCCATTGTAGCCCGTCTTGCCGGGGCATGGACTCTCTCGCGGAAGGAGGTTGGTAGGGGCTGCGAGGGGCGGTTTCGGTTTGTGGGTGGTTTAGTCGCGTTTGGGGTGGTTAAGACCCACCGCAGATGCGACTAAACCATGTTTCAAGTGACTAAACCACCCACCGGACTACTCAGACCCCGATACTAGATCACCCAGAATCCATCCGACGGGACGAACCCCTCCCCTGTGGACGGGCAACCTTCTTCGTCTTCAGCCGAGTTATCCACAGATTTTGATTTTCGCCACGTGCAACGGCCACAACATGACAGCCTGATGGGTATGAACTCCCTGACCGCTCCCACCCCACGAACCGTCGAACTGTACTCCCTCGTGCTGACCACGCGCATCCTTAAGCTGCGAGGAATCGGCGCGAGGGAAGTCAATAGACTGATAGCCTCCGGGACCCTGCAACGTATTCAGCGAGGAGCCTACATCTACGCCTCCGATGCTACCGGCCTTCGAGACGATGATCGGCTTCGTGTACGATGCATCGCCGCCCACAAGGCCGGCCTGCAAGGGGTCTTCTCGCACGAATCAGCCGCGGTGCTCTGGGGGCTCGACCTGATAGCCGTTCCGGCAAGGCTCAACGTGTGCAGCAACGCTAAAAGTCCCTCGGACCGGGGGCGAATCCGTCGGTACCGATTTACTCTTGACCCCGGCGAGGTGACCGTAATTCCGGGCACATCCATTCCCGTTACAACAGTGACTCGCACGCTGCAGGATTGCGTGCGGACCATGCCTTTTCGGAACGCCGTGGTGCTGACCGACTCCGTGATGCGGCGGGGGCTCCTGACGCCCGAGGCTGTGACCGACGCCCTCACGCACCTTACGAGGCGCGGCCGCTCGAATGGGCCGCTCGTTGTCCGGGCGATGGATGCATCCAGCGAGTCGGCCGGCGAAAGCCTCACCCGATGCCTACTCATGGAGCACGAGCTGCCCTCCCCCGTGACCCAGTACCCGATTGTGTGCGAGGGTCGACGCTACCGAACGGATTTCGCCTGGCCCGAGCCTACGGGTCATTCTCGAGTTTGACGGTGAACAGAAGTACGTCGATTACCCGGGTCGAGACCGGCAGGAGGCGGCCCGCGACCGGGCGCTCACCCGCGCCGGATGGACGGTTGTACACCTAACCTGGGCCGACATCTTCCAGAAAGAACGGGAAGTCGTGGCCCACCTGCGGAGGTTGCTTCTGCGGTGAACCCGGTCGCCTCTCAATGGGTCGCGGTTTCGGTTTGTGGGTGGTTTAGTCGCGTATGGGGTGGGTCTTAACCATCCCAAAAGCGACTAGCCCATCCACCGGGTTACTAAACCACCCACCGGGCGGGTAAACATCTATACAGGCTTGAAGCCACCAAATATTACCGCGGCCAAGCACCGCAGGTATTACAGCCCTAATGTTTACAGGCCCTCAGCACGCACAATCTGAACGTGCAGGTCCTCAGCCGGCGGCATCCACGAATTCGGATCGGCGGGCACCTGCTCACCCGAACGGATATCCTTCACCTCGTGAACCGGGGCACCAGACTCATCCGAAGAGATGAACCACACGAACGGAATACCGCGCTTCTCGGCGTACTTAATCTGCTTGCCGAACTTCGCCGCGTTCGCCGAAACCTCGCACGCGATGCCGCGGGCGCGCAGTGCATCCGCAACATCATTCGCGGCCGACCAGCCCTCATCATTCGTCAGGGCAACGAACACGGCCGAAGGCACCTTACGGCTCGCCTGCGCAAAACCCTGCGACAGGATGCGAGCCACCACGCGGGTCACGCCAATGGACAGGCCAACGCCCGGGTAGGTCTTCTTACCGTTCGAGGCCAGCGACTCGTAGCGGCCACCCGAGCAAATCGAACCCAGCGACTCGTGACCAACCAGAACAGTCTCATACACGGTGCCGGTGTAGTAGTCCAAGCCGCGAGCAATCGACAGGTCAGCCAGCACCTTACCCGGCGCACGGCGGGACGCCTCCTCAATGACCTCGGCCAGCTCAGCCAGGCCCTGGTCCAGCAGCTCGTGCTCCACCGAATACTTGGCGGCCAGCTCACGCACCTGCTCCACGAAGGATGCATCCTCGGTACGAATCTGGGCCAGCTCCAGGGCGGCCGCGGCAGCCTCCGCGCTCGCACCAGCCTCGGACTGAAGCTCCTCGGCCACGCGCTCCGGACCAATCTTCTCCAGCTTGTCGATGGAGCGCAGCACGGCCGCGGTGTCGGTCAGGCCCAGGCCCAGGTAGAAGCCCTCGGCCAGCTTGCGGTTATTCACGCGCAGCTTGAAATCGGGAATCGGCAGCTTCGACAGCGCATCGACAACGACCAGCGCGAGGGTCACGTCGTAACGGAACGGCAGCTCGCCGTCGCCAACCACGTCAATATCTGCCTGGGTGAACTCGCGGGTGCGGCCCTCCTGCGGGCGCTCGCCACGCCAGACCTTCTGAATCTGGTAACGCGCGAACGGGAAGTTCAGGTAGCCGGCGTTCTCCACCACGTAGCGGGCAAACGGCACGGTCAGGTCAAAGTGCAGGGCCAGCTTCTCCTTGGCCTTCGCGGAGTCGTCCTCCTGCAGGCGCGAGATGGCGTACACTTCCTTGTCGATTTCGCCCTTGCGCAGCAGCTGCTCGATGGTCTCCACCGAACGAGTCTCAATCGGGGAAAAACCGTGCAGCTCAAAAGTCTCACGCAGGGTGTCGAGAACGTGGTTCTCAACCAGTCGTTCAGCCGGAAGATACTCGGGGAAACCAGACAGCGACGCCTTGCGAGCCATGCGCTCTACTCCTTGATAAAGAACTCGACAACAAAACCCCGGCGCTCTACGGTGCCGGGCATATCTATCATCATACCAACACCCGCACGCACGGCGGGGGCTCGCACGCGGACAGAGTGAACCGCTTGTCCCCGTGCCAACACTCGCGAGCGGCGCGCCTGAACGTGACGACGGCGGTTAGGAGTCGAAGCGATGCACCGGGATGGTACTACCTGGCTGATTGCCGGTGTGAGTGATGCCGGCGGCCCTCCGCAGGAGCACGTTGGTCGATTCAAGCCGAAGCACCCGCGGGCACGCGTAGCGACGGCGGCTCGCGTGCGCGGCGGCGGGAGCAATAACGGTAGCGGCTCAACGGAATAGCCGGAGCCCACATGCGCGGCGGCGGGCGGTTCGCCACGAACACAACACGACCGGACACTACTCACGCGAGGCCCGTACCGGCTATGCTTAGGAGGTGCACACGCACAACCCAACGGGTGCCCCGCGGAATGTCGCGGCCCACGCCTCGGCGAGACGGCGCGCAGGCGCTCCCCGCATCCGGCACCCCCGAGTGAAAGAGTTATAGCGGTGACTACCAAATCCGACGACACTGTAAACCTCGAGAAGGCCCGCCAGTTTGGTCGCGTCTCCGAGGACGGCCACGTCTTCGTCATTGTCGATGGCGAAGAGTACGCCGTAGGTCAGCTGCCCGGCGCATCCGAAGATGAAGCGCTCAGCTACTTCGCCCGTAAGTTTGAAAACGTTGAGGCGCAGGTCGCCCTGCTCGAGTCGCGCCTGGCCAATAACGCCCCCGCCGCGGATCTGCAGAAGGGCATCGCCTCCATCGGCTCGCAGATTGGCGTGCGCAACATGGTCGGCGACTACTCCGGCCTGCAGAAGCGCCTCGTCTCCCTCGCCGAGCAGATCGCCGAACTTGGCGAGAAGCAGCAGCAGGCCCGCACCGAGAACCGCGAACGTGCCCTGGCCGTGCGTGAAGAGATCGTGGCCGAGGCCGAGCAGATTGCCGGCCAGGACCCCGACCAGATTCACTGGAAGAACTCGCATGCCCGCATGAACGAGCTGTTCGAGGCGTGGAAGAAGGCTCAGCGCGAGATTCACCTGGCAAAGAGCGTGGAGGACGAGCTGTGGAAGCGTTTCCGCGCCGCCCGCACCACCTTCGACCGCAACCGCCGCGCACACTTCTCCCAGCTGGACGACCGCAACGCACGCATCAAGCGCGCGAAGGAAGAGCTGATTGCTCGCGCCGAGGAGCTGTCCACCTCGACCGACTGGTCTGAGACCTCCCGTGCGTACGGTGAGCTGATGCGCGCCTGGAAGCAGGTTCCGCGCGGTCACCGCCGTGAGGATGACAAGCTGTGGGCTCGTTTCCGTGCCGCTCAGGACGTGTTCTTCAACGCCCGCCACGAGGCTGAGGCCGCGCAGGATGCCGTCTACGCCGAGAACCTGAAGGTCAAGGAGGCACTGCTGGAGGAGGCCCGCGCGCTCCTGCCCGTTGAGGATATTGAGGCAGCGAAGGCCGCCTTCGAGAAGATTCTGGATCGCTGGGATGCGGCAGGCCGCGTGCCCCGCAACGACCTGCGCCGCGTAGACGGCGAGCTGCGCCGTATTCAGGACGAAATCAACGGCGCCGAAGAGGCCAAGTGGAAGCGCAACGACCCCGCCAAGGCGGCACGCGCGAACTCCCTGCTCGCACAGATCGAGGACTCCCTCGCCGAACTGGAGGCAGAGCTCGTCGCAGCTGAGAAGGGCGGCGACTCCAAGAAGATCGCCAAGGCCAAAGAAGCTCTGGAGGCGCGCCGCGCCTGGGCAGCAACCCTGCAGGGCTTCGGTAGCTAGGGTCTAGCCGACGGGTGCCCGGGGCGCTGGCTGTTGGATGCTAGTGCTCCGGGCTTCTGCATGTCTGCGGGGATTATATTCGCGCCCCCACCCTATGCAGATGGAGGGCGCACAGGGTTCATGGATTTTCGATAGGTTACTGTCTTCACCGCAGGTTAAAGACCCACCGCGAAGACACTAACCTATCGAAAACCTCTGTCTAAAAAGCAGGCGGTCCCGGATGTGCCAGGTGGGCGGGAAGCTGTTAGTGGTTTAGCTTTTTCGGTAATGGGTTAGTGACTTCAGGCTGGGGTTTTAACCATTACCAAAGACGCTAAGTCATGACCGAAATCGCTAAGTCATTACCGAATTTCCGCCCCCGCTGAATTAGCCCAAACGAAACAGGCGGCCCCGGATGCACACGCATCCGGAGCTACCTGCTGCGGTTATTTATATATTGGGTCAGAGTTGGTTTACATGTCGGGCCAGTCGCGGTGCAGTGAATACTCCGAATCCCCCACACCGCTATCGTCCAGGTGCCAGCGCTGGCCGGTACGGATGTCAGCCTTGCGCAGGCGCGGGTTCGGGTTATCCTTCTTGCCCATCGTGGGGTCATTCTTGCAGCCCCAACGAGTGTCGTCTTCATCGCAGGTGCCGCCGACGCGTCCCACATCAACCCACCACACACGAATCAGTAGCGGGTCGACAGTATCCTTCTTAACGACAGTACGCAGAGCCTGCCACGGGCCACCATTGACGCGGTACCGGCCAGCATAAGAAACCGTTGCGTACGCATGGAAGTTACCCGAACGTTTATACACATAACTGGTCGCAGTCGGGCGTGCTTTCGAGCCTGACTTTGGGTAGATGGGCTCGCCAATGGTGTATGACGTGCCCTCGTCACCGTTGCCGTACTGGACGGTCATTTGTACCGGATAAGACTCGATTTCAACGTGACCTACCGAAAGCTCACCTTCCCAAGAAGCGGTCGGGGCTTCAGCGTAGAAATTGACGTTGTCGCCCTTATAAACATTCGGGTCGCCCTTAGCCCTGCCAGTACCGTTACCGGAGTTATAGGACTGCTTCAGGATAGGCGGTCGAATATCGGTGTGAGCGAATTTGTCTTCAATTTCTTGAAGCATTTCAGTGGGGCTCGGTTTACGAGGCTCTCCGGGGTTATTGGCGGTTAGGGTGCGGGATTCTACTGGAGTGCAGAAGGTACCGAGGCCGGAGGGGCTGTAGTATCCGGTGTAGTCGTTGCCGTCGTCGAGCATCATGCGGGTGCGAGAATACTGCCCTGGTCGGTTATCGGGAGTAGTACAGGAGTCTTTATTAGTGGTTGAAGCGTAGTATTCATCTCCCCTAGCGTCACGCATGAGACGATGAGTCGCTTTAAAGGCAGCTTCTTGCTCTTCTGCGGTCATTCTGATACTAGATACAGCAGTATTTTCCTGGGCAGGGGCAGGGGGCAGACTCACTTCCTCGTTGGTATCTGCTGTTGCATAACCGTCTTCATTGGCTATATCTACGACGCTGTGACTATTGGAATCTGAAGTATCTTCCAGAGCGTACGTCGGGGGATAAAGGTTGACTGCCAGAGTAAAAGTGATTGAAACGCAGAATACTCGAACTGTCTTATTTTCCATTATTTAATGAGCCCCTCTTTGCGGAGCTCTTCATTAGAGCGGTACTCAGACAAATACCAGTAACCATCCTTGTAGCGGTAACGGAACATGAAAGTTTCGTTTTCATTGCCGGTATTGGTCCGTTTACGCATTTTTCCATTCGGATGAATGTACAGTCCGTAAGTCCACAAGCGCCGGGTGAGAACCCAATATTCTTTGGTTTCTTCGTCATACATGAGGTCGCTTTCGGCCTGGTATTCTGAGGTTCCTTCGATAACCCAGCCGCCTTCTTTGTAAAGCTTTTCGATGGAGTTGAGGAATTCGATATCGCTTTTGAAGGTATCCAGCATGTACGGCCTTACGTATTGCATATCGCCCGTCTGGATGCCGTAGTTTCGGGCTTTAATCCAGTCACGCATCATCTCGCGGAGACCAGCGAAGGTTTCGGGGTACTGTTGTGGCTTAGCCTTAGGGAGAGGAACGTTCTGTGCAGGACCATATTCATCAGCCTTGCGGTACTCGCCGTCGGGGGCTTTCGAGCCACCCGAGTAGCCGCGGGTAATGACAGGGCTCGGGGTGGCTGAGGCCGAAGACGCCTCGGTAGCCGAAGCTGATGCCGAAGCGGTCTCGCTCGGCGCGGCAGATGCGGTGGCTGCCGCCTCGTTATTTGCCTGCTGACCGCACGCCGCAAGCAGTCCGGTCAGGCCGAAGAGTGCGCCACCGCTCAGCAGTGCACGGCGGGTCAAAGCGGAATCAGGTCCCATTGGGTGCTCCAATCGTCGGTGATGGTGTGTATGTGCTAGTCAAGAAGCTTTCTTTAGGTACAGCAACGTATCCAAAAGCGACCAGACGAGGTTTCCTACGCTATCAATGCACCGGTGCATTGCTATGAGTCCCAGAACCACCCTACAGGAAATTTAGCCATGTTTGCACTCTTTTGTGGTTTATGACAGTCAAAAAACCGCAATACATTATTTTCGCTATCAAACAACATTTGCCTACCGCAACGATGCCTATACTCTTACGGCAACGAAGCCACTTCCGTCAGGCCATCACATCGCCAAAATGCAGGGCCCTACTCCCCCGGCGGGTCCACCGCATCCCGACTCAGACGGCGAGCGCGTACATGTCGCGGAGGGCATCTTCCGCCTCGTCGAAGGCGTATCCGCTCTGGCAGAGAGCATCGCATCGGTTACCGTAGCGGAGGCCGGCGAGGAACTCGCGGTCGGTGACTTCGGGCAGGTGTTCCATGAGGTATTCGCCGTTGTCGGTAAAGAAGTCGTCGATGTTGGCGGCGTCCTGACCGGAGCAGAAGGTGCGGAAGTCTTCATCGCTGTAGTAGCCATCCGTGTACATGGGTTTCTCCTTTGGTCGTTCGATGGAGGAATGAGAACGCGTCGTTGTTCTCTACCGCCAAAGTACGGGGCACCCCTGACAAGATAAGGGGCTGCACCGCCCCGCGCCGGAGAAAATACGCAAAAAAATATGTGTGACGAGGGGTTTTCTGGAGGCGCACTCCCCCGCCAAACTCCCCCGCCGTGCGGAAGATTAGGCGCGGACGGGCTTGCCTCCTGTCCGGTGTTGCCCTACCTCCCACACGCCGGGCGGAAATTCGGTCATGGGTTACGGACTTCGACCATGGGTTAGTGACTTTGAGCTGGGGTTTTAACCCCCACCAAAGTCACTAACCCATGACCGAAAATCGGCGCTGTGCAGAAGGGCTAACCAGCAGCGTAGAGCCGGGTCGATGCCGCGCCATCCCTTCCCCCGCTTAACGGCGAGAAGCCACATGTGTTCGAAACACATGTGGCTTCTCAGCGTAAAGAAGAGCCTACGCCTCCGAGGGCTTCGCACCGGTCAGACGGTACGCCTTGTACACGCCCGTCACGTTACGGACCACGTTCAGCACGTGCTCCAGCATGAAGCGGTCCCCCAGCTCCAGGGCGAAGCGGTCCACCACGGTACGATCCTCCGACGTGTGCACGCGCGCATCCAGAATGTTCACGCCCGACTCAGAAATCGCACGAATCAGGTCGCTCAGCAGGCCCTTACGGTCCAGCGCCTCCACCTGAATCTGCACACGGTACGTAGCGGACGGCGAAGAGGCCCACTCGACCGTGGTCACGCGCGGCTCCTCGTCAGCGTTACGCATGTTCGGGCAGTCGCGGCGATGCACCGAAATACCGTTGTAGCGGGTCACAATGCCGATAATGTCATCCGGCGGGACCGGGGTGCAGCAACGCGCAATCTTCGTCAGCACACCCTCAGCACCCGGCACAATCACGCCGTTATCGCCAATCGCCTTGCGGGTCGACTTCAGCAGCGTCTCGTCAAAGTCGCTGACCTCAACCTCGGGTGCCGGCTCGTCGCCGCGGTGCACCTCAACGAGGGTGTCAATGACCTGCTTCGGCGCGATCTCGTGCTCACCAATCGCACGGTACAGCGACGCCACATCGTTCTTGTGCAGCAGCTGAGCCACCTGAGTCATAATCTCCGGGCTCATCATCTTCTGCAGCGGCAGCTCACTGTTGCGCATGCTCTTAGTGAGCATTTCGCGGCCTGCGAGTAGCGCCTCCAGGCGGCGTTCCTTCGCGAAGTACTGGCGGATCTTCGTGCGAGCGCGCGAGGAACGAACGAACTTCAGCCAGTCCTCGCTGGGTCCGGCGTCCTCGTTCTTCGTGGTCATAATCTCCACGGTGGCGCCGGTGGGCAGGACCGTGTGCAGCGGCACCAGGCGGCCGTTGACCTTCGCGCCGACCGTGCGGTCGCCGACCTCACTGTGGATGGCGTAGGCGAAGTCCACGGGGGTGGAGCCGTTGGGCAGGGCGATTGCCTCGCCGTTGGGGGTGAGAACCACGATTTCGTCGGTGTCGAGGGTGTCAGCGAGCGACTCGTAGAACTTCTCCGACTCCGGGTTGGAGTTCGAAATCTCGGCAATAGACTGCAGGATGCCGACGTTCATCATCGCCGAGGTCTGGGTGCCCGGCTCCTTCGGGTCCTTCGCAGGTGCACCTGCGCGAGGCGCAACCTTCTCACCGCGCGATGCCGCCTTGTAGCGCCAGTGCGCAGCCACACCGTACTCAGCCTCTTCGTGCATCTTGTACGTGCGGATCTGAATCTCAAGCGGCAGGTTGCCCGGGCCGTACACGGTCAGGTGCAGCGACTGGTAGTTGTTGTTCTTCGGGTTCTTAATGTAGTCCTTGAAACGGCCCGTCATCGACGGCCACAGGGACAGCACGTGGCCGAGCACGGTGTAGCACTCCGCCTCTTCCTCAACCATGATGCGCAC
>FLSH01045000.1_pt1 | contig 11512 bp, 8 predicted proteins | sample 1550441 | NCBI WGS metagenome assembly FLSH01 (sample SAMEA4031756, study PRJEB14383) | metagenome | biome: human; feature: oral; material: saliva | place: Philippines | collected 2014 | reverse complement strand
GCAGGGCCTGAACCTAAAATTAATAATTTGCTGTGTTTAACGTCTGACATAAAGAATCCTTTGTTTATAAAATAAAGCATGGGGCTTTTGGAATTCGTTTATTATAAAGCCTTCATGCATAAAAAAATAGTTGATCGTATTAGTAAAGCAATGAATACAGCAATCGGCGATATTTATTGGTGATAGGATCCGCATTGCCAATGGCTGATAAAATAGATAAAAACTGTTGTTTCACTTCACCATTTTCTGCAGAAAGATCTTGCTTAAGAATGCTAAATAATAAATCCAATGCTTCTTCGTTTCGATTGGCTTGATGTAGCTGAACTGCTAATTTCAACGCAATTTCAGGCGTTGGATTTTTCGCATAATCTGCTTGTAGTTGTTGAATTTCTGGCGTATCAGCGGCTTTAATTAAAAGTTTGATCTGCGCCTGTAATCCATGCCAACGGCTGTCGCGATCCTGAATCGGAATTTGGGCTAAAATATCTGCCGCAGGCTCTGTTTTTTTCATGGCAATGTAAGTTTCCGCATAAAGTAATGCCACATCGCTGTTTTTCTTATCTGAAAGCTCCCACGCCTCTTTCAGTAATGGAAGGGCGGAGTTGTAATCTTCCACTTGTAAAAAATCTAAGGCTTTTTGGAATTTTAAATCTTCTTCTTTTGGCAAAATTGCACTCAAACGTTGCAATAAACTGGCTTCATCTAATGCACCAGGGAACGCATCTATTGCTTGAGCCTCTTTGAAAAGGTAGGTTGTTGGCAACGCTTGAATACGAAATTGAGCAGCAATCATTTGCTCTGTTTCACAATTGACTAAGCCGAGAATAAATTGTCCTTGATGTTGTTCTGCAACACGTTGTAGGACTGTTGCAAAATCAGCTGATTCTTTATGGCTTGGCGCATAAAAGTTAATGACAAGTGGCGTTTCAACAGAACGTTGCAACGTTTCAGTAAGATTTTGTTCGTTGAGCTCAACGAAGAAAGGTAAATCTGCCATTTTTATTCCTTCATAAATGGAAAATGATGCATGATTTTAACAAAGTGCGGTCAGTTTTAGAAATGTTTTACAGGAAAAGAAAAGGGCAGTGTTAATCTGCCCTTAGTTGAGATGCATTTTTATTCTTTTGTTTCTTCCACTTTATCTTCTGGAAGCACAAGGTTAAGAATTAAGGCAAGTAATGAGCCAACAGTAATGCCTGAACCGAGCACTTCTTTGAAAAAGTGCGGTAATTTATCAAGTAATTCTGGACGAGTTGTCACCGCTAAGCCACAACCAATAGAAATAGCAATGATTAAACCATTGCGTTTACTACGTGCCACTTTATCCAACATTTGGATACCTGCAGCAATAATCATCGCGAACATCATTAAGCCTGCGCCGCCTAATACTGGCAATGGAATTGATACAATTAATGCACCGAATACAGGGAATAAGCCCGCTAGTGCTAGAAGCACACCGGTTAGCGCAACCACGTGACGACTTGCCACGCCAGTTAGAGAAATGACACCAATGTTTTGTGAGAATGATGAGAATGGTGTAGTGGACATAATGGCGGCTAAGGCTGATCCTAAACCATCGGCTAAAACCCCGCCTCGTAAATGTCTGCCAGTGATTTCGGTTTTGGTGGCATTACCTAGTGCTAAGAAGTTACCGCTTGATTCAACGATCGTCACTAAATAGGCGATAGACATACCGATAATGCCTGAAATAGGGAAGGCTAAACCAAAGTGTAGAGGTTGTGGAATCGCAAAAGTTTGTGCTTGTTTTACACCTTCAAAGCTCACCCAGCCCATCGCTAAACAGACGATATAACCAGTCATCATCCCAATAACGATGGCGGCTGCAGAGAAAATACCTTTACCCCATTGCACGAGAGCGACCACGATCACTAAGACAAAGCTCGCCATCATTAAATTTTCTGGCGTCGCATAATTCGCATCACCACGTTGACCACCTGCAAACCAGTCAACCGCAACTGGAATCAGGCTTAAGCCGATCATCATGACAACAGTCCCTGTCACAAGTGGTGGGAACAATTTACGAATATATGGCATGAAGAAACTGCCGATAATCATCACTAAGGAACCAATGAGAGAAGAGCCTAATATACCAGCGATGCCATATTCACTGAAACCGATGGCAAGTGCAGCAGCAACGAAAGTAAAACTGGTCCCCATTACACTTGGTAAACGAATACCCACAGGTCCTAATCCTTTACATTGGATAACCGTTACCACACCAGAAATCAAGAGTGCAGCATTCACTAGCGTAATGGTGTCTTCGGTAGGTAATTTTAAGACGTTACCAATGACTAATGGTACGGCAATAATTCCCCCTAGTGCAGCAAGTAAATGTTGTGCGGCAAGGAGTAAACTCAATCCGAAAGGTGGTTTGTCTTCCACCGTATAAAGCAGGTTGTTATTCATTTGGTTTCCCTAAGTAAAAAAATTGTGCGAATTATACGTTAATTTTTATTTCAGGCAAACGTTTGCGTAAATAAAATAAAAAAGTGCGGTTAAAAATCATCTTGTTTTTAACCGCACTTTTTCGGTTTTAAAGGTTACATCCAGAAGATATAAGCAATTGTCCCGATAATTAGCATACAGGTTAAATCAATAAATTTACCCACGCGGATCATTTCGGATTGTTTCACAAAACCTGTCGAGTACACAATCGCATTCGGTGGGGTACCAACCGGCATCATAAAAGCACAGGATGCTCCTAGACCGATAATCATTGCAAAACCAAGTGGTGGCATATTCAGTGCATTTGCAATAGAAATAAAGATTGGAACCAGTAAAGCAGCACTTGCTGTGTTTGACGTAAACTCAGTTAAGCAGACAATAAAGGCTGCAACAATTAATGCCATCACATAGTAGTGGCCACCTTCAATAATGAAGACGATACCATCCGCCATGATTTTACTTGCGCCAGACTGAGTCAATACCGAGCTTAAGGTTAAACCGCCACCGAAGAGGAACAGCACACCCCATTCTGTATTTTCTTGTACTTGTTTCCAACTTGCGATCCCGGTTACACAAATGACAATCGCTGCGGAGAGCGCCACCATACTGTCAAAGCTGCCAATAGGTTTAGGTAAACCTAATGATTGAGAAATAATTGGGTTAAGGTACCCACCAAAAATCCACAGAATTGCTACAGTGATAAAAATGACCAAGGTTAAAACACGTTGTTTAGTCATGTGAATTTTTTCAAATTCAGCAGCAAAACGAAGGCCTAATTTGGGTTTAAATACAAGATATAACCAACCAATAATAAGCGGGAATAAAATTAACATGACTGGCGTGCCATACATTAACCAGTCAGCAAAACCTAAATGAAGTTGGGAGGCTGCAATCGCATTAGGTGGGCTTCCCACAAGTGTTCCCATCCCTCCAATGGTGGCACTATAGGCAATCCCTAATAACACGAATACGTAAGTATTGTGATCTTCATTACGATCTAACTGACTCAAAATAGTCATTGAAAGTGGGATCATCATCGCCGCCGTGGCCGTATTACTCATCCACATAGATAAAAATGCTGTTGCTAAGAAGAGGTAAAGCACCGCAACAAAGAGACGACCTTTCGCTAATTGCATGATTTTATTCGAAATCATTTTGTCAATTTTTTGCACATTTAATGCAGTAGCAAGGGCAAAACCACCAAAGAATAAGAAAATGGTCGGATCCGCAAAGGCAACAAGCGCTTCACGACTATTAGCCAATCCTAACAGGACAGATAAAATGGGCACGAACAATGCAGTGATCGTTACACTGACGGCTTCGGTAAGCCATAAAATAGCTACAAACGCGAGTAAAGATAATCCTTTGTTTGCCGCAGGTTCAAAAGGAAGGGTATTAAGTAAAATAAAAAAGAGCGCGACATCAAAGAGGAATATAATGGTTTGTTTATTCCATGCTTTTCGTTGAGAATTGGTGACGGGGATTGATTGCATATTTCTCCTTATATTTTTTATGGCCGCCGATTGTAGCACAAGAGTAATTAATCAGAAAATAATGCATACTAAAAATTGATTAGTATTAAAGCAAAGTGCGGTCAAAAACCTCCTGATTTTTGACCGCACTTTATGAGTGGAATATTTGTTTAACGAGATAAAATCGCTTTCACTTGCTTTTGCAATGTTGGCACAATCTCTTGTTCAAACCATGGATTTTTCTTGAGCCAAATTTGGTTGCGTGGAGATGGGTGAACAAGCGGAAGAAAGTGAGGAAGAAAATCACGAAAATGGTGAACTGTCTCTGTGACATTAAGGTTATTTTCTGGCAAATAGTATTTTTGTGCATATTGTCCAATAAGAATCGTCAGCTCAATATTAGGCAAATTAGCGAGAATTAGCGGATGCCATTTTTCTGCGAAGCCTTTGCGCGGTGGTAAATCACCGGATTTGCCTTTTCCAGGGTAATAAAAGTCCATCGGGATGACAGCAAACAAACCAGAATGATAGAAGGTATCGCGATCCACACCGAGCCATTCACGTAGGCGATCACCGCTTTTATCATTCCAATATAAACGACTTTCTTGGGCTTTAATTCCGGGGGCTTGTCCGACAATGTTAATGCGAGCTGTCGTTGGTGCAGCAAAAAGCGGTTCAATGCCTTGTGACGTAAAAGATTGATTGTCAGGGTCTTGCATAATGGATTGTGTGATTTGACTAAGTGTTGGCATGATTCTTCCTTTATTTATTGAAATAAAAATAGCTCATTTCTGATGAGCTATTTTATCATAATAACGAAATGACCATTATAGATGTTTTACACGGCGTTTTACTTCTTCCTGTTTACCCGCATTGAATGGGCGAGCATCAGGACTGCCGAGATAACCGCAAACTCGTCGGGTTACAGACACTTTTGCACTGTCATGGTTGCCACATTTCGGACAAACAAAGCCTTTACTTGTGCAATTAAATTCTCCTGTGAAACCACATTCGTAACATTCATCAATTGGCGTATTAGTGCCATAATAAGGCACGCGATCGTAGCTATAATCCCACACATCTTCGAGTGCTTTCAGATTATGTTGAATGTTTGGGTATTCGCCATAACAGATAAAGCCGCCACTCGCTAATTCAGGATAAGGCATTTCAAAGTCTAATTTATCGTATGGATTCACTTTTTTCTCTACATCTAAGTGATAGCTGTTAGTGTAGTAGCCTTTATCGGTAACGCCTTCAATCACACCAAATTGTTTGGTATCTAAACGACAGAAGCGATCGCACAAGTTTTCACTTGGTGTGGAATAAAGGCTAAATGCATAGCCGGTTTCTTTCTGCCATTGTTTTACCGCTTCGCTTAAACGACACACAATCGCGATGCCTTTTTCGCGTAGTTGTTCATCGTCAAAAATATGTCCTTTTTTATACAGCGCATTGATGGTTTCGTGAATTCCAATATAGCCTAAAGAAATTGATGCTCGGCCATTTTTGAAAATATCGGCAACGTTATCATCAGCTTTTAATCGAACGCCGCAAGCACCTTCCATATAGAGAATTGGTGCGACACGAGCTTTGGTATTTTCTAAGCGAGCGATACGTGTAAGCAAGGCTTTCTTCGCAAGGGCTAAGCGTTCATCTAAAGTACGGTAGAATTTTTCTTCGTTTCCCTGTGCTTCAAGAGCAATACGAGGTAGATTCAAACTCACCACACCTAAATTATTGCGACCATCATGCACTTCATGGCCGTTTTCTTCATAAGCACCCAAGAAGCTACGACAACCCATTGGGGCTTTGAATGAGCCAGTGACTTTAACCACTTGATCATAGTTTAAAATATCTGGATACATGCGTTTTGATGCGCATTCTAATGCCAGTTTTTTAATGTCATAGTTTGGATCTTGTTCGTTTTGGTTCACGCCTTTTTTAATAGTAAAGACCAGTTTAGGGAAGACTGGCGTTTTGTGATTTTTACCCAAACCACGAATACGGTTTTTCAAGATTGATTGCTGAATTAAACGTTCTTGCCAACTTGTGCCTAAGCCAAAACCAAAGGTAACAAACGGCGTTTGACCATTTGACGTATGGAGCGTATTAACTTCATATTCAAGGGATTGAAACGCATCAAAACATTCTTTTTCAATTAGCGCTTTTGCATAACCTTCAGCATCTGGAATTTGCCATTGTGCAGCATTTTTCAAATGTTTTTCAAAACTGAGTTGAACATAAGGCGCAAGCACTTCATCAATGCGATTAATGGTTGTACCGCCATAAATATGGCTGGCTACTTGAGCAATAATTTGTGCGGTAACTGCTGTTGCTGTGCCGATAGATTTAGGCGGCTCAATTTCGGCATTACCCATTTTAAAGCCATGTGAAAGCATGTCTTTTAGATCAACCAGCATACAGTTAAACATTGGGAAAAATGGCGCGTAGTCTAAGTCGTGATAATGGATTTCGCCTTTTTCGTGAGCTTCCACGACATCTCTTGGCAGAATGTGACGTTTAGCATAATGTTTGGCCACAATACCTGCTAGTAAATCACGTTGGGTAGGGATCACTTTCGCATCTTTATTTGCGTTTTCATTGAGTAATTCCACGTTGCTTTGTTCAATCAGCCCTTCAATTTCTTTGGTTAATTGGCTGCGTTTTTCACGAGCAAGATCACGATCGTGACGATATTCAATATAAGCACGTGCAATTTGTGGATACTTGCTTGTCATTAAGTGATCTTCAACGATTTTTTGAATCTGGTTGATATCAATTTCATGCTGATAGTGACTAAAAATCTCGGTATTAATTCGCTGGCTCAGATCATGGATATAAATTTCATCAACAATATTGACCGCACTTGCCGCTTTTCTGATTGCATTAGTAATACGTTGTAGGTCAAACCCAATTCGTGAACCATCACGCTTAATCACGAAGAAAGCATTCATTTTATGACTCCTATATAGGCTAACTTTAAAAAAAACGAAAGCACTATATATAGTTTTATTTAATAGATCAACACACAATATGTAGTGTTATTTTATGTTTTTTGATGCTTAGAATTGTGGAGGAACCTTGCTAAATCTGGAAATCAAGAGTGTTTTTATTGAGAATTATTCTCAAATTATTTTTTAATAAATTTGATCTATGTCAAGATTTTTGGCAATAAAAAAACGGACGAAAAATCGTCCGCTCTTTAAGTCATAGAAAAGAAATTAAGCTGCAACCATTACCATGGCTGGGCGAATCACTCGACCATTTAAGGTATAACCTTTTTGTAAAACGGTAGTGATTTGATTCGTTGCAAAGCCTTCTGCTGGTTGCATAGAGATAGCTTGGTGAAGATCCGGATTAAAGGTATCACCTACTGCACCAACAGGCTCGACACCAAAGCGAGAAACCGTTGAGAGTAACTCTTTTAAAGTCAGCTCGACGCCATCGAATAAGGCTTTGATATTTTCATCTTCCTTATTGGCTGGTGTGGCAAGCGCACGCTCTAAGTTATCAATGGTATTTAAAATGTCTTTTGAGAATTTTTCGAGCGCAAATTTATGTGCTTTTTCGATGTCTTGTTCGCTACGACGACGCATATTATCAATTTCTGCACGCGTACGGAGCAATAAATCTTGCTCTTTTTTAGAGGTTTCTTCTACTTGTGCTTTTAATTGTTCTTCAAGTTCTTGTACACGGGCAATCGCTTCTTCTAACGGATCTTCCGTTGAGGTGGTTTCTTGCTGAACTTCTTCAACAAGTTCTTCATTTTCATTTAAGTTTTGTGCTTGTTCTGACATCTTTTTCTCCATTTATCAAAAATTAGTGCTATTTTAGCAAAACTGAATTGCTATGTAATATAATGGCTAAAATTTTAAATTCAAGTGCGGTCAAAAATCAGGAAGTCTGTACTTGGGAGCAATCATAGTTATGGATGAATTAGTCAAATCATTTAAAACCATCGCCTTGATGGGAAAACCACGTCGCGACATTAATTTGCAAATGCATAAAAACTTGTATCAATGGCTGAAAGAGCGAGGATATCAAGTTTTAGTTGAAAAAGAAGTGGGGGAAAAATTCGGTTTACCGGAAGAGGTGTTAGCAACGGTTGAAGAAATTGGAGAGCAAGCTCAGCTCGTGATTGTAATCGGTGGTGATGGCAATATGCTAGGGCGTGCTCGCATTTTGGCTAAATATAATATTCCAATGATTGGTATTAACCGAGGCAACTTAGGCTTTTTGACCGATATTGACCCGAAAAATGCTTATGCACAGCTCGAAGCGTGTTTAGAACATGGTGAGTTTTTTGTGGAAGAGCGTTTTTTATTGGAAGCTAAAATTGAACGAAACGGAGAAATTATTTCCAGTAGCAATGCCGTAAATGAGGCGGTGATTCACCCAGCTAAAATTGCACACATGATTGATTTCCATGTTTACATCAATGATAAATTTGCGTTTTCTCAACGTTCAGATGGTTTGATTGTTTCCACTCCAACCGGTTCAACGGCTTATTCGCTTTCCGCTGGCGGCCCGATTTTAACGCCAAATTTAAATGCGATTGCCCTTGTGCCGATGTTCCCGCATACGCTTTCTTCTCGACCATTAGTAATTGATGGCGACAGTAAAATTTCAATTCGCTTTGCAGAACATAACACTTCACAGTTGGAATTAGGCTGTGATAGTCAAATTGCACTAGATTTTTGTCCAGATGATGTGGTGCATATTGAAAAAAGCCCGCATAAACTGCGTTTATTACACCTGAAAAATTATAATTATTACAATGTATTAAGCACGAAATTAGGCTGGCTTAAAAATTTCTAATCTAAAAAGTTAAAAATCTCTTTACTGTATATTATATCAGTTATAATATATGGATATACAGTTAAGGAGATTTTTTATGCTAACCCAACTTACCATCAATAATTTTGCAATTGTTCGTCAATTAGAGATTGAATTGGCGAAAGGAATGTCTGTGATCACGGGGGAAACCGGCGCAGGAAAATCTATTGCTATTGATGCGTTGGGGTTATGCTTAGGGCAACGTATTGAAACGTCTATGGTTCGAGAAGGGCAGGAAAGAGCAGAAATCTGCGCCACATTTTTTATTGAACCAACTAATCCTGCTTATCAATGGTTGCAAGAGCAAGAATTGCAAGATCCGGATAATCCCTCCGATTGTATTTTACGCCGTGTCATTAATGCAGATGGGCGTTCTAAAGCCTTTATCAATAGCACGCCCGTATCGGCTTCCCAATTAAAAGAAATAGGACAATATCTTATTCATATTAATGGGCAGCACGCTTCGCAGTTATTATTGAAAAATGACTACCAACTTCAGTTGGTGGATACATTTGCACATCACCATGATTTGCTCGCACAAATGCGAGAAGATTATCGCGCGTGGAAAAATCTTCAAACGCAAGTTAAAACCTTCCAACAAAAAGTTGCCGAAAATGAAGCGAAGAAACAGCTTTTACAATATCAGGTAGAAGAGTTGGAGGAGTTTGCCCTTCGTCCAAATGAATATTTGGAATTGGAAGAGGATCAACGTCGTCTATCAAATAGTGAACAGCTGACACAGTTATCACAATCAGCCTTACAGCTACTCAGCGAAAATGAGACGGTAAGCATCGATTCTATGCTTTATCGCGCGACACAGTACATTGATGAATTAAGCGAATTAGATCCTCGCTATGCTTCTGTTCAAACAATGTTGAATGATGCACTTATTCAAGTGCAAGAGGCGACAAGTGAAGTGCAGCATCTTGCTTCTCACATTGAGCAAGATCCGATGTTGTTACAAGAGATTGAACAACGTTTGGGGCAAGCTTTACAACTTGCACGTAAGCACAATGTGAAACCTGAAGAGTTAGTGGAGTGGCACCAAAAATTAAAAGCGGAATTGACTGCACTTTTAGATTTTTCAGAAAGTGAAGAACGCCTGATTTTAGAAGAAAAAGCTGCCTTTGAGAAAATGCAACATACGGCAAAACAATTACATGAAAGTCGTTGCCAAGCTGCAGGAAAATTAGCGCAACAGGTTACACATTCCATCAAAGGGCTTGCAATGGAGAATGCCGAGTTTTTCATTGAAGTGAATTCAGATTTAACTAAAGTGACGGCAAATGGGGCAGATAATATCGTCTTTACTTTACGCAGTAATCTAGGACAGCAGGCACAACCGCTAGCAAAAGTGGCATCAGGTGGTGAGCTTTCTCGTATTTCATTAGCGATCCAAGTATTAACGTCCGATCAATCGGCGATTCCAACGTTAATTTTTGATGAAGTTGATGTTGGTATTAGCGGTAAAACGGCGAGTGTAGTGGGTAAATTATTACGTCAATTAGGCGATAAATGCCAAGTGCTTTGTGTGACCCATTTACCACAAGTCGCATGTCATGGACATCATCAATTTAATGTAGAGAAATTTACCGTTGATGATAAAACTGAAACCAAAATGACCGCACTTTCTCAAGAAGAGAGAGTTCCAGCTATTGCAAGATTACTGGGTGGCAGTGAAATTACAGAGCTTGCCTTGGCGAATGCGCAAGAAATGTTGGATTTAGTGAAGTAAAATTAGGTAAATAAATGGGCGTTTTTCGCCCATTTAATGCATTAATGAGCTGAATTTTATCGTAAAGCTTAGATTATTCTTGTCGCATCTCAAAAATACTTGATAGGAATGCTTGCTTATTAGTCAAAAAAGCGTATTATAGCCGTCTATACGTCAATACATCCAAAAGAAGAGAACTTATGTCTAGCTATTTATTTACTTCTGAATCGGTTTCAGAAGGACATCCAGATAAGATTGCCGATCAAATTTCTGATGCGGTACTTGATGAAATTTTAAAACAAGATCCTAAAGCACGTGTGGCTTGTGAAACCTATGTAAAAACAGGGATGGCGTTAGTCGGTGGTGAAATTACTACATCAGCATGGGTTGATATTGAAAATCTCACTCGCCAAGTTATCTGTGATATTGGTTACAAACACTCAGAAATGGGGTTTGATGGCAATTCTTGTGCGGTATTAAATGCGATTGGTAAACAATCATCTGATATTAACCAAGGTGTGGATCGTGAGAATCCATTAGATCAAGGTGCGGGTGACCAAGGGATTATGTTTGGTTATGCAACAAATGAAACGGAAGTCTTGATGCCTGCGGCGATTACTTATGCGCATCGTTTAATGGAAAAACAAGCAGAAGTGCGTAAAAGCGGAAAATTAGCATGGTTACGCCCTGATGCGAAAAGTCAAGTGACCTTAAAATACGAAGATAACAAAATCGTGGGCGTGGATGCCGTTGTTCTTTCTACACAACACAGTGAAGAAGTGTCACAAAAAGAAATTTACGAAGGTGTGATGGAAGAAATCATCAAGCCAATTCTGCCAAGTGAATGGTTATCTCAACAAACAAAATATTTCATCAACCCAACCGGTCGTTTTGTGATTGGCGGGCCTATGGGCGATTGTGGCTTAACAGGTCGTAAAATCATTGTCGATACATACGGCGGCGCAGCTCGTCATGGTGGTGGTGCATTTTCTGGTAAAGATCCATCAAAAGTAGACCGTTCAGC
>FLSH01019793.1_pt1 | contig 11516 bp, 7 predicted proteins | sample 1550441 | NCBI WGS metagenome assembly FLSH01 (sample SAMEA4031756, study PRJEB14383) | metagenome | biome: human; feature: oral; material: saliva | place: Philippines | collected 2014 | reverse complement strand
AATCCTGTCGGTGCGGGCCCTGATCGTTGGGTGAGTCGGACTACTTCTTGGTAGAGGGCGACGGGCTGGGCGTCGGGAAAATGGAACCCTTCGAGACCTTGAGCTTCACAGTCGAGTTCTTGTCCACCTTCGAACCCACGCCGGGTTCAACGGCGGTAACCTGGCCGGCGGGCTGGGTACCGGTGACTTCCTCGACGGTCACGGTCAGGCCCAGGGCCTTGAGCTGCGCCTCAGCGTCCTCGCGGCCGATGCCGACGACGGAGGGGATCTCCACCTGTGCAGCCTTGCCACTGGACACGGACACGGCGATGCTGGTGCCCTTCTTGACCTTGGAACCGCTATCGGGATCCTGCTCGACGATACGGTCCTTCTCCTTGTCGGAGTCGACGGTCGACACGTTGCCGAGCTCCAGGCCGACTACCTTGAGGGCGCTGCGCGCCTGGTCCTGGCTCATACCCGACAGGTCGGGGACCTCAACCTGGTCGGAGCCGGATGACAGGTAGGCGGTGATCGTCTGACCGGCCTTGACCTTCGAGCCGGGGGAGGGGTTGGTCTGCGCGACCTTGCCCTCGGGCACGGTGTCGGAAGCGACCTTACTGGAGTTGACATCCCACTTCAGGCCCAGCGCCTCGACGGCCTTACGGGCGTCGTCGGGACTCATACCGACCAGGTTGTCGGGCAGGGTGACCGAGTCGGGGCCGGACGAGATAGTGACACGCACGGTGGCGCCCTTCTCGGCCTGGGTGCCGCCTGCGGGGTCGGTTGAGGCGACCGAGTCCTTGTCGACGGTATCGGAGGCGACCTTGTCGGGGTTGAGTTCCCACGTCAGGCCGGCGGCTTCGATCTGGGACTTTGCGTCTGCTTGAGACAGTCCAACGACGTTGGGGACGGCGACGGTCTCCGGCTCAGCGGCGCTGCGGCTCAGCGCCCAGACGCTGCCGCCGATGAGGAGCAGCGCGATGGCGACGAGGGTCGCGATGATCGCGGTGCGGCGCTTGCGGGCAGCGGCAGCATTACTCGTCCCATCGTCGTCGGAGGAGACGGCGGGCAGCGACGTTGACGTCGATGTTGGGGGGGTCCCTGCCGCGGACGTGCTCACCGTGGAGGTGGTCGTCGGTGCTGCGGCGCGCGCACCGACGAGGCCGGCTGCGGGCAGCACCTCGGTCGCCCACGAGTCGGCAGGCGGGGCGCCCACGTCCAAGCCGCGTGCAACGCGCTGTAGGTCCGAGAGCATCGCGGTGGCGCTCGGGTAGCGGTCGTCGCGGTTCTTCGCGAGCGCCTTGAGGACTACTCGGTCCAGGGAATCCGGGATGTCGGACAGGATCGACGAGGGGGTGGGCGGTATCTGCTCGACGTGCTGGTAGGCGACGGCGACGGCCGAGTCGCCCTTGAAGGGCGGGCGGCCCGTCAGCAGCTCGAAGAGCACGACGCCCGTCGAGTACAGGTCGGAGCGCTCGTCCACGGTCTCACCGCGCGCCTGCTCGGGGGAGAGGTACTGCGCGGTGCCGACGACGGCGTTTGTCTGCGTCATGGTGGCCTGTGAGTCGGTCAGGGCGCGGGCGATGCCGAAGTCCATGACCTTGACCTTGCCGTCCGACGTCAACATGATATTGCCCGGCTTGATGTCGCGATGCACCAGGTGGTTGTCGTGCGAGTACTGCAGGGCGGACAGGACGCCCGACACGATCTCGATGGCTTCGTTGATCGGGACGGCCGTGCCGTCGGAGATCAGCTCCTTGACGGTGTGCCCCTCGACGTACTCCATGACGATGTAGGGGATCGCGATGGACCGGTTGGTCGCGTCCGAGACGATTTCTTCGCCGGTGTCGTAAACGGCGACGATGTTTGGGTGATTCAGCGACGCTGCCGACTGAGCCTCGCGGCGGAACCGCGCCTGGAAGATCGAGTCCAGCGCCAGGTCGCGTCGTAGCATCTTGATGGCGACGACGCGCGACAGGCGAGTGTCGAAGCCCAGGTGAACTTCGGCCATTCCGCCTCGCCCGATGAGCGAGCGGACCTCATATCGGCCAGCTAGACGGTGGGCCATGGGCTGTGCCATGTCCTAACCTCCTCGGTGATGGTTGCCCCCGCGTTGCTTGGGATGAGGGAGCTCAGCATGGATTTGATCGTAAAGGCTGCAAGTACGGTCAGCGCGATCACGATGAGTGCGATGACCGCAATGCGGATTAATTTCTTAGATGCAGGGACCGGCGGGGCAACGACACTACGCGAGTAGGCGGTCTTCGCTGCCGGGCGCTTGTGCTCGGTGGTTCGGGCGTCAAGTTTGTGCCAGTGCGGTCCGCCCGAGTCCTTCTTGGGCTTGGACTCGTACACGGAGCGACGTGGACGCGTGGACGCATTCTTGTTTTTCTTGTCCTTGCCACGGGGTTGGGGAACAGTCCCGAAGACGCGCGGCGTGGAGCTGGTGGTCGTCGTGGTCTTCGACGAGGCCTTGGCGGACTTTGCGCGCTCGTCCTTGACGTCACGGGACGGCTGCGGGTCGGGCGCGGAGGAGGCGCGCTCGGACTTGCGCTGAGCCTGCTCGGCTTCGCGCCGTTGACGGGCCTCACGGCGTTGGCGCTCTTCGCGGGCTTCGCGTAGCTCACGCTGGCGGGCCTCTTCTTCGCGAGCGACCTGGGCGCGACGGTGTGCTTCGGCGGCGTCCTCGGCTTGGCGGTCTTGTGCCCGCTGGCGCAGGCGCTCGTTGAGGGCGGCGCGCCGCTCGGCTTCTGTGGGCGCAACGGGCGTAGCGGGTGCCTGTGTGGGCGTGGGGGTTGGCTCCTTGCGCGGGGTCGCCGAGGCCGTGGTTGCCTTCTTGGGAGCCGGTGCCTCGGCGCGCGTGGGTGTTGCCGGGCGCTCGGTGGCCGTGGGGCGCGCGGGCGTCGCCGGACGTTGGGCGGCCGTGTGACGCGCCACGGGCTTCGTCGGTGTAGCCGCCTGCGACGGGTCAACAAGCGTGGCCGGAGTGGGGGTCGCAGTTGGCACCGCGGCCTTCGCGGTGGGGGTCTTGGTGGTGGGGGTCTTCGCAGTGCGGGGTGAGAGTGATTCTGGAACCGCCGCGGGCTTGGAGACGACGCGCGTGGGGATCGAGGTCGAGATCGGACCCTGTGGGTTCGAGGGAGCGACCGTGTGGCGTCCCGTAGATGTCAGGGAACGCACGGAACCGGACACCAGTGTCTGTTCGCCGGTCGTATCGGGGATGATGCGACGCACCCGCGTGGGTGGAGACAGGGGGTTGGTGGACGGTGGCGGTGCGGGTTCGTCGATGATGCGTGGGAGCATGGTGTGGCGTCCTGTGATCGGGATCATCGAGGATGAGGGCGCGACGGTCGTCGCCTCGTCGATGATGCGGGGAACGACGGCGTGGCGACCGGTCGCGGCGCTCACGTGGGGTACGAGGCCCGACGGGGGCTGGAGCATCTCGTCGGGGAGCGTGCGGCGAGTTAGGTGACGCACGGGTGCGAGGATCGGGACGGAGGGCTGGACGGGCGTGCGCGTCTCGGGGGCGAGCTGCGCGGCCTTGGGCAGCGGCAGCGGGCGAGGTGCCACGGATATGCCCATGGCCTTGGCGGCGCCGGCGATCTCGCGGACGGCGGCGGCACCGGATTCGGGGCGCTTCGCGGGGTCCTTTTCCAGCAGGTGCAAAATGACGTCGGCGAGGGGCTCGGGGACGAAGTCCGGCAGTGGAGGCACCGGGTCGTTGACGTGCGAGAACGCGATGTCGACCTGGGTTTCGCCCGTGAAGGGGCGCCGGCCAGCGGCGGCCTCGTAAGCGATGACGCCGAGGGCGTAGAGGTCACCGATGGGCGTGGCGGTCTCGCCCATCGCCTGTTCGGGCGGCAGGTATTGGGCGGTACCCATGACCATGCCCGCGGCGGTCAGATTGACCTGGTCCCTCGCGCGGGAGATGCCGAAGTCAGTCAGTTTCACCATGCCGTCCGGGCGAACGAGGATGTTCGCCGGCTTGATGTCGCGGTGCACGACGCCTGCGCGTGCGGCGGCACCGAGCGCCATCGCGACCTGCACGAGGATCGGCATGAGGTATTCGGGCTCAATGCGTGTGCCACCGCGCAGATAGTCCGTCAGCGGGTAGCCGTCGACGAGTTCCATGATGATCCAGCCGATGCCGTCTTCTTCACCCGAATCCTGGGTGTTCGCAATGTTCGGGTGCGAGATCGACATCGAGTTGCGGGCCTCGAGGCGCAGGCGCGACAGCGAGAGTTCCTCGCCTGTCAGCTCGGGACGTAGAACCTTTGCGGCGACAATATGGCCGCTGACGCGGTCGCGGGCCTTCCACACTTCACCCATTCCACCCTGTGCGATGGGGGTGAGCAGTGTGTAGCGGCCTCCGAGGACGCGGCCGGCACCGGATGTCATGCGCGGGACACTCACTGGAGCCCCGCTTCCAGGACGGCCCGGGCGACCGGGCCGGCCACGTCTCCGCCGTGCGGCGCGGGAACATTGTCGTCACCTTCGACGATGACGGCAAAGGCGATCTGGGGGTTGTCTGCGGGGGCGAAGCCCATGGCCCACGCGTTCGCGCGGTCGCCCTCGCCGGTCTCGGCGGTTCCGGTCTTGGCTGCCACCGACACGTTGGGGATGGCCATCGGGGTACCGGAGCCGTACGGCTGGGAGACGACGGCCTGCATCATGCTGGTGAGCTTCGAGGCTGTGTCGGCGGAGATCGGCCGACCGGCGTCCGTCGGTTTGGTCTTACGCATGGTCTGGTTGTCAGCGTCGACGATCTGCTTGATCAGGTAGGGCGCCATCATCTGGCCGCCGTTGGCGATCGTCTGCGCGACCTGGGCCATCTGCATGGGAGTGGTCTGGACCGTGTACTGGCCGATTGCACTCATGGCGAGCTGTGCGCGGTCCGCGTCGGAGGGGAACACGGAGGGAATGACCGTCAGCGGGATTTGCTGTTCATGATCGAAACCGAAGCGGTTTGTGACGTCCGTGAGTTGCTGGTTCGTCAGCTGCTGGGAGGCCAGCACGAACGTTGTGTTGCACGAGCGTGCGAATGCCTCGGTCAGGGTCGGGTTGCCGTCGCCACAGGTCGAGGATTCGATGTTGGAAACCTGTGTGACCGTGCCCGGAAGGGTTGTTGTTACGGGCGAGGCCATGTGAGTGTCCGGATTGGCAATGCCATTCTCGATCAGGGCGATGGACGTGATGACCTTGAACGTCGAGCCGGGCGCGTAGCGTTCCGAGATCGCGCGGTTGAGCATCGGTTTCCTCGGGTCGGCTTCCAGCGCCGCGTAGGCATCGCTCACCGAGCCCCCGTCGCTGGAAGCCAGCGTGTTCGGGTCGAAGGTCGGGGAGGAGTAGAGGGCGAGGATCGCGCCGGTCTTGGCGTCCAGTGCCACAACGGCACCCTTGCGGTCACCGAGCGCGGTGGCTGCCGCCTGCTGCATGGAGGCGCTCAGTGTCAGCTCGACGCCGCCGCCCTGGCGCTTTTCGCCCGTCAGGAGGTTGCGCAGGCGCTGCCCGAGCAGAGTCTGAGACTGGCCGTCGAGAACGTCCGCCTCAGCTTCCTCGATGCCGGTTGCCCCGTAGCCGATTGCTGAAAAGTAGCCCGTGGCCGATACGTAGAGGGGACCCTCGTCGTAGACGCGTGTGTAGCGATTGGAGTCCTCTTCGAGTTCAGAGGAAGCGATCGCCGTTTTTTCCACGATGATGGGTCCGCGGTCGACTTCCGCGGCGTGGCGGGTCGTGCGCACGTTACGCGGGTCTGCGTTGAGCGAGGGCGCGGAAATGAACTGCGTGTTTGTTATCGCCAAGCCCAGCATGGCGAACATGATCAGGACGACGACGAAGATCTTGCGAATCTGTGCGTTCATGCGTTACTCGTTCACCCCCAGTGCCGCCGGAATACCGGAGTTCCACGGGGACTGCGTGGACGCCGGGCGGCGGGCAGCGTCTGACACGCGGATCAGCAGTGCGACGGTTATCCATGAGGACACCATTGAGGAGCCACCGGCCGCCAGGAACGGTGCCGTCAGGCCCGTCAGCGGGATGAGACGGGTGATGCCACCGAGCACCACGAAGAGCTGGACGGCCAGCGAGAAGCTTAGACCGGTGGCCAGAAGCTTACCGAATCCGTCGCGCACCGTCAGGGCTGCGCGCAGGCCGCGCTGGATGAGGATCAGGTACAGGATCAGGATCGCAGCCATGCCGGTGAGGCCCAGCTCCTCGGCCAGGGAGGAGAGAATGAAGTCGGAGTTGGCCAGTGGAACCTGGTCCGGATATCCGCGTCCCCATCCGGTACCCATGAGGCCGCCCGATGCCTGGCCGAAAATACCCTGCGCAAGCTGGTAGGAACCGCCGTAGTAGAACTCGGGTTCGAAGGCGTGCAGCCAGCCGTTGAAGCGCGTCTGCACGTGGGAGAAGAAGCGGACGGCGAGGGCGACGGCGGGGGCGAAGAGCGTGAAACCGATGAACAGCCAGGATACGCGGTTGGTGGCCACGTACAGCATTGCGACGAACAGGCTGAAGAAGAGCAGCGACGTGCCAAGGTCGCGTTGGAGAACGAGGATCGCGATGCCGATGAGCCAGACGATCATGATGGGGCCGAGGTCGCGGGCGCGTGGTAGGCGCATGCCCAGGAATTTGCTGCCGCCGATCGCGAGATTGTCACGGTTGGTGACCAGGTATCCGGCGAAGAATATGGCGAGCGTGATCTTGACGAGCTCACCGGGTTGGATCGAGACGGGACCCAGGCGGATCCACACGCGCGCGCCGAAGGTCTCCTGGCCGAGGCCGGGGATCATCGGGAGGAGCAGCAGGAAGAGGGACAGTGCGCCGAAGGTGTAGGTGTAGCGGCGCAGCATGCGGTGGTCGCGTAGCGAAATCAGGATGATGGCGGCGACGACGATTGCGATGCCCACGAAGAGCGCCTGCTTGTAGCCGACCTCGGCCTCGTCGTTTTTCGCGTAGGACAGGTCCAGGCGGTAGATCATCGCTAGGCCCAGGCCCGTCAGTGCCACCGCGATCGGCAGGATGACGGGGTCCGCGTAGGGTGCCAGGAAGTGGATGCCGACTTCGCCGATGATTGCAAGGGCAATGAGTACCCCGATCTGAGGGATCAGGTTCGCGGGCAGGGTTTTCGTCAGGTTTAGTGAGGAGAGTACGTAGCCGGAGATGCCGACGGCCAGGGCCAGGGCCGTGAGGCCTAGCTCAAGGAATCGGCGCGGCTTAGCGGGGGCGATCGAGACGGTTGCCATCAGAAGTGTTCTCCGCTCTGGGCCCCGGATTGTACCTCACCCGACTGCGGGACGGGTCCGATGTGCCCGGTCGGAGGCGTGACGGCGGAATGCTTGAGGCCCTCAATGTACTCGTCGATTTCCTCGCGGGAGGAGCGCAGCACCGGAGTGTCGAGGCGTTGGCGGTCCACGGGGGACAGCTCCGAGAGCGCGACGTCGGAAACTTCGACGGCGTGGGAGAGGCGCCAGGGGCCGATGGCCTGGGGAATGCCCTGGTAGATGACGACGTATCCGTCCTGGCCGATCGCGTAGTACTGCGTTTGCGTCCACTTCCAGGACAGCCAGGACGCGGCTACCACGAGGACGGTCATGAGGGACACGAAGATGGGGGTCCACCAGGAGGTGCGGGGCTTGAGTTCGATGGGACTGGCATCATAGTCGGCACCGTGGCCCGAGGCCTTGGCTCCTAGCGCGGCCGCGCGCGCAGCCGCTCCCTGGCCGCCGCGCGACTTGGCGTTGCGGTCGATGGCAGCGGCACCGACGATCTGCGGGGGTGCGGGCGGGAAGGATCCGGCCGGGACGATGTCCGCGATGACGCACGTGATGTTGTCGGGTCCACCGCCCAGGAGGGCGAGGCGGATGAGTTCTTCGGCGCATTCGCCGGGGTCGGCGAAATCAGCCATGACCTGGCCGATCGTCTCGGGGGAGACGAGGCCGGACAGGCCGTCGGAGCACAGCATCCAGCGGTCGCCGACGACGGCCGTGCGGATGGTTTCATCGGGGGACACGTCGGCCTGCGCGTCGCCGAGGATTTTCAGGACGACGTTGCGGTTGGGGTGGTGCTCGGCTTCCTCGGGCGTGATCTGGCCGGTGTCGACCAGGTATTGCACGAAGGAGTGGTCTGTCGTGACCTGAGTGAGCGTGTCGCCGCGCAGCACGTAGGCGCGGGAGTCTCCGATGTGGACCATGGCCAGGCGGTTGCCGGAGCGCATGAGGGCGATGCAGGTGGTGCCCAGGCCTTCGAGGTCGCGGTCGCGGCTCGAGCGGTCGGTGAGTTCCTCGTGGGCGTCGAGGAGGGCCTCGCGCAGGAGAGGCAGCATGGAGTCTGCGGGGTGCGAGTCGGTGTCGAGGGGGACCAGGTGCGCGAGGGCAACTGATGACGCGATGTCGCCGCCGGCAGGCCCACCCATGCCGTCGGCGAGGACCAACAGGTTCGCTCCGGCGTAGCCGGAGTCCTGGTTGTTGGAGCGCACGAGGCCCACGTCAGAGCGGGCAGCATAGTGGAATTGAACGGCTTTCCCTGGCATATCAACCCACCAATTCGAGAGTTGTCTGGCCGATGCGGATGATATCGCCGATTCTGAGTTGACGCGGTTGCATCAGGCGCTCGTCGTCGATAAACGTGCCGTTTCGGCTCGAGAGGTCCTCGATCCACCAGCCGTCGGCCTGCGGAGTGAGCGCTGCGTGGCGGCTGGAGGCATACTCGTCTTCGAGCACGAGGGTGCACGCGGGGGAGCGACCGATGACGATGGGTGCTTCGCCGAGGGGCAGCATGGTGCCGACCAGCGGCCCGCCGGTGACAAGGAGGTCTTTGGGCATCAGCGGGTTGGTGGAGGTCCGCTTCGTCTCCTTGCGCCGGGTGCGCGAGGCCTTGCGCCGGGAAGCGGCCTTGTCTCGTCCCTTGCCGCGTGGGGTGACGACGGTGCCGAAAATGTCGCGTCGCAGCGTGTTGACGGCTGCGAGCACGAGGAGCCAGAGCAGCACCAGGAACCCGATGCGAAATACGGTAAATGCGAGGTCAGTGGTCACTTCATTAAACTCCGCTCTGGTCAGGATGCGTCCAGAAGAGGATCTTGGTACGTCCGATAACGATCTGGTTGCCGTCGAGCAGGGTTGCTGCATCGATGCGATGGCCTTCGACAAAGGATCCGTTGGTGGAACCCAGGTCGGTCGCGATCACTCCGGTGGGGGTGATGCGAAGTTCGAGGTGGCGGCGCGATACGCCGGAGTCGTTGACGACGATGTCGGCTTCGGAGCCGCGACCGATGACGGTGACGGGTTCGGTGAGCAGCCATTTGTCGCCGTCGATGTCGATGATGGGGTGTTCGGGGGAGGCGGACGAGGCAGTGGCGGGAGCTGCGGCACCCCTGCGGTTTTCGGCGGCGACCTTCAGGGTGCCGGCGGCTTCGGTCGAGTCGGCGACGAATTCGATGCTGACGGGGCCGAGGAGGGAGTAGTCGTTGTTGGAGGCGTGCTCGGTGGCCTGCTGGGCGAACTCGTCGGCGAGGACGTCGAGGGAGGCTTCGAGAGAGAAGAGGTCTTCACGTGAGGCATAGACGGTGAAGTGGTTCGCTGCGATGATGCGTGAGGCGGAGACCTCCTGGACGGAATCGTCCATGGCGCGGCGGATCGCCGTGGTGATGTCCACGGGCTTGATCCCCGACCGGAACACGCGTGAGAAGGCGCCATTGACGCCCCTCTCCACGGCATTCTCGAAGCGGTCGAAGATACTCATAGTCGTGCTCTCCTCATTCCCCCGCGCTGCGTGCGCGACGTACGGTCGGTGTGGAAGCTATTCCGCTCCCGGTCCCAGTCTAACTGCCGCGGGTGGTGCTGTGGTTGTAAGTAGCGGGATGTTCGCGATCGGCTGCCCCTCTATCTACTTGACGAGATGCGCGTTATGACGGGGAATACTCCGACATGATGCGCCTGGGACATATGATGTGCATGTTGCATGTGTGACATTAAGTGTGTGATAGGTAACAATGTGCGGGGTTCTGAGTGGGTGGGTGTCATGTTGGTCTGCGCTTGGAGCGCGGTCTAAGTCTACTGTCGTCCTCGTGATGGGGTGCGGTGAGGGCGGGTCCGTACGTGCTTGTGTAGGAAGTTAACTGGGGGAGTGGTAAGGGCGTGTGGAGAAGTTGTCGATCATGGGTCAATGAGAGGGGAAAACTGAAGGGTAGTAAACCTCAGTAGTTGGGCGCAAGTGCTCAGGTAGCCCCATAATTCTACCGATCACGTGCACCTTCATCAACCAGCTGCAGGCCTCGAACCTGTGCCTCAACAAGAGCCTTGATGCGGTTGATGACGGGATGATCGATAGCATCACTGTCACCTACCGCATCACAGTGCCCAGCGATGGAAACGCCAATAACGAGGCCTGTGCGCCTGCTCGCCCTCGCCGCGGGATGTGGCTGGATGCGCCGCAGGGAGTATGTACTGGCCAAGTAGTCACGCATCGTGATGTCGCCCATCGTACGGTGGGCACCCCGTTGTGGTGCGGCACCCACGGACGATACCGCCGGGCCGCGCACATACAACGCGGTCGGGCTGCGTGCAGCCCGACCGCGAGTCGGCAGGATCAGAAGTCCCAGTCCTCGTCCTCGGTGTCCACGACCTCGCCCATCACGTAGGACGAGCCGGAACCCGAGAAGAAGTCGTGGTTCTCGTCCGCGTTCGGGCTCAAGGCCGCCAGGATCGCGGGGTTCACGTCGGTCGCGTCGTGCGGGAACAGGGCCTCGTACCCCAGGTTCATGAGCGCCTTGTTCGCGTTGTAGCGCAGGAACTTCTTGACGTCCTCGGTCAGGCCCAGCGGATCGTACAGGTCCTCCGTGTACTGTTCCTCGTTCTCGTAGAGCTCGTACAGCAGTGAGTACGTGTAGTCGCGCAGGTCGTCCTGGCGCTCCTCGCTCGACTCATTCACGGCCAGCTGGTACTTGTAGCCGATGTAGTAGCCGTGGACGGCCTCGTCGCGGATGATGAGGCGGATCAGGTCGGCCGTGTTCGTGAGCTTGGCGTGCGAGCTCCAGTACATGGGCGCGTAGAAACCCGAGTAGAACAGGAAGGACTCGAGCATCGTCGAGGCGACCTTGCGCTTCTCCGGGTCGTCGCCGTCGTAGTACGACTTGATGATCTCAGCCTTCTTCTGCAGGGCCGCGTTCTCGTTCGACCAGCGGAAGGACTCGTTGATCTCCTCCGTGGACAGCAGGGTGGAGAAGATCGATGAGTAGGACTTGGCGTGCACCGACTCCATGAACGCGATGTTCGTGTAGACGGCCTCCTCGTGCGGGGTACGCGCGTCCGGGATCAGCGACACTGCGCCGACCGTGCCCTGCAGCGTGTCCAGCAGGGTCAGACCCGTGAACACGCGGTTCGTCATGAGCTGCTCGTCCTTGGTGAGGGTCTTCCAGCTCGGCAGGTCGTTGGAGAGCGGAATCTTCTCAGGCAGCCAGAAGTTGCCCGTCAGGCGATCCCAGACCTCAAGGTCCTTGTCGTCTTGGATCTTGTTCCAGTTGATGGCCTCGAACACGGGCT
>FLSH01077779.1_pt1 | contig 11557 bp, 9 predicted proteins | sample 1550441 | NCBI WGS metagenome assembly FLSH01 (sample SAMEA4031756, study PRJEB14383) | metagenome | biome: human; feature: oral; material: saliva | place: Philippines | collected 2014 | reverse complement strand
TCAAACTCAACTGCGACACGTTTGAAATCAAGTTGTGGCAAGGCGTTTTGGATTTTTTTCCAAGGGTTTTCAGAGTCCACATAACCAACAACTGGGAAAGAGACAGTGCTAGTTGCGCGCTCAACTTCAAGAGCTGGAACAAAGAGAAGTGGTTCCTGGTCAGCAAGGACAAAGAGGAACATTTGGCGTTCGTGTGGATCACTGTAAAAACCAGTGAGGTAATTGATAGTGACGGGGTCAGATACGACTGCGACGTCTAACTTTTCAGATTCGAGATATGTTACAATTTGTTGTAATTTAGACATATGTTACCTTCTTTCTACCCCTCTATTTTTGCAAAAAATAGTAGAAATTGCAAGGGAGAAGGGGAAAAGACTACAAAAAAATTCCAACAGCTAATAGCATGTTGGAATAGAAAGATTAGTTGAATTCTGCCTTACTTTTCACATCGCTGTATTCTTCAGCAACTTCTTGGCTAAGGATATCTTCATAAGCTGGAAGGACAATGTCCTGACCATATTTTTTCTTGAGGGCAGTAGTGACCAAACGGTAGGCTAGATTTGCATTACGAGATAAAATAGGTCCGTGGAAATAAGAACCGAAAACATTTCTATAGTGAACACCTTCACCGATTTTTTCTTCATTATTTCCATTTCCGTAAACAACCTGACCGAGTGGTTTTTGGTCATCTGAGAGGAAGGTACGGCCTTGGTGATTTTCAAAGCCATAGTAGGTTTCATCGAATTCTTCGTTATGAATTTTAATGTCACCGATAAAGCGGTTGTTAGTTTGATTGAGAGTGTAGTGTCCCATGACACCTAGACCTTCGATACGTCTTCCAGAAGCTTCGATATAGTATTGTCCCAATAGTTGGAAGCCACCGCAGATAGCAAGGACAACACCATCATTTTGGATAAAGTTATCGATGCTTTCTTTTTTAGCAGGCAAATCACCAGCAATGATACTTTGTTCAAAGTCTTGCCCGCCACCGAAAAAGGCGATGTCGTAGTGATTTTCATCGAAATCATCATGAAGTGAAACGATGTCAACTGTTACATGGGCCCCAAGTTTTTCAGCTACGTACTTGAGCATGAGGATATTCCCATTATCTCCGTAGGTATTCATGAGGTTACCATAGAGGTGGGCGATATATAGCTGGTAAGGATAGTTACCGTCTTTTGAGGAAAGTGAAGTATAAACCATTAGTTCATCTCCTTTCTAACAAGCTGACGATTGGCTAGTAATTCTCGGAATTCCAGCATAGCAGTATAAGTCGCAAGGATATAAGCATGTTTGCAGTCTTGGGCTTCAACCGTTTTAAGAACTTGCTCCAGACTGCTTGTTTCAGTGATTTTATCAGCTGGATAACCAGTCACTCGAAGACGACGAGCGATTTCAGAATGACGAACGCCACCGGCGTTGATTTCTGGGATATCCATCTCAGTAATTTGTTCAAAATCAGCATCCCAAATCCAGCTGGTATCAATCCCGTCTGCATAATTCGCATTGAGGAGAACAGAAAGGCTAAACGGATAAGGAGCTAGTTTAATCATTTCAATAGCTTGGGTAGCACCAACAGGATTCTTGATGAGAACCAACGTGCACTCCTTGTCACCGATTTGGAAGGTTTCTTGGCGTCCAAAAACAGCACGACTTTTGTCAAATCCTTGTTTAATCAGTTGAGAATCGGCTCCAAGGTAACGAGCAATAGCAACCGCAGCTAGAGCATTATAGATATTATAAAGTCCACCGATTTGAATACCGTATTCTTGGCCGTCAATAACAAATCGCGAACGATTGTTGGTTAACTCAACCAATTCCGTCAAACGGTAGTCCAAGTCAGGTCGTTTACATCCACAATTTTCACAAATATAGGCTCCCAAGTTGGCATAAGTATTGAGTTCATATTTCAAAATACTTTGACAGTCTGGGCAGAGAATACCTTCAGTATTGTAGTGAGCAAGTTTTGCTGGACCTTTTTCCAAATCAAAACCAAAATACTGAACAGGATTCGGAATTGCAGGTTTGTAGAAAAGCGGACTATCACCGTTCAGCAGAACAGTAGCAGTAGGAACTTTTCGAATAGCGTCCAAAATCATGTTGTAGGTCGTATAAATCTCACCGTAGCGGTCCATCTGGTCGCGGAAGATATTGGTGATGACGAAAAGACTAGGCTGGATGTAGTCACAGATACGTGAGAGACTAGCTTCATCGATTTCAAGCACTGCAATATTTTTTCCCGTTTTTGAAGATTTTGCAGTCAAGAAAGTTGTCGTAATCCCTGTGATCATATTGGCACCACTTGGATTGGTCAGAACTTGGCCATAAATTTCCTTAAGGATACCGACCGTGAGAGCGGTCGTCAAGGTTTTCCCATTGGTACCAGTTACTACAACAATTTCGTAGTTCTTCGCTAAATTTTGTAAAATATCTTTATCAAATTGAAGGGCAAGTTTTCCAGGGAGCGTACTTCCACGTCCAAGACGACTCAAGATAAAATGAGAAGAACGTCCAGCCAGAAGGCCCAAAGTAGTTTTTAATTTCATGTTTCTATTATATCATAAAAGCCAGAAAAGATAGATTTGAGATTTTAGATAAAAAAAAACAACCCTAGGGAGGTTGTTTTTTCATAAGTGTATCTTAGGTTAAATCACAAACAAGTCATTCAAGTTTTCAGCCAAGGTTGGGTGAGTGAAGATTTGTTTTGTGAAGTAAGTGTACGGAATCTTGTTGTCCATAGCAACAGTGATAATGTTGATAATTTCTTGTGATCCTTCTGAGAAGATAGTAGCACCGAGAATTTCTTTTGTTTCAGTGTTGACAACGGCTTTAAAGGCACCACGAAGGTCACCATTTACATGTCCACGAGGCATAGCTGCAACAGGAATTTCCTTAACGGCATAAGGAAGTTTCAAATCTGCTGCTTGGCTTTCAGTTAAACCAACTTGTGAAAGTGCAGGAGTGATGAAGAGGGTGTTTGGTACATTGAGACGGTCCTCAAGTGTGTAGCTACCATCACCAGCAAGATAGCTGTAGACAACACGGAAGTCATCTAGAGAAATGTAAGTGAATTGAAGTCCACCATTGACATCTCCGACTGCAAAGACACCAGGGACATTTGTTTGACAGTGCTTGTCGACCTTGATAGCACCACGTTCAGTTAGTTCGATATCTGTATTTTCAAGATGAAGTGGTTCTACATTTGGCTTACGACCAGTTGCGTAGAGAAGGGCGTCGAAACGGTATGTTTCATTCTCGGTCACGACAAGGACTTGGTCGCCATCATTTTTGATTTCAGTAGTATGGATGTTTTGAAGGAGTTCAATTCCATCTTCTTCCAAGTATTGTTTAGCAAGAGCAGCGATAGAAGGTTCTGCGCGTGGTAAGAAAGTATCCAAAGCATCTAGGACTGTTACCTTGCTTCCAAGTTTGTTGTAGAGACTGGCAAATTCAAGGCCGATATTTCCTCCACCAAGTACACCAAGTTTTTCTGGCAATTTGTCCAAGTTTTGGATACCTGTTGAGTCAAAGACGTTCTCACTTGTAGTAAGACCTGGAATTGGCAAGACGTTTGAAACAGCACCAGTGTTGATAACGATTGTTTCAGCAGTCAGTTCTTGTTTTTCATCTCCCGCTTGAATTTCAATAACCTTGTTTGAGACAAAGTGTGCTTCAGCATCAAAGATATCTACACCTGTACCAGCTACAGTAGCATAATTTTTTCCATTGAGGCGTGTAGTAACCGTATTTTTAGTAGCCATGACTTGATCAAATGACAAGTCTTTTTCAGCTGCAACTAGCAAAGTTTTTGTTGGGATACAACCGATGTTGATACAAGTTCCACCGTACATAGCCTTACTACGTTCGATCAAAGCAACTTTTTTACCTGCTGAAGCTAGTTTCCCAGCGAGCGTCTTACCTGCCTTACCGAATCCAATAACAATTAAATCGTATGTTAACATTTTTATTCCTCCTGTTCGATTTTCATTCTAGCACAAGAAAAAAACTTTTGCACAAATCTGCTACGGAAAATTATACTGAGATAAATTGGTCTATCAATCGCTTTTAGATTTCTAGATTAACTGAGAATAAATCGTTTACATGATTTAATCAAGTAGTCTGACTATCTTTTGCCCCTCTCTTGTGTTATACTAGATAAGTTGCAAAAAAGCAGTACTTTTCTTTAGTGTAAAAGAAGCAACACGGTCTTTCATAAAAGATATGAAAGTAGATCATGACAAGAAAAGTATAAACTAAGCGCTATAGGATGGCTTCGCACCATCTTTAGAAGGAAAGAATAACATGAAATTTAATCAATTTAACTTATCTGCTGATTTATTAGCAGAAATTGAAAAAGCAGGATTTGTAGAAGCAAGTCCTATCCAAGAGCAAACCATTCCCTTGGCCCTTGAAGGGAAAGATGTTATCGGACAAGCTCAAACAGGTACAGGAAAAACCGCAGCCTTTGGCTTGCCAACACTTGAAAAAATCCGTACAGAAGAAGCAACGATTCAAGCTTTGGTCATCGCGCCAACTCGTGAACTAGCTGTGCAAAGTCAGGAAGAGCTCTTCCGCTTTGGTCGAAGCAAGGGTGTAAAAGTCCGTTCTGTTTATGGTGGTTCAAGTATCGAAAAACAAATCAAGGCTCTTAAATCAGGTGCTCATATCGTAGTTGGAACGCCTGGTCGTCTCCTAGACTTGATTAAACGCAAGGCCTTGAAATTACAAGATATTGAAACTCTCATCCTTGACGAAGCAGATGAAATGCTCAACATGGGCTTCCTTGAGGATATTGAAGCCATTATCTCTCGTGTCCCAGAAAATCGTCAAACCTTGCTCTTTTCAGCAACTATGCCTGAAGCTATCAAACGCATCGGGATTCAATTTATGAAAGATCCTGAGCATGTGAAGATTGCTGCCAAGGAGTTGACAACTGAACTAGTTGATCAGTACTATATTCGTGTCAAAGAACAAGAAAAATTCGACACCATGACTCGTCTCATGGACGTTGAGCAACCAGAACTGGCAATCGTATTTGGACGTACCAAACGCCGTGTTGATGAGTTGACTCGCGGTCTGAAGATCCGTGGCTTCCGTGCAGAAGGCATTCATGGAGACCTTGACCAAAACAAACGTCTTCGTGTCCTTCGTGATTTCAAAAATGGGAATCTTGATGTCCTTGTTGCAACAGACGTTGCAGCTCGTGGTTTGGATATTTCTGGTGTGACTCATGTCTACAACTATGATATTCCACAAGATCCAGAAAGCTATGTTCACCGCATAGGTCGTACAGGTCGTGCTGGGAAGTCAGGTCAATCGATTACTTTCGTAGCACCAAATGAGATGGGCTACCTCCAAATCATCGAAAACTTGACCAAGAAACGCATGAAGGGATTGAAACCTGCGACAGCAGAAGAAGCCTTCCAAGCGAAGAAACAGGTTGCACTCAAGAAAATTGAACGTGACTTTGCGGATGAAACTATTCGTGGCAACTTTGACAAATTCGCAAAAGATGCTCGTAAATTGGCAGCCGAATTCAGCCCAGAAGAATTGGCCATGTACATCCTTAGCTTAACGGTTCAGGATCCAGACAGTCTTCCAGAAGTTGAAATTGCGCGTGAGAAACCATTACCATTCAAACCATCTGGTGGTGGATTTGGAGCAAAAAGCAAGTCTGGTCGTGGTGGCCGTCGTGGTGACGACCGTCGAGATCGTGATCGCCGTGGCAATGGTCGTCGTGATGATTTCAAAAAAGGCAGTCGCAAAAACGACCGCTTTGAGAAGGAAAAACGTTACCGTAAGGATAATAAAAAACCACGTAATACTTCAAGCGAGAAGAAGACAGGCTTTGTGATTCGTAACAAAGGAGATAAATAACAAAAAAAGCGGTTCACTGTGGTGGATCGCTTTTATATATAAGGAGACCTATAGTCAAGAAAATAGTCATACGAGAGTTTGTATTTATATATTTGTTATCTTGTAATATTATCTTATCAAAAATTTAGGAAGCTGTCAATAAGAAAATACAAAAAAATTAGTAAAAATTTTCGAATACGCTTGAATTGCAATTCAATAAACAATTTTCAGATAATTGTTGAAATAGTCGCAATTTTATGATATACTGAAAGCGATTATATGCGAGGTAAAACATGGCAAATTTATTAGAAAAAACAAGAAAAATTACGTCTATCCTGAAGCGTGCGGAAGAAAAGCTTCAAGATGACCTACCATACAATGCAATTACACGTCAATTGGCTGATATTATTGACTGTAATGCCTGTATTTTAAATAGTAAGGGACGTCTTCTAGGATATTTTATGCGCTACAAGACCAATAATGACCGCGTAGAGCAATTTTTCCAATCAAAGATTTTCCCTGATGAATATATTCAAGGGGCTAACATGATCTACGATACGGAGGCTAACCTCCCGGTGGAACATGATTTGACCGTTTTCCCAACAGAAAGTCGTTCAGACTTTCCTGATGGATTGACTACGATTGCTCCGATTCATGTTTCTGGTATCCGCTTGGGTTCTTTGATTATTTGGCGTAATGACAAGAAATTTGAAGAAGAGGACTTGATCCTTGTTGAGATTGCAAGCACTGTAGTTGGAATTCAATTGTTGAACTTCCAACGTGAAGAAGACGAGAAAAATATTCGTCGTCGTACAGCAGTCACTATGGCAGTTAATACCCTTTCTTATTCTGAATTGCGAGCAGTATCAGCTATTTTAGGAGAACTAAATGGTAATGAAGGTCAATTGACAGCTTCTATCATTGCAGATCGTATCGGTATTACACGTTCGGTGATTGTCAATGCTCTTCGTAAACTCGAATCAGCAGGGATTATTGAAAGTCGTTCTCTTGGTATGAAAGGAACTTATCTCAAAGTTCTAATCCCAGATATTTTTGAAGAAGTAAAAAAGAGGAACTATTAATGGCTAAGGCACTAATTTCTATTGATTATACAGAAGATTTTGTAGCGGATCATGGGAAACTGACTGCGGGTGCTCCAGCTCAAGCAATATCTGATGATATATATGGGGTGACCCAAAAGGCTTTTGAACGTGGAGATTATATCTTTTTTACAATCGATGCCCATGAAGAAAATGATGTTTTTCATCCTGAAAGTAAACTCTTCCCGCCACATAACATTATTGGGACTAGTGGACGAAATTTGTATGGCAAGTTAGCCGACTTCTATCAGGAACATGCTGATGATAGTCGTGTTTTCTGGATGGACAAGCGTCACTATTCAGCATTTTCTGGGACAGATTTGGATATCCGTCTCAGAGAGCGTAAAGTGGATACTGTCATTTTGACGGGAGTTCTTACAGATATTTGTGTCTTGCATACAGCCATTGATGCTTATAATCTTGGTTATCAGATAGAAGTTGTGAAACCGGCAGTAGCATCCATTTGGCCTGAGAATCATGCCTTTGCACTTGGACATTTTAAGAATACACTTGGTGCGAAATTGGTTGATGAAAATTTGCTTGAAATTACAGAATAATACATTTCAAGATGAAAAAATCTGAAAAAAGTCTTGACAATTTTTTTCAAAGTTGATATACTAGTAAAGTAATCGACGCGGGGATGGCGGAATTGGCAGACGCGCAGGACTAAGGATCCTGTGACCGCTTTAGGTCGTGAGGGTTCAAGTCCCTCTCTCCGCATAGTAGATGAGCTAGCTTTGGCTAGCTTTTTATTTTTTTGAAAGATGTATATTGAAAAACATACAGGATAGTTTTTTTGTATGTTTTTTGTTTTCTTTTAAAAAGTGTTACAATATAGATAGAAAAGAAGGAAAAGAAATCAGTATTAAAAAAATAGAGAGAGTAGCGTAGAAAAGTTTAATCTATCCTATTTTATAATGGTTATTATTGGGAAAGATTTCATGGTTAAAGACTTGTATTCCCTGATTTAAAATAGGCATTTCAAAAATGTAAAGGAGGATTACGATGGTTAATGAACTTCAACGAATAATGAGCGCATTTATTCAAATTCTCTTTATTATTTTACTACCTTATATCTGGTGGTTTCTGACTGCGAGGGGGAAAGTCCCATTTATGGAATGGATTGGTTTAAAAGCTATTAAAAGGGTTGAAGATTCTTATCTTATCGCATGGATAATTGGTGGCTTTATCCTGTTTACAATTTTTTCTATGTTTATCTTTCCTCTAACACGTAGTATAGAAACGGCTACTTCGGCATTTTCCGATATGGGTCTTAAAGCTTTGCCAAGTATACTAATTTATAGTTTTTTACAGACTTCTTTGCCTGAGGAACTTTTATTCAGAGGGTTTTTATTAAAACGATTAGTTAATCATATGCCATTTTTCTTTGCAAATACGATACAGGCTATCGCTTTTGGTTTGCTTCATGGAATATTATTTGTCTCACTCGTATCTATAGAAATTACTCTTTTTATTACCTTGTTTACAGGAGTAATCGCTGCTTATTTAGGCTTTGTCAATGAGAAAAAAGCTGGAGGCTCTATTTTTACGAGTTGGATCATACATGCTTTAGTTAACATTTTCTCTGGGATAGTTGCTGCATTTTCTCTGTTTTAATCTGGAGGATTTATAAATATAAAGTCAGTAGAAATACTGGCTTATTTTATTTCAAAAATTTTCTTATTTCATAAACATTTCATATTTGAATATTATAATGGATTTACAAATATGGAGGTGCTATATGAATCCCACTCAAAGAGCTTGGGCTTATGTCAGCAGAAAACGACTGAGAAGTCTCATATTATTCTTGATTCTATTTGTTTTATTGGCAGGAATATCAGCGTGTTTGACGCTTATGAAGTCCAACAAAACAGTAGAAAATAATCTTTATCGCTCACTGAATACATCTTTTTCGATTAAAAGAATCGAAGCAGATCAGACTTTTCAACTGTCTCAACTAGATGACCTTAAAAAGATAAAGGGCCTTGAGAAGATTTCACCTGAGCTAGAAACAATAGCCAAGTTAACTGACAAAGAAGTCGTTACTGGAGAACAAAGTATCCAAAGGGATGATTTGACAGAGGCTGAAAAAAATCTTATCAGTTTGATTGCTTTGGAAGATTCTTCCAAGGATGTTTCTTTTACAAGTTCCGCCTTTACCCTTAAAGAAGGAAGACATATCCAAAAAGGGGATCGAAAAAAAATCTTAATCCACGAAGATTTAGCCAAGAAAAACAATCTAAAAGTAGGAGAGAAGATTAGCTTAAACCCTGCTCAAGTAGAAGGAAATAGTGGACAAACACTAGATTATGAAATCGTAGGTGTTTTCTCAGGTCAGAAGCAAGAGAAATTTACCGGTCTATCATCAGACTTTAGTGAAAATACGGTCTATACAGACTACGAAAGTAGCCAAAATTTACTTGGCAACAAGGAAGCTCAAGTTACTGCAGCCCGTTTCTATCTTGAAAATCCAAAAGATATGGATGGTATCATTCAAGAGGTTGAAAAGTTATCCCTGGAAAACCAAGGGTTCCAAGTTGAAAAGGAAAATAAGGCCTTTGAACAAATCAAGGATTCCGTTTCGACCTTCCAAACCTTCCTCCAAATTTTCCTCTATGGTATTATGATTGCTGGGGTAGGAGCGCTGGTCTTGGTCTTGTCACTTTGGTTACGAGAGCGAGTTTACGAGGTTGGTATTTTATTGGCACTAGGGAAGGGAAAAGGAGCAATCTTTAGTCAATTCTGCCTGGAAGTTATTCTGGTTTCATTGGCAGCTATTTTACCAGCATTTGTGGCTGGGAATGCTATTACTTCCTATCTCTTGAAGACTGTACTAGCAAGCGGTGACCAAGCTGCACTACAAGATACGCTAGCAAAAGCAACGAAACTTTTAACAAGTCTTTTATCATTTGGAGAATCTTATATTTTCCTTCTTATAATTAGCTGCTTGTCAGTTTCATTTTGTTTCCTATTTTTATTTAGAAAATCACCGAAAGAAATTTTATCATCTATTAGTTAATGAAGGAGAAATCATGACTTTACTACAATTACAAGATCTTACTTATCGTTACAAAAACACTGCAGAAGCAGTATTATATAAAATCAATTACGATTTTGAACCTGGAAAATTCTATAGCATCATTGGAGAATCAGGAGCTGGGAAATCTACCCTCTTATCACTATTAGCAGGACTTGATAGCCCAGTCGAAGGAGCAATCTTATTCGAAGGTAAGGACATTCGTGAACAAGGTTATTCTTATCACCGTATGCACCATATCTCACTAGTTTTCCAAAACTATAACTTGATTGATTATCTTTCTCCATTAGAAAATATCCGCTTGGTTAATAAGAAGGCTAGTAAGGATACGCTTCTTGAACTTGGTTTAGATGAAAGTCAGATCAAGCGGAATGTTCTCCAATTATCAGGTGGGCAGCAACAACGGGTTGCCATTGCTCGTAGTCTTGTATCTGAGGCGCCAGTGATTCTAGCAGATGAACCAACCGGAAACCTAGATCCTAAGACTGCTGGAGATATCATTGACCTCCTCAAATCTCTTGCTGAGAAAACAGGCAAGTGTGTAATCGTTGTGACCCACAGTAAGGAAGTAGCACAGGCGTCAGATATTACACTGGAATTGAAGGATAAAAAGCTGACTGAAACAAGAAAAAATAGTAACTAAATCTTTTAAATATATAAGTGAAGTAAATCTAGAAAGGAATCTTATGTTACACAATGCATTTGCCTATGTCACAAGAAAATTTTTTAAGTCGCTTGTGATCTTTCTTATCATTCTTTTGATGGCTAGTTTGAGTTTGGTCGGCTTATCAATCAAGGGGGCGACAGCCAAGGCTTCTCAAGAAACCTTTAAAAATATCACCAATAGTTTCTCCATGCAAATCAACCGCAGGGTCAATCAAGGAACTCCACGTGGTGCAGGGAATATCAAGGGTGAAGATATTAAAAAAATTACTGAGAATAAGGCTATTGAATCATACATCAAACGGATCAATGCTATCGGTGATTTGACAGGCTATGAACTGATTGAAACGCCTGAAACCAAGAAAAATCTAACGCCAGATCGAGCTCAACGTTTTGGAAGTAGCTTGATGATAACAGGTGTCAATGACTCTTCTAAGGAAGATAAATTTGTATCAGGTTCTTACAAACTTGTTGAAGGTGAGCACTTAACAAATGATGATAAATACCAAATTCTCATGCATAAAGACTTGGCTGCTAAACATGGCTGGAAAGTTGGCGACAAGGTCAAACTGAACTCCAATATCTACGATGCCGATAATGAAAAAGGAGCCAAGGAAACAGTAGAAGTCACTATCAAAGGACTTTTTGATGGACATAACAAATCTGCTGTGACCTACTCACAGGAACTATATGAAAATACAGCAATCACAGATATTCACACAGCTGCCCAACTCTATGGATATACAGAAGATACAGCTATCTATGGAGATGCTACCTTCTTTGTAGCTGGAGATAAGAATCTCGATACGGTCATGCAAGAAATAGGATCCATCAACGGTATCAACTGGAAGATGTATAGTTTAATCAAGAGTTCATCAAACTATCCTGCTCTTGAACAATC
>FLSH01000501.1_pt1 | contig 11703 bp, 8 predicted proteins | sample 1550441 | NCBI WGS metagenome assembly FLSH01 (sample SAMEA4031756, study PRJEB14383) | metagenome | biome: human; feature: oral; material: saliva | place: Philippines | collected 2014 | reverse complement strand
TTCTTTGCCCAAACACCAGTATTCAAATAACCAGCCTTCTTTACCAAGAAGTTAAAAGGAATCATGCAGAACTCAAGTGATGCACCACCACCCAAGAAAAGCACTGAATAGCCTTCAGGAACATTTAACACTTCCTTTACTAAAGCCATTGCTTCGTCCATTACTGGTTGAAAATCCTTTGAACGATGGCTGATTTCAGCAATTGAGAGACCAATTCCATTGAAATCTAAAATAGCACTTGCTGTTTTCTCGATTACTTCGCGTGGAAGGATACATGGACCAGCACCAAAATTGTACTTTTTCATCTGATTGTTTAGTTTAAGTTTGACTTATGTTTTGTAGTTATTATCAGTATTAAATATTGTAATAGGTTTCTATATTCTACGATGCGAAGATACGCTTTTATTTTTATACTTCCAAATAAAATAACACTTTTTTTATCTGTAAAATATCAAACGATTTATACACACCGACGGACATGAAAAGGAAAAGGTGACACATTGTATAATGCATCACCTTACTTCTTCCACAACGGTACGAATACCTTTTATTTTTTCTCCTTTAGTCAAAGAGATTATTTCTTTTATCTTCGTACGTACTACTGCTACATAAGTAAAACGGTCCTTTATGTCAATCTTTCCTATCTCAGAAGACTTCAATCCTCCCTTTTTACAAAGAAAGCCAACAATATCCATCTTTGAGATTTTGTCTTTCTTTCCTTTACCTATATATATAGTAGCCATGCGAGGCTGAGCAGGTTTCTGTAAAGAGTCTGGAATCTTGTATTCTTCATGTTCATTGCTAACAAACTCTGGCAAACGTTCTTCTGGACCAAGAATGAAGAAGGTTTTTCCTTCTTTGTCCCAACGAGCTGTACGTCCTACCCTATGAACATAGCTATCTTCCGTTTCCGGGAAATGATAATGTATTATGTTATCAACATCAGGAATATCCAGTCCACGTGAAGCCAAGTCAGTGCTAACGAGTATTGGTGCAGAACCATTAGAGAAACGATAAAGTGCAGCTTCACGCTCACGCTGTTCTAAGCCACCATGGAACCAGCTAATTATAAACCCCTCTTCCTTTAAGAACAAGGCAGTACGCTCAACAGAGTCACGATAATTTAAGAATACAATACTACTCTTGTCACCTAAAGAAAGTAAAAGGTCCTTCAAAACCTTCAGTTTATCCTTCTCTGGACTTGTGACCGTGTAGAGGCAAATACGATTAGGAATATTCTCTTCATCTGTACGATAATCCAAATGAATAGTTCTTCCCATTGATACAAAATTAGGAATAGTCTCTGATTCTGTCGCTGATAGTAAGATTCGTCTTTCAATATTTGGCAACTTACAGAGAATACTCATCATCTCTTCTTGGAAACCAAATTCAAGGCACTTATCAAACTCATCTATCACAAGCCACTTTATTGTCTCCGTATTAATATTTGCTTTATCAAGATGATCATTCAATCGTCCAGGAGTAGCAAAGACTATTTGTGGCTTTACATCTCTCAATACGCGATGCTCTTCCATCGTTGGACGCCCACCATATAATGCCATAGAACGTAAGCCACTTCCCATATCTTTAAGTACGTTAGCTGACTGCAATGCTAACTCGCGTCCTGGTACTAAGACTATTGCCTGCAACTCATCAGTCTTAGCATCCAACCGCTGGATTAATGGTAGAAGATAAGCGTATGTTTTACCAGAGCCTGTCGGTGACATAACGACGATATCCTTCCCTGTATGTAATACAGCTTCAGCCGTAGCTTCCTGCATTGTATTGAGTGTTATACCAAGTTTATCAATAATATCGTTGTTCATCAATACTTTTCCTTTCTCAACTTATCAATTTCATCAAACTCCTTACCCATATTAAGATTAAGATAAATAGTGTATAAAGGAGCTAACCATTTACTCTTTGCAGTTGGTGCAAGCTCTCTGAACTTCTCCATATAGGGCTTAGAACGCTGATATAATGTTATTATCTTTTCTTTGTTGGCTCTATACTTCTGCCTATCCTTATTTAATTCTATTGCTTGATTAAAATAAGCAAGCCCAATGTTATAATAAGCATCAGAAAAAGATGCATTCTCTTTAATTATCTTCAAACAAAGCTGAATACTCTCATCATAACGCCCCAGGTTCAATAAGGCTGTACTCTTAGCAAACTTAAATAAAAGGCTTGTTGAATCTGCCTTTAAAGCTCGTTCTGACAAATCCAAAGCCTTTCCATATTGTCCCATTTTTACATAATATTCTGCCAAACGAGGAAAAAAGAAAGCAAAGTTAGGATATTGCTCAAAACCGACCTGCAATGACTTCACATACATTGTCGTATCTTTCTTTAGCAAGTAAGCTTCAGCCTCATATTGACGGACGAAATTAAGCATAGAAGTATCACGCTCTGCTATATCTTTAAACAACATAATCTTATCTGCATCACCTAATTTGTATCCACAATACATTGCCCAGTAAGCAGCATGAGGCATTAGTGCATCCTTTTCTATATAATCATATTTTTCAAAAAGAGGCCATTTAGCGGAACAAAGATAATCTGAGAAAAAATTAAAAGCAGTTTGATAATCATTCTTATGAATAAAAAAAGATCCGCCATTGAATAAATTGGGTCGAATAGAGTTAAGAAAAATCGAATGCTTTAGTCGATATTTAGGTTGAATTCTCCCTATAGAATTGGAACAAGCATCAAGAGTATCAAATCGTGACATCGTATTATATAACTTACGTGTTACAGAAAAAAAAGCAGTTGTATCGTACTGCTGCTTTAAATATAATTTTTCATTGCCTAATTCGTACTGTTTTATCAACACATCGCATAGAAGTAACCATATTCTATTTTCTTTTCTATATATAGAATCATCCAACAATCCTTGCAGAGTTTTCTCTGCCTTATCGAGTTCTTTCCCAGCCTTGACTTGCTCTTTCACAACTTGTAACTGCTTTTTCTGTGCAAAACAACATAGGGAAAAGAGAAACCCCACCATAAATAAAAAAAACTTAATATTCCTCACTTCTTATATTTTGTAACGAGTGGTTCTAACTCGTCGGCCTTTATTTTATCATTTAGAATCGTATAATCAAGATAAAGAGGTTCCACCCAATCTACTTTATTACGTCGTGGGTCTTTTGCTCTCACACGTTCAAGATAGGAACGTGCTTCCGCAAAGATATCCAAAAAACTTTTATCAGAAACAATCTCTCCCCTTTTCTTCTTTGCAATAATAGAATCACGTAAAGCCAATCCTTTCGTATTCAAACACACACCAATATTAAAAGCTACAGGAATACTACTTGGATCTATCTCATCTGCCTGTTTATATGCATCAATAGCTTCATCCCAGCGCTCAGCATGCATCGCAATCTCGCCTTTTAATATCCATGGGACAACAGAATTAGCCGTATTATCTTCAAGGATCTTGTCCACAAAATCTTCTAGATTAAACCTAGGTGTAGGATTCTGATAGAACTTCATGATCCACGAAAAATATTTTTCATTTGTAGGCTCTGTCCGATAAAGCTGCTGTAAAACAGATAAATAACGGATAGAATCCTCTGCATTCTTCATTTTATCGTGCATACATTGTGCCTTCACCTCAGCCGCAGATTGTGCCGTTTCATCATACTGCATAGCAATATCTGCATATTTGTCTGCTTCTTGTAGATCACGATTCTTCAAATAATAATATGATAGATAATAGGCTGCTACTCCAGATTCATCTACATTATCTTTCACAAGCTCAGATTGACGTACTTTTAGATATAGTTTAAATGCAGCCAAACCTTCTTGCCTTGTACGAATATTTTTACTGAAATATTTACCCGCATCTATTAATAAAGGATGTAACAAGGCCAAACGACTTTTGTTCTGTTCTTCAAATCTTAATTCAATCTTACCCTTTCGATTAGGTTTCCTATCAAACTCATCTGAGTTCAAAGAATACTCAACCCCATCAATGATTGTTTTAAAAAAAAGAACAGAATCCTTTTCCATTTTCTTTTCTATGCGAGTAAAAGCATCTTTCGCAAGACGGTTAAAAGACTCTGCTTGTTTATAAGCTTCTTGTGCAGAAACGGGCTCCCAGCATAAAAGAAAGAAAAACAATAATGTAAATAATCGTATCATCAACAATTACTTTAGTAAAACAAAATTCCCTCTCTTATAATTTAGCCTACAGGGTCATCATAAAAGAGGGAAATATCTCAAAAGCTTACTGCTGTACGCCTGCGTCAGCTGCAGCATTTAAAGTCTCAGGGGCTTGTGGACCCTTTACAAAATAATAACAACCATAAAGAGGATAAGCCCAAGCAGACTTCTGTTCTTTCATTACATCAAGCTTCTTCGCTGTCTCTAGATAAGAGATAGCTTTATTATAAACTTCATTGAATTGTGCACGAGCAGCTGGAGATAATACACCTTTCACTGCTGCTACGCGTTCCTGCGCTTTATAGAACCAGCACTGACCAATTGAAGCATTGATTGCGACTCTAGCATTATCATCCTTTGCTTGTGCAAGTGCCTTTGTTAGATAATCTGCAGCCTTTTCATAATCTTTTTTCTGACTGGCAAACTGACCTTCCATCACAAGAGCCCCATAACTATTAGGATTCTTTGCAAGAGCCTCATGAACAATTGCCTCAGCCTTATCTTGCATACCTAATGCACTGTAAGTTGAGGTTAGTGTAGTCAATATAGCATCATTTTCCGGATCTTTTGCATATATACCGGCAAGTTTCTCAGCATAATTGATAGAATCCTGACGACTCTTAAGTTGCGCACCTAGGATTGCCAACTGCAATTGCTGAGCATCTTTAGCACGATCTTTATTTTGCATTGCATAAGCAACATACTTCTCAGCTTTCTTATAGTCCTTATTCTGATAAGCGTAATAAGTAGCAAAATAAGCTATTTCATTGAGATTCTGGTCCTTAGATTTATCAAATTTTGCAAACATTGGATCATCAGCAGAATCTACATAACGTGCAAGATACTTATAAGCATTAGCATCATCCTTCGCACCCTGATAATAAATACCTCCATTAATTAGTTGACCACGCAGAGTATAAAGCTGATCAGCAATATTCGTGTATCTAGGTTTTACCTTACCTTTTGCATTAGGCATATTATCATACTTCTCTACCTCTGCAGCAGCATCAAAGGCTTGTCCAACAGCTTCGTAAAGTCCCTTTTCATCAACAGGCTTATTACCATCTTTACCCATCTGCTTATTGGTCTCATTTTCAAGCTGAACAGCTTGCTCTGCGGTAACTTTCTTCATTGCAAGCTCATAAAGCTTATCATAAGCTCTTGCTTTTTCTGCATTGTCAGTAATTTGTGCAAGATTAGCCTTCAAGAGGTCTAAAGCCTCCGCATAAGTTTGTGCTTTCAAGATAGCTTTTAATGGCTCACTATCCCCTGCAAATACAGCCGATGTACTGAGTAGCATCAATGCTGCGAACAATAATTTCTTCATATTAGTTATCACTTTAAAAGGTTTATAATTCTATTCATTATTCAAAATCTACTGGATTATCTTCCAAATTTTCAATCGAAGATGATGTTTCGTTCCTAATTTCTTCACTATTTTTCTCCCATTGCATATGACTTTCTTCTTCCATCTCTGATTCCATTTCTGAGCTCATTACTTTACATACAGATGCAATGACATCATTTTTCTTAGCAAGATTGATTAGGCGTACACCCTGAGTAGCACGACCCATAACACGACATTCTGATACTGCCATACGAATAACAATACCACTCTTATTGATAATCATAAGATCATTCTCATCCGTAACATTCTTAATGGCAACTAATTTACCTGTCTTATCCGTTATATTAAGAGTCTTAACACCCTTTCCTCCACGATTTGTCAAGCGATAATCTTCAACCTGAGAGCGTTTGCCATAACCTTCTTCTGAGACAACCATTACGGTCTCATTTACAGGGTCATTTACAACAACCATACCAACGACCTCATCCTGACCATCATCATCAAGACGCATTCCACGGACACCAGTAGAAACACGTCCCATTGTTCGGATATTTGACTCATTGAAACGACATGCGCGCCCATTACGGTCAGCTATGATCAACTCATTATGCCCATTTGTCAAACGAACATCAACCACTTCATCACCCTCATTAATATTGATAGCAATAACGCCATTAGTACGAGGACGAGAATAAGCACGAAGCGAAGTTTTCTTTACAATACCTTGCTTAGTAGCAAACACAACATAATGCGAATCAAGGAAAGTTTCATCATCCAAACCTTTGATTCGTAAGAAAGCATTTATAGAGTCATCTGGTTCAAGAGATAGCATATTCTGAATAGCACGTCCCTTCGAATTTTTATCGCCCTCAGGAATATCATAACACTTCATCCAATAACAACGCCCTTTACGAGTAAAGAACAACATTGTCTGATGCATTGTTGCAGGATAAATATACTCCGTAAAATCTTTATCACGAGTACGAGCACCCTTAGAGCCAACACCACCACGAGCCTGTTCTTTGAAATCAGTCAATGGAGTACGTTTGATATATCCAAGGTGGCTTATTGTAATAACGACAGGATCATTAGGATAGAAATCCTCTGCATTAAACTCATGCTCATCTGGTATAATCTCTGTACGACGGTCATCGCCATATTTTTCCTTAACTTCCTGCAATTCAGCTTTCATCACCTCCTTACAACGCTCAGGGTTATTAAGAATCTCCTGCAAGTCCTTAATGGTTTGCATAAGTTCTTCAAACTCCTGATGCAACTGGTCAAGACGTAAACCCGTCAACTGCGACAAACGCATATCGACGATAGCTTTGGATTGTAACTCATCAAAACCAAAGCGCTTCTCCAGATTTGTTTGAGCTTCTGAAGGAGTTTTACTTGCACGAATAATATGAACAACCTCGTCGATATTATCACATGCCTTTATAAGAGCCTCTAAGATGTGAGCACGTTCTTGAGCCTTCTTTAAATCAAACTTAGCACGACGAATCGTTACATCATGACGATGTTCTACAAAATATTGAATACACTCACGTAGACTCAACAGACGTGGACGACCAGCAACCAATGCTATACAGTTCACAGAAAATGAACTTTGCAAAGCTGTCATCTTGAAAAGTTTATTCAAAATAACATTGGCATTAGCATCTCGTTTTACGTCCACAACAATACGCATACCCTGTCTACCCGTTTCGTCATTTACGTTTGAGATGCCTTCAAGCTTACCCTCCTTTACCAAGTCAGCTATATATTCAATGAGCTGCTGCTTATTAACACCATAAGGAATTTCTGTTACAACAATTTTGTCATGTTGCTCGCCACTCTCTATTTCAGCTTTTGCACGCATAACAATACGTCCACGACCTGTTTCATAGGCATCTTTTACACCTTGAAGACCGTATATATAAGCACCAGTTGGAAAATCTGGGGCAGGAATAAATCCCATCAATCCATCTGTTGTGATATCAGGATTATCTATATAGGCACAACACCCATCAATTACCTCACTTAGATTATGGGTTGGAATATTTGTTGCCATACCAACAGCAATACCGTTTCCACCGTTTACAAGCAGATTAGGAATTTTTGTAGGCATTACAGCAGGCTCACGTAGCGTATCGTCGAAGTTGTTGACCATATCAACTGTATCCTTCTCGATATCATCCATGATATGCTCACCCATCTTTGATAGACGGCACTCCGTATATCGCATAGCAGCTGCAGAGTCACCATCGACAGAGCCGAAGTTACCTTGCCCATCAACTAGCTTATAACGCATATTCCATTCTTGCCCCATTCGAACAAGAGCACCATATACCGAAGAGTCGCCATGTGGATGATACTTACCAAGCACTTCACCTACGACACGAGCACACTTTTTATAAGGCTGGTTACTAAAATTACCTATACCTCGCATGCCAAATAGAATACGACGGTGTACTGGTTTAAAGCCGTCACGAACATCTGGGAGGGCACGAGCCACAATTACCGACATAGAATAATCGATATAGGAGCTCTTCATCTCCTCCTCGATGTTGATCTTCATAATTCTGTCCTGATCAATTGTCTGATTTTCGTCCATTATCTTTATTACTTGTGAATCTTCTAATCTTTACATTATGTTAGCTCATACTTAAAAAGACAAAATTGCCTACAATAGCCTTTATTTTCTTTCTGAGCCGTTTTACATATATTTCAAGGTGTAAAGATACAAAAAAAATATAGATTACCAAATGCTTAAAACGAAAAAAATGTTATTATAGGCCTAAACGATAATATATTATAAAACCCAATAATATTAACTAAACTTTATCTTAACTATAAAACCTTGTTATGATACGAAGAGGGTCTAAGGTTACAGAGTTGACTATAGCACAATAAGAGATGACGGCCAACACAGATTGAGATGATAGCTAACACAAATGGAGCTAAGGGTGAACACAAAGCTGACTCTAGGCTTGATAGTATTTATAAAGTACGATAAAATGATCATTATAACTGAAATAAGTCCAAGACATACATATCTGCCCACACTGTAATATCAATAACTACAGATATCCCCATACGTTGAAAACGGAGAACATTGTTTGCTGGTTTCTTTGCTTGCAACTGGTAACCATACTGTTGCATGTCTCGTGAAAATATACGATAATAAGCTTTATCCCAAAAAATTATCTGTAAATGACCGTCTTTATCATCTACAATCGCTATACTAGAATCATCCTTCTTCTCAAAAAGTCTATAAAGAGGTTGTTGAAGCGAGTTAAAATTTGGATTAGGCCCAACATGCCATCCCCAAAGCTGGCGAGTATCCGTTGAACCAACAACCAGTTCTGTTCGAATCTGCTGAAACCCATACTTACTAAAAAAACTAGATGGGATTGTGCGTTTTATCTTTTGCGCCTGATATTGTAAAAGATCTGAAATTTGAATTTGAACTAAAGGGAAATTCCCCTGTGCCGTTAGGCATAGAGGAAACATTACCCACATAAAGATTAATAATATTCTCTGTTTCATGACAATCCTTCAAGTTCATTAAGCCAATCTGTGGACATAGCGTCAGAAGGCATACGCCAATCTCCGCGTGGAGACAAGCTGACACTACCGACCTTGGGGCCATCTGGCAAACAAGAACGTTTAAATTGTTGTGAGAAGAAACGACGGAAGAAGATGCGCAACCAATGCAGAATAACTCCATCTGCATATACATTATAAAAAGCCTTTTGGGCCATCCAATAGACCTTAGAAGGGCGAAAACCACAACGAAGGACGTAATAAAGGAAGAAATCATGTAACTCATAAGGACCTACAAGGTCCTCTGTCTTTTGCGCTATATTACCTCTATCGTCAGCTGGCGTCAACTCTGGAGATATCGGAGTCTCAACGATATCATTTAGTGTCTGGCGTGAAGTCTCATCTACTCCACTCTCTGCTACATAACGTACAAGATACTGCGTAAGTGTTTTTGGAATACCAACATTCACAGCATACATACTCATATGATCTCCATTATAAGTACACCATCCAAGTGCCAACTCACTAAGGTCACCTGTACCGATTACTAATCCGCCCAACTGATTGCTTAGATCCATCAATATTTGTGTTCTCTCGCGAGCTTGAGAATTTTCATAGGTAACATCATGTACTACGGGATCATGGCCAATATCTTTAAAATGCTGTAATACAGAAGTAGCAATGCTTATCTCACGGATTGTGATACCAAGGCTTTCCATAAGTACCATTGCATTATTATATGTACGATCCGTTGTGCCAAACCCCGGCATAGTTACACCAATAATCCCTTTACGGTTAAATCCCAATTTATCAAAGGTTTTCACTGCCACAAGTAAAGCTAGTGTAGAATCTAAGCCTCCACTAATACCAATTATGACGGTTTTACAATTAGTATGAACCAATCGTTTGGCCAGTCCACTAATTTGAATATTAAAAATCTCATCACATATAGCCTGCATATTCTCACTTCTCGGAATAAACGGATGCTTATCAATTTGACGGGTAAGAGTAAACTCACGCATTGGATTTAAATAAGGTAGGCATTCTATACGCAATGCTAACTCTCCAATCTGTCTTGTTATCCCATTCAAACCAGCTACAGGGCGCTGCGCATTAACAAACGTACTATTAGTTCTGCGCTCACTACGGAGTCGTTCTACATCAATTTCTGATATCATCAACTGAGATTCTAGTTGAAATCGTTCAGACTGCTCCAAGAGACTTCCATTTTCAAAGATAAATGCATTACCCCCATAAACAACATCTTGTGTACTTTCACCAAAACCACAACCGCTATATACATAACCACTAATAGTGCGTGCACTCTGCTGAGCAAGTAGTGACATAAGATAAGCATGCTTTCCTATAAGCTCGTCACTGGCTGATAGATTAAAAATAATTTCTGCACCTGCCAAAGTAAGATGATTACTTGGTGGAGTTGGAGCCCAAACATCTTCACATATTTCTATTCCAAACTTAGCACCTTGGGCTGTTCGGAATATCTGCATATCAGGAGTAACAAGAATATGATGACCTGCAAAATGAATAGACTGTGGACGCAAATCTTGTGAAGAGGCGAACCAACGCTTTTCATAAAACTCACTATAATTTGGCAGATAAGTCTTTGCCACGATTCCTAAGAGTTTTCCTTGCTGAATAACTAAGGCACAATTCAGCAACAATGGACCTGCAGCTACAGGGGCACCAACAATTACAGTTATATCCAATTGTCTGGTAAAATCAAGTAAAGACAACGTGGCCTGTTCCGCATTATCTAAGAGTAGCTGTTGGTGAAAGAGATCTTGACAAGAATATCCCGTCAAAGATAGTTCTGGGAAACATATTATCTCAACTCCCTTACCTTCTGCAATTGCTATCTGATTTTCAATCTCGGAGAGATTATACTTTGTGTCAGCAACTTTAACTGCAGGGATAGCTGCTGCAACTTTGATAAGTCCATATTTCATACGCTCAGGATTATTTGATTGTTATTTGTGTTGCTCCATAGCCATATTCACGGAAGGAGGCATCTTGGTAAGAGTAATGTTTATATTTATAATTTAATTCATGGATAATGGCATGACGTAACACTCCTTCACCTTTCCCATGAATGAAAATGATCTTCTTTCCACGCTGTGCTTTATACTGTTCAAGTGTACGCCGGAAAACATCAAGTTGATATTCTAGAATATCAGCAGAAGACATACCTGCAGTCGTATCAAGGAGCTCTTCCGAATGCAAATCAACTATAATCTTGTCATTATTCAGTATCTGCTTTGCAGGCTTTTTGTATTCTACCTTGTAGCGTTTAGCAAGTTCGTCCGTCCCTTTCTGTACAGCATCATCTACATGACTGTCTAAAGTGACATATCCAGTCTTTAACTTCTCTACTGCCGTATCTCCCGTCTTCTTTATTAGAGGCTCAAACATTGGGCGCAGAGCTAGTTTATCCTTTTCTACTAATGTATAAATCAATGCTGGTTGCTCAAAGAATACATTCTCATGAAAAGTATTCAACTTGTAGAACTTCACAGCATCAATATTCACTTGAATATCACAAGTAGGCTTAAGTTTAAAAGGCTTATTCTTGTAAGCATGAAATTGCACGCATCCATGAAGCATATCATTAAGGTCTGCAATCGTGAAATCTTCTATTA
>FLSH01429569.1_pt1 | contig 11725 bp, 12 predicted proteins | sample 1550441 | NCBI WGS metagenome assembly FLSH01 (sample SAMEA4031756, study PRJEB14383) | metagenome | biome: human; feature: oral; material: saliva | place: Philippines | collected 2014 | reverse complement strand
AATTAATCAAAACATAAAATTTCATAAATTCAGTCAATAGTTTAATATTTAAAGGTATTTTCAATAAATTGTTTAGGTACAACCCTAACTCTTGGTACTAACCGCAATTTACCTAGTTGTTAGTATATACTCTATATATCTATTAGTATATAATATATTAATCACTTGATAAATTGCGGTCGGTATAGATAAATAGGGTTGAACTTAAAGTAGTTAAAGAATAACTTATTTCATAGGTAAATAAATTTTTTTCAAAAAACTATTGACAAATTATTGAAATTATGGTATTATATATAATAAAAAGGTTTGAAAAATAATCTTAATGAAAATTAAATTATTGAAAAGGAGTGATAGGCAATGCCTAGAAAGAAAATAATCAGAGAACTAAAATTTGAAAATGAAAATATGAAAGTTGAATTTATAGACCAAGTAAACAAGTTCGACTATGAAAAGAAATTAGCATACATAACATACAAGGGGGTTAAATGTATTCCTATGTATACATTTACTTTTTTCACATTAGATGAAGAAAGCAGAGTTGAAAAGAATAATAAATATTCACAAAGAAATGACAGACTGAGAAAAAATATTGAGTGCTTGTTAAGAAATCAAGACAATGAATATACAAGAACTCTTGAAGAAAATATTGACTATTTCATAATCTCAAAAAATGAGAACATTGATGACTGGCAAGTCTATACTGATGGACTTAATGCTTGTTACACAGAAAATGTTGGAAAGTCATTTAAGAATGGCAATGCAAGTAAGGTAGCATACCTTTTCACTTTGGAAGGTGCAAGACTAATGCTATCTAATTTTAAGTTTGCAAGGGATTATGATGGGGAAGATAGAGATAATAAATATTCAAAACAGATAAGGGATAGAGCAATTTATTTTACAAGAACTGAAGAACTGATTAAAAAAGTTTTTGATGTTGATATTAATTGCCACGAGTGGTTTTACTTAAATGGTAATCAATTAGAGAAGTTTCAAGACTTGAGAATTGAAACTATTGCTAACATATTAATCCTTAACAAGCAATACTATGATGAAGATGATAATTATAAATATGCCTTTGGTATGACAAAATGTGAACAAAGTCAAAGAGATAAGGAATTACAGAAAATTGTTGAATACCATATTGACGATACATTTGGACACGGAGAGAAATTATCATACAAATGTATCAATTACACTTCCTATCTTGCAATGAAACAGTTATATAAAGAAATTAAGGAAGCAACAATAAACATTAAGACAGAAAAATACAATAAAAAACAGTTCATATTAAACCTTGTAAAGATATACAAGCCACTTAAAAGCATTATAAACTATGGTGGTGGTAGAGTTTATGAACAATATTTGATAAATAAGAAATATAATATGGAAGATAGAAATACTTATGGAGTTGTAGGAAAATCACTTTTTTTAAAAGGACAAGATGAAGAATTTAAGTCTAACACACTTAGATATAAAATAAAAAAGTTTAAAAACCACTCTATTGAAGTGTTGGAAAGCAATATGAGAGGTATTGAAGAAGTTGACAAAGAATACTTGGGTAAAGTTTATGACAACTGTTACATAACTATATACTTGAATAAGTTAAAGGAATATCAAGGATTATTAAGGGAATATTATTCATTGAAATATGATGTTTACTACAATAAAGATAAGAATAGAAATCTAATAGGATTTTCTTATATGAAATTTCTAAAAAATGAACTAAAATATGGATTTAACTATACACAACAATTTGATGAATATTGCAAGTATGAACAAGGTATGGAAGTTGTTGAAGAATATGAAAGTAATATTGAAAGATACAGAAAAGAAGTTAAGTCTGAACTACTTGAGTTAAGAAACAAAAAAATTAAACTTGAAAATACATTAATTCAAATGTCTGTTTACTTGAAAGAGTTTTTGGAAGAAGGAGCATTTATTAACTTAAGAATGAAAAATAAGAATGATGTTGCTGACTTAGGTAATTTAATGGATATTGATACAGATAATTGGGTTAGCAATATCTATATGGAAGATAATGGTACTATGAAAACATCAAATGGTAGTAAAGTAATTAAAGCAAGACACAAAAATAAATTATTGGAAATGTAGGTATTAAGATAATGAAAACATATAGAAATGTAAAGGTATTTAATGAAAGTATTGATGAAATAGTTAAATACCTTGAGAATGAAAACAAAAATCCTACACTTATAATTACAAAGTTACCTGAATTTAAAAAAGAAAATGATGATTTAGGTAGGATAGCAACCACAAGTATGTTACTTGAGAGTATTGAAAATAACAGAAATGAGAACTTGTTAAGAAGGTTATTTAATACTTGTAACAGTAATTGTCATTGTTATATTTTTACTGATAAGGATAAATTAAATATTGATTATGAATATATGGTTAAAGCAGGTTTTATATTTCAAGATATTGTTGTATTTAGGACAAAAGTTGAAAGTAAGAAGAATAGATTGTTTAAAAGTGGGTTAGGTTATATATTGTTTTTTACAAAGGAAAGTAATTACTTTTATATAAGAAGTTTGAATAAAATAAATAAAAAAGAGCCTATTAACTTTATTGAACTAGACTTGGTTAGTTATGACAGAGATTATCCAAAGAAGATAGTTGATAGGATTATAGCATTGTCGAGATTGGATAAGTTAGATGAAAATTTAATAATTGACTTGCAAAGTGAACTTGGAATAGTACCTAAAGTTGCATTAGAGAATGGTATGGAATGTGTATGCTTGAGTGTTGGCAGGTTTGTAAATAGAAGATTGGCAACTTATTTAACTGGTATAAATAACAAAAAGAAAAATAAAGAAATAAAGACTAAAAAAGATTATAAAGAAAAAAATGAAAAGATTAGCAAGTCTATAAAAAAGACTTTGTTAAAGAACAGTATTAAAAAGATTAAGAAAAATAAGGAGTAATTAATTTATGAAATGTAAGATAAAACTTATTGTAGCATTTGATGAAAAGTATTATATTGGAAAAGATAATAAGTTATTATGGAATATTCCTGATGATTTAAAGTTATTTAAGAATAAAACTAAAGGTAAAATAGTTATTATGGGTAGAAATACCTATGAAAGCATAGGAAAGCCTTTAAAGAACAGATATAACATTATATTGTCAAACAGTAAGGAATTTTATGAAAAAGTATATTTAAAGGAAGCCTTTAGTGATAATATGAGAGTATTCAATGATATAGATAAGTTACTTGAATGGTTGAAAGATTTAGATAGTAGTAATGAAGTGTTTGTTATAGGTGGTAGGTCTTTATACAAACAATTCTTGGATATGGATTTAATTGATGAAATGTATATTTCCCATATAGGTGGGAATTATAAAGGAGATATTAAATTTCCAAAAGTAGACTGGAAAAAATGGAAAGTAGTTAAGAGAAAAATTTATAATAAATTTATTTTTAAAAAATATAAAAAGATACTTGACAAGTAAGTAATTATATGTTATATTAATATTGAAAATAAATAAAACAAAGGAGAAATAATATGGAAAATGAACTAAAAATAATTGATGAAAGAGAATTGTTAGGAAAACAATTCAAAATATATGGAGATTTAGAAAATCCATTATTTATGGCAAAAGATGTAGCAGAATGGATTGATTATGCAAAAACTTCAAATGGAAGTTATGATGTAAGCAATATGTTAAAAACAGTTGATGAAGATGAAAAGACGATACGAAAAATTTTCGTATCATCAAAAATCCGTGATATGTGGTTTCTAACAGAAGATGGATTATATGAGGTTTTAATGCAAAGTACGAAACCAATAGCAAAACAATTTAAGAAAGAAGTTAAGAAAATATTAAAATTAATTAGAAAAACTGGAATTTATTTAGAAAATGATACATTGAAAAAAATAATGTCTAATCCAAAAGAACTTGGTAAAATATTATGTAGATATGGAGAAGAATTAGATAAATTAAAAAATGAAAATGAAAATTTAAAAAATAAAATTCAATATGTTTATACAGAAGATGAGATTATTAAAAAAAATGAAATAAATTATTTAGTTAGAAGTAATTGTAATGGAAATATTATAGGTGGTTATTCAAAACTTTATAAATTATTTACAGGTATGTATGATATTAATTTAAGAGAAGAATGTGATAAATATAATAAAGGTAAAGAAAAAAGATTAAAAGTCAATATAATACAATATTGTTTAATTAGTGGTTATATCAATCAATTATATGAATGTTGTAAAATACTTTATGTAGACCATAATATGAGATTTTATCTTGAAAAAGTTTATAAAAGGAAATTTAAATAATTTTTTTAAAAAAGTGTTGACAAATTGAAATTTATGTAGTATAATAGTTATGTAAATTTAAAATGAAAGAGAGTTGATACGAATGGTTAAAAATAATAAACCTAAAAGACAGTTTTACATTTATACTCAAGTAGTTGATAATGAAAAAGAAATTTTAGTGAGTATTAAGAAATTAGATGAAAAATTAAAAGAGAATAAGGAAAAACAATTAAAATTTATTTGTAATTGTAATTTCCACCCAATAGCCTTAAATGATGTATTAAAAAATCATAATATAAGTTTTGGGGAAAGATTTTATTGGATATATAGATATTTTAAATTCAGTATAGAGGATTAATTCCTCTTTACTGAAAAAAAAATTAAAAATTTTGAAAAAAAAGTTGTTGACAAAATTTAAAAAGTATGGTATAATAAATTGTAAATTAAATTTAAGAAAGAGAGTTGATAAATTATGACAATTAAAAATTTAACACCGCACATTATTACAGTAATTAAAGAAAATGGAGAAACATTAAAATTTGAACCTACTGGTATTGTTCCAAGAGTTAGTGTAAATATTAAACCTACTGGTAATGATTTATTATTCAATCAAACTTTTGGAAAAGTTGTTGATTTACCTAATGAAGAAGAAGATACAATTTATATCGTTAGTGCTATGATTTTAAATGCTTGTCCTGAAAGAAAAGATTTATATGCTCCTATGACAAGTAAAGCAATAAGAAATGAAGAAGGACAAATTATAGGAGTAAGGGGGTTAGTAAGATAGAGTTTTTATCAAGTCTTTTAACTGAAACTAAGTTAGAAGGTTTGAATAAAAATTTTATAAATATTTAAAATTTTTAGTTGACAAATATGAATTAATATGCTATAATAATGTAGCAGGGTATAGGAAAGGCTACCTAGCAAGGCTCATAATCTTGAAGTTGTGGGTTCAAATCCCACTCCTGCCACCAAAAAAAAAATTAAAATTAAGTATTGACAACTTTATGAAAGTATGGTATAATGTTTGTAAAGTTGAAAGGAGATTGAAAATATGGAAATAGTATTAAATGAAAGAATTTCGACAAAGGGTTTTGCAAGAGAATATGCAGAAAGAAATGATATATCTATTGCAAAAGCAAATGAGATTGTATTTAACTTCATTAATACATTGAGAGATGTTATTAAGGAAGGTAAAGGGGTACAGTTATATGGTTTAGGTAATGTTGATGTGTATACATTACCAGCAGGGGAAGTTAGAAATCCACTTAATGGGGAATTTGTAACAAAACCTGAAAGAAATAAAGTTAAATTTAAGTTTTCTCAAACATTTAAAAAAGAAGTTGAGTAAGTTTACTAGGCTAGAAATAGCCTTTATGGGTTAGTAGTTTAAACGGTAAAACAGTTTAGTAATAAACTTTATAAGTTCGATACTTATCTAACTCCACTCCGCATTTTATTATTTAGTTAAATAGTCTAACAGCATAATATATCACTTAATAAATTCATAGAAGATAATAGACTATTGTTTAAAGGTATTAAGTAGTGTTACAGCATAATATAAAAAATATTTTAATTAAATTTTTCTTGGCATAGTTAAATTCTCTGTATTTAATATATTATACACTACTGATAATACCTTAAATAAGTAAATTAAATTATAGTTTACTTGTTCAAGGTATTATTACCTAGCATTTGCTAGACCTTGTCTATTGTAAGAATAGATATACCGCATAATATAAAATACAAGATGATAATTGGTAGTTGTTGGTAAGTTGCTCTAGGGATTACAATAGACCATCACAGTCGGTTGGTATTATGCAGTTATTAGTAATAGATAATATGTATAATCATATACCGACTTTTTTAATTTAAGATTTTAAGGAGATGATATAAAATGAATTTAAAAGAAGCATTTAATGAAACAGAAACTTGGAATGGAGATTTAGCATACAATTCAAGTTTGAATAAGTATATTGATACTGTTTTTAGGTTAAGTGAGTTAAGAAATAATCCAAATAAAGTTAATATTGTATTAGATAAAAATAATGAATATGACAGATGGTTTGGAAGGGTTGTTAGGGATTGTAGATATGGTTTTGGAGAGAGGGAAGTAGGTAGGTTATTATTAGAACAGATTGAAGAAAGTCCTGAAAATGTATTTAATATAGGTAGAGCAGATGATATATTTGAATTAGGTTGGAAACTTGTTAAGTCTAAAAAAGATTTAAAAGGTGGTAAATATTGGGACTATTTAATAAAAACATTATCAGTTTATGACAGAGATAACTCAAGTATTGAAATATTTAACTTGACTAAGTGGCTACCTAGAGAAAGAGGCAGAAACAAAGAAAAAGTTAAAGCATTTAGAAAAGCATTTGGATTGTCAAGTAAACAGTACAGAAAAATGATTGCTAATAATAATACAACAGAAGCAATATTGTCAAGACAAGATACAGTTAAAGATTATTCAAAAGTACCAAGTCTTGCTATGTTGAAACATTTTAAAACATTTACTTCAAAAGATTATGATAACTTTAATCAATACTTGGAAGATGTTAGAAATGGAAAATCTAAAGTTAATGTTGGAACTATGACACCTTATGACCTTGCATTGAAGTATGCTAATGGAAATATTAGTGGGGAAGATTGTGATATTATATTTAATGAATTTCCAAAAGTAAATTTAGGTAGGATAATTCCTATTGTGGATAATAGTGGCAGTATGTATGATGGTTATAATTCTTATTTAAAAGCAAGAGCGATAGGACATTATGTATCTAAAAATTCTAACTATATGAATAATCATATTATTACATTTTCAGATTACCCTAAATTATTAAAATTATCTAATAATTATAAACAGGATATGAAAATACTTAATAGTTTTAATGATGTAGGTAGTACAGATTTTGGTAAAGTTATGGAATTGTTATCTAAAGTAACAGAAAATTTACCTGACTATATTTTAGTTTTAAGTGATATGCAATTTAATGAAGGTAGTAGTCAAAATAAAAATGAGGTTATGAAAATAATCCTTAAAAGAAATCCTAAAACTAGAATTATTTGGTGGAATTTATGTTCAAGTGAAACAAAATTCCCTGAAACAGATAAATATGGAAATATGTTTTTAAGTGGATATAATCCAACTTTATTGAAGTTTTTAGAAACAGGTTTTGATGGACAGAAATTAATTGATAATATCATTGAAAATTATAAACAAAAAATGAAAGATATAATTGTATAGATAAAAATATTTAAGTATGGAATTTATATTCCATACTTTTTTTATTGCAATTTTTTAATTTATGTGTTATAATATATTAGAAATTAAACATAAAAAGGAAGTGAAATTATGTTTAGGGAAACAGTATATGAAATATTTGGAATGAAAGGTTTTGAGCCTTATTTAGAAAAATATAATCCTAATTTCAAAGTTAGAGAAGAACAGAATAAATTAGTATATGATGTATTAAATTCATTTAGTAGTGGGAAAAAACACATACTTATGGAAGCACCTACTGGAACAGGTAAGACTTTTGTATATACTTATATTTCTTTAATTGAGTATATAATTAAAATGGTTAATTATAGTAATAAATTAGAGGAAGAAAGTAATGATGACTTAAAAAAGTTTGACAAAGTTTTAAATAAAAATAGAATTGTTATTGTTACTAACAATAAGTCGTTACAAAAACAAGTGTATGAAGATATGTTAAATGTTATTATACCATCTCTTGACAGTTATTTTGAGTTTAAGAGGTTGGATAAACATAAAGATATGTTAAAGAAATTAAAGGTTGGTATATACAAGTCAAAGAGTAATTATTTATGTAAGAAATCATTTGACAATGATAAAAGTAAAGATGAAAAGTTTAAATTAGGAATTGAAAAGGAGATGGAAATACAAGGAACACTTAGTATTGATTATGATTTAGTTGATAGGTATAACAGTAATGGCAAGTTGAAATATGACAGTAAATTATTTGACAAGTATAATGCTAAAGATAGGAATTGTAAGAATTGTAAGGTAAAGGAATGTAAATTTAATAAGAGCAGAAAAGAGATACATAATATTATGATAACTAACTATGATTATTTATTACTATTATCAAAGAGAATTAATTTGGAATATATACATACATTGATACTAGATGAAGTGCATAATTTACCTAATAAATTAATAAATATTAGTAGTGATGAATTTAGTTTAGATAATTTTTTGTTTAGGTTGCCAAAGATAAAAAGTAAACTTAATAATGAATTTATATCACATTTAGGTAAATTGTTAGGTTATTTTAAAAATTTTAAGACTGATAAACCAAAATTTAGTGATACTGAATTATTTAATCTGACTTATGGAATATCACAGAATGAAAAAAATATTGAAGATTATAGGAATAAAAGATTAAATATACAAAGAACTAAAATGATTTTAAATGTTGAAAGAAATAAAACAATAGAACATTTAAAAAATATTTATTTTAAAGAATTGGATAAACTTATTTTAGAATATGAAAATAGGTTTTTTGATAACTTAGATAAAATATTGGAAGAAATTAAAAAGAATAGTAAAGATTATATGAATAAAGGTGTTATATTGTCAGATTATGATAAGTTTATAACATTTAAAGATGTTAATGGTATGAGTGATTTTGTAAAGAATAAAAAAGGGGAAGTTACAACTAACTTAACTGATAATAATATAGATGAGTTGGATAAGATATTTTCAAGTAACAAAGAAGTCAAGTCTTTATATGAAGAATGTAAGAATTTAGTATATTCTTTAAATAACTTAGATATTTATTCAAGAATAACTAATGAAATGAAGTCTTATATTTTCTATTTAAAGGATTTAATTAGTAAATTAGATGATAATAGTTTTGAAGTCAAGAGAAGATTAGTACCTGATGTTATTACAGTAAGTATTGACGGTAATTTAAAAGTTAATCTATATCTTATGAATGATGATACTGTCAATGCTTATAATAAGTTTTTAAATACTATAAACAAAGTAAAGCATATTGTATATTGTAGTGCTACTATGAGTATTGAGGGGGATTATTCATTTTTTGTTAGTAGATTAGGTTTATTAGAAAATGAAACATATAGATGTTATATTCCTAACAGTCCTTTTGACAAATATAATAAAAGATATATTTTTCTTGATAAAAATTATTGTCTTGATAAGTATGGCAAGGAAACAAAATATAAATGGCTACTAGATAAGAAATTGGATAGTATTATTACTAATGGGGATAGTGGAAGTTTGATATTATGCACAAGCAAAGTTGATGTTGACAATGCTTATAAGTGCTTGAAAGATAATTTAACAGATGATAAATACTCCATACATTCTCAATATTATTCATCTTTACCAACTATAATACAGGATATGAATAAGAATAATGATAGTAATACAGTAGTTATAGGTAATACAGGATTTTGGGAAGGTATTGACTTTAAAGGGGATAATATGACAACTCTTATAATAACTAAGTTACCTTATATGCGGGTTAATGAGCCTAGCATAATATCTAAGTTTAATAGGTTATTATTTGATAAGATAGAATATGATAAGGAAAATTCATTTATTAATGAGTATTGGGATTTTTATAGTAATATGATGAAGATAGTATTTTATCAAGGTGTAGGTAGGTTAATCAGAAGTGTAACAGATTATGGTGTAATTGTATGTTTATTTTCTTATGATAATTTTATTAAGAAATTTAATGTTATTACAGATAAACATTTGGGGATTGATGATGGAATTGTATTAGAAGCATTAGATTTAGATATATTAGAGAACTTGATACAGTCAAGTATGAAAATTACAAAACAAAATAGAGAAAAATATTTAAAGTAAGGTGTTGACACCTTGCTTTTTTTATGGTATAATAATGTAGAATTGAATAAAACGAAATGGAGGAATTTAATATGGAAACATTATTATTAGAAAATGAAAAGATTAATGAGAGATTTCAAATTTTCAGTAAAGAGAATTTAGGAAGTATAAGAACAGTTTTATTGAATAATGAAGTATGGTTTTGTGCAAAAGATGTTTGTGATATTTTAAAAATAAAAAAATGTTACTCAAGCTGTTCAAAGATTGGAAGAAGATGAACGGTCTATGTTTAATATAGGTCGTCAAGGGAATACTAATTTTATCAATGAAAGTGGACTTTATACTTTAATTTTAAGAAGTAATAAACTAGAAGCAAAATTATTTAAAAAGTGGGTAACATCAGAAGTAATCCCTGAAATAAGAAAAACAGGGACTTATTCACTAGAATATAGAACACCTAAAAATTATATAGAGGCTTTAGAATTTTTAGTTGAAGCTGAAAAAGAGAAAGAAAGGTTAAAATTAGAAAATAGTCAACAAAAACAGCAATTAATTGAATATGAACCTAAAGTAACATATTATGATTTAGTGTTAAAAAGTCCTAATTTATTGACTATTACTCAAGTTGCTAAAGATTATGGTAAGAGTGGGCAATGGTTAAATAAATTCTTGAATGAAAAGGGAATACAGTATAAACAGAGTGGTACTTGGTTGTTGTATCAGAAATATGCAGAACAAGGATATATGAAAAGTGAAACATTTGTAAATGAAGATAATGGGTTTTCAAAACTTAATACAAAATGGACGCAGAAAGGTAGATTGTTTATTTATGAATTGATGAAAAACAATGGACATTTACCATTAATAGAAAGAAAGGAGAACTAATTATGATTAAAATGACTTTATATCCAAAAACAAGTAGATTTTCGGAAAGTGAAAAGGGGTATGTTTTAACAGAGAAATTAGATGGAAGTAATTTAGGTATTGGTAAAATAGGAGAACAAATTTATATTTGTCAAAGAAATTATGTATTTACATTAGAAGAAATTATAAATGACAGTAAGGCAAGTTATAAAGGCTTAAGTGAATGGTTAGTGGAACATAGACAAGAACTTGAAGAACTAATTTATGATGGTTCTATAATGTTTGGGGAATGGTTAGGTATAGGTAAGGTTAGTTATTTACATTTAGATAAATTTAAGAATAGATTTTATGTGTTTGCTAAAGGTAGAATTAAATTAAATAATGATAAATTAGAATTATCTAACTTAGTTTACGATTTAGATTTATTACATTATGTATTCACTACTCAAGAATTTCCAAAATTTATATCTAAAGTTCCATTTGTTGATAAGTTGGAAAATATAGATATTAAAAGTTTAGATACAGTTTATGATAATTATGTTAATAAAGAAAACAGAAAAGTTGAAGGTTTTGTAATTTATGATAATAAAAGTAAGGTTATTAAAAAATATGTAAGATATGACAGGAATGGTAAGTTAGTTCCACATAAAGAAACAGGAGGTAAATAATGATTAAAGTTTATGGTAAAAGTAATGGTTGTGTAAATTGTAATATTGCTAAAGATACA
>FLSH01000151.1_pt1 | contig 11961 bp, 7 predicted proteins | sample 1550441 | NCBI WGS metagenome assembly FLSH01 (sample SAMEA4031756, study PRJEB14383) | metagenome | biome: human; feature: oral; material: saliva | place: Philippines | collected 2014 | reverse complement strand
CCCCTACCCCTCTTTGCTAAAGAGGGGATTGAATTGCTGGGTAATCAAGTTCATCGTTTTGTATTAACAAAATAATAAAAAACACAAATGAGGCAATAGCTCTTATTTTACTAAAGAATTCTCCCCCCTCTTTAGCAAAGAGGGGTAGGGGAGATTTGGCAGAAGAAATAGCCGAAGAAATTAATAAAATACATATCAAAAATTTTCTTTCACTTTATATTACAGAGGTTCTACCTATGATAATGGATAACTTTGATTCTCCATTCCAATATAATCGTCCTGAAATGACCGTTGAAGCGATTAAAAAATCAATCGTTTACAAACTTATTTTTTTAATCGGTCGCTCTCCACGCGAAGCCAGCCAACGCGATTGGCTCAATGCAACTCTCCACGCTGTGCGTGATTTAGTAACAGAGGGTTGGATCACGACTGCTCGCCAAACTCGAGCAGAAGATTCTCGCCGTGTTTACTACCTTTCAATGGAATTTTTAATCGGGCGTACGCTTTCTAATGCAATGATTGCAGAAGGCATTTATGGATTAGCACAGGAAGCACTTTCTGAATTAAATGTGGATTTAGAAGAAGTATTGGAAAAAGAAGTTGATCCAGGCTTAGGCAATGGCGGTTTAGGTCGTCTAGCAGCTTGCTTTATGGATTCTATTGCGACCCTTGGTTTACCAGGTATGGGCTACGGTATTCGTTATGAATACGGAATGTTCCGCCAAAAAATTGAAAACGGTCAGCAAGTAGAACGCCCTGATGCGTGGCTTGAAAAAGGTGCCCCGTGGGAATTTATTCGTCCCTCTAAACGCTTTATCGTAGAATTTGGTGGAAACATTCATTTCGAAGGCAAAAAATGTATTTGGCAAGATACCGAAAAAGTGACCGCACTTGCTTACGACCAAATGATTCCAGGTTATCAAAATAATTCTGCTGCGACATTACGTTTATGGTCAGCACACGCAGGCGAAGTGTTTAACCTTGCAGACTTTAACCGCGGTGAACACTTGGCAGCATTAGAAGAGCACTCTGCAAATAAAAACTTATCTCGCGTGCTTTATCCAGATGATTCTACGTGGAATGGTCGCGAATTACGTTTACGTCAAGAGTATTTCTTAGTCTCTGCATCACTTCAAGATATTTTACGCCGTCACAAACGCACCCACGATAGCCTTGAAAACTTAGCGGATAAAGTGGCGATCCACTTAAACGATACCCACCCAGCATTAGCGATTCCTGAATTAATGCGTATTTTAGTGGACGACGAAGGTTTTGAATGGAAAAAAGCGTGGGAGATGACGCGTAATATTTTCTCTTACACCTGCCATACTTTAATGTCCGAAGCGTTAGAAACTTGGCCAGTGGAAATGATGGCGAAAATCTTACCGCGTCATTTACAGATGATTTTTGAAATTAACGATCACTTCTTAGAATATGTCCGTACTTATGTGACGACTGACAACGATTTTATCCGTCGTGTTTCGCTGATTGAAGAAGGCTATCAACGCAAAGTGCGTATGGGCTGGCTATCCGTGGTAGGTTCACACAAAATCAACGGGGTTGCCGAAATCCATTCTGATTTAATGGTGACTTCAACCTTTGCAGATTTTGCTCGTATTTTCCCTGAACGCTTTACCAACGTAACAAATGGTATCACACCGCGTCGTTGGTTAGCCGTGGCGAATCCACAATTAGCCGCATTGTTTGATAAATATATCGGCTCAGAATGGCGTTGCGATTTAAGCCAAATCGAAAAACTCAAACCGTTCGCACAAGAAAAAGCATTTAAAGAGGCTGTCGCTGACATTAAATTTGCCAATAAAGTGAAATTAGCGGAGTACGTAAAACGCGAGTTAGGGGTAGAGCTTGATCCGTACGCTTTATTTGACGTGCAAGTAAAACGTATTCACGAATACAAACGACAAATGTTAAACGTGTTGCATATTATCGCTCGCTACAATGAAATGCTTGCCACCCCTGAAAAAGATTGGCAACCTCGCGTATTTATTTTAGCAGGTAAAGCAGCTTCAGCTTATTATGCGGCAAAACAAACCATTCATTTAATCAATGATGTGGCGAATGTAATCAACAACGATGAACGTTTGAAAGGCCGCTTGAAAGTAGTGTTTATTCCAAATTACAGCGTGAGCCTTGCACAGCTAATTATTCCAGCAGCGGATATTTCAGAGCAAATTTCACTTGCAGGCACAGAGGCTTCTGGCACTAGTAATATGAAGTTTGCCTTAAATGGTGCATTGACACTCGGTACACTTGACGGTGCGAACGTGGAAATCTTGGAAAACGTGGGCGAAAATCATATTTTCATCTTCGGTAATACAGTAGAGCAAGTGGAACAACTTCGTCGCGACGGCTATCGTTCATTTGAATACTATCAGAATGATGCTCAATTACGCACAGTTGTAGATCAAATTATTGAAGGTAAATTCTCACCAGAAGATCCTCAGCGTTATCATCAACTATTACAAGGCTTGCAATACCACGATTATTATCAAGCTTTTGCTGATTTCCGCAGTTATGTAGAAACTCAAAAAACCGTAGATGAAAAATACAAACAACGCGACCAATGGATTGAAAGTACCATCCAAAATATCGTGAATATGGGCTTCTTCTCATCTGACCGCACGATTAAAGAGTACGCAGAGAGAATTTGGAAAATATCATCTATCCAAGCGAAATAACGCTTTTTTCATTCTAAAAATTAGCCCTATCTAGGGCTAATTTTTTAGGGAGTATTACTACTCTCTTTCTGACTACATTCCACAGCCGTTAGCATTCCTCTTAACAAATTCAATTCATTGGTTTCTAATTCTGCACGTTGATAAAGGCGACGGAGTTTGAGCATCACTGCATCATTACGGATAAAACCAAGTGCTTTATAAAGCCTTTCCGTGTGTTGGTAAAAATGTTCCAATGCTTCGGCATTTGGGTAATCTTTTTCGGCTTCTGCAAGCGGTCGGTGTTTTGCAAAGTTTTGCGTATTTTCGACCGCTTGTTGATTGCTAAGATAAGCCATTCTCACCTCATAAGCCGCTAATTGCACCGCCATAGCTAAATTGAGCGAGCCATATTCAGGATTGGTAGGAAAGTTTAAGTGATAATGACATTTGAGCAATTCTTCGTTAGTTAGCCCAACGCGTTCGCGTCCGAAAACAAGGGCGACCTTGCCTTGTTCAGCACGTTTTACGACTAATTCACCACAAATACGTGGCTCGATCAAACTACTTTGTAAGTGTCGCAAACGGGCACTGGTGCCAATAACTAATTGGCAATCTGCAACCGCTTCATCAAAAGTAGCAAAGGTTTGTGCATTTTCAAGCAGATCTTTTGCACCTGCTGAAAGGGCAAAGGCATTTTCATCAAGTGGGTGTTTTGGCTCAACTAATCGCAAATGGCTAAGCCCCATGGTTTTCATTGCACGAGCTGCAGAGCCAATATTAGCGGGCAGAGAAGTTTCGACAAGAACAATTTGAATGTGATCTAAAATATTCATTTTGATTTTATTTGAAGCATTTTTTATAGTGGCTTATTCTATCAAATTTCACTTTCATTATAAAATTACAGATTTCGTCAAATAATTAAATTGATAGGCATAATTTTTTTACAAATTTGACAAATTTAGTGATAGAGTTATGGCATTTTTTTAAAACCATAGGGGCTACTTTAAAGTAGCTGAAATTATAACCCCAATCCAATACAGGAGTCTTTATGCTTATTGGTGTACCAAGAGAACTGTTAGATGGTGAAACGCGTGTTGCTGCAACACCAAAAACCGTTGAGCAGATTAAAAAACTGGGCTTTGAGGTGATCGTTGAACACGATGCTGGCTTTAAAGCAAGTTTTGAAGATGATGCCTTTGTGAAAGCAGGTGCGTCTGTTGGCACAACACAAGAAATTTGGAATGCAGACATTATTTTTAAAGTGAATGCACCCACTGAACAGGAAATTGCCCTTATTAAAGAAGGTGCAACCCTTGTGAGCTTTATTTGGCCAGCACAAAATCCACAATTGATGGAAAAATTAAGTGCGAAGAAAATCAATGTGTTAGCAATGGATGCTGTGCCTCGTATCTCTCGTGCACAAGCATTAGATGCCCTTTCTTCTATGGCAAATATTTCAGGTTACCGTGCGGTAATTGAAGCGGCAAATGCGTTTGGTAGCTTCTTTACGGGTCAAATTACGGCAGCGGGTAAAGTTCCGCCTGCGAAAGTGCTTGTAATTGGTGCAGGTGTAGCAGGTTTAGCGGCAATCGGTGCGGCGAATAGCTTAGGGGCGATTGTGCGTGCGTTTGACTCACGCCCTGAAGTAAAAGAGCAAGTAAAATCAATGGGGGCAGACTTCTTAGAAATTGATTTTGAAGAAGAAGGCGGCTCAGGTGATGGTTATGCGAAAGTGATGTCGGAAGAGTTCAACCGTCGTGCGATGGAACTTTACGCAGAGCAAGCGAAAGAAGTGGATATTATTATCACGACAGCGGCAATTCCAGGTAAAGCAGCACCACGCTTAATCACAAAAGAGATGGTAGATTCAATGAAACCAGGCTCAGTGATTGTGGACTTAGCAGCAGCAACAGGCGGTAACTGTGACTACACCAAAGCAGGTGAAGTGGTGGTAACAGACAATCAAGTGAAAGTGATTGGCTACACCGATTTCCCAGCACGTTTACCAACCCAATCATCACAACTTTACGGTACTAACTTAGTGAATTTATTAAAACTATTAGCACCGAACAAAGATGGACAAATCAATATTAACTTTGAAGATGTGGTATTACGTGGCGTAACCGTTATTCGCGAAGGCGAAGTAACCTGGCCTGCTCCACCGATTCAAGTTTCTGCACAACCGCAAAAACAAGCGGCAGCAGCACCAGTTGAGAAAAAAGAAGAGAAACCAACCGATCCACGCGTGAAATATGGTGTGATGGCAGGCGTTGGTGCGTTATTCCTTTGGTTAGCTTCTGTTGCACCAGCGGCATTCTTATCTCACTTTACTGTATTCGTTCTGGCTTGTGTGGTAGGTTACTACGTGGTTTGGAACGTTAGCCACGCATTACACACCCCGTTAATGGCGGTAACCAATGCGGTTTCAGGCATTATTATCGTGGGGGCAGTGTTACAAATTCGCCAGCCAACGGGTAATTTCTTCATTGATATTCTTGCCTTTATTGCGATTTTAGTCGCAAGCATCAATATCTTTGGTGGTTTTAAAGTGACGCAACGTATGCTTGCAATGTTTAGAAAAGGTTAAGGAGAAGCAAGATGTCATTTGGATTTGTTACGGCAGCGTACATTATTGCTGCCATCCTGTTTATTATGAGCTTAGCTGGTCTTTCTAAACACGAAACCGCAAAAGCAGGTTGTTGGTATGGGATCGTGGGTATGGCAATTGCATTAGTTGCAACCATCTTTGGCCCACAATCACAAGGCACACTTTGGATCTTAATTGCAATGGCAATTGGTGGTTTCATCGGTGTGAAAAAAGCCCTTAAAGTAGAAATGACTGAAATGCCAGAGCTTGTGGCAATTCTTCACAGCTTTGTAGGTTTAGCTGCGGTATTAGTGGGCTTCAATAGCTGGGGCTTACATGCAGAAGCCGTTGTACCGACTCACTTAGATGAAGTAGCACTTGCTGCATTCCACGCAGAACAAGCAACTCTTGCGAACATTCACAACGTGGAAGTGTTCTTAGGGATCTTCATCGGTGCAGTAACCTTCTCTGGCTCATTAGTTGCATTTGGCAAATTAAGCGGTAAATTATTTGGTCGCAAAGTAAACTCTGCGGCATTAAACCTTCCGCACAAACATAAATTAAACCTTGCGGCATTAGTGATTTCAGCCCTATTAATGATCTCATTCTTAAACAGCCCAGATAATATCTTCCCTGTGTTAATTATGACAGCAATCGCTCTTGCATTCGGCTGGCACTTAGTCTCATCAATCGGTGGTGCAGATATGCCAGTGGTAGTGTCAATGCTTAACTCATACTCAGGTTGGGCAGCAGCAGCGGCAGGCTTTATGTTAAGCAACGACTTGCTTATCGTAACAGGTGCGTTAGTAGGTTCTTCAGGTGCAATCCTCTCTTACATTATGTGTAAAGCAATGAACCGCTCATTTATCAGCGTAATCGCTGGCGGTTTCGGCACAGAGGTAAAAACAAGCTCAGGCGAAGAAGAACAAGGCGAATACCGCGAAACTTCAGCAGAAGAAGTGGCAGAAATGCTTAAAAATGCAAGCTCTGTGATCATCACACCTGGATACGGTATGGCGGTTGCACAAGCACAATACCCTGTAGCTGAAATCACGGCAAAATTACGCGAAAAAGGCGTAAACGTTCGCTTTGGTATTCACCCTGTTGCGGGTCGTTTACCTGGTCATATGAACGTATTATTAGCGGAAGCGAAAGTACCTTACGATGTGGTATTAGAAATGGACGAAATCAACGATGATTTCGAAGATACTGATGTTGTATTAGTTATCGGTGCAAACGACACCGTAAACCCAGCGGCATTAGACGATCCATCAAGCCCAATCGCAGGTATGCCAGTGCTAGAAGTTTGGAAAGCACAAAATGTGGTAGTATTCAAACGCTCAATGGCAGTAGGCTACGCAGGCGTACAAAACCCACTCTTCTTCAAAGAAAACACGCAAATGTTATTCGGCGATGCAAAAGAACGTGTAGACGATATTTTAAGAGCATTGAATAACTAGCTTTAAATTTAACAAAAGATAAGACTGACTTTGATATAATGCAAATGTCAGTCTTTTTTATTTCTTAATTTTATGAAAAATAACTTAATCAAATATAGCGGTTTAGTGATCCTTTTAGTAAATTTAACCGCTTGTGGCACAATAATTAATTTAGGCAAAGGAGATTATACTGCCTATGGTGGAGTCAGAAATGATTTTAACGTCATTCAAGAGGGTGGAGTGTTAGGCGTTTTAGCGGTGATTGATTTACCACTGAGTTTTGTTTTTGATACATTGATATTGCCCGTCACATTAAGCAAATAATGCTAGTATTATATAGCGGTTGCCCAAGATGATTTTTGCACAGATAAGGATATTAAAATGACTTCACCAATTTATTCTATGCGAAATAGGTGTGTGAACCTTACAGTTCACACAACAATGTAAAATAATTTTGTACTCTTAATCATTATTTCTCGTTCTATTCCACAAATCTGCATATTTCACAAATGTGGAATGTGCAGATAATATAGCGAGCAAAAATCCTTGTTTACCATCTAGGAATCCTGCTTTTAATAAATACATTTTTACAAAACAGCCTAATGCGTGAGTAACACCATCCATTAAAGATGCCTTTTTCCCTACATTAGCTCGTTGAATTGCCCAGGCTTTAGCATAACTCGCTGATTTTACTAAGTAATGGTGAATATCCTTATAGGTAAAATGTAATAAGTCCCCTTTAAGTTTCTTAACTTGTGCATTTTTAGGATAATGCACCTTCTCATGCACTAATTCATCACCATATTGTGCAAAATCTTGACGATATAAACGCACAACATAATCAGGATACCAGCCTGAATGTGTGATTTGACGACCAAAAACTTCACTTAAACGGCTTACTTGATAAACGGTATTTTGTTCATTATTTTCGACCGCTTGTAAAATACTTTGCTTCAGCTCTGGTGTTACTCGCTCATCAGCATCAAGCCATAATACATAATCACTGGTCACATATTGTTGTGCTAACTGGCGTTGCTTGCCAAAGCCTTGCCAATCTGTGTTAATGTAAACTTTCGCATCAAATCGCTCAGCAATTTGTAAGGTTTCATCGGTGCTGCCGCTATCTAAAATTACAATTTCATTTACCCAATCTTTTACTGTTTCAAGACAAGCAGCTAAATCTTGGGCCTCATTTTTAACAATCATTGCAACACTTAATGTTGGCATTTTTTTATTCCTATTCATATTGAGTAATGCAGTTATTTTACGTGATATGAAGCAAAATCGCATCTTAAAAACAAGAAAACCTGATCAAGCATTGCTTAATCAGGTTTTTATCGGTTAAAGAAAATTATGCTTCGGTGTTTTTAACTCTAGGCAGTACTAAATTCATTAGAATCGCAGCAATTGCACAAAGACTGATACCTTTAAGTGAAAATTCGCCTACATTGATAAGCATACCACCAATGCCAAAAGTCATCACGACTGAAACGATGACAAGGTTACGAGCTTCTCCCATATCGACTTTGGCTTTGATTAAGGTACTCATTCCTACCGCAGCGATAGAGCCAAATACAAGCATCATAATGCCTCCCATCACCACACCTGGAATCGTTTGTAAGAATGCCCCCACTTTACCACAGAATGAAATGGCAATTGCCCAACAAGCTGCCCAAGTCATAATCGTTGGGTTGAAGTTTTTAGTCAGCATTACTGCACCTGTTACTTCAGCATAGGTTGTATTTGGTGGCCCACCAAGAAATGAGGCTGCAGAAGTGGCGATACCATCCCCCAATAATGTGCGATGTAAACCTGGTTTTTTCAAAAAGTCGTTACCCGTTACAGAGCTGATTGCCATAATGCCCCCCACATGTTCCACTGCTGGAGCAATCGCAATGGGAAGTAAATATAAAATCGCATCTAAGCGGAACTCAGGGAAAGTAATGGTCGGCACGTCAAACCATGACGCATTTTGCACGGGAGTAAAGTCTACAATACCTAGAAAAAGAGATAACAAATAGCCCACAACAATACCGAACATAATTGGCACAAGTTTCATCAAACCTTTAGCAAAGACGGCAACAATGACAGTAGTGATTAAAGTAACCATTGAGACAAGCATTGCAGTATCTTGTGAAATAGCACCATTTGTATTTTTACCTAATGCCATATCCACTGCAACAGGGGCTAATCCTAAACCAATGATGATGATAACCGGACCAACAACAACAGGCGGAAAAATTCTGTCCATTATTTGAGCTCCTTTCCATTTCACCAGGCTACTTAAACAAAGGTAAACCAAGCCCGTACAAGCTAATCCGCCCATAGTAACAGCAATCCCCCACGCTTGCACACCGTATTGAATTGGAGCGATAAAAGCGAAAGAAGAAGCAAGAAAAATAGGTACTTGACGTTTGGTACAAAGTTGGAAAAGGAGAGTACCGACACCTGCAGTAAGCAGAGCGGTGTTTGGATCAAGCCCCGTGATTAACGGAACTAGCACTAAAGCACCGAAAGCGACAAAGAGCATTTGTAAGCCAACAAAGGCTTGTTTCGGTCTGCTAATGGTTTGATTGTTCATGGAAGTTTCTCAGTTGTGATAATAAAAACAAGTTGGTTATCTTTCGACAACTGAGAGTAAATTATACTGAAAATCAGCTAGCTTGAATAGAACTTATCAATGGCTAATAAAAAAAGCGGTCAATTTTGACCGCTTTTTATCATCTAATTATTAACTATAAAGTTAATAGTGAAATTACCATTGGTAACCTACACCTACAGAGCCACCTACTTCACCACGAGTATTCGCATTACCTTGAAGTTTCAAGATAACTTTACCGTTGTCTGAAGCACGAGAGTAACCTACTGCTACAGCACTTTGACCTTTGAAGGTACCTGCTGCTGCTGCTACCATTGATTTACCTGGAATGTAAACTTGTGGTAAGCCTGCTGCGGCATTCGCACCTGCAATACCTGCACGTAAATCTTTACCCATACGGTTCACTTTGTGATCTAAGTGAGCGATGTTTTGAGCATTTTGATTCACACGAACATTCGTTGCATTTAATTGGCTACCATTCACTGCATCTGTAGACGTTGCAGATACAACACCTGCCGCTACGTTTTGGATCTGAGCTTTGCTTGTTGCATTACCTACAGACACCACACGTGTATTCGCATCTTCAGGGTTACCTGCTACATCTGTTGAACCATCAATGCGGTATGCACCAGTGTTCACTTTACCTGCTGTTGAACCTGCACCAATTGCCACAGAACCTTTCGCAGCATTTGTTTCAACTTTAGCATTATTACCGATTGCTACTGAACCTTCTGTATTTGCTACAGAGTTAGGTCCTACTGCAACAGAATTTGAACCTGCAGCCTTAGCTGCTGTGCTACCAGCTGTTGCATTTGCCTTGAGGTAGTCATTACCTACAGTAATTGTACGAACACCTGCAGCATCTGTTGCACCTTTCACAGTTACACCTGTGCCTGCTTCTGCTTTGAAGTCTACACGGTTAGCATTTTTCACGCTATCTGCGTAGTTATTATCACTTGCAGAAACAACCCAACCTAAGTTCTTCGCATCTTCCACTGTAATCGCATTAGATGGATTTGATGAGCTTAAGTCTGCAATGTTACCCGCAGCTTTAGTCACATTTGTTGCCAATGGAGCATTTGCTTGTGTTGACGTTGCCGGAGTTACCGCTGTTGCTGTTGAAATTGGGTTAATTTCAATCGCACCTGTTTGTGGATTCACCCTTGCCGTCACATCACCTGGGCGATAGTACTTACCATCTGCCGCTTTCACTAATGGATCACCATTAACATCCACGTTATATTTATTTGGATCTGAGTTAAAGTTACCGTCTGTCGCTTTGCTTACATTCGTTAACTGTGCTTTACCCATATCTAACTGTGGATTTGCACCAGTACCTGATGTCGTAATATTCACTTGTGGATTACCTGCCGTACCGTTACCGATAGACAATGTTTGATTCACTTGTGCATTTTCAAATGTTACATCTTTAGTCGTTGCAAAAGTAAAGTTTGCACCATCCTGTTTAATTGCAATGTTCTTACCTGCTGTATAAGTCACGGTAGAACCTGCTTTCACTGTCGCATTTGCTTTACCTGCTTGGTTGACAATCCATGCACCTGAGTTTGCAATAGTTGCATTAAATGACGCACTATTGATTGCATTAGCCACTGTTGATGCATTCACTAAGTTATTTCCGTTTGCCGAATTAAAGGTAATAGTACCATTATTATTCGGATGACGGCTTAACTCAGTGGTATTTGCTGCAATGTTACCTTGGCTATCCACCTTAATCGTTGTGCCATCTACTTTCGCATCATAAGTTACATTGATTGCACCATTAGCATCCTTAGTCACATTTGCAACTGTACCTGTACCGTTTACATAGTTCACGGCTTGACCTGGTTTCACCGGAGCAACTGTACCGTTAGAAAGTTTTGTAGTCCAACCAGAGTTGTTAATAGCACCAGCTACTTCTGATACCGTTGCAAAACGGTTACCCTCTGCACCAATAACAAGCTCACCTTTATCATTAATTGCGCCATATTGTGCTTTATAAGTAATATTACTTGCACCTACGTTACCTTTCGCATTTGTCAGTACCGTATTTGTAACTGAAGTAGTATTCACTTGGAAACTTACATTTGCACCACCTTTGTTATTTGCTACAACAAATGCATTCACTGTCGAGCTATTCACAAAGTTGACTTGTTCATCTGGAGCAATACGTTCAACAACAGAAGTTGTATTACCAATTTTCCAACCCGCATTCACATAAGAGTTCAAGTTCTTAATTGCATCTGCCACATTCGTTGCTGCACTTGGTGCCTGATAGTTCTCAGTTGGTTTCAAGGTAGTTGGTTTCGTATCTACTGATACATTGAAGTTTTCAACTTTACCTGTTGTCGTGTTAAAGGTTGCCCCACCGCCGATAATATTCGCCGTTGAGTTACCTGCATTAAACACCTGACCTGAGTTTGCAGCTTGTGTGCTACCATTTGCTAACGTACCATTTGCTACACCATTGATGTTAGTTGGTTCACCTTTCGCATTTGCAATATTTAAACCTTTATCATCTGATGTAATCGTTGTCGCATTAGTACCGTTGCCTACGGTTAGCGTGCTATTCACATTCGCATTCGTAAACGTTACGTTTTCTGTTGTTGAGAACGTAAAGTTTTGGTTGTCTTGCTCAATCGCAATGTTTTTACCTGCAAT
>FLSH01032127.1_pt1 | contig 11984 bp, 10 predicted proteins | sample 1550441 | NCBI WGS metagenome assembly FLSH01 (sample SAMEA4031756, study PRJEB14383) | metagenome | biome: human; feature: oral; material: saliva | place: Philippines | collected 2014 | reverse complement strand
ACTCTTTCCAGAGCCCGAAACACCAGTTACAACAATCAATTCACCTAGTGGGAAGGTTACGTCAACACCCTTTAGATTATTGCCAGTGCAGCCTATCAACTTGATAAACTTGCCGTTTCCTTTGCGTCTTTCAGTGGGTATCTCTATCTTACGTTCACCATTGAGATACTGTGCCGTGAGCGTATGCTGCTTGAGCATATCAGCCGGGTTCCCTTGGAAGACGACCTCTCCCCCTTTTCGTCCAGCCTTTGGACCGATGTCAACAATCCAATCGGCAGCACGCATCATATCCTCATCATGTTCCACAACAATCACCGTGTTACCCATGTCGCGCAGCTCTTTTAGGGAATTGATAAGTCGCTCGTTGTCACGTTGATGCAGTCCGATAGAAGGTTCATCGAGGATATAAAGCACGTTGACAAGCTGCGATCCAATTTGAGTGGCTAGTCTGATACGTTGGCTTTCACCGCCAGATAGCGTTGCACTTTGTCGATTGAGAGCCAAGTAATCAAGTCCCACTTCCAATAGAAAGTTAATGCGTTTGCGTATCTCCTTCACGATCTCTGTGGCTATAACTCGCTGTTTTTCCGTCATGTGCTCCTCGACATGATCAATCCAATCCTTCAGTTCGCTGATATCCATGTTGGCAAGTTCTGCGATGTTCTTATCCCATATCTTATAGGATAAAGCCTCCCGATTGAGTCGCTGCCCATGGCATTCTGGGCAAGTAACCTCGGCTATGAACTGGTCAGCCCACTTCTTCCCGGCAGCCGAATCATCACTTTCCATGATTGTGCGGAGGTATTTGATGATACCATCAAAGGATATGAAGTAATCCGAGGAGGTGTGAACAAGTTCCTTAGCAATCTTTAGTTTCTCCAAAGAACCGTATAGAATCTCATCCATGCACTCCTTGGGAATGTCTTTAACAGGTGTTTTTAAGGTACAATCATACTTCTTCAATAGGGCTTCAATCTGCCAGAATATCATCTGATTCTTATACTTCCCTAATGGTACGATAGCCCCTTCATAGATATTCAAAGCGTCATCAGGGATCACTTTCTTTAGGTCGATTTCATCAATTACACCTAGTCCTTTGCAATGCGGACAAGCCCCTTCTGGGGAATTGAAAGAGAAGATGTTGGGGGCAGGGTCTTTATATGCAATACCCGTAACAGGGTCCATGAGACGTTTAGAGAAATATTTTGCTGCACTCGTCTCATTATCCAGTATCATAATCAAACCATCGCCTTGTTTCATCGCAGTAGCGATAGTTTTCGATAGACGTTCACGTTGGGTGGCATCTTCCGTGTCGCTGAGTTTCATCTTATCAATGACCACTTCGATGTTATGGTTCTTGTATCTATCCACCTTCATACCGCGTGTGAGTTCCTCAATTTCACCATCTATACGGATGTAAAGATAGCCCTTTCGTCGCATTTGCTCAAATAGTTCGCGATAGTGACCCTTACGGTTTCGAACCAAAGGAGCCAATATGTAGATCTTACGTTCACGATAGTCAGCCATGATCATATCGACTACCTTCTCCTCAGTGTACTTCACCATCTTCTCCCCACTCATATATGAGAAGGCCTCACCAGCACGTGCGTAAAGCAAGCGAAGATAGTCATATATCTCCGTCGTAGTGCCCACTGTGGATCGAGGATTCTTATTCGTCGTCTTCTGTTCGATAGAGATTACAGGCGAGAGTCCCGTTATCTTGTCCACTTCTGGGCGCTCCATATTACCGAGGAAGTTGCGAGCATAGGCGGAGAAGGTCTCTATGTATCTTCGTTGACCCTCTGCGAAGATGGTATCAAAGGCTAGAGAACTCTTCCCCGAACCCGATAGTCCAGTGAAGACAGTGAGTGAGTTGCGTGGAATAGTTATGTCTATGTTCTTCAAGTTGTGTACTCTTGCACCGAAGACTTCTATCTTTTCGTTCATATCTGTGTGTTGCTTATAAAATATATAATGGTGAGTTAGGAATGAGGAATGGTGAGTTAAGAATAATCCTAATGATGATTTATGAATGAGGAGTGATGAGTTAGGAATGATTCTAATGATAAATTATGAATGGGGAGTTGTGTGTTTAGGGTGTTAATTGGTTGTATCCCCTTAGCAGATTGACGTCGCGCCGAATATTAAAACGCCTTCCGTCAGCACCTTTTGCCGTCACATTCACAAAGTAAGTGCCCTCAGCTACATCCTTACCTTTATACTTTCCATCCCATCCACCAGCAGGGTCTGTCCACTCATAGAGCTTCTGTCCCCATCGATTGAATATAACTGCTTTGAACTCAATGATACTCTTGTAGCCTGTTTTCGCTCGATAGATATCATTGATACCATCGCCATTTGGAGTGAAAACATTAGGCATTTGCAAGCTGCTTTCACTAATAGATACGCTTATAGGATTATAACGAGTTGTGTCTCCATTGAGTATCTCGTAAAGCACAATCTGTGTATTACCAGCCTTCGTGAAAGTGTATTCTGTGTCTTCCTCATAACGTATCAGAAAAGCCTCACGAGGGCTTGTTTGTGCAAAGAAATGCCATTCATAATGCGTTGCAGGGTCATTCGTTGTAGGCGCATTAGCCTTCAGTTTCATCGTTAAAGGTGCCGATCCTGTATAATTATCACCTGCATTTATCGTCATAACTTCGCCATTCTCATCGTTATAAGAGCCTGTTGGCTGGCAATCCTGTGCCTTTGTATAGGCCGTGACAAGCATTGACAAAAATAGTAATAAGAATCTTATATATTTATCTCTCATCTCTTTTACCTTACAATTCAACGTCTCCAAAAGGATAATCGTGCAAATATAAGCATTTTTTCTCACACCTACAAGCAAAACAGAAAAGCGATGGTTGATATACAAGAAGCCATTATCTATTTTACGTTTTTTTGCTCTCTACACCTGTTGATTACAGATTTCTTTTGTATATTTGCACGTGTATTTGCATATAAGTAATAGTTTGTAAACCCAAAAGATATGTGCATGAAAAATTATTTAAGATATCTCTTATTGCTATTCACAGTCCTGATTAGCTGTAGCGTGATGGCTCAGAATGTTGTATGGCGTGATCAACATCAAGTGAAACGCAAGGAGACTATATTCGGAATAGCCAAAGAGTACGGTGTAACTATCCAACAATTGATAGATTCCAACCCTATTATGAAGACCCCAGGATATGAACTGAAAAAGGGTGCACTCATACTTGTTCCGTTTGCAAAAGATGGTGATATCCGTCCTGATGGGTCGATTATGGGCAAGACTGTAAAGCCTTCCAAAGCTGATAAAGAGGCTAAGAAGAAAGGCGCAAATGCGGCTGTTCTCGCAAAACAAGAGAATGCTATTCATGTTGGAATCATGCTTCCTCTCCATAATCAAGATGGTGATGGCAAGCGCATGATAGAGTTTTATCGAGGTGTGTTATTAGCCCTCAACGAGATGAAGAGTGAAGGTATTACAACCGATGTACATGCTTGGAATGTTCCAAAGGATGCTGACATCCGTACCACCTTATCAGATCCTAATGCCTCAAAACTTGACCTCATCTTTGGTCCTCTCTACTCTGATCAGGTGAAGCCATTGGCTGATTTCTGTCGAGCACATGGCACAAAGCTCGTTATCCCATTCTCAATAACAGGCAACGAAGTAGAGAATAACCCTAATATCTTTCAAGTGTATCAAACCGATGAGAGCTTGAATAGCAAGGCTATTGCGTCTTTCTTAGAGCGTTTCCAGAAGTCTCATCACCCTGTATTCATTAATTGCAACGATGCAAACAGCCAAGTGGGCAACTTCACCTCATTGTTGCGTAAGCAGTTAGACATACTGAAGATTAAGTATTCCCTTACTAGTCTCAAGTCGTCGGCAGCCGACTTTGCAAAGCGATTCGATAAGACTCGACCTAATGTAGTTATCCTTAACTCTGAGAAGAGTCCGCAGTTAAATGAGGTGTTTGCCAAGTTAGCACAACTCAAGAAGACTAATCCTGGTATCGCAATAGCCCTCTATGGCTATAATCAATGGTTCGTTTACCAAGATTACGACTTAGATAACTTCTTCAGATATAACACCTACATCCCTTCCACCTATTATTATAATAAGTCGTCAGAGAAGACGAAGTCGCTTGAAGCTAAGTATAATGAGCAGTATGACGAACCAATGGCTAAGCAATACATACCCCGTTTGGCACTCACTGGTTACGATCAGGCGCAATTCTTTGTACGTGGAATTAAAGCACAGGGAAAGGACTTCAAGGGTGTATATAGCGATGTGAAGTATCGCCCACTACAAACTCGTTATAACTTCGAACGTGTAGGGCAGGGAGGATACATCAATAACAACTTCCAGTTGATACACTTTACTACTGACCAGAAGATGGAGAATCTCGTTTATTAACCATCGTTGGTACAGCTGCTTATAATATGAGAAATAAGACATTAAGCATATTCCTTCTGCTCTTACTTGTGCTTCCTATGCGTGTTGCAGCACAAGTGGGAGAACATCGTGACGACCTTTCCTTTGGTGTTAATGGCGGTTATGCCCTTTCTAATGTGGGCTTCAGTCCAAAAGTGTCACAGTCTCTTCATGGGGGAATAACAGGTGGTTTGAGTGTTAGATACGTATGTGAAAAGTATTTTAATACCATCTGTTCCATCTATGGAGAGGTCAATTACGCTTCTATCGGATGGCAGGAAAAGATACAGACAGGCACTGATCAACCTGTTATCAACGCCAATGGACAAGCAGAGAAGTACTCCCGAACAATCAATTACATTCAGATTCCAGTCTTTGCACACCTTGCTTGGGGCAAAGAGCAGCGTGGTTTCAACTTCTTCGTACAAGCTGGTCCACAGATAGGTGTCTATCTGAACGAGTCAACCAACATGAATTATACCACTCCAAACCTCGCTACTGACGGCACAGGACGTAGTAATGTCACCATCGAACAAGAGTCGAAAGCAGTAGAGAAGAAGTTTGATTATGGTATAGCAGCAGGCTTAGGAATGGAATGGAGCAGCCGTCATGTGGGGCACTTCCTACTTGAAGGGCGTTATTACTATGGACTAGGAAATATCTACGGAAGCACTAAGAGAGATTATTTCGGTAAGTCGAACTTTGGGAATATAGTAGTAAAAGCAACCTATCTATTCGATATCAAAAGAACAAAGTAATATTAACCTAGATTTTTATCATTATGTTTGAAAACCAACCAAAAGCGCTTTATGCCTTGGCACTAGCCAATACTGGCGAGCGGTTCGGATACTACACAATGTTGGCAGTATTCGCTTTATTCTTGAGAGCAAACTTCGGATTAGAGGCCGGAACAGCGGGTCTAATCTATAGTATCTTCCTCGGTTTGGTCTATTTCTTGCCCCTAATTGGAGGCTTCATGGCCGACAAGTTCGGGTACGGAAAGATGGTAACCATTGGTATTGCTATTATGTTTGTCGGTTATCTCTTCCTATCTATTCCATTGGGCGGAGGCTCTATTGCATTCATAGCTATGCTAGCGGCTCTGTTGCTAATCAGCTTTGGAACGGGTCTATTTAAGGGCAATCTGCAGGTTATGGTGGGTAATCTCTATGACACACCAGAGCTTGCTGGCAAGCGCGATTCGGCGTTCTCAATCTTCTACATGGCAATCAATATCGGTGCACTCTTTGCTCCAACGGCTGCCGTAAAGATTCAGTCTTGGGCAGAGGCAACGCTCCATTGCAGTAGCAATGACGCTTACCACTTCTCATTCGCAGTAGCTTGTGTATCATTAATCGTGTCTATGGCAATCTATTATGGGTGCCGTCGTATGTTCAAACACGTTGAAGGTGGCAACGGAAAGACCGAGAAGAAGGATACTACTGTTGCTGAAGAAGAACTCACCCCACAGCAGACAAAGGAGCGCATTGTGGCTCTCTGTCTTGTTTTTGCAGTCGTTATCTTCTTCTGGATGGCGTTCCATCAGAATGGTCTGACGCTTACTTACTTTGCTAATGAGTTTGTAAGTCCTAAATCAACAGGCGTTCAGAGCATGGCATTTGATGTAGTCAATCTAGTCATGATCGTACTCATGGTGTATAGTGGTATGACCTTCTTCCAGAGCAAAACAGCAAAAGCAAAGGCAATCTCAGGCGTTGTCTTCCTCGTAGCAGTATTAGTTTTAATGTGGAAATACAGAGAGCTTTCAGGCTCAGTAGAGGTTAGTGCACCTATCTTCCAGCAGTTCAATCCATTCTATGTGGTAGCCCTCACACCAGTAAGTATGGCTATCTTCAGTTCGTTGGCAGCCAAAGGTAAGGAGCCTTCAGCACCTCGTAAGATTGCATACGGTATGATCGTTGCTGGTTGCGCCTACTTCCTTATGGTCATGGCATCGCAAGGTTTGCTCACACCTAACGAGCAGGCAGCAGCAAAGGCAGCAGGTGGAGCAACCCCATTTGCGTCAGCCAACTGGCTAATTGGTACTTATCTCGTCCTCACCTTTGGTGAGTTATTGCTCAGTCCGATGGGTATCAGCTTCGTTAGTAAGGTAGCTCCTCCAAAGTATAAGGGCGCAATGATGGGTGGATGGTTTGTAGCCACAGCAATCGGAAACCTCCTTGTCAGCGTTGGAGGATACCTCTGGGGAGGTTTGTCACTCACCATTGTTTGGTCCGTATTCATTGTTCTTTGCCTCATTTCAGCCGCCTTCATGTTCCTCATGATGAAGCGTTTAGAGAAAGTGGCATAAGCTATTAAGATAACAGGAAACGCCCTTCTTCATTTGAGAAGGGCGTTTCTTCATTATGAAGAGAGCCTTTCCTTGATAGAAGGAAAGGCTCTCTTTGTGGGGAAGAAGGCGTCTTTTTCATTTCACGAATAAATCCCTTTGGGTTGAAGAGGTGACTTCTAAGGCGGAAGATGGTTTATTGTCTAGACCCTAAAAAAGCAAAACATCTGGCGGAACGAATCATAATTTTAGCGAAAAAGACAGCCTGGTAATCTGTATTTCAATTATTTTGTGTAAGTTTGCATATTATGAGTCGGAACCATCTAAAGATTTATCTTGTATGCTTATTCGCCTTCATTACATCCTTCGTTGAGGCTAGTAATGATGGAAAAGGCTATATTGCTTACCCTGGCGGGAAGTGTTATATGTTTCGTGTGACGCTCCGTGACAAGGGTCAATCGCCTTATTCGCTAGATAAACCGAGTGCCTTTCTGTCTGAGGCGGCGCTGAAACGACGTCAGAGACAGCACTTGACGTTGGACTCAACGGACCTTCCTGTATCGCCAACCTATATCCAGAAGATACGCAAAGAGGGTGGGAATGTGGTTGCAATAAGCAAGTGGAACAACTCAGTCTTGGTGCGTGGAGGGAACAGACAGACGTTAGAAGATCTCAAGGTGTTATCTTTTGTGAGAGATAGTAAGCTCGTTTTCACCTCTCCCGACTCCATTCGTCCATTGTCACAACGCGTTCACTGTCGGTCAGACTTGCAAGTGCTCGATTCCACCATACATGATTATTATGGTATGGGAAAGGCACAGTTGGAGAATCTCAATGGTCGGAAGTTGCACAACATGGGCTTTCAAGGACAGGGAATGACCATCGCTGTGCTTGATGCAGGCTTCATGAACGTGGATAAGATGGCTGCTTTTAAGAATGTCAACATCGTTGGAACGCATAATTTCGTTGCTGGTTATGATGCTGATGTGTACAAGGAAATGGATCACGGAACGAAGACTTTATCCGTTATAGCAGTCAATCAACCCTCTACCTTCGTAGGTTCTGCACCGAAAGCGAGCTTTTGGTTGTTGCGTTCGGAGGATTATCTCACAGAGAGCTCGGCGGAGGAAGACTACTGGATAGCCGCTGCTGAGTTTGCTGACTCCGTCGGTGTCGATGTCATTAGTTCGTCTTTAGGCTATCACGGCTTCGATGATAAGAGTCTAAACTATCATTATTCCGACCTCAATGGAGTGACGGCACCCATCTCAAGGGCAGCTTCCTTGCTTGCATCTAAAGGTATTATCCTCGTCAATAGTGCGGGGAATGATGGCATGGGACCGTGGAAGAAGATCAATGTACCAGCCGATGCGCATGACATACTCACGGTAGGTGCGATTGCACCAGACGGCATTAATGCTGCTTTCTCATCGATTGGTCCAACCGCAGATAATCGAGTGAAACCAGACGTGATGGCGTATGGTTGTCCAACAAATGTGGTATCGGGTAGGGGATATATAACGCCCGATACGGGTACATCCTTTGCTTGTCCGTTGGTGGCAGGGATGGTTGCTTGCTTGTGGCAAGCCGCTCCTAACACGTGTGCAAAGGACTTGATAGAGGTGATTCGGCAGACATCTAATAATCATCTGACGCCCAATAACATCATGGGTTATGGTGTTCCCGATTTCATGGAGGCGTATCATCAGGTGGTATTGCCCAATGGTAAGTAATTAATTTACACCTTATTATATATATAGAAGCACACATGACGACAAAAGCCCTCACCCTCTATGAACTGAACGCATTGGTATCGGATGTTATCAGTAGCACCTTGTCGCGTTCTTACTGGGTTGAGGCTGAATTGTCCGAAGCACGTGAGAGCCGTGGACACTGTTATATGGAACTGATCGAGAAGGACGCTCGTGGCAATGTTCCCATTGCACGTGCTCAAGCCAAGTGTTGGCATAACGTGTGGGCGGAGATACAGCCTTCTTTCATCAAGATAACGGGTCAGACGATCCATGCAGGTATGAAAGTTATGTTGCTTGTACACGCTCAGTTCCATCCTCAATATGGGTTTTCTTGGATTGTAGATGACATCAATCCCGAGTTTACCATGGGCGACATGATGCGCAAACGACAGGAGATTATCCGACAGCTAAGGGCAGAAGGCGTCTATGACTTGCAACGCGAATTGTGCTTGTCGATGTTTGCTCAACGCATAGCTGTCATCTCCTCCGAGACAGCAGCAGGTTATGGCGACTTTTGCAATCAGTTACTTCATAACGAGTTTGGGGTTGCCTTTCATGTAGAACTGTTCCCCGCAGTGATGCAAGGAGACCAGGTTGAACAGAGCATTATCAATGCTTTGAACCTAATTAACGAACGGGAAGAGGATTTCGATTGCGTTGTTATCATCCGAGGAGGCGGTGCGACAGCCGATTTGAGCGGTTTCGACACCTTGAATCTGGCGGAGAATGTAGCCAATTTCCCACTCCCGATAATCACAGGAATTGGTCACGAACGTGACGAGAGTGTGCTGGATATGGTTTCATTCATGCGTGTGAAAACCCCAACAGCAGCTGCCGCTTATCTCATCAATCAGTTGGCTGCGACGCTGGCAAGGGTTGAGAACGCACAAGCAAGCATTGTTGAGGCTGTTCAACGCAGGTTAGAACGGGAGAAGATGCACATACAACACATTGCAACTCACATCCCCATGCTCTTTTCCGTGGTGCGTACTCAACAGGAAGCACGGCTCGATAGTCTTGCACAAAGGTTGGTGAATCGGATGAAGGAAAGGCTTTCTAAAGCCCGTTACGACCTTGATTCGATGATGCGATATGCTATTCCGACCCTTGTAGGACGCCTTTCTAACGAGCAACGTCGCATAGATATGCTCGCTCAACGTGCCCAACTGATGGATCCGAAGTTGCTTTTAAGTCGAGGATATAGCATTACTTTACACAATGGGAAGGCTGTTCGCCATGCCTCACAGCTGAAGGCTGGGGACGTTATCACCACTCGCTTTGAGCAAGGAGAGGTGGAGAGTGTGGTGAAGAAATAGCTAGGAGGAACCCTTTAAACCCTTTAATACAATCAAGAAGATGAAAGAAATGAAATATGAAGACGCCGTTCAGCAGCTCGAGAGCATAGTTGACAAGATGGAACGAGGCGAACTCGATGTTGATTCAATGGCTGCTCAACTGAAGCAAGCACAGGCACTTGTGAAGCTGTGTAAGCAGAAGCTCAAGCACACCGATGATGAGATTCAAAAGCTGTTAGCCAATCAGTAGCAATAAAGCGAACGATGGGTTACAGGGAAAGATAAATTTGTTTACTTTTGCATTAGGCTATGGCAGGATGCAATTAAATACTTATATGATATGAAAGATATAGATTGGAAGAGTTTGACATTCGGTTATCTACGCACCGACTACAATGTTCGTTGTTATTACCGAGATGGTAAGTGGGGCGAAGTAGAGGTCTGTTCGGATGAGTACTTGAAGTTACATATGGCTGCAACGTGCCTCCACTATGGTCAAGAAGCATTCGAGGGACTGAAGGCTTACCGCTGTCCTGATGGCAAGGTACGCATCTTCCGAGCAGAAGAAAACGCCGCTCGTTTGCAGAACACAGCCCGTGGTATTGTCATGCCAGAGGTTCCGACCGAGCTATTCGTTGATATGGTGAAGAAGGTGGTACGCCTCAATCAAGAGTACATCCCACCTTATGAGAGTGGAGCAACGCTCTATCTGCGCCCGTTACTATTTGGTATTACAGCAGGCGTGGGCGTTCGTCCAGCAACAGAATATTGTTTCTTGATCTTTGCCACACCAGTAGGTCCTTACTTCAAAGGCGGTTTCTCTTCCAATCCATACGTCATTGTGCGTGACGTCGATCGTGCTGCTCCACTGGGAACAGGTATGTTTAAGGTGGGAGGAAACTATGCCGCTTCATTGAGAGCCAATAAGATGGCGCATGAAAAAGGGTATGCTTCGGAGTTCTATCTGGACGCTAAAGAGAAGAAATATGTTGATGAGTGCGGTGCAGCTAACTTCTTCGGAATCAAGAATAACACCTATGTTACCCCGAAGTCAACGTCTATCTTGCCTTCAATCACTAATAAGAGTCTCATGCAGATAGCCGAAGACTTGGGCATGAAAGTCGAACGCCGACCTATTGCGGAGGATGAGTTAGACAGCTTCGAAGAGGCTGGTGCATGTGGTACTGCAGCTGTTATCTCACCTATTTCACACCTCGATGACTTGGAGACAGGCAAGGTTTACAACTTTGGAGATAAGCCCGGACCCTGGTCAACAAAGCTCTATGAGACGCTTCGAGGCATCCAATACGGTACGATAGAGGATAAACATGGATGGACAACAGTCGTTATTGAGTAAGCAAGAAGTCGTTATAGAGTAGGCAAGAAGGCGTTATTTATATTGTGATTAAATTATCGGTATAATCCGTCGTAAGCAACGTTTTATGCACAAGATGTTTGGTCTTGTGCAAAAAAAGTGGTACTTTTGCAGTCGGAATTACAATAACGACAGGCATAAACAAGGTTTTATTAAATTTAAAAAAGGTATTACAATGAGTATTACAAGTAAGATGCAAGACGCATTCAATGCGCAGATTATAGCTGAAATGTATTCGTCTAATCTCTATCTCCAGATGTCTTGCTGGTTCCGTAAAGAGGGCTGGAAGGGCTTCTCTAGTTGGATGTACAAGCAGGCAGAAGAGGAGCGTTCACATGCCATGGACATGGCTCAGTTCATTCTACATCGTGGTGGTGAGGTTGTGTTGACAGCAATTGATGCAGTCAAGACAAGCTGGTCTGATCCTAAAGAAGTATTCGTTGACACATTGGCACATGAGCAGAAAGTAACTGAACTCATCAACAAGTTAGCTGATATAGCAGATGAGGAAAAGGATCGCGCATCGCAGAACTTCATCGCAAAATACATCGATGAGCAAGTTGAAGAGGAGCGTAATGTACAAGACATACTCGATTCTTTCGCTCACTTGTCAAGCCATGCTATTGCACACATCGATAGCAAGTTAGGCGATCGCAAGTAATATTAGCATAGCAGATAATACTAACGAGGCATATAACTTCTCGTATTTCTGAATTAAAGGAAACGCTCTTCTCCATTTGAGAAGGGCGTTTCTTCGTTATGAAGAGAGCCTCTCCTTGCCATGACGGGAGGCTCTCTTTACTATGAGGAGAGCCTTTCTTCCCATCCAGATGGGCTTTCT
>FLSH01004134.1_pt1 | contig 11992 bp, 9 predicted proteins | sample 1550441 | NCBI WGS metagenome assembly FLSH01 (sample SAMEA4031756, study PRJEB14383) | metagenome | biome: human; feature: oral; material: saliva | place: Philippines | collected 2014 | reverse complement strand
AATCATCACCCCGCCCATGGTTGGCGTGCCGCGTTTTTTGAAGTGGCTTTCAGGTCCGTCGTTACGCACTTCTTGCCCAAATTTGAGCAATTGCAAACGGCGAATTACTTCCGGCCCAATCCAAAGCCCGATACCCATGGCTGTTAATAACGCCATAATGGAACGGAAAGTAATATAAGACACGACATTAAACGCCGTATTAAACTGAACAAGATATTCAGCAAGCCAAACTAACATAACAAACCTCTATTTATTTTTATTTAATTTCCAAGATAGAAAATATTGATTGAAACTCATATTTTCTTCATCATTTAAATTTCTTTGTGCTAAACAACTCCTTTTATATAAAAGAAGAGCATACATTTCCTCAGCATTACTTTGGCTTATTTCTTTAAGGCGTTCATATTCTTCTACTATATATGTCTGCTCATAAGCAAGATCATAATCTCCTATTTTATTTGCTTTTTCAATTAGCTCACTTAATTTATTAAAGGCTAAAAAATATTGCTCATCAATTGAGTCTAATTCATCCAGTGCAGTGTTAAGTTCTTTTTCTAACTTAATAAGTTCTTGCTCAATTTCCACTGTAGACTCCAAATGTACAGGAAATAGACTGGGATAACATTTCAATTAATTCTTCCATTTTCTGACGACGAGAGCCTTTCGCCAATAAAACAAGCGGTTGTTTTTCTACAATTTTTTGCGAAATAATCGGTAGCAAGAAATTGCTCATGGTTTGCTTATCGGTAAAATGATGCTGTGCATTAGCACTAATCACTGCACTTTCTTTGCCAAAAGAGACAATTAAATCTAACCCTGCCTGTTGAGCAAAATCTGCAACTTCTTGATGGCATTGCGTACTCTCTTTGCCAAGTTCTGCCATATCACCTACCGCCAAAATACGAAATGCAGGGTAATTTTTCAGCACAGAAATCGCTGATTTCATCGAATCAACATTCGCATTGTAAGTATCATCAATCAGCAAACAGTGCTCGTTAATTTCAACAGGATATAAACGGCCTTTCACTTGTGAACGCTGTTCAAGCCCAGCTTTAACATCCGCTAAACTTGCACCAACTGCCATCGCTAACGCAGTTGCTGCTAAAGCATTAGAAACGTTATGTGCACCTAAATAAGGCAAATTGATTTCAATTTCCTCTTCAAAGGCATGCAAAATGAAAGTTGAGCCGTTTAAATTAAGTGAAACGTTTTCTGCCCAAAAATCCGCATAAGAATCTTGGTCTGAGGCGGTATAGCTAAAAGATTGCAATTCATGATCACCAATTTCTTTACGCCATTGCGGATAATAAAAAGCTTGGTTAATAATCGCTTTACCGTTTTCTTTTAGGCCTCGATAAATTTCGCCTTTTGCAGCTGCAACACCTTCAATCGAGCCAAAGCCCTCTAAGTGAGCAGAGGCGACATTATTCACTAAGCAAGCATCGGGTTGTGCAATCGCAGTAGTATAAGCGATTTCGCCGATATGATTTGCACCAAGTTCGATGACTGCAAATTTATGCTGTTCTGTTAGACGTAATAAAGTCATCGGTACGCCTAAATCATTGTTCAGATTGCCGAAAGTATAAAGCACATCCTCTTCACAAGCGGCCGTTTTTTGCAAGATTTTTGCCGTCATCTCTTTCACGGTTGTTTTACCCGATGAGCCAGTCATGGCAACCGTTTTAGGATTCAATGTGCTTTTTAGCCATTTCGCTAATTCACCTAAAGCTAATCGTGTATCCGCCACAATAATTTGCGGCACAGCAATCGGCAATTCACGCTCAACAACGAGTGCTACACAGCCTTGTCCTACCGCTTTTTCTGCATAATCATGTGCATTAAATTTTTCGCCTTTTAATGCAAAAAATAAGCCATTTTCGACCGCTTGTCGCGTATCGGTACTGACTGTCGTTACCGTTACATTACCATTACCAAACAGCCTTGCATGAAGGATTTCGGCGATTTGTTGGGTTGTTTGTTTTATCATTATTTTCCTCCTAGGGCTGTTGCCCTAGGTTACGCATAAATTTGCCCCACTGGGGCAGTTATTTTCTTCATTAAAATTCAATGCTTAGAGATCAGCCCCCTCTTTAGCAAAGAGGGGGATTGTCCTACAAATACTTCCTAGCCACTTCCTGATCCGAAAAATGATGCTTAGTTGTGCCAATAATTTGGTAATCTTCATGTCCTTTGCCAGCAATCAAAATCACATCTTGCGGTTTTGCTTGCAGAATGGCAGTTTTAATCGCTTGTTCGCGATCATGAATGACTTGAACAATACCAATATTCTCAAAGCCCTTAAGAATATCTGCCATAATGTTCTGATTATCTTCAGTACGCGGATTATCATCTGTCGCAATCACACGATCTGCAAGCTGTTCAGCAATTTTTGCCATCATTGGACGCTTACCCGCATCACGATCGCCCCCACAGCCAAAAATACAGTAGAGTTCGCCTTCAGTGTGAAGTCTTGCAGCTTGTAATGCTTTTTCTAAAGCATCTGGCGTGTGGGCATAATCAACCAACACCAGCGGGCGATTTTCCGCAGTCACACACTCCATCCTTCCAGCCACGCCTTTAAGAAGCGGTGCAGTTTCAACTAATTTTTGCAAATCATGACCAAGCGCTAACAAGCCGGCTAATGCTAGCAGTAAATTGGCGACATTAAATTCTCCAATTAACTGGCTATGTAAAGTACCATTGCCCCAGCTTGATTCAAATTCAGTGGTCGCACCTTGTAAGGTAAACGTAACACGAGTCGCTTTAACATATCGGTGTGAAGTTTGAAAATCAGGATTTACGCTCACTGCAACGGCATCAGGCAATTTGGCTAACCAATCTGCACCCGTTTCATCATCGGCGTTTAACACCTTAGCCTTAGTATTAAGCTCACTAAATAAACGGAATTTTGCCGCAGAGTACTCTTCCATTGTGTGATGATAATCAAGGTGATCTCGACTCAAATTAGTAAACATTGCCAAATCAAATTGTAATGCTTCCGTACGATACTGCACTAAACCGTGAGAACTCACTTCCATCGCACAAAAATCAGCACCAAGCGTAATAAAGTTTGCAAGATTTTGTTGAATTTCAACTGCAGAGCCTGTGGTGTTAGCCGCTTCTTGAACTTGCCCAAATAAGCCATTACCAATCGTGCCCATCACAGCAGATTTGCCACCCAGTAAATTATGCCATTGTGCTAATAACTGAGCTGTTGTCGTTTTGCCATTTGTGCCGGTAATGCCCGCTAACGTTAATTTTTCGCTTGCGTTGCCATAAAATGCCCCAGCAATTTCAGAAAGACGTTTTGCTAAATGGGGCACATTCAACACACAAGCGGTCGAATTTGTAAAATCTTTTGCAATTTCTACCGCTTGCACGCCTTCGTCTGCTTCCGCCAAAATCAGGCTTACACCTTGTTCAATCGCTTTGGGAATAAAGGTTCTGCCATCCACATTATGCCCTTTTAAGGCAATAAACAGATCGCCGTTGCCCACTTTGCGGGAATCGAGCGTCATTTTTGCAAGCGGTGAAATTTGCACGTTATCTTGCAATTGAGGGAAAAAGGTGAGTAATCGTTTCATTATTCGGCTTATTCTGTTAGGTTATCTGGTTTAATATTATACGCTTTTAGCGTATAGCCCATAATTTGTGAGAACACAGGAGCGGAAACCGCACCACCATAATATTTGTCTTTGCTTGGTTCATTAACCAACACCACCAATGCAAAACGCGGGTTACTTGCTGGGGCAAGACCTGCGGTATAAGCGAGGTATTTTTCTACATATTGCCCTTTTTCGAGCTTACGTGCTGTCCCTGTTTTGACCGCCACACGGTAACCATCAACCATTGCACGGGCTCCGCCTTCGCCTTTTTGGGCAACACTTTCCATCATATGTACCACATCACGGGTAATTTTCTCAGGCAATACACGTTCGCCAATCACAGGTGGATCCACTTTGGTTATTGAAAGTGGGCGATAAATGCCGAAGCTGCCAAGGGTTGCATAAGCACGAGCTAGTTGAAGCGGGGTAACATTCAAGCCATAGCCATAAGCCAAGGTCGCTCGTTCAATATCTGACCAACGTTTGCGGTCACCATTAGTGCCGCGCTGTTCGCCCAAGCCTAAACCTGTATCTTTACCAAAACCAACTTTGCTATAAGTATCAACCAGTGCGGTAGAAGGCATACGCAACGCTAAACGGCTCACCCCGATGTTACTTGATTTCTGTAAGATACCCGTAATCGAGAGGCTATCACGCGGTGCCACATCGCGGATGGTGTGTCCATTTACCACAAATGGATGTGTGTTAATCACTTCATCACGGTAGGTTACGCCGTTTTGTAAAGCGGTTAAAACCGTGAAAGGTTTTACCGTTGAACCTGGCTCGAATGTATCGGTAATCGCACGATTACGCATCAACTCAGGTTTAAATTCGGCACGGTTATTCGGATTGAAGGACGGTGCATTTGCCATGGCTAAAACTTCTCCCGTTTGTACATCGACCAACACTGCCGTGCCTGAAATCGCATTATTCTCTTTTACTGCATTTTTGATTTCACGATAAACCATCGACTGCAAGTCTTGGTCGATACTTAGCACCACATCTTGCGGGTTGTACTCTTTCTCATCACGAATATTCTCAATAATATTGCCACGGGCATCTTTACGAATAACCTGTTTACCGCTTTTACCAATGAGTAAAGTATCAAAGCTACGTTCAAGCCCTTCTGAGCCGTGTTTATCGTCAATATCGGTAAAGCCAATGAGCTGCGAAGCCTCTTCTACTAACGGGTAAAAACGGCGAGATTCTTCACGTAAGACTATCGCATCTAATTTTAACTCTTGTGCATAACGGGCAATACTTTCTGTTTCGTGGCGTGCTAAATAGATAAAACGTTGACGATGAGCCTTATATAGGCGCTCCATCATTTCGTTATAAGGCACTTTTACACTTTTTGCGAAGGCTTGCCATTTATCTCGCTCTAATTTGGCTTCAGCATTTTCTAACTGAACAAAATACGAATTTGGATTTTGCCTCACCTCTACTAATTTTTCAGGTGAAATGCCTGTAGATTCTGAAAGCAATGTCCAATATTTTGGATCTTGCGTATTCAAAATAGCACGAGGATCAACATCCACTTTTTCAGCAGAAAGGTTCTTTTTATCTAAAAATTGTTGAATACTTTTGACTATCTTGCTTTTGGAACTCCCCGTTTCAATGGCAAGAGCGATCAAGGTTTCTTCAGAACGTTTAATCTTGCTATCAAAATATTCGCGTGGGTCGATGGTAATAGAATACATCGGAGCACTAACCGATAAAAATTTACCGTTTCGATCTAAAATACTCCCACGTGTGAAAGGTAATTCAATGGTGCGTAGAGAGCGGTTGTTTGCTTCTTTAATTAAGCGAGGGGAATGAATGACTTGCACCACAACGGCTTGAAAAACCAGTGCAAAAACAGCAATACCTACCCCCCCCAAAATGAAATAAAAGCGTTTTGGGAGATAACTTGCTTTCTCTTCTTGATTTTCAGCACCATTATTTTCTTGTTTACGTTTGAAAAAATCAAAGAATGATTTTTGCTTATCTTTTTGTTTCACTCCCCGTGCCATGCTGAATTCCTATTTTTTCTCTAATAAAATGACTTCTTGCTCTTTCTTAATGGATTGTAATTCTGCTTTGGTTGCAAACGCACTGATCCGATTTTCTCGGCTTGCACTATTTTCTTCGAGTTGTAAGTGAATATATTGGTTTTCTAACTTACGATTAGCCTTGACTAACTTGCCTTGCTCTGCGGTTAAAAGGCGTGTTTGGGCAGTAATCCACACCGTTGCAAGTGCAGTAACAACGATTAAAGCAAGCAATAACAACGCGAATTTATTCCGCCCAATTAAATCTTCAAAAATTTCCTGCCCTAACGGATAACGTTCATTTTCTGCCATTTTTATTCCTTAACGTTTCTCTGCCACACGCAACACAGCACTACGTGAACGCGGGTTAGCCTCAATCTCTGCCTCGCTTGGCATAATCGCCTTACCAACGGCTTCCAGCGGAATATCTTTGTTCAATTCGCTTTCTAAAATCGGCAAGCCACGCGGCACTTCTTTGCCTTTGCTGTTTTTCTTGATGAACTGCTTCACCATTCGGTCTTCTAACGAATGGAAGCTGATGATCGATAAACGCCCTTCGGGGGCTAACACGCTTAACGCAGAGCTTAACGCTTTTTCCAGCTCGTCCAATTCGCTATTGATAAAGATGCGAATCGCTTGAAATGAACGGGTCGCAGGGTGTTTGTGCTTATCTTTAAACGGCACAGCATCGCTGATAATTTGGGCTAATTGCAAAGTACGGGTAATTTTTTGACCGCTTGTTTTGTTGAAATTCACGATAGCCGTTGCAATACGTTTAGCAAAACGCTCTTCACCAAATTCTTTCAGCACCCACGTTAAATCATCAATCGAAACTTGATCGAGCCATTCGGCAGCAGATAAGCCTTTGGTGGTGTCCATTCGCATATCGAGCGGCCCATCACGCATAAAGCTAAAACCACGCTCTGCATCGTCTAATTGTGGAGAAGAAACGCCAAGATCGAGCAAAATACCATCAATTTTACCCGTTAAGCCCAGCTCTTCGCACACTGCTGGAATTGCTGAAAAAGTGGTATGGAAAATCTGAAAACGCGGGTCTGAAATAGTTTTAGCTTCTTCAATCGCACGAGGATCGCGATCAGTGGCAATTAAACATCCATTTTTGCCTAGCTGAGAGAGGATAAGTCGTGAGTGCCCACCACGCCCAAAAGTCCCATCAATATAGATGCCGTTTGGTTTGATTGCCAAGCCTTCCACGGCTTCGTGGAGTAAAACGGTGATATGCTTATGGTGTGTATCGCCCATCGTGTAGCCTTAAATGAAATGTTATTTTAATAAGAGGTTATCACCAGAAAGAAGTTCCCTGGCAAAAGGCTGAATTTTATCGGTTCATATTAGGTCGGGCAAGCGGTTTTCTAAATTTGTTTAGGATTATTGGCAAAAACTTGATACTATGCTGAACGTCATTTCACAAGCGGTAGAATTTTACCGAAGTTTTGCAGCAATACCCTTCGCTCTCTCCGTTTACGTAGGGAGCTGTCGCAAAGCGACTGAGGGAGGGATTGCAACAAAGTTGCAAGAATTTATTATACTAAAATTATTTATTCCCCTCCCTCCGCCTTCGGCACCTCCCTCCGTAAACGGAGGGAGGGAAGTTATAACAACAATAACATCCAAAAGAAAATCCAATGATAGTCGATCCTAATTATCAACAAGAATTAGAAAAATACGAAAACCCTGTACCCTCACGCGAATTTATTTTACAAACCATACGCCAATTTGATGCACCAATGAGTCGCGAAGCACTGCTTAAAGCCTTCCATATTTACGATGAAGAACGCACCGAAGGCGTGCGTCGTCGCTTACGTGCGATGGAAAACGATGGGCAGTTAGTTTTTACCAAAGGGAAACGCTATGACCTACCTGAAAAAATGGATTTACTCAAAGGCACGGTCATCGGTCATCGCGATGGCTATGGCTTTTTGCAAGTTGAAGGAGCAGATAAAGGTAACGATTGGTTTATTCCAAACGTACAAATGAACCGTGTGATGCACGGCGATTTTGTGCTTGCTCAACCAAATGGAACAGATCGCCGAGGACGTAAAGAAGTGCGTATCGTACGCGTGTTAGAAGCCCGTAAAAAACAGCTCGTTGGTCGCTTTTTCCTTGAAAGCGGCATCGGGTTTGTCGTACCAGATGATAGCCGTATCACGCAAGATATTTTGATTCCTGATGAATACCGCCAAGGTGCTCGAATGGGGCAAGTGGTGGTAGTTGAGCTATTTGAACGCAAAGCCAGTTTTAATCGCCCGATGGGGAAAATCACCGAAATTTTAGGCGACAATCTCGCCCCTGGTATGGAAATCGAAATCGCCTTACGTAACCACGATATTCCGCATGTTTGGGGTGAGGCAGTTGAAAAACAGATCCGCCATTTTAGCGAAGACGTCCCCGAAGAAGCAAAAAAAGGGCGAGTGGATTTACGAAATCTACCGCTTGTGACCATTGATGGCGAAAGTGCCCGCGATTTTGACGATGCGGTATTCGCCCAAAAAGAGCCAAACGGCTGGCGTTTATGGGTGGCTATTGCCGATGTAAGCTACTACGTTCGCCCAAAAACGGCTCTGGATTTAGAAGCGGCAAATCGCGGAAACTCAGTCTATTTCCCAAATCGGGTGATCCCAATGTTGCCTGAAGTGCTTTCCAACGGCTTATGCTCGCTCAATCCGCAGGTGGATCGCTTATGCTTGGTAGCAGAAATGACGGTTTCCGAGCAGGGTGAACTTACAGGCTATGAATTTTATGAAGCGGTGATGAATTCACACGCACGTTTAACCTACACCAAAGTGTGGAAAATGTTGGAGGGCGATGAGGCATTGCGTGAGCGTTATGCCCCGCTTGTCCCGCATATCGAAGAACTTTATCGCTTATATAATGTACTGGCAGAGGCTCGCCAAAAACGGGGAGCGATTGAGTTCGAAACAGTCGAAAATCAATTTATTTTTAATCCTCAGGGAAGAATTGAACGAATTGAACCGCTTGTTCGCAACGATGCCCACAAACTGATTGAAGAGTGTATGATTTTGGCAAATATCGCTTCGGCACGCTTTGTGGAAGAAGCGAACGAGCCAGCGTTGTTCCGTATTCACGACAAGCCAAGCGAAGAGAAACTAACTAGTTTCAAAACCTTTATTCGTGAATGTGGCTTAACGTGGAATGTAGGCTTAGATCCAACACCTAAAGATTATGCGGCATTGATTAAGCAGCTTGAAGGTCGCCCAGATCGCGAGCTTATCCAAACGATGTTGCTCCGCTCACTCAAACAAGCAGTTTACGCAGCGGATAACGTAGGGCACTTCGGCTTGGCATTAACCGAATACGCTCACTTTACTTCACCAATTCGCCGTTACCCCGATTTACTGTTGCACCGTGCAATTAAATATTTAATCGAAAAGGGAAAAGGTAATACCAGAAATTACACGGAGGGTGGCGGTTACCATTATAAATTGGACGACATCGATCAATTCGGAGATAAATGCTCTGCTACCGAACGCCGAGCAGATGAAGCAACCCAAGAGGTGGCAGATTGGTTGAAATGCGAATTTATGCAAGACCATTTAGGCGAAGAGTTTGAAGGTGTGATTTCCTCCGTCACAGGCTTCGGTCTGTTCGTGAAATTAGACGAGTTGTTAATTGATGGCTTAGTACACATTTCTACGCTTAAAAACGACTACTACTATTTCGATGCAGACAGACAGCGTTTAGTTGGTGGTTCAGGCATCATTTACCGCTTGGACGACAAAGTAAAAATACAAGTAATCAATGTAAATTTAGACGAGAAAAAAATCGACTTTGCCCTGTTAGACAACTTCCGCAAAGGAATGAACCTCGGTAAAACCGCCAAACAAAAAGCTAAAAAGACAGAGAAACCTGTGTTCAAAGGAGTGAAAACTTTCAAGAAAGAGAAACCTAGAAAGGAGAAAACGAAAAAGAAAAAACAAGCGGTGAAATCTAAGAAAAAAGTCACGAAAAAAGCGAAGAAGAAATAACGAGGTTCTTTTCAGGTGGCATAAGATCTTGACTTATGCCATCAATACAAAGAAATTAATTAATATTCTTAAGCCTTTCAAAATAGTCTACAATTGCCTGAACGGCTATTCTTACTTTTTCCGACTGTACGCGTTGAAGCGTAACCAAATACATCGGGTTTTTTGGCAATTCCCATTCTGGCAAAAGTTGCACAAGTGTGCCATCAGCAAGCTCTTTTTCTATCTCAATGATAGGCTGAATAGAAATGCCTAAACCTTGTAGCGTTAAGTCTCGGCTTGCCAAAAGTGTATTGGTTTTAATACGATAATTAGGTTTAATATGAGCTTTGCCTAAAGGGCTAGAAAATTGTAAATAGTCGGGATCAAGTGAAGCAAAATAAATCCAATCCAATTGATACAGCTCATTGGGCGTTTGTGGCAAAAAATGCTTTTTGAGGTAATCTTTATGTGCCACGATGGCTAGTTTCACATCATAAATATGACGGGCGATCATATTGTCTTCCAATGCACGTGTGCCGATACGTAAGGCGATGTCTATCCTTTCTTCAATTAAATCAACCGCTTCATCCTTAAAAGAAAGATCCATGTTGAAATCAGAATGTTCTTCCAAAATCAGCTTTAAGGCTTGAATAAGCGGGGAGCGGGTTAAACCTGAAGGGCAAGAAATTCTGAGCGTACCTGTTGGAGAAGATCGCAACAGCTCGACGCTTTTTACTGCATTTTCGGCACTTTTCTGCATTTGGTTGGCATGTTGATAAAAGGCTTCACCTGCTTCTGTAAGCGATATTTTGCGGGTGGTGCGATTTAATAATTTAATTTTGAGTTGCTGTTCTAGCTTTTGGATCGACTGGGTAATTGCAGATGGCGTCATCGCCAACTTTTCTGCTGCAGCCTGCATTGAACCTTGTTCAATCACGGTCACAAAAACCGACATTGCTTTAAAATCATTCATCTTGCGTACTTTATATTATTAAGCTGAGCTAAAAAGTTTATTTAGAAAAAGCGGAATGATCAAGCAGAAAGATTCAATTACAATGCACGCTATATTTTTTGTTATATTTCTTTAACTTTATTAGGAAACATTATGAATCAAGTATTTGAAAAATTCGAAAAACTTAGCCCAGTAGTATTTTTATTAGCACGAGTGGTTATCGGCTATATGTTCTTATTACACGGTACAGCGAAATTCTTTGAATTTCCCTTCTCAATGACAGGAGGAAACGGTAGTGTTCCTCTGTTCTCAATGTATGGGGTAGGCGGTATCTTAGAAATCGGCGGCGGCTTATTATTAGCATTAGGCTTATTCACTCGCCCCATTTCATTCTTGTTAGCTGGTCAAATGGCATATGCCTATTTCTTTATTCATGTGACACCAGAAACGGTATTAGATCCGTTATCAAACAAAGGCGAAATAGCAATTATGTATTGTATGGCATTCTTACTTTTCTTAGTGAAAGGTGCAGGTTCTTTATCATTAGATGCAAAATTAGCGAATAAATAGACCGCTTATTGAGACTTTACAAACAAAGATCACTTTCATTTCAAAAACAAAACCCAATCACTGTAAAAAATGATTGGGTTTTTTATTTTTCTATAAATTGAGCACTTGTTCGTTAGAAATTAATTTGCATTTTAATTTGTCCAAATTTTTGTTTTTCTAACTGCTTGCCTTTTGTAATACCGCCATTTATATCAAATAAAATATTACGATATTTAAATTTAAGCCCTGCATTATATTGCTGTTGGTTTTCAACATTATAAGCAAAATCATATCCATTCACATTAATTTCGCCATTACCTTGATTTGCATCATATCGAGCAGACAAAATCGGTGTAATTGAAAGCTCACCTAAGTTATAGGTGTAACTTAAATCAAGTTGAGCAAAAGCCGTTTTTACAGATATTAGGTTTACTTTAATGCGATCTTGATCTAATGCAAAAGCCGAGCTTGATAAGTAGCTATAACGAACACCTACTATTGGTGTAATACCAAAATTGCCAACATTAAAGACTTTGCCAGCCGTTAAGCCTACTTGTGCTGTGTGATGATCAAATTTCGCATTATTATTAATTTGTAAGTTGTTTTGGAACTTGCCATAACCTAAATCTAACGCCCAATACCAATCATCGGCAGAATATTTAGAATAGACATTCACTTGTGCCAAAGTATTTTTACTAGTTGCCTGATCAAAGTTATTACTATTACGAACATAAGTAAATATGCCACCTAATTTTAGATTTCCCGTTACCGCTTTATCCCATCCAAGTTGAGTTTGTGAACTTTGGGAACTAAAACGATGATATTGACTTGAGGAATAATTTTCGTTCATTGAAGTATTAGATACCCAAA
>FLSH01038256.1_pt1 | contig 12071 bp, 9 predicted proteins | sample 1550441 | NCBI WGS metagenome assembly FLSH01 (sample SAMEA4031756, study PRJEB14383) | metagenome | biome: human; feature: oral; material: saliva | place: Philippines | collected 2014 | reverse complement strand
CGCAGGCGAGCCTTCTCGTTGGTGAGGATACGCTTCTTCTGAGACTTAATGTTAGCCACAATTAAACTTTCTGTTTTGTCTTATTGGTCGGTGAGGGCGACGCTGGCCGATCATCGACTGAGCGGCGTGGGGATGCCTATGGCAACCGGCCAGCAGTGCCCGATGACCATCGGACACTCAACCACACATAATACCAGATGAACAGCCTCCACGACAGACCCTCGCGGAGAGAAAAATACTGTGAAAACCGCTACACGCAGCCCCCACATCTAACGCCGGACACCCTCAGGTTCCCGGCATCAAGCATCCCGGCATCAAGCACAAGGGTTAGCCGTTATGGCGAGTCCACGCACGCTCAATCAGGCGGAACGTATCCTCCGGCATAATGGCGCCCTCACGGCGCATCGCATCCGGGCGAACACGAATCACACGGTTCAGCTTCACCTCAGAGGCGCGGCCCTGCGGATCCCACGGGCCCGAACCAATATCAAGGTAATTCGGATCAGCGTGCTCACGGTTATTGTGATCCTTGCTGGTCATCATCAGCGCCAGCAGGTACTCACCGTCACGACCCACCAGAAGTACCGGGCGGTCCTTACCCTGCGAGTGGTCCTCCTCGAAGGGAACCCACGTCCACACGATTTCACCCGGGTCAGCGTCGCCGTCCAGGGAGGGCGAGTACTCAAAGTTGATCATGTCGCGGTAATCGCCCGGGTAATCCGAACCGTTCGATGCGCCGGTCGAAGCCGGTGCGGAAGGCTTAGGTGCCGAGGAATTTGCCGCAGACTTTGCCAAGGAAGACTTCGGGGCGCTCGGCTTAGGCGCCGAAGAGCCGGAGGTACGAGCCTCACCCTGACGAGATTCGCGCTGACGAGATTCATCCCCGCGGGACTCGCTCTTCTGGGAGGACTCGGAGCCGCCCTTAGACGCAGTAGCATCGTTGAGGGCATCCTCTGCCGCCTTCTGCAGGAAGGGCAGCAGGGCAAAGAAAATTTTCTTCAGAATTTCGAGCATGGGCTCTATTATGCACTACAGGCGCGGAGGTAGAGCAATCGCCAAAACAGCCTGCTCCACCGCATACACAGCATCCTGCGACTCGCCCTTCAGCTGCGCGTCCGCATCAGCCAGAAGCTGCACAATATGCGCCAACTGGGCGCCGGTAAAACGGCGGCCGTCACGCTGAGCCTGCTCAACCTGCCACGGTGACATACCCACCTCACGCGCCAGCTCATTAGCGCTCATACGCACGTGGTGAACGCGCGCAATATTGCGGATACGCATAGCGAGCGCGCCAAGCATCGGAATCGGCTCCGTGCCGGTCGCAAGGGAGTGGCGGAGCAGACGCAGAGCCTCCGGGGCGTTACCGGAAATCGCCGCGTCACTGACACGGAACGCGGTGACCTCGGTGCGGCCGCCGTAGTAGCGGTTCACCACCTCCTCGGTGATTTCGCCGGGTACGTCAGAGAGCAGCTGCTGGCAGGCGGCGGCAAGCTCCGCAGTGTCGGAGGAGGAGGCAGTCAGCAACGCCAGGGCGCCGCCGGTAATCGGGCGCTGGGCGGCGGCGAACTCCCCCGCCAAGAACTCGCTCTTCTCGCGATCGGTCTTGAGCGCCTTGCAGTTAATGAGCACGAACTGGGAGCGCACCAGGTCGATGAGCTTCTTGCCGCGGTTACCGCCCGAGTGGTTCAGAATGAGCATGATGTCCGGCTCGGGGGCGTTCAGGTAGGCGAGCGTATCGGTCAAAAACTCGTCGCTCATGGAGGCGAGGTTCTCAACCTCAATGATCTTCGCAGAACCGAACAGGGAGGGCGAAGCGTGCAGAATCAGCTCCCCCGCCGTGTAGGTAGCGGCGTTAATCTGAACGCGGTCCACCTCCGGGTGGATGCTGCGGAACAGCTCACGCAGGCGTGCCGCGGCACGGGAGGCGAAGTACTCCTCCGGGCCGTAGAGCATGACGGCGGGCGCCGGGGTGACGGTACGCCACGCGGTGTCGAGGGCGGGGCCGCCTCGGCGGGCGTAGCCTCGGGAACCACCACGTTGGGTTGAACGCTTACGCTCGGACACGCTTATCACTCGCCTTTATCTGCAGGGTACGGGCTGAACTCGGCCCCACTGCGCACGGGGGTGCGGCGCGGGTAGAGTCTCGAGTATCCATCATAGCGTTTTCTTCTCGGGTGCCTCCTAGCATTGGTCAGGGTGAATTGGGCAGGGCGAGATGGTTAAGAACGGGCGGGCTGATGGGGGTGCTGATAGGCGGGCGCGGTGTGCGGTACCACCCGCACATACTGCCGGTGCGTGACCGCGCGGTAGCGGCGCGCATCCACCCACCAGAGGACAACGCTCAGACCCAGTACGCAGAGGGCGCTACACACCACCGCCGGCACGCTCGAACCGGGCTCCCACGGGTTACCCGGCGCGTGCGCGGCAGTGTGCGCCGCCCACTCAATACCCTGCGCGGCAAGACCACCGGCACGAAGGCACACATCCGCCAGAGCGGGCAGACCCAGGAGCATGAATCCGAGCGCCCCCAGCCCGGCGAGCATGCTCAGCGGCGCCAAAGGAGCGGCAATCAGGTTCGCCGGAACAGAGTAGAGCGGCACTTTACCGCTCATCGCCAAAATCAGCGGAGTACACCACAGGGACGCCACGATTGGCGCGGCGAGCATTTCCGCGCAGAACACCGGCATGAGGCGCATGAGCAGGCGAATCAGCGGCGGACCCAGCAGAATCAGCGCGGAGGTTGCCGTCACCGACAGGGCGAACCCCATATCCACGGCAAGGTGCGGGGCGGCAAGCAAACACATCAGCACCGTCGTTTGAAGCGCCGCCAAGGACTGACGACCCGAACCGCACAGCATCGCGTAAGCACCGAGCAGACCCATGGCGAGGGAACGAATCACGGAACCCTCAGTCTCCAGCAGCATGGCGTAGGCGAGCACCGCCGCAACCCCGCACAGCACCATGACGCGGTGCGGAATGGCGAGGGTACTCAGCCGATGCACAAGCGGCGGCAGGGCGTGGGCGTTTGGCAGAGTAGGCCGTTGAGCACGGGCGGGTTTTTGAGGCTGGGCTAGTTGTTGAGTATGGGCGGCGCGCCGGGGGTACGCGGGGCGGTGAGAATGACCCGCCGCGCCTCTGCCTCGGGTTGCCTTCCGCAAGCGCTGCCTCCAGGAACGAAGCAGCAGGTATGCGCTGGCGAAACGGTACGGGCGAATCGCCAATACCAGCCGGTACGCGCCCAAAAATACAATGGCAATATTCGCCCCGGACACCGCCGTAATATGGCTAAGCCCGCTGAGCTTATACTCCTCCCGCGCGGTGGAACTCATCAGCGAATCGTCCCCGTAGGCGGTGCCCAAAACCAGCGCCGCCGACTCCGTGTCGAGGGTGTCCAGGGCGCGGGTGCGTAGCTGCTCCTTGAGCGTGGACAGGTACGGCTCCTCCGCAGGTCGGGTGGTAGCGTTCGACCCGGTGCCGGAGGCGGGGGCGGGGAAAATAGTTGCGCCGCTCAGCTTCGCCGTGGAACCGTTAAACTCCACCATGCCGAGGGCAGTCACCTTCATGCCCGGATAGATTACCTGCGAGCGCGCGGTGCCGCTCCCCCGCTGCTGAGCCGCCGAGCTTGCCTCCAAACTGCGCGTGGCGCTCTTTGCCGAACCGTCACGCCGGTACACGCGCACCCGCTCATTCACCAGCGCACGCACGCTCCGCCCCTGAATTTCCTCCAACTTAATAACCACCAGAGTAGTGCGCGAATCCACGCGGCGAACCTGCTCCACCGTGCCATTTAGCCGAAGCGAAGCACCCTGCGCCTGCTGTAGCGTGGCACGGGATGCATCCACCCCCGTAGCGCACAAAAGCACCGCCTGAACCGTCACAATACACCCCAGAAAAACCAGCTGACCCGTCGTGCGAAAGAGCAGGCTGTAGGGCATTGCCGCACGCGGCGGAAAGAAGAGCAGAATCGCCAGGCACCCCAGCAGGGCAATGAGCACGCACGCCAGCGGATGCACCACCCGCCACGTGCCCACGGTCAGCGCCGCCGCGGTAAAAGCCCACAGTATCAGCACCGTGAAACTGAGGCGAAAGTCCAGGTGAATGAGGCTTCCCTGGGCGCGCAGCTCCTGCTCGTCGCGGCGGGTACGCCACCGTTCAGCGCCGATGCTCCAGCGGTAGCGGGCACGGCGATACGCCGTAGCCGCCGATTGGGAGAAGCGCCGGGTGAGGCGCAAGGACCCGGGAAATAGTTCCTGAGCCCCTGCCTGCTGGCTGTTCTGGCGGTGCATTAGACCGTCACCAGCGGGCGCAGATTCTCCAGCATCGACGGACCAATGCCGGGCACCGCATCCAGCTCATCCACGCTACGGAAACCGCCGTGCGCCTCACGCCAGGCAATAATGCGCTGAGCCATCGCCGGACCAATACGCGGTAGGCTCTGCAACTCCTCGGCGGTGGCGGTGTTAATGTTCACCGGGGTTGAACCCTTCTGTGCGCTGCCCGAAGCGGTCAGCGTGCGCGCAGGCTGAGGCTGAGTACCGCCCTGAGAAGCACCGTTCTGCGCTGCACCATTCGCCGCATTACCCTGACCGGCATTTGCCGTGCCACCATTGGGCTGAATCTGCGCCGGAGCGGCCGTCTCACCACGATGCGGCACATAAATCTGCACACCGTCACTCAGCGCACCAGCAAGGTTCACGCGATCCAGGTCAGCATCCGCGGCGGCACCGGAGGCGGCGGCAATCGCATCCACGGCACGGCCCTGCGCGGGCAGAGTGTACACGCCGGGGTTGTTCACGGCACCGGCCACATGCACCCGCACGGTAGCCTCACCGGAGGCGCCACCCTGCGCGGATTCACTCGGGTTAGCGCTCGGCTGGGCGGTGGACTGGGCACCAGGCTGGGGGCTCTGCTGGGCGCCCACCGCCTGCACCGACTCGGCGGTAGCACTCGGGGAGGCAATCTGCTCGGCACGCGGCGCCGCCGAAAACTGGGTCACACCCCACACCACGGCAACCAACGCCACCACCGCCACCAGAAGCAGCACGCGCGGCGACAAGCCCCAGCGGGCACTGCGGGTGGTTCCGGGCTGATCTGCCTGCTCCCACTCCGCCCAGTCGTCCACCTCGTTCCAGTCGGGCTGCTGATCCCAGTCAGCCCAGCCATTCGCCTCCGGGTGGGATGCCGCTGGCTGAGTGGTAGATACATGCTGGCTGGCAGGTACGGACTGGGCGGCAGGCGCGGGCTCGGCGGGTGTTTCTTCGGCGGGCACCTCCGCAGGCGTTACCTCAGCAGCAATAGCCAGCGGCACGGTGTCCTCAGCATCCGGCGTACCGTTCTTGCGGGCGCGCGGGCTGCGGTAGAGGCTGTTCATCAGGGAGCGGGCGCTACGCTGCGCGCCGCCCTGCTGCGTTGTACCACCCTGCTGGGCTGCGCTGTCCTGCACAGTGCCCTGTACAGCATTCTGGTTGGGGTTGGGGGTCATGCTCGTCATACCCCTACCCTAGGCTCACGCGCGCGAACGCACGAGGGCACACAAAGAACCTGTGGATAACTCCCCCGCACAACGCGAAAGGAGCCATCCACAGGCTCATTTTTGAAAAATATGCGGTTTTTGTTCAAAAACAGCGGGTTATGGTTTGTCACAAAACCGTCACAAACACCTCAGCCACACGAGCTTCCCGCGCCGTTTAAGAGCAGAATCTAGCCTTTGCTTAGTCCTCGCGCGGCAGCTCAGTGCCCGGAACACCCAGCTCCGAAGCACGCTTATCGGCCATCACCAACAGGCGACGAATACGGCCCGCAATCGCGTCCTTCGTCATCGGCGGATCAGCCAGACGACCCAGCTCATCCAACGAAGCATGCTTATGCAACACACGCAGCTCACCGGCGTAACGCAGATGATCCGGCGCCTCATGCCCCAGAATCTGCAGGGCACGCTCCACGCGGGCGCTCGCCGCAACAGCCGCCTGAGCGCTACGGCGCAGGTTCGCATCATCAAAATTCGCCAGACGGTTCGCGGTCGCACGAACCTCCTTGCGGGTGCGCGCCTCACGCCACGTGGTCAGGGTGCTAGTCGCACCCATACGCTCCAGCAGCTGCGAAATGGTCTCACCGTCACGCACCACCACGCGGTCGGTGCCGCGCACCTCGCGTGCCTTCGCAATAATCTCCAGGCGACGAGCCGCACCCACCAGCGCGAGCGCCGCCTCCGGACCGGGGCAGGTAATCTCCAGGGAGGAGGAACGACCCGGCTCAGTCAGCGAACCGTGCGCCAAGAACGCACCACGCATAACCGCCTCGGCATCCTGCAGGGAGCCGTTCACCACAGCCGGCGGCAGGCCACGCACCGGGCGGCCACGCAAATCCAGCAGACCGGTCTGGCGAGCCAGCGCCTCACCGCCATGATCCACACGCACAATGTAGCGACCGCCTCGACGCAGACCACCACCGCTGACGCTGGTCAGCTCAGAGTCGTGACCGTAAATCTCCGCAATGGTGCGGCGCATGCGGTGGGCGGTTGCCTCGTGGTCGACCTCAGACTCCACCACGATTCGCCCCGAGACAATGTGCAGGCCTCCGGTAAAACGCAGAATCGTAGAGATTTCTGCCTTACGAGCAGAGACTTTCGTTGCCTCGTAGTTGGCGAGTTCGTCCTTGACGAGCGTGGTTAATGCCATGAAAGGTCCTTCTGGGCGTAGTGTTAAAGTCTAAAAATCAGGAAAAGAGCGCACAAAACAGCCAGCTCAAGCATCACGCCTGAGCCGCAAATCCAAGCCAGTCAATCTAAGAGCTCAGCTCAAACGCTTCGTTATAAGCAGCCGCAAGCTTCAGCGGGTCGTGCACATTCGGCTGGGAACTCGAACGCAGATGCGCCCACACAACCTTCGCACCCATCGCAGAAGCCTCACGCTCCAGCTCGGAACGGTGATCAGCCTGCATATCAGCGTCAGCAATCACCGCGTCCAGGTGAAGCTTCGGGGCGTACTGGCGCAACAAATCCAGGTGCGTTGCCGGGGTGAAACCGACCGTCTCCTTATCGTCGGAGAGGTTCATGACCACGCAACAGCGCGCCTCCGTGCGGATAATCGCCTCACGCTGAGCGTCCAGCAGCAGATGCGGCAGAACCGACGTACGCCACGAACCCGGACCCAAAACAATCCAGTCAGATTCCTCAATAGCGGAGAGCGCCTCCGGGCAGGGGCGAGCATTCTCAGGGGTCAGACCAATATCGTGAACCCGTTCCTCCTTCGAGAGGTTCACCTGACCGACCACCTTCACACGCTCAATACCGCCACCGTTATGCTCACGCAGCACGGTACCGTAAATGACCATCGGATCCAGCGCCATCGGCAGCACGCGGCCGCGCGCATTCAGCAGAGCACCCGCCCAGTCCAGGCCGGCAACCGGGTCATCCAGTAGCTGCCATAGAGTCGCAATCAGCAGGTTACCGAGAGCATGGTAATCCAGCGGGAACTCACCCTCATAACCCTCGGGCGCGCTAAAACGATGCTGCATCACATCACGCCACGTGCGACCCCAATCGGTGTCATCACACAGCGCAGAAAGCGCCATACGCAAATCCCCCGGAGGGAGAATACCCATCTCCTCACGCAAACGACCCGACGAGCCGCCATCGTCAGCAACCGTCACAACAGCCGTCAAATCAGGCGTGACGTGGCGAAGCGCAGACAGGGAACCGTACAGCCCGTGACCGCCGCCCATCGCCGTGACCTTCGGCGAACGGTGCGTGGTCTTCAACAGGCGCAAAGCCTGAGTCGGCAGAGCCGGCAGGCGCGGAATACCCTGAGTGTCATAACTGGTCGAATGGGTGGACATAGTAATACCTCACATACCCGGAAGGAACGGTATGCCGGCCCCACGGTGTGCGGGGCCGGACGGCGGCTAATGAATCACGACGCGGTGGTTGGGACGCGCCGGGAGAACTTACTCGCGGCCCTTGTCACGGTGCTGAACATTCACGTTCAGCTCACCGAAAGCAGAGAGACGACGAGCCAGTTCCTCCGTCACAGCCACGGAACGGTGCTTACCACCGGTGCAGCCAATAGCGATGGTGGCGTAGTACTTGCCCTCACGGCGGTAGCCCTCAAGCACGGGGCGAAGAGCCGCAAGGTAGTTGCTGATGAACTCCTCGGTGCCCGCGTGCTCCAGCACGTAGTCACGCACCGGGGCATCCTGACCGGTCAGGGGGCGCAGCTCCGGAACCCAGTGCGGGTTCGGGATGAAACGCATATCAGCCATGTAGTTAGCGTCCGAAGGCGCACCGTACTTGAAGCCGAAGCTCATCACGGTCAGGTTCAGCTTCTTATCCGCACCCTCAGCGAACATTTCACGCACGGTACGAGCCAGCTCGTGAACGTTCATGCCGGTGGTGTCAATGGTGCGGTCAGAAGCGAGGCGCAGACCTTCAAAGAGAGTGCGTTCAGCGCGGATACCGTCGAGGACGCGGCCCTCACCCTGCAGCGGGTGCGGGCGGCGCTGAGCCTCGTAGCGGGCAATAATGGTCTCATCCTTGGCGTCAAGGAAAAGCATGGAGAAGTCAATATCGGACTTGCGCAGAGTCTCAATCGCAGCGGGAAGATCGGAGAACAGGGCGCGGGCGCGAACGTCAATACCGAGCGCCACCTTCGGAACTCGCGCACCGTCGCGGGTCACCAGCTCAGCCAGGGAACCGAGCATCTGCGGCGGGATGTTATCGATAACGTACCAGCCCTCATCCTCCAGTACATTTGCGACAGTACTGCGGCCTGCACCGGAAATACCGGTAATCACCAGAATCTGAGGGCGCTCCTCACTCTGGGCGGACTCTACCGTGGCGGGCTTGCTCTGATTCTCGGGCATGGTGCTTCTTCCCCTTCAACGCGAAATACTCTCTATGCCATGATACAAGACCTTTATCTGACGGTTCAGGGGTACGGTCAGAAATTTCACCAGTATGACAGAAATATGAGACGCTCCCCCGGCGGAACCCCAGAAGGAACCCCAGAAGAAAGAAACCCGCATCACAAGTGCTTGCGCATAATGCTCTCCAAGGGGGCCGCAGAAGGAGGCGGGCAGGCGGCAGAGCTACGGAGAAGCAGGCGGGCGGCAGAGCCGTAAGGGTGCAACAGAGCCGGAGGTATAGCAGATCCGGGGGTACAGCAAAGCCCGCACGATACCTCCCACAGGAGGCACCGCACGGGCTCCACGCTACGAACGTTTCGAACTATGAACGCTCCGCAACTTTACGCGGATGCGCCAGGTTGCCTTAGGCCAAAAGCTTAGGCAGAAAGCTCCGGCAGGAAAGCCGCCACATGCTCCAACAGACGCACCGACAGCTCCTTCTTCGAACCGGAGAACACCGGCGCCTCATCGTTCAGAGTCGACAGCAGCGTAATCGTGTTATCGTCCGTGCCGAAACCACGATTCACACCCACCGTATTGACCGCCAAGAAGTCCGTACCCTTACGCTGCAGCTTCTCACGACCCAGCTCCAACGGAGTCTTCTCCGCCGAACCGGTCTCCGCCGCAAAACCAACAATGAGCTTCGGGCCGAGGGTACTCTCCCCCGCCTCACGAGCCTGCTGGCGGCGCACAACGACCTCACGCAGAATATCCGGGTTACGCACCAGCTGAATCACCGGCGCATCCTCAGAGTCGGCGCTCTTCTTAATCTTGAACTCGGCAAACTCGGCGGGCCTAAAATCAGCCACCGCCGCAGACATGATCAGCACATCCGCCGCCGCGCTCGCCTCAAGGGTCGCCTCACGCAGCTCCAGGGCGCTCACCACGCGGGTCAGCCGCACACCCTCCGGCGCGGGAACCTCAAGGTTCGCACCGATCAGGTGCACGGTCGCGCCCAGGTCGCGTGCCGCCTCCGCGAGCGCCACACCCTGCTTGCCGGTCGAACGGTTGCCGAGGAAGCGTACCGGGTCCAGCGCCTCACGGGTGCCACCGGCGGTAATGACCACGAGGCGACCGGCCAGAAGGCTGGAAGTCGCCGCCGGGCACTCGCCCGCAGCCTCGGGGAGCTGAGCATCCTGGCTGGGTTCAACCTGACCCGGCTCAGTCTGACCCAGCAGCGCCGAAGTCAGCGTCGCCGCACGCGCCGCCGCCAGACGCTCCTGCTCCGTGCCCGTGTACAGGGGCTCGGTCGGCGCGTAACCGGGCATGTACACCGGGTGCACCTGACCCTTCGGGAAGCGCGCAATCACATCCAGAGCCACCGCGAAAATATCCTCCGGCTCAGGCATGCGACCCGGACCAGAATCCGGGCCCGTCAAACGCCCAATCGCAGGCTCAATCACGTGATAACCCCACGAACGCAGAGTCTGCACATTCGCCTGAGTCGCCGGATGCTCCCACATCTGGGTATGCATCGCCGGCGCCAAAATCACCGGGGCGTGCGTGGTCAACACCGTGGAGGACAGCAGATCATCCGCACGACCAGCCGCCAAACGAGCCAGCAAATCAGCGGTCGCCGGGGCAATCACCACGGCGTCAGCCTGTTCAGCCTGACGCACGTGGTTCACCTCCGGCACACGGTCAAACACGTCCGTTGAGACGGGGTTGCCGCTCAGCGCCTCCAGGGTGGGAACACCCACGAACTTCGTCGCGTTCGGGGTGGGCATGGCGATTACCTCGTCGCCATTCTTCGCAAAAAGACGAAGGAGCATCGCCGCCTTATACGCAGCAATGCCCCCTCCAATACCAACGATAATGCGCATGGTACGTCAAAGAATCCTTGTAGAAGCAGATTACTCAGCGGACTCGTCGAGGATAACCTCTTCGATAGCAATAACCTCTTCGCTACCTGCGGGGATGTACTCCTCCTCGATAGCGCCGGGGAACTCAGCCGCGCTGAAATCAATCACAGCGGACAGGTCCTCGGGAACCGGGTAGCCGTCCTCGTCGAACTTTGCGTCCGGGCGGTGCTCCGCCACAACACGGTCAGCAATGATTTCACGCATTGCCACCGACAGGGACTTCTCGTTCGACTCAGCGTCAACCAGCGGGCCAACGTGCGCAGCAGTATTGTCCTGCAGGTTAGCGTAGTACGCGTTAATCTGGCGTGCACGGCGGGCACCGAAAATCACCAGGCCGTACTTGGACTCCGCCTTCTCAATCAGCGCGTCAGCGCTGGGGCTCACGATGCCCTCGGGAGCGACACCGTCAACGAAGTTGTAGTCCTCGTGTTCCTTGTTTTCGTTTGCCACTAAAAACTCCAAATAGCTTGATGGAATGTACGTACCGAACGCCCCCGCACACCGTTCGCGCTATGGCGCAAACCGGGCACACTGAGGGCACGGTCAAAACTAAAGAACTATTCTACCCTCTCAACGGCTAAAACGCACGTACCAGCTTGGATAAAAGGTGTCAGCCCATACAAAAAGGTGGGGGCTCCGAAGAAAACTCTTCGAAACCCCCACCCTTCACAACGCCTCACGGCAGAACTGCAGGTCGGAAGAAACTCTAGCCCCACCGCAAACGCAAAGCATGCAGATTAGGCGGCGCCAATCAGCTCAGCAATCTCCTTCGCTGCACGCTCAACAGAGTCGTTGACGACCGTGACGTCAAATTCCTTCTCAGCAGCCAGCTCAACCTTCGCGGTTTCAAGGCGACGAGCCTGCTCCTGCTCACTCTCGGTACCTCGACCCACCAGACGCGACACCAGCTCATCCCAGCTCGGAGGAGCCAAGAAAATCAGGCGAGCATCAGGCATGGTATCACGAATTTGGCGAGCACCCTGCAGGTCAATCTCAAGGATCACCGGGCGGCCAGCGTCCAGGGCCTCCTGGACCTTAGCGCGCGGAGTACCGTACTTGTTCTTACCGTGCACCACAGCGTACTCAAGCATCTGACCGTCAGCAATCATCTGGTCAAACTCTTCCATCGAAACGAAATAGTAGTGAGTACCGTCAACCTCACCGGGGCGAGGATCACGAGTAGTAGCGGAAACAGAGAACCACACGTTCGGGTAGTTCTCACGAATGTACTGGCACACCGTACCCTTGCCAACAGCAGTGGGGCCAGCCAGTACGGTGAGAGTCGGCTGAGACATAGCTTCCTTACTG
>FLSH01002981.1_pt2 | contig 12154 bp, 9 predicted proteins | sample 1550441 | NCBI WGS metagenome assembly FLSH01 (sample SAMEA4031756, study PRJEB14383) | metagenome | biome: human; feature: oral; material: saliva | place: Philippines | collected 2014 | reverse complement strand
TGTAAAAGGGCACCTTTTGAACAGTAAAAGACGCCCTTTTGAATTGCAAAAGGGCGTCTTTTAGGATGCAAAAGAGCATCTATTGGAATCAGTACTACGAAATTATATTACACGTACTGTATGCGTTCCCGTAATTACTGACGCTTAGACAACTCCTTATCGATGTGTGCGACAGCGTGGTTTGACTGATGCTCGAATGAGTCGAGGATATCCTGGACGTTTCTTTCTTCCTCTACTTGCTCGTCGATATACTTATCAATGAAGTTCTGAGAAGCACGATCCTTCTCCTCGTCAGCTACGTCAGCAAGTACATTGATCATCTCTGTAACATTCTGTTCATGTGCCAAAGTGTCTATAAAGATCTCTTTTGCATCCTTCCAGTTGGTCTTAACGGCATCAATAGCAGTCAGTTTAACCTCACCACCACGCATAAGTACGAAGTTTGAGATGTCCATTGCGTGCTGTTTTTCCTCTTCTGCCTGCTTATACATCCAGTTTGCGAAACCCTTCCAGCCCTCTTTACGGAACCAGAATGCCATCTGTAGATAAATGTTTGATGACCATAACTCTGCTACAATCTGCTTGTTGAATGCGTCTTGCATTCTCTGTGAAATGTTCATAATTGCTTTTTTCTTGTACGGTAATTTATGTTTTATATGTAAACATTACAAGTTTACGGACTGCAAAGTTAGCTTTTTCCCCTTATTCTACCAAATATCTGAAAAGATAACAGCACTATTTAGAAATAAAAAAAATTGCATAAAGCCTCATTTACCTATCCTTTTTCGTCATGAAAAATAGGAAAATGAGGCTTTATGCAATGATCACTTATATGCCTGGAACGGCTGGTTGACTATTCAATCACAACCATTGTCCATCCGTGTTTATCCTCAACTGTTCCGTACTGGATACCACGAAGCGTCTCATAAAGCTTGGTTGACCATGGTCCGGGCTTGTCTCCGAAGTTATAAACCTTACCTGTTTCCATGTCATCAAGATGTGAAATTGGTGAGATAACGGCTGCCGTTCCGCATGCACCAGCCTCCTCGAAGCTGTCTAACTCATCCTCAGCGATAGGTCGACGTTCCACTTTCATACCCAAATCTTCAGCTATCTGCATCAGACTCTTGTTGGTAATAGAAGGCAAGATAGAGGTTGATTTCGGCGTAACGTAGGTGTTGTCCTTGATACCAAAGAAGTTTGCAGCACCGCATTCATCAACATATTTCTTCTCTTTTGAGTCAAGATAGAACTCAGAAGCATAGCCTTTCTCATGTGCAAGCTTGTTGGCACGCATGGAAGCAGCGTAGTTTCCACCCACCTTATACATACCTGTACCCAACGGAGCAGCACGGTCGAAGTCGCGCACAATGACATATGGATTGCTTGAGAAGCCTCCTTTGAAGTAAGGACCAACAGGAGTAACGAAGATAAGGAAGCAATATTCTGCTGCAGGATGTACCCCTACTTGTGCTGATGTACCAATAAGTAGCGGACGAAGGTACAATGATGCACCGCTTTCATAGGTAGGAATATACTCTTGATTGAGGCGAACAACCTTCTTAACCATCTCTAAGAAGAGCTCAGTAGGCACCTCTGGCATCACAATACCACGACATGTGTTCTGCAAACGGGCTGCGTTTTCCTCTGGACGGAACACCCTTACCTTGCCATCAGGGCATCTAAAAGCCTTCAAACCTTCGAAAGCTTCCTGTCCATAGTGCAGACATGTGGCTGCCATATGCAGTTTTAAGTATTCGTCGGAGCACACTTCTACCTCGCCCCACTTGCCATCACGGTAATAACAACGTACGTTGTAATCAGTTGGTATATAACCAAATGATAAACTCGCCCAATCTAAATTTTTCATATTACATATCAGTTTAAAAGATAATCTATACGACTCAGATGCAAAAGTAAGCAAAATTCTTCTTACTTGCAACCGATAATTAAGTAATTTGTTGTATGCTTTTCCGGTGTAAGAGGCTACAGAACGCCCGACTGTTTACTGTTCAGCCAGTAGCTTTTGTATCTCATCATCCGTATGTTTCAGCTTCTTTTTGCAGAGTTTGATAAGCTCTTGCGCCTTCTTTAGTTGCTCTGCCATGGTGTCAACGTCCAACTCTCCTTGCTCCATCTTTGCTACAATGGCTTCAAGTTCGTGTACTGCTTCTTCGTATTTCATTGTTTCCATTTGCTTTTTCCTTGCTTTTTTGATAGGTTTAATACTACTTAATGACACTCTCAACCTCGCCGTTTGCGAGCCGAGTGACGATGATATCACCCTTATTCAGTTCCTCCTGACTCTTGATAGCCTTACCATTGTGAAGCGTAATGCTGTATCCTCGCTTCAGAAGGAGCGTTGGATCAAGTAGTTCCATGCGCTGACTGAGTAGCTCTAAGTGGTGGTTCGACCTGCTGATGTTCTCTTTTATGCCACTGATAAGTTGCTGAATCATGCGTTCCAAACGTGCTTCCTGCTTCGTACGGACCACTGAGAAGAGCACAGGTATGTGTGAACTAAGGTGCTGAAGACGCATATTCTCACGTTCAATCTTCCTTTTCACACCGTCAATGATGGCTGTCTGCGCACTCTCCACACGTGAAAGTGTGGCTGCAAGACTGTCAATGAGGAAGGCTGCGGCGGCAGTTGGCGTCTTAACGCGTTGCAATGACACCATATCCAGCACACTTTTATCCCGTTCATGACCAATACCTGTGATGACAGGGAGCGGAAAGTTGGCAACATTTTCAGCCAGAAGGAGCGTGTCAAAGCCACTTAAATCAGCCGTTGCACCGCCTCCTCGGATGATAACAACACAGTCATAATCCTCCACTTGTTGGTTAATGGTATCCAAAGCACTGATGATGCTCTGTTCAACTTGCTCTCCCTGCATCACCGCTGGGAATAGTTTTACATAAAAGAAAAGTCCGTATTCATTGTTCATCAGTTGGTTACAGAAGTCTCCATAACCTGCTGCTGTCTCTGAAGAGATGACCGCTATATGCTGAGTAAACATCGGTAAGCGCAGCTCATGTTGCAGGTCGAACACCCCTTCTGCCTTCAACTGGCGGATGATCTCCTGTCGTTTGCGCATCATGTCACCCATCGTAAACTCAGGATTGATATCGTCTACAATCCACGAAAACCCATATTGTGGGTGAAATTGGGCATGAACCTGTAGCATAACCTTCATCCCTGCATGTATCGTTTGTCCTGTTATGCGCATGAAATAAGGCTTTATCATCGACCATACATTGCGCCAACACTTTGCTGATGCACGTGCTATAGGGACATTTCCACCCTCTTCCTTCTCTATCAACTCCATGTAACAATGGCCATTACTTTCCCTTGCTTCGGACAATTCAGCCTCTACCCAGTAGGCATGTGCCATCGTGTTGCTGATAACATCAGCCACAAGCGTGTTCAGTTGATAAAGTGAAAGTGGTTTTGTCATGCTTCTTTTTCCCCCTATATATAATAAGGTGTAATGCTAATTACGATGAACTGTCTTTTTCCTTGGTATCATTGCTTCTGCGGTTGATAGGCTTTCCAGAAGTCTGGGATGCCATATCCCATGATATTATCAGGTGTCTTGACATTGCTACTGCTTCTTCTGATGATGTCAATCAGCTCCAAAGCAGTCTTGTTGGGCATACTTTGCCACAGACAAGCAACCATTCCAGCAACCAATGGACAAGCAAATGAAGTCCCAGTATCGGGAGTTATGTATCCTCTTCCCGTCACAACGTTTGTCGGACAACCGTATGCCATCACGTCAGGCTTGGTCCTTCCGTCAGCAGTTGGGCCGATTGAGGAGAACGGAGCATTAATACCATCGGGTGAAACGGCTCCTACGGTGAGGATATCAGGTGCATCTGCTGGTACGTTTATCTTCTTCCAGGTTCCCATACCATCGTTGCCGGCACTATTGACAAGTATCATTCCCTTGTGAGCCAGCATGGCAGCAGTGCGCGAAATGGGAGCTGTACGACCATTAAGATCGGCATAATGATAACTCAACGACGCATCATCAAAGGAGTGATAGCCCAGAGATGAACTGATAACATCCACTCCCACGGAGTCAGCAAACTCTGCTGCAGCTATCCAATAGTCCTCTTCCGCAGGGCTTTCCGTAAGATAATCTTCACAACGAAGCAACCAGAAAGCAGCCTTTGGGGCTGTACCTACGAACAACTTCGGCTGGTCCATGGCAATGACAGAGAGTGTTTTCGTACCATGATCCATCTCTTTATATACGTCATTGTCATATCCTGCCACGAAATTCCGCGTCCCAAGGATCTTCACTTTCTTAAAGGCTGGGATCCTGTCGACGTTCATGAAGCCTGCATCCAACACTGCAATGGTCATTCCTTCACCCATGAATCCGAAGTCATGGAGCCTCCTTCCGTTGATACTTTCTATCTGTGCCTTACCCATTCCATAGGCATCATGGATCGTAGAGTCAAGCATGATGAGTTCAGAATGGTTACGAACACGGCGTGAAAGCGGACGTATTGAATCGGGAGAGACAAAGACTAACTCGCTACTCTTCACAAATGGCAGCACAGTAAGGTCTTCCAAAGTCTGCCGATTGTCGCTTTTTACGAGTACAGTGTTGTTCCATTTGCTCACAGCCACCACCTGTGCGCCCTCTTTTTGCATACGTTGGAGATACGAAGGAGTGACAGGAAGGTCGGTAGAGTCGACCTTTAACCCTTGTCTCTGCCGTCTTTCAATCGCCTTCTTCGACAAAAACTGTTCGGGTTTGCCCACAGAATACGGCGTATTGGCCTTATCTCGCAGTGTAACACGGAACATATAGCACTTCCCACCAGGGTAAGGAATGCGCCCAGGACCGCCCATTCTGTTGCTCATAGCAGTCATTGTGACAGCTGCCAGAAGGAGAGCGAGATATAATTTGAGGTGTTTTTGATTCATAAGTGCAAACTTACACAAAATTATTGGAATATAATAGCCTTACAAGGGATAATCTTCCGTTTTCTTTTTCATATCCTTTTACATCCTTCGCGATGCCCTTTCAGAAAGCAGAAGACGGCATTACAGAAAATTACAGACGCCTTGTAGAAGTTCTACAAGCCCTTTGTAATTCTTCTACAGACGCCTTGTAATTCTTCTACAAAGCCTTTGTAATTTTCTTGGAGACGGTCATTGACATACCGGAACACTAATTCTTCACTTCCAATAAGCCTACTAATTGCTATTTTTCTTCCGTTCTCTTGACCGATTCTTGATTAATATTGCTATCTTTGCAGCGATTATTTCGAAATAACTGATGTGCTATTCCATGACAGGAGTGGGCATACTGTAAAATTCTAATCGCATAAATGAAACAATTTAGACTGGTGGATAACATCTTCGGGTGGGTAGCTTTCTTGGTTGCAGCATTCGTTTATTGTTCCACGATTGAGCCGACAGCCAGCTTTTGGGACTGTCCTGAATTCATCACTACAGGCTATAAACTGGAGATAGGACACCCTCCTGGGGCGCCATTCTTCATGCTTACAGCCAATCTTTTCTCACATTTTGCCAGTGATCCGTCACAAGTTGCACGTATGGTCAACACCATGAGCGCATTGCTTTCCGCAACGTGTATCATGTTTTTGTTCTGGACCATTACGCATCTTGCCCGCCGATTGGTGGTACGTGACGGTCAAGCGCCAACGCTTTCTAAGATGATTGCCATCGAAGGAGCCGGTCTTGTAGGTGCATTGATCTATACTTTCAGTGATACTTTCTGGTTCTCTGCAGTCGAAGGTGAGGTATATGCCTATTCATCAGCATTCACTGCAGTTGTCTTTTGGCTCATATTGAAGTGGGAAGACAATGCCGACAAGCCTCATTCTGACCGTTGGTTGGTGTTGATAACCTATATGACAGGCTTGTCAATAGGTGTCCATCTGCTGAACCTTCTTTGTATTCCAGCCATCGTATTGGTATACTATTACAAGAAAGTTCCCGATGCAAACCTCAAAGGTTCGCTCTTGGCGCTCGCCGTTTCAGTGCTCATTGTGGCAGCAGTTCTCTATGGTGTAGTACCTGGAATCATAACTGTTGGCGGATGGTTTGAGCTCTTTTTCACGAATACATTGGGTATGCCGTTCAATACGGGTACTATTATTTATATCATTCTGCTCATTGCTTCCTTCGTTTGGGCTATCTATGAGACTTATCAAGACAGTCATCGCAAGCGTGAAAACATCGCTTTCCTTACTGCTCTTGCCTTCATTGGTATTCCATTCTATGGTTACGGATGGACAGCTTTCTTCACAGGTATTGTTATTTTAGCCGTTGTTTACGTGCTTTTGCAGTGGCAACGCCCTGTAAACAGCCAAGGAAAGAAGCTTCGTACAGCCCTTATCTCATCTCGAGTAAAGAACACTGCGCTGCTATGTATGCTGATGTTGATCATCGGTTACTCATCTTACGCAGTGATAGTGATACGTTCTACAGCCAATCCTCCTATGGATCAGAACTCACCAGAGGACATCTTCACCCTCGGAAGCTATCTGAGTCGTGACCAATACGGCGATCATCCTTTGTTTTATGGTCCTGCTTACACCAGCCAACCAGCTGTTGCAGCTGACGGTATGCACTATAAGTTTGACGAAGGTGCACCTGTTTACGAGCGCAAGGAGAAGGCTTCAAAGGATGAAAAGGACTCTTATTTCCTCGTAAGGCATAAGTCTACGCAGGTATTTGAGCAGAATATGCTCTTCCCACGTATGTATGATCAAGGCCATGCAGCCCAGTATGAGCAGTGGATGGGAGGCGTTACAGGTCACGATGTGGATGGTGTTAAGATGCCAACACAGCTTGAGAACCTTCGTTTCTTCCTCTCTTATCAGTGTAATTTCATGTATTGGCGTTACTTCATGTGGAACTTTGCCGGCAGACAGAACGACCTCCAGGGTAACGGTGAGCCAGAACATGGAAACTGGATTACGGGTATTTCCTTCATAGACAACGCACTCTACGGTAATCAAGACATGATGCCTGACGAGTTGAAAGCCAACAAGGGACATAACGTCTTCTACTGTTTACCATTGCTTTTGGGCCTTATCGGACTCTTCTGGCAGGCATGGCGTGGCAAAAGAGGCATCCAACAGTTCTGGGTTGTCTTCTTCTTGTTCTTCATGACAGGCCTTGCTATCGTCGTTTATCTGAACCAAACGCCAAGTCAACCACGTGAACGCGACTATGCTTATGCGGGTTCTTTCTATGCATATGCCATCTGGTGCGGTCTTGGAGTACTTGCTTTGTATGACTGGGCACGCAAGTTGAAGCTTGCACCGGTGCTCTCTGCATCAGTAGTATCACTGGCTTGTCTGTTCGTTCCAATACAAATGGCATCACAGACATGGGACGATCATGATCGTTCTGGACGTTATACCTGTCGTGACTTTGGTCAAAACTACCTTATGTCACTGCAACAAAAGGGCTACCCAATCATCTTTACGAATGGAGATAACGACACATTCCCTCTCTGGTATGACCAAGAAGTGGAAGGAATACGTACTGATTCACGTGTCTGCAACCTCTCTTATCTGCAGACTGATTGGTATATTGACCAGATGAAGCGTCCTGCTTACACCTCACCAAGCGTCCCAATCTCTTGGCCAAGACTTGATTATGTGAGTGGAACGAACGAGTATGTGCCTGTACAACCAGAGTTTAAGCAGCAGATAAAGGACTTCTACAAGCAGAATCCAGCAGCTGCTAAGGCACAGTTTGGCGATGATCCATTCGAACTAAAGAACATTCTGAAGTACTGGGTACGCTCTAAAGACCCACAGACACACGTCATCCCAACTGATACTATCTATATGAAGATAGACAAGGAGGCTGTTCGAAAGAGTGGAATGATGCTTCCTGGCGACTCAATCCCCGACCGTATGGTCATCTCTTTACAAGGAAAGCAGGCGCTATACAAAGGAGATTTGATGATGTTAGAGATGATTGCCAACTGTAATTGGACCCGTCCACTGTACGTAGCCATCACTGTTGGCTCTGAAAACTTCATGAATTTGGGCGATAACTTCGTACAAGAAGGTCTGGCTAACCGTATTACACCGTTCAATACACAAGGTAATAGCGACCAGACTGGCATCAATATGCGCGACTTCGACACCGAAAAGACGTATGATGTTATGATGAATCGCTTCAAGTGGGGCGGTCTTAACGTGCCAGGGCTTTACATTGACGAGACAGTAATGCGTATGTGCTATACGCACAGACGTGAGATGGCTAATCTCGCATTGCACCTTATCGCCAAGGGAGAGAAAGAAAAGGCACTCAAAGTACTGCAGAAACTGGAGAAAGTGCTGCCTACTTACAATGTTCCTGTAAGCTATATGAGTGGTTCAGGAGACATGGCTCAGGCATATGCAATGCTTGGTCAGAAGGCTAAAGCACGCCAGCTCTATGATGCTTTGTGGAAGATCTCTATGCAATATGCTAACTATTACATGAGTCTTCCGCCTCGTTACTTCGACATGAGCCAGAGTTCATGTAAGATGCACTTCCAGATTATGATGAATCTTGTCAATGCTAACGATCGTACTGACCGTGTATGGGCTAACAAACATGCCATGCAGCTGAACAATATGATGATCCGTTTCAAGAATCTTGGTGGTTCTTTGGAACAGGTATAACAAGACATCATTACATTATAAAGGACTATTAAAAAGCGAGCCGGGTGCTGGTTGCCTGTAAAAAGGTTACCATACTCGGCTCTTTTTATTCTATTTCACAGATAAAATATGCTTATCGAACAACCTGCACGTTGGCTTCGTATCTTCTATCCACATGCCTTGTGGCGTATGGACAAGAATGATCACTCCGTCTATCTCACCTTTGATGACGGTCCAATACCCGAAGCTACGCCCTTTATCCTCGACACATTGGACCAGTTTGGAGCAAAGGCTATGTTCTTTATGGTGGCTGACAATGTGAGGAAACATCCCGAACTATATGAAGAAGTCATAAGACGTGGACACAAAGTGGGCAACCATACCTATCACCACCTTGGCTCTTTCCGTCACTGGGCACTGACTTATGCCGTTGATGTGACGAAGGCTGACGCCCTACTCCATACCCCTTACTTCCGTCCGCCACATGGTTGGCTGCGCCATACGGTGTATTGGTGGACCAAACAGTACTACCGTGTCGTCATGTGGGACCTCGTTACGCGCGACTATTCGAACCTTTTGACGGCAAAGGATGTTGTGAGCAACGTGAAGAAATACGCCCGAAACGGGTCTATTATCACCTTCCACGACTCTCTGAAGAGCATCGATAAACTGCGGACAGCCCTCCCCGAATCACTTCAATGGCTGAAAGATCAGGGCTATGAGTTCAAAGTTTTCCCTGATAATCCTGATGAAACAAGATGAAAAGATGATAGCGAGCAAGATAAAAGCCGAGGCACAACGTCTTGGCTTCTTTGCTTGTGGCATAGCAAAGGCGGCACCTGTGGAAGAAAATGTTGCTGAAGCCTATAGGAAATGGTTGGAAAACGGTGAGGAAGCATCCATGGCTTACATGACAAACTATCTTGAAAAACGACTGAATCCAGCTCTTCTCGTCCCCGGCGTGCGCTCCATCGTCTCACTGGCAATGAACTATGCGCCTGCACAACAGCTGCCTGAAGGTGAATATCAGTTGGCTGCTTACGCCCTCGGGCAGGACTATCACGACCTGATGAAGCAGCGATTGCGCGAACTTGCCGTAAATATCGGCGCACCAATGGAGCTTTTTCAGAAAGGGAAGAAACCACAATCAGCCGACGAAAAAGAAGAAACAGGATGGGGAGTCTTCTGTGATACAGCACCAGTTCTCGAACGTTACTGGGCTCAAAAGGCTGGTTTGGGATGGGTAGGACGCAACCATCAGCTCATAATACCGCATGCTGGATCCATGTTTTTCCTCGGAGAAGTCTTCCTTCCCTTTGCTGTTGACGTCTATGATACGCCCATGCAGAGTCGTTGTGGCAGTTGTCACCGATGCATTGATGCGTGTCCCACACATGCCATCATCCCTGATGAGGACTTCCATGCCGACCGTTGCCTGTCTTATCAACTCATTGAGAACCGTGGCGAACTGTCGGATGAGGCGAAAGCAGCCATGGGCGACACCATATATGGCTGTGACAGATGCCAGACGGCATGCCCTTGGAACCGTTTTGCAACGCCCAATACGGAGCCAACCTTACAACCGAAACCGGAGCTTCTCAGCATGAGTAAGGAGGCATGGCACAATCTCTCTGTTGAGGACTATCGCCGTCTTTTCAAGGGATCAGCTGTCAAACGTGTGAAGTTTGACGGTCTGAAACGCAACATTGATGCTACGAATAATTAAGCCCAATGGGCACTCTGAAAGGAGAACAAGGGCTATCTGCGCCCGTAAGGTATAAACCATGGAAAACATTTCTTATACTGAAAAGCATTCGATTTCCATACTTTTTGTTCGAACCCAACCATCAAAGGTAAACCATAAGACGCTCTTATGGCAAGCACGTTATATATATAATAAGGTGTAAAAGACTAAAAGCAGGACTTACATGGTACTCATCATTATGGAATAAAATAATCTTACAAACTTCAGAACACTACAAAGCTGAAAACGAACGTAAAGGGTCTTTTCCTGACTTTGTAACCATTAGTAAATCAATGGGTTATAAACAGGCTTGTAAAAGGGCATCTTTTACGTTGCAAAAGGGCATGTTTTACACCTCAAAAGGGCACCTTTTACAATGCAAAAGGGCGTCTTTTACAATGCAAAAGAGCATGTATTGAAAAGCAGATGTGAATTCTTTTTACATTAGTAAGCCCATGGGGTTTCTGTACATGCTCATATCATCGGTTTCACATCACTATGAATCAGGCTTCCGAAAAGCAGAAAACGAAAAAAGGTGAGAGGCAGTGCACGAGGCACTTCTCCCACCTTTTCTGTTTGATTAACCGACGAAAGCTTAATAAGCGTGGTCGTCGTCTATGATTTCTTCACGTGTAATAGCCTTCTTATCGATAGCACGCCAAGCATAAATGATATATCCAAGGACGAACGGAACAAGGAAGCTTACATAGAACATAGCCTTGAGTGTGAACTCACTTGAGCAACTGTTCTGAATCGTTAGTGAACTCTGTAGGTCGGCAGTTGACGGATAATAAGCCGTATTGTTCCATCCTGCGATGAGGAAAAGGACAAGCACAACCAGTACAACACCGATTCCTGCTGGCCATATACCACGTGTGTAAGCTGGTGAAGCAATGGTCTTGATGATGCCGAAAAGCAACAGAAGAACACCCACAAGGAGCACAATAGCCAGTGGCCACATGGCAATCAGGTTGTTCAGATACTTCATTGGTTCCATGAAAACAACGCCCGATGCATTGACAGCATAGCCTTCACCGATCAGTGTTACGATGAGGAAAGGCAGGAAAAAGACAAGGAACAACACCGTATTGATAAGCAACTGCTTGCGAACTCGTCCACGAATAATGGCATCATCCACGTTATTGTTGATATAAAGTGTACCCAGAATACGAGCAAGGAATACCACTGCAATACCGAAAACGACTACCCATGGATTCAGAAGGACGTCAAGTCCACGTGAAGCATTCGCCCAATGAGAGATAACAGGCTGTAAAGAGTCGGTGATATTACCCTTCTCTACGATGAAATTCGAGCCCGTGAAGAATGTTGCAACAGCTCCACCCAAGAGCAACGGACCAAGGAGTCCATTGATGATAAGGCATGTCTGGAACGTCCGTACACCAAAGATATTACCAGCTTTGTTCTGGAATTCATAGCTGATAGCCTGTATAATAAAGGTGAAAAGGATCAGTAACCAGACCCAATATGCACCTCCAAAGCTGGTACTATAGAACAGTGGGAAGGATGCAAAGAAAGCTCCACCGAAGGTAACAAGCGTGGTAAAGGTGAATTCCCACTTACGTCCCGTTGAATTTATTAGTATTCTGCGGTCCTCTTCGGTCTTTCCGAGTTGGAAAATCATGGAGTTTGCTCCCTGAACGAAGAGCAAGAATACCAGAATTGAGCCTAAAAGGGCGATGATAAACCACCAGTAGTGTTGTAAGAAATCGTATGTCATAGTTCTGGTCCTTTCTT